>Ga0207870_100221_pt1 | contig 50020 bp, 45 predicted proteins | sample CeladaPassage60B_FD_187477 | JGI IMG/M metagenome (GOLD analysis project Ga0207870, IMG submission 187477) | Cellulose-adapted microbial communities from the Joint BioEnergy Institute, USA - Passage3 60B (SPAdes) (version 2) | ecosystem: Engineered > Bioreactor > Continuous culture > Unclassified... | reverse complement strand
AAAGAACATGGCATCTTGTCGCCGGAATCTTACGATACCACGATTTGCGCTTCGAATCAAGCGGTAAGCTTCGCCACCGGATCCGATTTTTTACGCCGATGCGAAGGCCGGAATGCGGCTTGCTTCAGCGCTTGGACGGCCATGCGACCGAGCGCCATCGCGGCAGTCGCCTTTTCGGCGGCGACTTTTATAATATATCACAGGTGCCGGGTTCAATGCAACATTTTTTTTGTTCCATTTTTCGACGATTTCGTTCGCCGTTCCACGGCCCTGTACCCGCCATTCTCCCACCCCGCAGCCGCCGTTCTGAAGGCCGAAACCTCCAAGCGGCCAAGCCTGCGGCTTCATCCCTGGGATGATGGCGAAACATAATTTATCACAGCTCGGGGCGAAAAGTCAATATTCCCGGCATATTCCCGGCATATTCCCGGCATATTCCCCCGACATATTCTTATCCCCTCCTTTCCTTGCCGCATTTCCATTGAAAACGGCGTCTGCTATTTCCTCTATAAATATGAAAGAAACACAAATCACAGCCCGCTGCGGTCCGACAATCATCCGGCGGTCACTCTCCCGGTATTGCGGCAAATTCCGGCCATCCCTGGCGGTTGCTTCAACAAAGGGGATCGGATGCTTGAGACGGAAACGGACAGGGGCCTCAAACTCCAAGCGGCGGGTCGGAGATGTTTGCGCGGGCAGGAGACCGGTCGGGGAGACCGGTCGGATGGTTGCCTGGATATTTGCACGGCGCCTGGCCGATCCCCCTCTTCCGGCAAGAGCCGCCGACCGCAGATCCCGCCCCATTACCCTCGATCGCTCCCATTTTGACGGTTGCAAGGTTCTGCCAATTTGACGAAAATAGAAGTACGCGTTCTTTCGGGATCGCCGGTTTCGGCGCAAGCACCGACAGCGTTCCGAGACCTGCGTGTGATCCGCGGATAGGGCGCGGCATCAGCGATGGCGCTTATGCGCCTCCGCCATGGCGGCATTTGACTTACATAAGTCCCGCTTTGCTGAGCATACTTTGGTCAACGGAGCAAATTGGGCGAAAATCCATCCACGGGAGAGTGAGTTTTGATGAAGTACCGCACGCTCGGCCAAACCGGCCTGAAAGTGTCCGTCATCGGTATCGGCACCTGGCAGTTTGGCGGCGAATGGGGAAAAACGTTCAGCGAGTCGGAAGCGGCGGACATTTTGCGTACGGCGAAGGAAGAAGGCATCAATCTGATCGACACGGCGGAATGTTACGGCGATCACGAATCCGAACGGCTGATCGGGCTTTTTTTGCGGAACGACCGGCGCGAAGATTGGGTCATCGCCACCAAGTTCGGACACCAGTTCCACCAAAATTTCACCCGTTCCGAACGATGGTCCGCGGAAGATGCCCTGAGCCAGCTGGATGCGTCGTTAAAAGCGCTCGGCACCGACTACATCGACTTGTACCAGTTTCATTCCGGACCGAATGAGGCGTTTGACAACGACGATTTGTGGACGGCGTTGGACAAACAGGTGCAAGCCGGCAAAATCCGGTATCTCGGCATCTCGATCGCCCGCAACGACAACGTGTACCAGACGGATTCCGCCACGCGCGTCAACGCCAAAGCGATCCAGGTCGTCTACAACCGGCTCGAGCGCCAGCCGGAATCCGAAGTGTTTCCGTCCTGCCAACGCCAAAACCTCGGTGTGCTGGCCCGCGTGCCGCTCGCCAGCGGTTATTTGAGCGGGAAGTACAAACCCGGCGCGACGTTTGCGGACAATGACGTGCGGCACCGCCACGATCCGGAAAAAACCGCGGAAAAACTGCGCCTCGTGGAAGAGATCCGCAAAAACGAAGTGCCGGAATCGATGGACATGGCGCAGTGGGCGCTCGCCTGGTGCCTGAAGCATCCCGCCGTCACCTGCGTCATTCCGGGGTGCAAAAGCGTCGAACAAGTGCGCCGCAACGCCGCGGCCGCGCAATATGTGAGCGATCGGCACCCGCAGGCGTGGAACGGCGAGCCGGCGAATTGAAGCGAGCGCCAAGGGCCCGCACAACGAAATCATGGTTGCCGTCATGAAGGCATGCGTGAAGGCAGTGCGCACCATTTTGCGGAATCGCTTGCGCGCTGTCTTTTTCATGTCCGATGTTTGCGTTCCCACCGCCGCACCGAAACAAGAAGCCGTCGCTGCATGCGGTCAGTCCGAATTTGGTGAAAGGGTGTTGTTCCATTGGTCAACCGCATTTTTCTGCTGCTGGTGTCGGCCGGCGTCCCGTTGACGATAGCGGGCAGTTTGCTGCACTGGCCGTCCATCGCGATGTTTGGCATCAGCTGTGTCACGATCATCGCGCTTTCCTCTTATATGGGAAGGGCCACCGAAAGCCTGGCGATTGTCGCCGGACCGCGAATCGGGGGACTGCTGAACGCCACGTTCGGCAACGCGGTCGAACTGATCATCTCGATTTTTGCGCTGAAGGCCGGCCTGATCAGTGTCGTGCTGGCGTCGCTGACAGGCTCGGTGATCGGAAACTTGCTGCTGGTGGCGGGGCTGTCCTTTTTTGTAGGCGGTTTGCGTTACAAGAGGCAGTCTTTCGATATTTACGACGCGAGGCACAATTCCGGACTGCTGATGTTCGCCGTCGTCGTCGCGTTTGTGATCCCCGAAGTGTTTTCCATGAACATGGATGACCAAAAAACGCTGCAGCTCAGCGTGGGCATTTCCATTGCCATGATCCTGCTTTACTTGGCCGCGCTGTATTTCAAACTGGTGACGCACCGCGGCGTATACCATGTGGAGCGGGATCAGGAACATCACGAAGAACCGGAATGGAGCAGGGGCAAAGCCATCGCCATCCTGGCGGCCGCCACCGCCGCCGTCGCCTTCGTCTCGGAACAGCTCGTACATACGCTGGAAGCCGTCGCCGTTTCGTTCGGCTGGAGCGAACTGTTTATCGGTATCATCATCGTCGCCATCGTCGGCAACGCGGCCGAGCACTCCAGCGCGATCATCATGGCATACAAAAACAAAATGAACGTTTCCGTGGAGATCGCCGTCGGCTCGACGCTGCAGATCGCGATGTTTGTGGCGCCGCTGCTCGTGTTGATTTCGCTGTTTTTTGAAACGTCGATGCCGCTCGTGTTCACGCTGCCGGAACTCGTGGCCATGGCGACCGCGGTGCTCCTGACGATCGTGATTACGAACGACGGGGACACGAACTGGTTCGAGGGGCTGACCCTTCTCATCGCCTACGTCATCATGGGGATCGGGTTCTTCCTTTTGTGACACGCGCCTGTTCACCGACATTGCGGATTCGGCTCCTGCCGTTTGCCGGAAGAAGGTGCGCCGGCTGTTGACACCGGCCTTTTACAACCGCCGCTTTTACACCGGCCGAACCGCAATGCCCTCCCGCTCCAGGCGCCGACGCAGCCGGCGCGCGTGATCCGCCGCGTTCGGATGATCCCCGTGAAGGCACAGCGTATCCGCCTTCACGACGATGCCGGCGCCGGTGAGCGATGCGATGCTCTCCCCTTTGGCCAGCCGGACGGCTTGTTCCAGCACCGCTTCTTCATTCGGCAGCACCGCCTGCGGATGCGAGCGGGGCACCAGACCGCCGTCCGGCGTATATGTGCGGTCCGCGAACGCCTCCTTCGCACAGCGCAGCCCGAGACGTTCGCCCGCCTTCAACAATTCGCTGCCGGGCAAACCGTACAACACCGCCTCGGGCACAAGGCGGTAGACGGCCTCGGCGATCGCTTCGGCCAAGTTCCGGTCCCGCGACGCCATATGATACAGCGCTCCATGCGGCTTGACATGGTGGAGCCGCCCTCCTTCCGCGCGGACGAACGCAAGCAGCGCGCCGATTTGATACGTCGTCAGCGCATACGCTTCTTCCGCGCTGCACGGAATTTCCCGGCGTCCGAACCCGGCGAGATCCGCCAGCCCGGGATGCGCGCCGATGGCGACTCCGTTCGCCAGACACAATCCCACCGTCCGCTTCATGATCATCGGATCTCCCGCGTGAAATCCGCAGGCGATATTCGCCGAGGATACGAAGCTCAACAGATCCTCGTCGCGACCCGCTCGGTAAACACCGAATCCTTCCCCCAGATCGCAGTTCAGATCAATGGAAGCGCGATCCATTTCGTTCGCTCCTTTGTCATCATGATTTCGCCCTTCACGCCCGCGTCCGTGCCTCCCGCCACGCCCGGCCGCATCTTGCCGCCAGCACGGCGAGTTCCCGCTCCTGCCGCCAAAGCAGCCGCGCGGCTTCTTCACGCGAAACCGCCTCAAAGCGAATTCGCTGGCCGGGCAGACTCTGGGCCAGCACCGGCAAATCGACGGCGGCCGCCTGGCCGATGCGCGGGTATCCCCCTGTCGTCTGGCAGTCCGCCATCAACACGACCGGGTGCCCGTCCGGCGGCACCTGGATCGTGCCGAAAGCGACCGCGTCGGAAATCATGTCCCCGGCGGGCGAACCGTCCAGCGGCCGCGCCGCTTCCAGCCGGTACCCCATGCGGTCCGACTGCGCCGATACGGTCAAGGCCGCGCCGCACAGCCATTCCATGGCGTCCCGCTCCCACCGGTTCGCTTCCGGACCGGGAAACACACGAACGGCCCGCTCTCGCATGCGCATCCCGCGAACCCGTTCCAGCCAAGCGGTGGAAACGCGGATCCCGCTCGCGAAAAAAGGCCGCCGCACGGGGGATTCCGGCGCCGGTCCGAACCGCGCGCCGAACGGCACCTCATCGCCCGCCCGCAGCGCCCGCCCGCCGAATCCCCCGAAACCGGAGCGCAGATGCGTGCCGGCGCTCCCCAGGACGGCGGGAACGGCGATGGCGCCTTCCACGGACAAATATGCGTATCTCCCCGATCCCGTCGGAACGATTCGGATCGTGGTTCCTTGCTCCACCCAAACGGCCGTCCACAGCGGAAGCCCGATCCCGTCCGCCTCCGCCGCCAGCTCGCCGCAAACGGCGATGCGCCGCCGTTCTCCGACGACCGCTTCCAGGCCGCCGACCGCGATTTCCAGCGCCGCCGCGTCCGGATCGTTGCCCGCGAGCAAATTGGCGACGCGAAAGGCGAACCGGTCCATCGGGCCGCCGACGCCGACACCGGCGGCTTGGTACCCCCACCGGCCGCCATCCTGAACGACGGTTTGCACGCCGGGGCGAATCACTTTGAGCATGGCGCCTCCTCCTCGTATAGGATTTTCCAATTCGCCTTAATCAGGGACCTGACATATTACCGCCGGACTTTCGCCGCATGAACGGCAAACCGCTCCATCCATTGTAGTGAAGAGGCCGGCGTCTGTAAACCGAACCATGTTCCGGGAAACGGTAAAAAAGACCGCCGCGACGAAGCGACAGCATGCAGGTTGCCGGCTTGTACCGTTTCGATGCCGTCAGCCGGCGTCTTCCGCTTACCGGCGCGTAAGTACCTGTAAAACAAGTGCGTACTTCCTCTCTCGCGGAAGACGGTTTATACTCGGGCCTGAACAAACGTTGAGGAGGTTCGTGATGAAAACATTGGTCATCGTCGCTCACCCGAACCTGGAAACGTCCGTCGTCAACAAGCGATGGGTGCGGGAGCTGCTTTCCCGAACGGATAAATATACGGTGCACGACCTGTACAAGGCGTATCCCGACGGGAAAATAGACGCGGAAAAGGAACAAGCTTTGGTCGAATCGCACGGCAATCTCGTCTTTCAATTTCCGATCCACTGGTTCCATTGTCCGCCTCTGCTGCAAGCCTGGTTCGACGACGTGCTGACGTACGGGTGGGCTTACGGCTCAAAGGGGGATCGAATCAAAAACCGCAAAATCGCCCTGGCCGTTTCCGCGGGAATCCGGAAGGAGGACTACAGCTCGGAAGGAAGATACCGGTACACGCTCGAACAAATTTTGGTGCCGTTTGAAACAACGTTTCGGTATTGCCAGGCGGACTTCCGCTCGTTCTTCGCGTTTTACGGGCAGGAAAAAGCGCCCGGCGGCAACGAGGAAGAGCAGCATGCCGCGCGGATGGACGAATTGGAGCAAAGTGCGCGGGATTACTTGCATTTTATCGACAGCCTGTAATGGGGAGGCTTGAGGAAGCCTCCGCCCCATGAACGCATGCAGCCAACAGCCGACTCCGGGGCCCCCAGGCTACGCCCGTCCTACCGCACGGCCGGCAACCGGTTTTTCTCGCCCCATTCGCACATCATATGGAGCACCGGAATGAGCGAACGGCCCCGCTCGGACAACGAATATTCGACTTTGGGAGGGATTTGCGGAAATTCCTCGCGTACGACGAGGCCGTCCGCTTCCAGCTCCTTCAGCATGACGCTGAGCGATTTGAAGGAGATATTGCCTATGCCCCGTTTCAGCTCGTTGAACCGCATCACTCCGTTTTCGGCGAGCCAGTACAAGATGATCATTTTATATTTGCCGCCGATCACCGACAGCGTATAGCCGAAGCCCGTCTCGTTCGGTCCGATGCCGGACGGGACGCAAGTTTCTCGCATATTCCGCACGCTCCTCGTATAGTATAGATTCCCTGATTTTCGGCCGGGGTTCGTTTGGTGTTGCCATTTTCCCAGACTCAGACATTGAACAGCCCTTGAACATTTCCAAGTTCGCCTTAATCAGGGACTTGACATATTGCCGCTGGACTCATGTGGCAGAGCCGTGCTGCGGCCGCATCGGCACAAAGCGGACCCGGTCGCCCGGAGACAGCAAATTCGGCGGCTCGCGGTTCGGGTCGAACAGCACGAGCGGCGTTCTGCCGATAATTTGCCATCCCCCGGGGGACGGCGTCGGATAAATGCCGGTCTGGTTTCCGGCGATGCCGACACTGCCGGCGGGAACGAGCGGCCGCGGTACGGATTTTCTCGGAGCGGCAATGCGGTCGGAGACGCGGCCCAGATAAGGAAAGCCGGGAAGGAAGCCGATCATGTGCACCGGATACTTGCGCGAACAATGGATGCGGATCACGTCTTCTTCCCGAATTCCGTTATGCGCGGCGACAAAAGCGAGATCGGGACCGCATTCCCCGCCGTATTCGACCGGAATGTCCACGATGCGGACGCGCGGTTCCCCGCCGCGGGCGGCGGAAGCGTCCCTCATCCGTTCGCGAAGCCACGCCTCCACGGCTCCGCGCTCACGATCCGACAAAGGCGGGAAGTACACCGTCACGGTGCAGTAAGCCGGAACCGCTTCCCTCATTCGCGGAAACGGGCGCGCCTCAATCGCGGCCACGAGGTCCGTCACGCGCCGGAATGTCGTCTCGTCCATCGCCTCCCCCAAGACCGCCTGAACCGCGTATTCTGTCAGCCAGCGAATGTCCAACGTCGCGTCCCCCCTCCCATCCGCACACACGTTTTTTGAAATGGGACATACGATACTGTAAACTTCCAGCAAAGAGGCGGGCTCACGCATGAAACTCAGCAAATTGATGTATCCCGGCAGCAAATGGCGGAAATACCTCGCCATGTGGGAAGACGAGACCCTCCGTCCTTTTTTGCCCGAGACGGCGAGATTTACCCGCACTGCGTTTCTGAGTATGATCAGCCGCCATCCGTCCGTCTATTTGAAACCGGACATGGGCGGCGGCGGTTACGGCATCATGCGAGTGCGGCCCGCGGACCGCGGATGGCTTCTGGAAAAACCGAACGCGATCGTACGGTTTCATAATCGCGAACTGATTTACCGCTATTTGGCGCACAAATTGAATCGAAAAACCTACATCGTTCAGCAGGGCGTTGATTTGATTCGCCTGCGGGATCGGCCGATGGATTTCCGATGCCTGTTCTACAAAAAAGACGGAGGTTGGCATTACGCGGGCTGCATGGGAAAAGTGGCGGCGCCGCGCAAATGGACGACCAACCTTTGCCAGGGCGGACACGCCATCACGTTTGAAGAAGCGATGACCTCTTCCCTGGAAATGCCCCCGGAAGAAATCGAGCATTTGAGGGAGGAGATGCAGCAGGTCGCGCTCTCGTCCGTATTCGCGCTGGAACGCGTGTTTCCCCGCCTGTGCCAGGTCGGGCTGGATATCGGCATCGATGCGGAAAAACAAATCCGCATTATCGAAGCGAACAGCCGTCCCCGGTTCGAACTGTTTCGCGCCCACGAAGACGGCACGTTGTACCAGCGCATACGCCGCGATCTCCTGAGACTGCGGCGCCTTTACCCGCTGCGGCGCAGCCTGCGCGCGCGGCGTCGGCGCACCGGCAATGCCTCGCGGACGCCGCGAAGGGCCGCAATCGCCAACCGGACAGGACGCGGCAAGAGCAAACGCGCATGACCGCAACATGCGCAAAAACCGAAAGCCTAAAGGCGGGCGTGCATGAACGTTCAAGCGCAAACGAGCATGTTCGCCGCTTGCTGCCAATCTGCGGTTCTTGCTGCCAATCTGCGGTTATTATAACCCGGGACGGGCGAACCTTTCCAGATATGGCGAAAGCTGTCCGCAGGCCGTATCAACGGCCGACGGACAGCTTTTATGCAGCGCGGGCCAAACCGGTCGCCGGCGGGAAAAGATCCGGCCGGCGGCGTATCCCTTTTATTTGTAACGCTTGATAAATTCCACAGCCTTGCGAATGTCCTCCTCCGGCTTGTCGCCGACTTCCCGCTCGATGGTCAAATATCCGGTGTAGCCGATTTCCTGCAGCGCCCGGAAGTACGCGTCAAAATCCACCCGTCCTTCCCCGAGCGGCACTTCCTCGAACAGTTCCCCGCGGGCGAGCATTTGCGCGATGTTCTCGTGGCTCATCGGGTCGAAGCCGATCATGCCGTAGACGATGCGCGGGTCCACCTCGCGGTGCCGGATGCCGTCCTTCACGTGCGTGTGCACGACGTAATCTTTCAGGATGCGGACGCCTTCCACCGGATCGTCGCCGGTCACCATCACCATGTTGGCCGGATCGAAGTTGACGGCGACGCCTCTGGAGCCGAGCGTATCCAAAAACGCTTTCAAATGGGCGGCGGGTTCCGGACCGGTCTCAATCGCGAAATGCGCGCCCATGCTGTCGGCATAACGGCTCAGCTCTTCGCACGCTTTCTGCATCGTCTCGTAAATCTCGTTCTCTTCCTCCGGAACGATGCCGATATGCGTGGTCACGATGTTGGTGCCGAGCTCCATCGCCAAATCGAGAATGCGTTTCGATTTTTCCACTTTCCACTTGTTGGCTTCCTTGTCCTGAAAGCCGTGACCGCCGAGATCGCCGACGAGCGCCGAAATTTCCAGCCCGAGCGATTCGATGTAGCTTTTCAGTTCCTTTCTCGCCGCCGGCGACAAATTGTCGGGATCCATTTCTCCCTTTACCGCGTAAATCTGCACGCCGTCCGCGCCGACCTCTTTCGCCTTTTTCAAACCTTCCCGCACACCGACGCCGAAACTGTCCACAATGACGCCGATTTTGTTTGGCAGCTTCATGCCGCTCCTCCCTCCCGCGACTATGGATTATGGATTGGCGAACCGTCCATCCCCCGCCTTCCGGTGCCGAACCGGTTGCTTTTTGCGAAGCGATGGAATATGATTTGATTATAAAATAATTTTCATATTTTTTAAACAACCTATCTAAATTTTTTTCTTGACGAGGTCGAAAATTTGAACAGTATTTTGCGCGCCATCGAGGACAAGCGAAAACAGCTGCATACCAAAGAAAAAAAACTCGCCGATTACATCGCCTCCCATCCGCATGACGTCGTGCGCATGAGCATTACGGACCTGGCCGAACATTCCGGCACGAGCACCGCCACGATCAGCCGTTTTTGCAAAATGATGCTTTTCGCGGGATTTGCGGAATTCAAAATGAAACTGGCGGCGGAACTCGCACAGGCCCCCGCCGGGCAGACGTACCAGGACATCGTGGCCGGCAACCCGCTGCAGCGCATCGTGGAGGCCATCCGGACGAATCATGTGCGCTCCATCACCGACACGACGCGGCTGCTCGACATGCCGAAACTGGAAGCCGCGGTGCGCGCGCTGCGAAACGCGAGGCAGATCGATCTGTACGGCGTCGCGACATCCGGCTTGGTGGCGCAAGATTTTTACCAGAAACTCATCCGCATCGGCAAGCGGGCGACCGCATTTTCCGACCCGCACATGCAGATCACTTCGGCGGCCGGCCTGACCGCTGAAGATGTCGCGATCGGCATCTCCTATTCGGGAGAAACGCCGGAAACGATCGACGCGATCCGGTGCGCGAAGGAAAACGGGGCCGTTACCATTTCCCTGACCAAATACGGCAGCAGCACGCTCGCCTCGCTGACGGACATCCCGCTGTTCGCCTCGTCGCTGGAAGAAGGAATGCGCAGGGGGGACCTGGCGTCGCGCATTGCCCAGCTGCACGTCGTAGACATTTTATTCGTCGGCATGGTCAGCGATCACTTTGACGAGTATGTGCCGAAGCTGGAACATTCGTTCCACATGGTCAAGAAATACCGGAAGGAAAAGGACAGGTGACACCGCAGCATGAACGTGACGATTTTTTCCAGTGAACACGAACTGAACGAAGCCGCATCGCAGTTGATCGCCGGGTTGGTGATCGCGAAACCCGACGCTGTTCTGGGATTGGCCACGGGCAGCACGCCCATCGGCATCTACCGGGAACTCCGCCGCGCATACGAAAGGAACATCGTCAGTTTCCGGCGCGTCCGCACGTTCAACCTGGACGAGTATGTCGGCCTTGGCGAGAACCATCCGCAGAGCTACAGGCACTACATGAACGAGCATCTGTTCCGCCACGTGGACGTGCCGCCGGAAAACATCCATATTCCCGACGGGACGGCGGCGGATCTCGCGGAGGAATGCCGCCGTTACGACCGTCTGCTGGATCAGGCGGGGCCGATCGATTTGCAGCTGCTCGGCATCGGCCACAACGGACATATCGGATTCAATGAACCGAACGGCGAATTGGCGAGCCGCACGCACGTGACCGAACTGAACGCGCAGACGAGAAACGCGAACGCGCGGTTTTTTCAAACCATGGACGAAGTGCCCACCCACGCGATCACCATGGGCGTGGGCGACATTCTCAAAGCCAAAACGGTGGTGCTGGTCGCCAAAGGCGCGGACAAGGCGGACATTTTGTGCCGCGCACTGACCGGTCCGATTACGACGGACTGTCCGGCCAGCCTGCTGCAAACACACCCGCATCTGATCGTATTGGCGGATGCGGAAGCGGGGAGGTTGTTGCGATGACGAACGGCGCATTCGCCGTGCGAGCCGGCGTGGTCACGCCGGAGGAAACGTTGGAACAAGGTGTCGTATTGGTGGAAAACGGCCGGATCAAGGAGGTGCGGCGCGACCTCGCCGCCGATTTTGCGGGAACCGTCGTGGACGGGGGGCCCGGCAGTCTGCTTCTGCCGGGATTCATCGACGTGCATGTGCACGGGGGGAACGGCCATGATTTTATGGAGGCGAACGCGGAAGCGTTCGACGCGATCACCGCATTTCACGGCCGCCACGGCACCACGACGATGCTGGCGACGACGGTGACGGCGCCCAAAGCCGATCTGGACCGGGTGCTGGAGGCGGTCGCGCAATATCAACATCGGCAACCGTCCGGAGCCAAATTGGCCGGCGCGCACATCGAGGGGCCGTTCATCAGCCCGAAGTGGCCGGGAGCGCAAAACCCCGCGTACATCGTGCCGCCGAATGTGGACTGGGTGAAAGACTGGGTGTCGCGTTTTCCCGGCGTCGTGAAACAAGTGACGTTGGCGCCGGAACGGGAAGGCGCGCTCGAGGTCATTTCCTGGCTCGCGTCCCGGGGCATTATCGCCGCCTGCGGACACACCGACGCCAAATACGATGAGATTATGACCGCGGTCGATCACGGCCTGACACAGGCCGTGCATACGTTCAACGCGATGCGCGGACTGCATCACCGCGAGCCGGGCACCGTCGGAGCGGTGCTGACCGACGATCGCATCCGCGCGGAAGTCATCGCCGACGGCCATCACGTCCATCCGGCCGCCATCCGCCTGCTGACGCAGACGAAACGGAACCGCAACCTGCTGTTGATCACCGACGCCATTTCCGCCGCGGGGCTCGGCGACGGCGACTATACGCTCGGCGGACTCGACGTCGTGGTGAAGGACGGCGTCGCCCGGCTCAAGGAAGGCGATTCTTTGGCCGGCAGCACGCTGACGATGATCGACGCGTTCCGTTTCATGGTGCGCCGAATCGGCCTCGGCGTCGCGGAAACGAGCCGGATGGCCAGCCTGTATCCGGCGATGCAGCTCGGCATCGATGGCGAAACCGGTTCGATCGAACCGGGGAAAAAGGCCGACCTCGTCCTCGTCGACGCCGATTTGCGCATTCGGCAAGTTTGGGTCGAAGGCAGGTCGATTCACGCCGACGCCGGCCGATAAGACGGAGGCGGCCAGCGCCCGCTCCACGCGGCGCTGGCCGTCAAACTGTTTAACGTCAAAACTGCTGCTGCCAACCGGCTTCAGCCCCAAATTCCCCGCGCCGAATTTCCGCCTCCGCCGCGTTGTTCGCGGCCGCCGTCGCCATGTTTCCCCTTGACGTTGTCTTGGCGCTTCTCCGCATTTTGGTTTGCGTTGCCTTGCCCTTTCTTGTTTCCGTCCTGCCGCTTCTCTTGTTTGTCCTTGTTCCCGCCCTGCGTTTTCTCCTTGTCTCCGTTGCGCGTTTGGTCTTTGACGCGATTTTGCTTTTGGTCCTTGTCTCCGCCTTGCGTCTGGTTCGAACCGCCGCGTTTTTGCGCCGCGGACTCCCGGTCCTTCCGGCTCCCCTGTTGATCCTGCGCGTCCGAGCCTTTGTCCCGGGAGGAAGCTCCGCCGCGGCTGTCATTGGCGGAACCTTGGTCCTTGCGGGCGTCCTGCGTTTTTGGAACGTTCCGGCCGCCGTCGTTTTTCCGTTCGGCATTTCCGCCCTTGGTCTTGCCGTCGTTGCCCGCGACCGTTCCTGCGCGCGTTCCTCCGCCCGGCCCGTTATTTCCCGTTTTGGTGTCGGCGCCGCGTTCCTTGCCGCCGCTTCCGCCGCCTGTCGAGTCGTTGCGGCCGCTCTTCTTGTCGCCGTTGCCGGCAAACTTTTTGTCGCTATTTTCGTCGCCCTTTTTCACCTGGCCGGCCTGCCTGCCCTGCGGTTCCTGCACCGCCGGCCGCGGCAGTCCGCTGAAGAAAAAGTCTCCGCCCTTCCAAACCGCGTATTGGCCGTCGAGGTTGGACGATGCCGATCCGCCAAGCTGTTTGCCGCCGCTGCCGTCCCCGTTCCGGTATGTCCCGCCGTTCGCTTTGTTTCCTTGTTGTTCCCGGACGGCTTTTCCATTCCGGTCACGGTCTTCCCGGCCGCGAACGCTCCAACCGTTGCCGGCGTTTCCGAATCCGTTTCGGGCGTCGCGATCCTCTTTTCCGTTCCGGCGTTCAGCCTGCTTCCGGTTCTGCTGACGGTCGTTTTTGAAACCTTTTCCCTTCTCGCGAACGCCACCGTCATTCTCGTCCGTTTTCCGGCTTTTGGCCTCATTGGTCCAGGATTTCTTCGAAGCGGGCACGACGGCGGCGCCGCGCGATGCGGACGTGACCGGCGCTTTTTGGCGGTTTTCCTTCCCGACGCGATCGCGATGCGACTTCACCAGTTCTTTCAGGCGTTCCTTGGTCGATGCGCCGTCGCTTTGCGTCAGTTTGCCGATCCCGCCGACTTCCTTGGCAATGTCGTCGATGGACGCGCTTTTCCCGTTCTTCGTCACGCGATACCCCTGCTCCTCGGCCAACAGCAGGACCGCCATCGTTCCGGGGGAAACGCCCATACTGCGGGCTTCTTCCCTCAATTCGACCGGCGCCTCGATAACGTCGACGCTAATGGAATCCGCGGATTCCGGCAGCTGCTGCCGCAGCTGTTGTTTGACCGATGAGCCGACCACCTCGTTCAAACGCGCTTCTGTCACGCCGGAGGACTCGTTGACGACGGTGACGGTAATGACGACGTTTCCCTCTCTCCGGTCCGCAAGCCGGTTCAAGAAGTCGAGTTCTTTGGCGGTTTCGATGACGCGCACCGCCGCTTGCTCCAGCGTCAGCCCGATCAATCCGGCATGCGCCACCACCTGTTCTCCGTCGGGATTCAACCCTTCCGCCGTCACGACGACTTCTTTTTCGTTGATGCCCAGTTCCACGCTGGGATTGAAATCCATGGCGACATACGCGACCGCTTCCGCCCGCTCCGCGCCCCAAAATCCGCCGACTCCGGCAAACACCATGACCAGGCAGACGATGGCGGCGGCGAACGCGCTCGCCGCGGTCATTCGGATTCGGTTCCACCCGCCCGCATATCCGGAAGCGGGAATGGCGATCTCGTCGCCGATTTCGCATCCGCCGGGAACGCGCCGCACTTTGACGAATTGGCCGTCGGGCGTCATGACGATCGCCTTTTTGTCCTTGATGTCCATCACAATGCCCTTACGCACGGATTCCCGCCTCCTTTGCGTCCCGATGCGGTATCGCGGGGCGAAGATAATCCTGCAAATACGGATACGAGCCGCTGTGGATCAAGGCAATGGCAATCAAATATTTGCGGTTGCGTTCCAGCGTTTTGCGGGAGACGCCCACTTTGTCCAGCAGTTCCTTGATGGGCAGCATTTTTTTCGATAACAACACGCTCATCAGCGCTTCATCTTCCCCCAGTGCGCGGCCGATTTCCATCAACATGATTCTCGAGTCGACATGCTTCGGCGACGCTTCCGCAAGATCTTCGAACGAGATGCCGAACTCCTTCAGCACCTCGCTGATTTCGGCGATTTCCAGACGGCGTTCCCGCGCCGCCACCGCCTCGGAGTACCGCTCGACCGCATGCTTCGTTTCCACGGGATTGATGACGTTGTTTTCGTCATCCTCCGTGTCAAACGCACTGTACGGAATATGCGCGCGGTGCTTCATTTCCTTGCGGGCATAGTCGATCAGCCGTCTTCGCATCACGGTTTCCGCAAAATGAAAAAACGAAGTTCCCGAACTTTCGGAGAAATTCATCACCGCCTCATGAAAAGCCTGATAGGCAATGCTGAACTCATCATCCACAGCCGGATCGATATATCGTTTGGCAAACCGGCTGGCCACTTTCGCCACAAACGGCCGGTACTTCGCCAGAAAGCGTTCCTGCAGTTCCGTATCTCCCTGCTGGATGCGGAGCACCTGCTCTTCCACGGAGTCGGCGGAAAAGCCGTCGCTTTTCGCGGCGTCTTCCGGACGCAACACGTCCTCGCTGCGGCCGCCCTTCCGGTGTCCGTGCTTTCCGATAAACCTTTTGAACAGAACGAGCAGCAAACGTGCCACCTCGCAGTTACATAATTCGAAGTGAGGGTTTCATTTGGAGGCGTACCCCCTAAAAATGAAACGCCCCTGCGGGGGCGTTTGTTTCGCTCTGTTCAGAAAAAAAAGCCAAGTTATTTTTTTCCTCCAGCCGCGTTCCGGTTGCGCTGCTCGAGTCTGGCGCGGCGTTGGCCGAGCACCGAAAGCCGTTTCTTCAGTTGTTCCTGCCACTCCTCGTCCTTGAGATCGCGGGCCATCATCAACAGGTCCAGCGCCATGTCGATCTGGTTGTTCACCACGTCGAGCGGGTCCTCGTGTTCGTGATTGACGCAGTTGTCGAGAAGTCGCGCTTCGTCCCTGCCGTCGATATAGTCGTTGAAATCAATTTCGTAGGCGCCGTCGCAATGCGCGTATTCGGCCAAAATTTCGTATTCCTGCTGGATCAGGTAATGGACCTCGACCTGGTGGCAGACCGGACAAAACAGAACGGGCACATTATGGATGTGCGTCCGGAAATGTTTCAGTGTGGCTCGGGTGCCGATCATACTTGCACCGCAACAAAAGCTCATGCGCTTCCCCTCCCCGCGATTGGAGATATTTCATACTATTCCATTCGCAAGGTCAAAATCCTTTTTTTTCGCGAAAAATATTCACTCGTCCCGGCCCTGCCGCCCGTCCTCCTGATCGTACGCGGCAGCGTACTGCTCCGCGGTCCACAGCGGTTCCAGTTCACGGGCGTCGCTCCATTCCAGCTCCACCATCCAGCCTTTTTCATACGGCGATTGGTTCACCAGCATGGGTTCGCGTTCCAGAACGCGGTTGGCGCGCAATACTTTGCCGGTCAGCGGGCTGGCCAGTTCCGTCACGCTTTTCACCGATTCCACGCTGCAAAACGGCTCTCCGGCGTTCACCACATCGCCTTCTTCCGGCAGTTCCACAAAGACGATGCCGCCAAACTCGGTTTGCGCAAAATCGGTCATTCCCAGCACGGCGCGGGAACCTTCCACCCTCACCCACACGTGTTCCCTGCTGTATTTCAAATGTTCCGGCACGAGCATGTGACCCTCTCCTCCTCGCATCGTTCATGTCCGCGCTGCGGCGGCATGACGCTCACTTCGTCATGGCGGCCACGATCAGATCGCCCATTTCCTTCGTGCCGACGGCTTTCGAGCGATCCTGCGCGATGTCGGCGGTCCGGTGTCCCGCATCCAGCACCGCCTTGACCGCGCGTTCCACGGAGGCGGCGGCGTCCTCGTAGCCGAACGAAAGGCGGAACATGAGCGCGACCGACAAAATCGTGGCGATCGGGTTTGCAATGCCTTGTCCCGCGATGTCCGGCGCGGAACCGTGCACCGGTTCGTACAGTCCGAAGCTGCCTTCACCGAGCGATGCGGACGAGAGCATGCCGATCGAACCGGTCAGCATGGCCGCTTCGTCGCTGAGAATATCTCCGAACATGTTTTCCGTCACAATGACGTCGAAGCTGGACGGGCGGCGCAACAGCTGCATCGCGCAGTTGTCGACGAGCACGTGCTCCAGTTCCACGTCCGGATATTCCGGAGCGATGCGGTTGACCGTTTCCCGCCACAGGCGCGACGTCTCCAGCACGTTGGCCTTGTCCACCGACGCGAGTTTTTTGCGGCGCTTTTGCGCAATGCCGAACGCCTGGCGCACGATGCGTTCGATCTCCTTGACGCTGTACACGCAGGTGTCGACCGCTTCCTGGCCGTCCTTCCCTTCGCGGCGGAATTTGTCTCCGAAATAGATGCCGCCCGTCAGTTCGCGAACGACGATGAGGTCGGTGCCTTCCAGCACTTCGCGTTTGATCGTCGACGCGTCCAAGAGGCAGTCGAACACGACCGCCGGGCGAATGTTCGAAAACAGGCCGAGCGCCTTGCGGATGCCGAGCAGACCCGTTTCCGGACGAAGTTCCTTCGGGTTGTTGTCCCATTTCGGGCCGCCGACGGCGCCGAGCAGCACGGCGTCCGCTTTCTTGCACATGTCCAGCGTTTCCTGCGGCAGCGGCGTGCCTTTTTCATCGATGGCGATGCCGCCGAACAGCCCGTGCTCCGTTTCAAAGCGATACCCGAACAATTCCTCGGTTTTCTTCAGCACTTTTTCCGCTTCCGCGACCACTTCGGGACCGATGCCGTCACCGGCGATCACGGCGATGCGCTTTACTTCAGCCACGGTATCCAGCTCCTCTTTCCAAAATCGGGATATATGATCTTCACGTACAGTTGTAGCACAATTCCGCGCAATTGACCAAGATATAAAATCTATGATCTTTATAGCCGGCCGCTATCGCCATGCCCGTCCAGGCAAGCTTGCGCCGCGAGGGAACCTGCCGGCGCAGCCCAAACCTGCAAACCAAATTACGTGACGCCAGGCAAACCATCCGGTTCAAACGCATACCCTCCGGTCAACATTGCCGAACGGACAAGCCTGCGGCGCGGGCGGAAAGACCCGCCCGCAGGAGGCCGATCATTTGTTTTTCAACATGTTGTTGACGGCGCTGAACAGCGCTTTGACGGACGACGTCATGATGTCCGCGTCGATGCCCGAACCCCAATGCGTTTTCCCGTTTTCGTCCGTAATGCCGATATACGAGATCGCCTGGGAACGCGAACCGGATTCCAGCGCATGCTCCTTGTAGACCAAATTGGAGTACGTCAATCCCAGTCCCGACTGCAGCGCGCTGCTGATGGCGTCGAGTCTGCCGTTTCCGTTGCCGGTCAGCTCCTTGACTTCGCCGTCGATTTCGACGGTCACCGTCGTCCGGTAATCGTCGCTGCCGTCAAACTGGAAGCGGATAAAGCGGAGCGGCGAATTCACGTTGACATACGATTCCTTGAAAATGTCCAGCACTTCATTCGGCTGCAGTTCCTTGTGCAGCTTGTCGGAAACGTCCTTCACCCGGTAACCGACGCTTTCCCGCATCGCGGCGGGCAGGTCCAGGCCGAAATTGTGCTCCAGAATGTATCCGATGCCGCCCTTGCCGGACTGGCTGTTGATGCGGATAATATCCCCTTCGTATTCCCGGCCGATATCCTTCGGGTCGATCAGCAAATACGGCACGCTCCAATATTTCGGCTGCTTCTCCTCCCGCCACTTCATGCCCTTCGCGATGGCGTCCTGATGCGACCCGGAAAATGCCGTGAACACGAGCTCCCCGGCGTACGGATGGCGCTCGTGAACGCGCATTCTCGTCAGCCGTTCGTACACTTTTTGGATTTGCGGGAGATTTTCCAGATTGAGCTTCGGATCGACGCCGTGGGCATACATGTTCAGCGCCAGCGTCACGATGTCGACATTGCCCGTCCGCTCGCCGTTGCCGAACAGCGTTCCTTCCACCCGCTGCCCGCCGGCGAGGACGCCCAATTCCGCGTCGGCGACGCCGGTTCCCCGGTCGTTGTGCGGATGCAGCGACAAAATGACGTGTTCCCGGTAGTCCAGATGCTCGCTCATATATTCGATCTGGCTTGCGTAGACGTGCGGCATCGACATCGACACCGTCGCCGGCAAGTTGATGATGACCTTGTTGTCCGCGGACGGTTTCCACACATCCAGCACCCGGTTGCAAATTTCAAGAGCAAATTCGATTTCCGTGCCCGTAAAACTTTCCGGGGAATACTGGAATTGGAAGTTGCCTTCGGTCTTCTCCGCGCATTCGAGCAGCAGTTTGGCGCCGGTGACGGCGATATCGATAATCTCCTCTTTCGATTTGCGGAAAACTTGTTCCCGCTGGGCCACGGAGGTCGAATTGTACAGGTGGACGATCGCCTTTTTGGCCCCTCTGAGCGATTCGAACGTTTTCCGGATAATGTGCTCCCGCGATTGCGTCAGTACCTGAATGGTGACGTCGTCCGGTATGAGATCCCGTTCGATCAGCGTGCGCAGGAAGGCGAATTCCGTCTCCGACGCGGCCGGAAACCCGACTTCGATTTCCTTGAAGCCGATGTCCAAGAGCATGCGGTAGTATTCCAGTTTTTCTTCCAAATTCATCGGAATGATCAGCGCCTGGTTGCCGTCGCGAAGGTCGACGCTGCACCAGATCGGGGGCTCGGTGATGTAATCTTTTTGCGTCCACTTCAAACTCGGCTCGGGCGGCAGAAAATAACCTCTGGTATACTTCTCCACATTTTTCATTCTGTCCAACCTTCCTTTCGTGATTCGCAGCATTGAAATTCGATCAAAGCCATTCGGAGATGCGCGACCGCGTGACAGCGGGATGTTTTTCTCGGTATAGAATGTATTCGTCGCGGCCCACCGCTCCGTACCCGACAAATTCCATAACAATGAAAAAAGTCTTCCGTCTCCTCGTTTCAGGAGACGAAAGACTTCGACGTCTTACGCGGTACCACTCCGATTTCATATCCGTACGGATATGCGCTCAGCGGAACGGGACGTTCAATGCCCCGCATCCTCCTGTGGTAACGGCCAGGCTGCCGGCGCCGCCTACTCCGGATCGTTTCAGCGGGCTGCTCGGAGGGGAGTTCGGCACGTTCCCGCGGCTGCTTCGCACCGTCCAGCAGCTCTCTGGACGCGGGCAACGACTTACTGGTCCTCGTCATCGCATTTTGCTTTTCCCTATTGTACTGCACACCGCGCGGCGAATCAAGTGCGGTACGGATGTTTTGCCGCGGGCCGGTTATTTTTTCAGCCACTGCATCATTTCGCGCAGACGTGCGCCCACCTGCTCGATCTGATGCTCCCTTTCGTTGCGGCGCGTCGCCGTGAAGAACGGGCGATTGGCCTGATTTTCCAAGATGAAGTCGCGAGCGAATTTGCCGGATTGAATGTCGGCCAGCACGCGCTTCATTTCTTTGCGGGTTTCTTCCGTCACGATGCGCGGACCGGTCACATAGTCGCCGTATTCCGCCGTGTTGCTGATCGAATCGCGCATCGCGGTCAGGCCGCCTTCATAGATCAGGTCGACGATGAGTTTCAATTCGTGGAGGCATTCAAAATAAGCCATTTCCGGCGCGTATCCGGCTTCGACCAACGTTTCGAAACCGGCTTTGATCAGCGCGCTGACGCCGCCGCAAAGCACGACCTGCTCGCCGAACAAGTCGGTTTCCGTTTCCTCGCGGAACGTCGTCTCGATGACGCCCGCCCGCGTGCAGCCGATGCCTTTCGCATAGGCGAGACCGATCTGTTGCGCTTTGCCCGTCGCGTTCTGATGCACCGCAATCAGGCCGGGCACGCCGAACCCTTCCACATACGTGCGGCGCACGAGATGGCCCGGCGATTTCGGCGCGACCAAGAGCACGTCCGCGTCTTCGGGAGGCACGATTTGTCCGAAATGGATGTTGAATCCGTGCGAAAACATCAGCGCCGCGCCCTTTTTCAAATTCGGGCGAATCGATTCGTTGTACACGGCCGCCTGCGTTTCGTCAGGCATGAGAATTTGCACCACGTCGGCGCGTTTGACCGCCTCTTCAACCGTAAACACTTCGAATCCGTCGTTTTGCGCCTTTTCCCAGGAGCGTCCTTGACGCAACCCGATAATGACTTTCAGTCCGCTGTCGCGAAGGTTTTGCGCCTGAGCGTGCCCTTGGCTGCCGTAGCCGATGACGGCGATCGTCTTTTCTTTCAGCGCGCTGAAATCCGCGTCGTTATCGTAGTAAATTTTCAGTGCCATGGTATGGTTCCTCCTTGGATTTATGATAAAAATACTACTGCAGCATGAGTAAGAATCGACGGCGCGCTTACGCCCTGCCTCCGGTACCGCGAATCATCGCGGTCGCCCCGGTGCGCGACAGCTCGCGAATGCCGTACGGCTTCAGGAGCTCGATCATCGCGTCGATTTTTTGCGAATCGCCGACGACCTGCACGATCAGCGTGTTGGTGCCGATGTCGACGACCGCGGCGCGGAACGTCTCGACGACGCCGAGAATTTCCGCGCGCTGCGAGGGATCGGCACTGACTTTGATCAGCGCCAGCTCCCGCGCGACCATCGGATGTTCGCTGAGATTCACCACTTTGATGACGTCGATCAATTTGTAGAGCTGTTTGGAAATTTGCTCGACGGTCCGCTCGTCGCCGGTCGTGGTGATGACCATGCGCGACAAGCCCGGTTCCTCCGACGCTCCGACGGTGATGCTTTCGATGTTGAATCCGCGGCGGCCGAACAGGCCCGATACCCGCTGCAGCACGCCGGGCTGATTGTTGACCAGTACGGAGATGACGTGCAAGTTTCGGTTCATGTCTCATCCCCCATTAACATCTCGTCCAGGGTGCTGCCTTGGGTGACCATCGGATACACATTTTCCATCTTCCGCACCACGAACTCGACCAGCACCGGTCCCGGCGTCTCCAACGCTTCCTTCCACGCGGCCCGCGCCTCCTGCTTGTTGGTGGCGCGCAGGCCTTTGACGCCGTACGCTTCCGCGAGTTTCACGAAGTCGGGGCTGCCGGCCAGGTCGATATGGCTGTAGCGGTTGTCGTAGATGATCTCCTGCCACTGGCGGACCATGCCGAGCACCTGGTTGTTGATGACGGCGATTTTGACCGGGATGTTGTTGATCGCGCAAACGGCCAACTCCTGGGCGCACATCTGCATGCCGCCGTCGCCGTTAATGGAGACGACGAGCCGGTCCGGGTTGCCGATTTGGGCGCCGATCGCCGACGGGAACCCGAATCCCATCGTACCGAGCCCGCCGGAGCTGATCCACGACCGCGGACGGTTGAACTTGTAATACTGCGCCGCCCACATCTGATGCTGGCCGACGTCCGTCGTGACGATCGCGTCGCCGCCCGTCATCTCGTCGATCATTTCGATGACATACTGCGGCTTCAACTCGGTATCCGAATCTTTGTATTTCAGCGGATAATCGCGCTTCATCTGCAAAATCGTGCGGATCCATTCTTCCGAACGCGCGGGGCGCGCCTTTTCGTTGGCGAGCTGCAGCACGACTTTGACGTCGCCGACGCACGGAATTTCCGTGGGCACGGTTTTGCCGATTTCCGCGGGGTCGATGTCGATGTGGGCGATTTTGGCCTTCGGCGCAAATCCGTCCACCCGCATCGTCACGCGGTCGTCGAAACGGGCGCCGATGCTGATCAACAGATCGCAGTTTTGCAGCGCCTTGTTGGCGGTGTAGGTGCCGTGCATGCCCGGCATGCCCATCCACAGCTCGTGTCGGCTCGGGAATCCGCCGAGGCCGAGCAGCGTGGTGGTGACGGGAATGCGCGTCTTCTCCACGAATTCGAGCAGTTCCTCATGCGCGCCGGAATACACGACGCCGCCGCCCGCCAGGATGACCGGACGCTCGGATTCTTCGATCGCCTTCAACAGTTTGTCGACCTGCAGCTTGTTGGGCACGACCGTCGGGTTGTACCCGCGCAAATGAATTTCTTCCTTCCAGACGAACTTCGCCTTCTGGTTGGAGACGTCTTTCGGAATGTCGATCAGCACGGGCCCTTTGCGGCCGGTATTGGCGATATGGAACGCCTCGTGAACGATGCGCGGCAAGTCCTCCACTTTGCGCACCAAATAGCTATGTTTGGTAATCGGCATTGTGATGCCGGTGATGTCCGCCTCTTGGAACGCATCGGTGCCAATGGCCGTCGTCGCTACGTTGCCGGTGATCACGACCAACGGTACGGAATCCATGTAGGCCGTGGCGATTCCGGTGACCAGGTTGGTCGCTCCGGGCCCGGATGTGGCGATGCAGACGCCGACTTTGCCGGTGGATCGGGCGTATCCGTCGGCGGCATGGATGGCTCCCTGCTCATGGCGCGTCAGCAGATGCCGGAAATCCGGATTGCCGTACATCGCATCGTAAATGTACAGCACCGCTCCGCCCGGATAACCGAATACGCATTCGACACCTTCCAGCAGCAGCGAACGGAGCAGCATTTCCGAACCGTTGATCACATCGGGCTGCAGCAGCTTTTGACGCAGGTCTTCATTGGCCAACAATGCGGTGCCTTGAGCACTCATTTCATATCCTCCTCCCTGGAAATCGTGACAATGATGCGGCATTCGCAACCACGGCACCACCCTCGCGGCACCCTTGGGACAGTTTGTCGGAGAAAACGGCGGAACGACGGTTTCGCATCGGCGCCAATGCAAAAAATCCCTTCCGCCCCGCGCTCTCCAAAGCGTATGCGGGACGAAAGGGATTCTCTTCCGTGGTACCACCCTGATTTGCCGCTTACCTCGCGGTAAGGGCCTTAACGGGTAAATCGGCCAAACCGATCTACCCGGCACGGTAACGTGTGCCAACCGATTTTCCCTAATAGGCTCGGACAAATGCCGCGCGCCTCCGGTCATGTTCTCGGATTGAAAAAACAGAACCGATGCGATACGCGAATCGCAGGAAGGAAAACGCAAGTCCGATTCCTGCAAGTCCGTGCCGTTCAGGAAAACGGCTCCGAGGTGAGCTCGCGCAAAGGGATTATGACGCGGGTTTCAGCAAACTCCCGCGCTCTCTGGACATAAGAGCCCTGAGCACTTCGTCCTCATCACTGCCGTTCGCTGATGTGCATTTTCAATGTTAAGCTATATTATATGCAGCCGCTGGGAAATAGTCAAGGATTTTCACGTTTTTTTCACGGGATGTTCCCGCCAGGCAGCCGGCCGGTTCCGGACGGCCGCCGGTCAACGTTCCGCCGGATTCCGGCGGAGTCGTCGGCCGAGCCGACGGCCGTTGACTTCATTGCGCGCGGCTTACGCTTGGATTTTTTGTTTGGCCATGCCGGCCAGAGCGGCGAACGCCTGCTGATCGTTGACGGCGAGTTCCGCCAGCATTTTGCGGTTGACCTGCACGCCAGCCAGTTTCAAGCCGTGCATCAGCTTGCTGTAGGTCAGGCCGTTCATGCGGGCAGCGGCGTTGATGCGCACGATCCACAGCTTGCGGAAATCGCGTTTGCGCTGCCGGCGGTCGCGATAGGCGTACAGGAACGATTTCATGACTTGTTCCTGGGCCGTTTTGAACAATCTATGTTTGGAACCGAAATATCCTTTGGCGAGTTTCAACACTTTTTTGCGCCGGCGGCGCGCGACGAATCCGCCTTTGACTCTTGCCATAATAGCTTCCCTCCAATAGGTGCGTGTTTAGGTTATTTGACGTAGGAGATCAATTGTTTGATCCGTTTGGCATCGCCTTTGGAAACGAGCGTTCCGTGGCGCAGCGCGCGTTTGCGTCCGGGCGACTTGCCTTCGAGCAGATGCCGTTTGTAGGCGCGGTTTCTCGTGATTTTACCGGTGCCGGTTTTGCCGAAACGCTTGGCGGCACCGCGGTGCGTTTTCATTTTAGGCATGGAAACATCCTCCCGTAAGGTGTTAGTTAGTGCATATCAAGTCCGCGATCCGATCATTTCGGAGCGAGAATCATAATCATGCTGCGGCCTTCCAGTTTCGGTTTGCGCTCGATGGATCCGAGTTCCCCGGATTCCTTGGCAACCCGCTCCAGAATGCGCTGGCCGATTTCCGCATGCGTAATTTCGCGGCCTTTGAATCGAATCGTGCATTTGACTTTGTCGCCGTCTTTCAAAAATTTGCAGACGTTCCTTAATTTGGTTTGGTAATCGTGTTCGTCGATGGTCGCGCTGAACCGCACTTCCTTGATATCGACGATTCGCTGGTTTTTCCGCGCTTCCTTTTCCTTCTTCTGCATCTCGTAGCGGTACTTGCCGTAATCCATAATGCGGCACACCGGCGGCTTGGCCGTCAGCGCCACCGCCACCAGATCCAGGTTGGCGTCCTGCGCCATCTGCAGCGCTTCGCGGAACGGCTTGATGCCGATCTGTTCCCCGTCCGGTCCGATCAACCGAACTTCCTTCGCGCGGATCTCCTCGTTAACCAAATGCCCTTTGCTAATAATTTGCCACCTCCATAAAATAAAAAAGATGCGAGCAGAAACCGCCCACATCGAAAGACCCCGATCACGTTTCCTTGGGTACCTGTCGCCAACCAGCCGACGCGTGTCGGTCAGGTGAGAAGCGGGCGCTTCTACTTTCCAGCGAAAAAGCATACTATCGCTCCAATAATATACCACTGCGTTCCGCCCTTGTCAATGCGTGTGCGTCCAGATCAAAATCCGCCAATTCATCGCCATCGTGCTTGGCGTCAAATATGCAGCCTTCCGCGCCGCGCTTATTCTTGCCAATACACTTCCAATTCCGACACCTGCGCCGCCGGCCATCCGGTATTGTTCGTGAACGTGAGCCGCACATATCTCGCTTCCGTCAGAGGCAGCGCAATGTCCGCGACGTTCGCGGCTTGCGGATCAAACGTGTAGCTGTCCGCGGCGAGCACCGTGCGGAACTGCTGCCCGTCGTCGCTGACCAGCACTTCGATTTCCTGCTGTCTCGTCTCCCACGCTTCCAGCGGGGGCAGCTTCAAGCGAAGCAGGTTGAATTGCCGCTTTTCTTCCAAATCGACCGTGATCGATTGCGGGAACAGGCGATTGGCGCTCTCCCAGTAAGTGTAGGCGTCGCCGTCCACCGCTTTGGACGCCGGATAATCCTTCGTCGTGTCGGTCGTCGACTCCACCGGTTTCGCCAGCGCAAAGTTTTGCATCGGCTTCTTCTTCTTGAACGGAACTTCCCCGACCGCACTGGGCGAATCGGACGGCTCCACGCGGATATAGGCGGTCCTCTTGCCGAGAATGTCCGAAATATAATCGAACAGCACGAAATCTCCTTCTTCTTTGACCGGCAGTTCCGCGATCATCGTGCCGTCGTCGGCGTAAGCGAACGCTCTCGCATGTTTCCATCCGCCGCCTTTTTGCACCGCCAGCGTCGTGTCGCTGCCCATCGGCTGGTACACGGTAATGGCGTCGCCGTCGCGCAGTTCGACGAGATAATGCTCCTCCGCATCCAGCGCGTATCCGTTGTATTTGGCGTAGATCCCCGCCCTGACGGTTCCGTCCTTGGACACCGCCTGCACGCCGCCGGGCGACAAAGTGAAGCGGTCGTCCAGTTCCCACGCGCTGTCGACGTCCCAGTTCGCGGCGATGTCCATGTCCCCGATGCGCGTCACCGTTTTGCCCGGCGCCGTCTCTTCGAAGCCGGTCACCAGCTGGTCGGCATATCGGGACAGCACATGTTTCTGGAACACGCCGGCGACGTCGATCCACGGATTTTCCGTCCCGTTCGCCAAATCGACGCTCAGATGATACCCCATCGCGAGGTTCCAACGCAGCATGTCCTTGCTTGCGGTCATCGTTTCCGCCGCGAGATCGTGCTGGTACTGCATCACCTTGTCGCGGGCGAGCATGCCCATCATCGGATAATACGAAGTATACCCGGCCGTGCGCGGCCGATATCCGAGCAAATCCCACAGCAGGTTGGACCCCATGAATCCCGTCGCGTTATCGGCCAGCACGTCGAATCCGTCCTCGATATACATGCGGTGGTTGACGGAATCAAAATACCGCCGCATCGCCTCGATATACGCATTGGACGGGTCGGTACCTTCCGGAATGGAGGAATTGAAAACGTACGGCGTATTGCGGATGCCCCACTGGTCCTCGAAGATGCCGTCGAACCCGGCTTCCAGCAAATCCCGGTGTTCTTCGGCGATGCGTTCCCTGACAAACGGGTCGCCGGGATTGACGACGTATCCGCTGTGCGTGCCGTAATCCTCCTTGATGATCTGTCCGTTTTCCTGCCGCACCGCGATCGTTTCGAGCGAGACGCCTTCCGGCAGCCGGTCCCAAGTCGGCGAATGGATTCCCCACCAGGAAAAATTCGTATACGGAACGACAAGATGTCCTTTTTCCCTGGCATGCGCGATAAACCGTTTGAAATCGTCAAACGTGCCCCATTTCGGATCGGGCGGGACGAAATCCGGGTAATTTTCATCGTGTCCTCCCTGCTGGAACGCCACCAGATGAATGACGCCGGTATGCCGCATCCGATCCAGCCATTTCGATTGCAGCGTGTTCCAGTTTTCCCTTTGGATCGCGGACACGTCGAGTTTGAAAAACGGGGAAGCAAAAGCTTTTTCCCGATCGTCGCCCAATTTGTCGGCCAGCGGCCGGTATTGATCGATGCCGTTGTCGCTCCGGTAACGGGCGATCGACTGTTCATACGTGCCGCCGATTTCGACGGCGACGCGCGGTGAAGTCCAATCCGCCTGCGGGACGATCCAGGTTTTGTAATTGTGCACGATGCCGGTCGTGTTCGTCTGGTCGACCTGGTTTTTGAATCCGAGATCGACCGGCGCGACGGTCGATTCGCGGAGATCGTACAGCGCCAGGCTGCCGTGATTCGTGCGCGCCGCCACAAAGGCGGCGAACATGACGCCGGGATACTGGTCCTCGAACGAGTTTTGTTCCCGAAAAAACTTCTCGTTGAGCTTCACCCCGGGGAGCATCGGCAGGAGCGCGTCGCGGATTTGGTCCGACGCCAGGTTCAGCTCGTACGGAAAGCGAAAGGATTTGACGGTTTTCTCCGAAGCGTTGTGTACCATCGCCTGCATCGTGAAACGGTTGGCTTCCGTAAACACCGAAACGATGTCCACCTTCAGCGGACCGTCGTAATGAAACGTCAATGTGCCCGCCCGCTCGTCCCACTCATAGGAAAAACCGGACGCCGAGCGGCTGTTGAAGGCGGTGTTGTCCTGCAGAATCGCCCACCATAAATGCTGGTCGCGGCTGCCTGACGACACGTTTTGCTGCGATTGAAGGTCTTTCAAATACGCCAAACCGCCGCGGTCCGCGTAAAACGCCGCTTCGTAATGGTCGTTCTGAACGACGAGCAGCCCGTCCTTCTCGACAAACGCGACCGGATTTTTCTCCGACAGTTTCACGTAAGCAAACAGGCTCCCGCCGGCCACGACCAAACAAACGAGCAAAATCGCCGCCGCCGTCCATCCTCTTTTTTTGTTCATGATGTGCTGGCCTCCTTGCATGGAGAAAGAGCCGGTGGAACCGCCGGCTCTGTCTTTCGGATGTGCCGTGGATCGGCCGATTAGACGTGTTTTTTACGGCCGATTTTGGTCATCAGGAACAGCGCCGCCGCACCGGAAATGACGGCCATCCATGCGAACAACACCACATTCCGGCTGTCACCGGTTTTCGGATTCGCTTCGGCCGAACCGGCATCCGCGGCCGTGCCGCTGCTCGCGCTGCCGGAGGTATCGCCGGCCGGCGCGCCGGCGGCGCCGGAATTGGTGAACGCAATTTCGTCGATCCAGATCGTGCCCTGCGCGCCTTCATGGAAATTGAAATGCAGCGCCTGGATGCCGCGGTCGATGCCGTTCGCTTCCAGATCGATCAGGATGTCCTGGTACTCCGTCGTGACCGCGGGGATTTTCGCACCGGGCGCGGCGAGCAGATCGGCGAACGCTTTGCCGGTATGTTTCACCGTTTCGCCGACGGCGTAATTCAGGTCGAAATCGGCGCCTTCTCCGCCGGCCGCCCCCTTGATGCGGATTTTCAAGTACTTGTATGCGCTTGCGTCAATGGGCCCTCCGGTGCCGAACCAGCCGCTGCTGCCGTATTCGAGCTTCAGCGCGTTGTCGTCCAGCGAAGCGCTTTTGCCCGCGTCGCCGCCGTTCCAGGCCGCGCCGGCGCCGGAAGCGGCAAAATCCGTCAAGTCGGTCCGGTCGTAATTGTCCAAAACGAGATCGCCGTCAGCCATCGCGCTCCACCCGAAAACGAGGGACAGAAGCAGGGACAACAGCAGTGAAACCGGCAAAGACCGCCGTGATAATTGAACCGTTTTTCGCATCGGATCTCCCTCCGTGAACAAATTGAATATGATTCCTTTCATGGTCCATGGCGGCGGACCGGCCGCGGCCGCAAGACCTTATTGAACCTGGATGCTGTCAAAAACGTTCGCCTGAACGAACTCGGCCGTTTCCTTGAGCAGCTTCTCCAAATCGGCGTCTTTGTTGGAGAACACTTCCTGAATCGCGTTGGTCATGGCTGCGTAATAGTCCTGCGTGTTGAACTGCGCTTCCGGCTTGCCGTCGAGCAAATTCAGCACTTCGCTTTTGTACTGGTACACGTTGTCGTATTTTTCATAGATCGCTTTCACTTTTTGGCCGTACTCGGAATCCATGTTGAAGTATTCAATGACCGGCGGAATGAAATATTTGTTGCTCTGCTTCCGCTCCTGGATGCTCGCTTCGAGCGATTCCAGCCCTTTGTCGGAAAAATAGTCGAACACCGCGTATTTGAACGCCATTTCCTGTTCCGCCCGCGTCGCGTTCGGGTTGATGACGAGAAAGTCGCCGCCGAGCACGCCGGTATGCTTGCCCCCGGGCCGGTACGCCGGCATCGGGAACACTTCGATGTCGTCCGGCGACATTCCGCCCTGGTTCAGCGCCTGATCCACCGGACCGTCGGCGCCGGCGATCACCATGGCCGTGCGTCCCTGCGCGAAAGCGCCGACCGCATCGCCCCAGCCCAGCGCCCAATCCTGGGGAATCGCGTTCGCTTCCCACCTCAGCCGGTGATAAAATTTCAGCGCCTCCAGTCCCGCTTCCGAATGAAACGTCGCGATCACTTTGCCGTTGTCGATTTTCTGGATTTCCCCTCCGGCTTCGAACAGGAAGTTCGTCCAGTTCCATCCCGCCTCATTGCCTTTGCCCATCAGCGCGATGCCGGACAAGCCTTTCGCCGGATCGGCGACGGCCTGCGCCGTATTGTACATATCGTCCCAGGTCCAGTTGAACGGCGGAACGTCCACGCCCGCTTCGTTCAGCATTTTCTTGTTGACGACCGTCGCCACGACGTACCCTCTTTGCGCCAGCCCGTACACTTTGCCGTCGATGATGAACTGGTTTTGCAAAATCGGGTTCATCTGGTCGTGATATTCCCATTCGTTGAAAAACTCGGTAATATCCGCCGCCCAGCCTCGCTCCATCAGAAACTTGCCTTCCGTCGCGTAAGTGTTGAACAGCGTCGGAGCCTCGTTGGCGCCCATGCGGATGCCGATTTCGTTCGGATCGTACTGCCAGTCGCTCTTGATGATTTCCACATGCGGATACATTTCCTGAAACCGGCGGATTTTGTCGTCCTCCAGGGCGCGGTCTTCCACCCGGTCCGGGGTCGGATAGTAGATGCTGATCGTCACTTTTTCCGGAACATCCCCAGTTCCGGATTGACCTCCTCCGTTCCCGGCGGAATCATTGGCGGTCGAATTGCCCCCGCTATTGCCGCCTCCGCCGCTTCCGCCGTCTCCGCTGCCGCCCGAACCGCACGCGGTCAGCAGCGCCAACGACAAGACCAAGAAGCACAGCATGACTTTCCCCGTTGTTTTCACGCTCAAACCTCCCCTTTTTTCGAAACTGACCATTTCGCCCCCATTATAAAAACGCCGCCTCCGGGAGGAACAGGTCTAATCCTATGAAGAATGTGTGCGGTATTACGATCATCCCTTCAGCCCGGTCAGCTGCAGCCCGCGCATGACGAATTTTTGGAAAAACAAAAACAGCACGATCGGCGGCACCATCACGATGCTCAAAATCGCGAATCGGATGTTCAGGTCCAGTCTGCGCGCCTGAATCACAAAGCGGTAAATCGCCGTCGCCAGCGGATACTTTTCCCCGTTCAGCACGAGCGACGGCCAAAACCAATCGTTCCAGGCCGAAGCGAACACGAAAATGGACAACGTCGCGAAAATCGGAACAGACAGCGGCAGCACGATTTGCAAATACGACCGGAACTCCGACGCGCCGTCCACGCGCGCCGCCTCCAAAAGTTCGTTATGAATGTCGTCGAAAAACGTTTTGATCACGAACAGGTAAAACGCGCTGCCCGCCGCGGGCAGCCAAAACGCCCAAAACGTGTTGATCAGCCCGAGATCGCGCAGATTGATGAAGTTCGGAATAATATAGGTCGTCGAAGGAATAAACAGCGTGGTCATAAAATACAAAACGATCCAGCGGCGTTTCGGCAGCCGCAGTTTGGACAGGCTGTAGGCGGCCATGCCCAATATGAAGATGATCGACACGATGTTCCCGACGAAAATCAGCAGCGTGTTTTTCACGTATTTCAGCAGATCGATGTAAACCCAGCCTTTCTCAAAATTGCCCCACACCCATTTGGTCGGCAAAAAAGTCGGCGGAAACGAGATCACCTCGCGGTTTTCCTTGAAGGCGTTGAAAAACGTGATCAAGATCGGATACAGCATCGTGCAGACCATCAGCGCGATGACGAGCATCATGAGCGCGTAAAGGATGCGGTTCGCCGGTTTTTGCAAATCGTGCGGCGACAGGATGCCGCGTGCGCGGTTGTTCATCGGTCAGCTTCCCTCCCGGTTGGACAGTTTGTGCTGAATGACGGCCAGCCCGACCAACACGAAAAACATCAGCACGCCCATCGCGGAAGCGGCGCCGAAATCCAGCCTCGTGAACGCGTACTTGACGATGTGCAGCGCATAGGTCAAGGTGGTGTTGTTCGGCCCGCCGTCGAGCAGCGCCAGATGCGTCTGATACCCCTGCGATGTGGAGATCAGCTGCAGGAGCAACAACAGCACCATGATGTTTTTGATGGATGGAAGCGTGATGTAGCGGATGCGCTGCCAGACGCCGGCGCCGTCGATTTCCGCGGCTTCGTACCAATCGCGGGGGATGCCGAGCACCGCCGCCAAATAGATCAGCATCGCGGCGCCGAACGACTGCCACGTTTCCATTACGACGATGGAAATCATCGACCAGGCTTTGTCCGTCAAAAACAAAATTTGCCCGATCCCGATTTTCATCAGCACCGCGTTCAGCGGCCCGACCGGATCGTACAGCCATCTCCACACCCCGTACAGCACGACAAAGGGAACGATGTTCGGCAAATACGCGGCAATCCGGGCGAATCCCTGAAAACGCCGCATCTCGGAAATGGCGACGGCAAACGCGCAGGGCACCCAGAAACCGATCACCAGGCCGAGAAACATGTAGTACAGCGTGTTGACGACCGCCGTGCGCACGACCGGGTCCTGGAAAACGGTCTTATAGTTGGCGAATCCGACGAACGTGTTCCCTTTGACAAAATCGATATGGTAGAAGCTGTAAACCATCCCTTTTACGATCGGCATCCACAAAAACAAGGCGAAAATCAAAGCGGCCGGAGCAATAAACAGCAGGCCCGTCGCGTATTTTTTGTTCATTGTCGTCCCTCACCCCACTGCGTCTTTCCCCATCTTAAGGAAACCGGGGCCCGGGGACAATGTGCGATCCTATGATGATCATGGGCGTTCTTACTTTTTCAGTTCCGACGGGCTCTTGCCGAAATATTTCTTGAAAATTTTGCTGAAATGTTCCGGCGATTCGTAACCGACGCGTTCGGCGATCTCGTAGCGGCGGAGGTCCGTCGTCACGAGCAGCCTTTTCGCTTCCTCCATCCGCAGTTTGATGACGTACTCCCACAAGTTGAAGCCGGTGTATTTCTTGAACAGGTAGCTGAGGTAATTGGGACTGACGTGGCTTTTTTGGGCGATTTCGTTCAAGGTCAGCCCTTTCTGATGATAATGCTCGTGAATGTACTTTTGCGCGTTTTGGACAATGGAGTGCAGCTGCCGCTGGATGTCTTCCTCGGACGGTTCGGCGCCGCCGGAATCGCGGTGCAAATCGCCGTAATAAAACACGTTGTAATCATCGTGACGGGCGTTCCAGCGAATCGCTCTGTCCGCCTGTTCGTTCAACACCCGCAAAAATTCGTGCCCCATCAAAATTTGGCTGATGCCGATCACGAGGCGGACGTTCAGGTGTTTGTGGATATTGCGGTAAAGCGAGCGCCCGATCATTTCCAGCTGGGCGATTTTGTTCACGTTGGCCTCCGCGTATTCGCGTTCGCTCCACTGCAAAACGACGGTAATTTCGTCCTCCCGGGAATAAAACGGCACGTGGGTCCAATCCGCGCCGAGACTTTCCGAGACGATGTTCAAGGCCGCATAGCGGTACAGCCCGGCGTCCTCGCGCTGTTCCGGCGAAAGCTGCAGCCGGATTTTCAGCACGGAAAAATACGGACCGGCCATGGAAATGCCGTGCTTTTCCTGCAGCGTCCGCAGCAGGCCGGCGGCTTCCTCCCGGCCGAGCTCCCCTGCCAGGAGGGCGTTCATCCGGCGCGCGCATTCTTCGTCCGGTTCCTTCATGGCGAAATCTTCGCGCAGCCGCGAAAGATGCTCCTCCGGCGGCGCAAATTTGCTCATTTTGAGGAGCGCGTTGCGCACCGCGTCGAGAAACTGTTCGCTGTCCAGCGGTTTGAGCAAGTAGTCCCGCGCGCCGAGGCGAAGGGCCTGCCGCGCGTAGTGGAAATCTTCGTGCGCGGAGACGACGACGGTTTCCACCCACGGCTTCATGATTTTCGCCTGCTGCATCAGCTCGATGCCGTTCATCGCGTCCATGCGGATATCCGTCACGATCAGATCGATTTCTTCCAGACGCAAGTAATCCAGCGCCTCGTACCCGTTTTTCGCCGTAAAAATGTCCCGGATCGGCAGTCCCGAACCGAGCAGCAGGCTGCCGAGCCCTTCGCAGATCAACGGTTCATCATCGACGATCAACACTTTGTGCACCGTTATCCCCCCTCGTCGCTTCGCTGTCCGGTCGAATCGGCAGCGTGATCGTCACGGCGATCCCCTGCGGTTCCCGCTTGTCGTATCGCAGGCCGTACGCTTCGCCGAAGTGCATCCGGATGCGCCGGTGGACATTGCGGATGCCGTATCCCGCGACGGGCGGATCGTCGCCGGCGGCCAGCAATTTCCGAATCGCGTCCAGATCCGCTTCCTTGTAACCGTTGTCTTCCACGCGGATCAACCAATGGTGCCGCTCCAGTCGGGCGGTGACGATCAGTTCCCCGTCGTCGCCCATATTGCGGATGCCGTGGACGATGGCGTTTTCAATGATCGGCTGCAGCGTGATTTTCGGAATCAACAGCCGGAGGACGTCGTCCGGAATGTCCCACGTCACCTGGAACCCGTAATTGTACCGTTTTTGCTGCAGGCTGACGTACGCTTTCGCATGCTCGCACTCCTCCTCCATGCGGATCAAATCTTTCCCCCGGCTCAGCCCGATTTTCATCAATTTGGACAAGTCCTTGATCATTTCGGCCGATTCCGCGTCGCCCTGCAGCGAGCTTTTCCAATAAATGCTTTCCAGGGTGTTGTAGAGCAGGTGCGGATTGATTTGTTCGTACAACAGCTGCAGCTGGGTTTCCTTCTCCCGGAGTTCCATGACGTACTTTTCTTCGATAAGCGCTTTCAAACGTTTGGTCATGCCGTGCATGGAATTCGCCAGCACGCCCACCTCGTCTTTCCGGTACCCCCTTTGGGAAACGGGAAAAATTTTTCCCGGTTCGTACGATTTGAAAAACTGCGCCATATTGTGCAGCGGCTGGACGAGCGACCGAAGAAAATAAAACATGACCAATAAGCACAGCACGAAATAGACGGCGGACGTCGTCTGGATCATCCACCGCAGCTCGTTTTGCTTCCGGGTGAGCGTATGGATCGGAATTTCGTACACGAGCTGATGCTGCTGCGCGTAATTGATATTGGCGATATAAATGGCATCGTCATCCATCCACTCCAGGGTCCCGCGGTGGGATGCGACGGGGCGCATGGGCGGCAGCTGCGCCGTGGCGCCCAATTCCGCGCCGTCGGTGCCCGCGAGCAGCGCGTTGCGCATGTCGGTCAGCACGATTTTTCCTTCCGGCAGCAGCACTTTGTTCAGCGATGCGTTCAGCTGCGCTTCCACGTTGGTGGCGATCAGCACGCCGATCGGCTGGCCCAGCCGGATGTCGTTGACGGCGCGGATAAAGGCGAGCGTTTTGCTGCGGCCCGGCCCGAAATTGTCGATGACGCGCAGGAAACTGCGGCCTTTCATCCGGATCGCTTCCTGAAACCACTCCGGCGCTTCGCCGGGCGCGACAAAAAAGACGCCCCGCCGGGTATGGCGATAGGACGGCGCAAAATCGTAATCTCCGTTCGGATCCGCTTTCATGAACGAATAGGCGATCGTCTCCGCCCCGTCCAACCCCGTGGCGATGCCGGCCAGCATCCGGTCGAGATCGGAATATTTGCGGACGCGCTCGGACGTGGTCTCGCCGGGACGGTCGGCCATTTGCTGCATGCGGGCGTCCTGAATGATCGCCGTGGTCATTTTGTGGATCGAATCGAGATCCCTCTCGATGATTTCATGGTTTTGCCGGATCAGTTCGATGTAGGCGTCCGTCATCTGGTTTTTCAGCAGGTCGGTCGCCTTTTCATCCGCATACCAATTCAGGAGGAATACGGGCAGCACGAGCACGATGAACCAGATCAGGAGCTGCGTTTTGGCATTTAGTCGCGTTAACGGGTTCAAGCCGGTCCGCTCCTCTCGACGTTCGGGCACGGCGCCGCCACGTGCGCCGGTTGTGGCGATGGTCGCCATGTTCGCCGGTTTGCGACGATGGCCGCCATGTTCGCCGGTTGTGGCGACGCCGCCTCCGTGTGCCGATCGTTCGTTCGGGCCAAATGCTGCGGCGAAGCGGGAACAGCCTGGGCCCGTGGCAATCGCAACGTCCCTGAGCCACCACCACGTGCCCGGGTAATCGCCACGTCCCGGGATCATCGCTACGCCCCTGGGCAATCGCCGCGCCCCTGTACGGGGAACACGGACTGGAACGACGATCACCTCATGACGGGCGACGGTCACATCCCAAGTACGAAAAGGGATCAGGACCAATGTACCAAATATCCGCTTGCCTGGCAGTGCGCAATTTTAATGAAATGATGGGCGATTTTACGAACGTTTCGCTCTCCGTCCGCCTTTTCCGCTTTGGTTTGCGCCCTCGCGCAGCAATTGTCCCTTCTTCACTCAAATATAACATAAATGCGCCGTGATCCGTCTCCGATGCTCCATTGTCCGTCACCGATACTCCATGATCAGACGCCGGTCGAAGACGCAAATTCGTACTTGGGACATTTGGAACATGCGGCACGGGAACGGGTTTTGTGTGAAATTTCAAATAAAAGGACCTTGAGAAGCGGTGCGGATACGGGTTTTGTGTGAAATTTCGCATAAATGAAAGGATATATCCCCACCGGGGTATACATTTTATATGAAATTTCGTATAAAACAGCCCGAGCGGCCCGTTCCATTGAAGTTTTTGTGCGAAAAATCATATAAATTGCTGCAATCGAGCGGTTTGGAGTATCGCTAAAGCTCGGGAATACGCCCGCCGGAAACGATGATCGCCAATATCATCGCTAATGCCCATGAACACGGCACAGGAACACGCCCTCGGGAAAACGATCTATTGCAATTCACGAACAAAATGCGTTATTGTAAAATGTAGGATTTTATGCAGGAGGACAGGTGACCCGGCGTTGAAGAAAAAACGAATTCTGCTGTTATCGGAAGGATTCGGGGCGGGCCACACCAGGGCGGCGCACGCGCTGTCCGTCAGCCTGCGCCAGCACTCGCCGAACGTGCAGACCAAGGTGCTGGAACTCGGCACATTTCTCCATCCGACCATCATGCCGATCATATACCACGCCTATCGTAAAACGCTTACATCATCGCCGCGGCTGTACGCCATGTTGTACCAAAAGCAGAACAAAATGCTGAGCCGTTTTTCACAGCTGGCGCTGCACCGCCTGTTCTATGCGCAAACCGCCGAAGTCATCCGGCAGCTGCGTCCGGACACGATCGTGTGCACGCATCCGTTTCCCAATGCGGTCGTTTCGCGCCTGAAGCGGTCCGGGCTCAACATTCCGCTGTGCACCGTCATCACCGATTACGACGCGCACGGAACGTGGATCAGTCCGGAGACGAACATGTATCTCGTTTCCACGCCGGAAGTCAAAAACAAGCTGCTGCTCAAAGGCGTTCCGCAGGAGCGCATTCAGGTCACCGGCATCCCGGTGCATCCGAGTTTTCTGACGCGCCACGACCGCAACGCGGTGCTCCGCAAATACGGATTGAAAAACATGCCGACCGTTCTCGTCATGGGCGGAGGCTGGGGCATCGGGCCCAAGGACATTTGCGAACATCTCGCTTCCTGGCGGGAACAAATCCAGCTGATTTTCTGCCTCGGCAACAATGAAAAGGCGATCGCCAAAATGTCGGCCGAACCGCTGTATCGTCACGAACATATCCGTTTGCTCGGCTTTACCAATGAGGTGGACAAATTGATGGACGTGTCCGACCTGCTGATCACCAAGCCGGGCGGACTCACCTGCACGGAAGCGATGGCCAAAGGAGTGCCGATGCTGCTGTACGACGCCATCCCCGGGCAGGAAGAAGAAAACTGCCAGTATTTCATCGAAAACGGCTTTGCCGAGAAAATCGATCACATCGGCGTCATCGACCGCTGGATGGACCGGCTGCTGCACCATCACGACGAGCTGAAAAGCCGCCGCCAGTCGATCGCCAACAACGTGGCGCAGTTCGGGCCGGCCGGATGGACCCGCGCGATTTTGCAGACGGTCAACGAGGCCTGACGTTCCATACGCAGTACGGGCAGCCCCGCGGGGCTGCCCGTTTTCATGATTCTTTCCACTGCGCTTTCACCTGTTCCTCATGCCGGGCGAGCGCCGCGCGGCCGACGACGACCTCGCAGCGGTAGATCGGCATTCCCTGCTGCATGAATTTTTGCTCGTACTCGGTAAACACGTGTCCGGGCGGCGTACCGCCGCCATGCAGATCCAGCGAAATGCTGCGCATGCGCAAATTCATGTCCGCAAACGCGTTCAGCGAAAACTCGAACAGCGACCGGGAATCGGTCCGGAAATGAATGTCGCCGTTTTCGTTGAGCAGCGTCACGTATTTTTTCAAAAAACGCGGATGCGTCAGCCTGCGGCGGGCGTGTTTTTTCTTCGGCCACGGATCGCTGAAGTTCAGGTAAATGCGCTCGATTTCGTTTTCCGCGAACACTTCCTCGATCCGTTCGATGTTCCAGCGCACGAGACAGAGGTTGTCCGGCACGTCCATGCCGAGCTCCATGCGGTGCGCCACCGCTTTGTCGCCGGCGCGGCGGATCAGCTCGTCGTACATGTCGATGCCGATGAAGTTCGCCTCCGGATGCGCCGCGCTGAGCTCGCTGATGAATTTTCCCTTGCCCATGCCCAGTTCCACATGGATCGGCTTGTCATTGCCGAAAAACGACCGCCACTTCCCTTTCAGCTCCTGCGGCGTCCATACGACCAGGCGATCCTGGGCGATCAGCCACGCCTGGGTGTCTTTTTTTCGTCTCAACCGCATCCGTAGTTCCCCCAATGGCATTGTTCCGGTTCACAGCGAACCACTTCCCTATTTTGCCCAAGTTCTCCCTGTTTGTAAATAGCTCGACGAACACCGTGGTTTCCGATGCTCCATCCTTCGCGGTCCGCGGGCACGGTTGCGTCCCTCCCCGCCGTGCGGAGCAGCCTCCTGCAGAAGCAGCATGTTCCGTCTCGTCCATGAGTCGATTCCCGTCCGGCCGAGCACGTTCACGAAGCGGAGTTGTGCCTTCGGCGCGCCGTTTGCTACAATAGGTTCACGAAAATGCAAGCAGTGCTCAATCGGGGAGACATGCCAATGAACGCTTCCGAAACGACGACCGCCGAACGCCCGCGGATGTGGGGCGACAAGCGGTTTCACACATGGAATTATGAAATGCGCGAGCAGTTCGGAACCAAAGTGTTCAAAGTGATGCTCGACGCGGGGTTCACCTGCCCGAACCGGGACGGGACGATCGCGATCGGCGGCTGCACGTTTTGCAGCGCGCGCGGATCCGGCGATTTCGCCGGCCGCAGGAGGGACGATCTCGTCACCCAGTTCAACGAAGTGCGCCTCCGCCAGCACAAAAAATGGCCGCAAGCCCAATATATCGGCTATTTTCAGGCTTACACGAACACCTACGCGCCTGTCGCCACGCTGCGGGAATATTACGAGGCGATTTTGGAGCAGCCCGGCGTCGTGGGCTTGTCCATCGCCACCCGACCGGACTGTCTTCCCGACGATGTGGTGGAATATTTGGCGGAATTGAACGAAAGAACGTATTTGTGGCTGGAATTGGGGCTGCAGACGATCCATGAGGAAACGTCGCGACTCATCAACCGCGCCCATGACACCGCCTGTTTCGTCGACGCGGTGGAACGGCTGCGCAAGCACAACATCCGCGTCTGCGCGCACATCATTTACGGTCTGCCGGGAGAAACGCACGAGATGATGATGGAAACCGGCCGCGCGGTGGCGGCGATGGACGTGCAGGGCATCAAAATCCATCTCCTGCACCTGATGCGCAAAACGCCGATGGTCAAACAATGGGAAGCGGGACTGCTCCGGTTTTTGGAAAAAGACGAGTACGTCAAGCTGGTCGTCGACACGCTGGAATTGCTGCCGCCGGAAATGATCGTGCACCGGTTGACCGGGGATGCGCCGCGGGAACTGCTGATCGGGCCGATGTGGAGCCTGAAAAAATGGGAAGTGCTGAACGCCATCGACGCGGAGCTGCGCCGCCGGGACAGCTGGCAGGGAAAATTCGCCGCGGCGCGCCGCTCGTGAAACGGGTGGGGAAACGATGGGATTCGTATCCGTGCTGACGATGGCGCAGCAGTTGGCCGCGCGGGCGCTGCGGCCGGGGGACGCCGCCGTCGACGCGACCGCGGGCAACGGTGTGGACACGCGCTTTCTCGCCGAAACCGTCGGAACGAAAGGCGTCGTGTACGCCTTCGACATCCAAGCCGAGGCGATCGCCCGGGCTCGCGTCCGGTTGGAGGGCGCTGCCGGCGCCAAGCCGCTCGGCGCGGTGCAGTTCATTCTCGCCGACCATGCCGAAATGAAGCGGCACATTCCGTCCGCGCTGCACGGCCAAATCGGCGCCGTCATGTTCAACCTCGGCTACCTGCCGGGCGGCAGCCGTCCCGATGTGGTGACGAAACCGGACAGCACGCTGCGCGCGCTCGCGTCGGCTTTGGAAATGCTGCGCCGGGACGGTGTGCTGACCGCGGTCGTATACGCCGGCCATCCGGGAGGGGCCGAGGAAGCGGAAGCCGTGGAAGGATGGGCATCCGGCCTCCCTCCGGAGCAGTATCAAACGTTGTGCTACCGTTTCGTCAATCAGCCGCGCCATTCGCCTTATTTGCTGGCGGTATGCAAAAAAAGCGGCTGACGCCGCTCCCTATCCGCGTACGCCGCCGCCCGCGTGCCGCGGTTTGCCGCGGCGTACGCCGTCCGTGCCGTCGGCCGCCTTCCCCTTTCCGCCGTCCGCCCCGCCGACCAACCAAATGACGGGAAACTGCGCCAGCGTCGTCAACAGGATGATCGCGACAATCCACGGGCTTTCCAGATTTTCCGACAGCAGCAGCATGACGAAAATCGACGCGATGCGCCCCAGGTTCAGAAACGTTTCCCTGCCGACGATCGTTTCGACCCGCAGGTTGCCCTTGAGCGGCAGCTTGCCGACCAAATTGTAGTAATGCGCGGAAAACGTATTGTGCTGCAGCGGCACAAAGGCGTGATACAGCGCCAGAAACGCCAGCACGATCCAGACGCGGTATCCCCCGATGAGCAGCAGGGATCCGAGGCCGAACGCCAAAGAGGAAATCAGCACGTACATTCTCGCTTTTTCCGGCCTGCCGAAGCGGGACATCCCGTAGCTGGTCAGCATCGTCAAACCGAGGAACGCCGCCCCCAGATAACCGACCAGCCGCTCGCTTTCCAGCACCTTGTAAAGCAAAATGTTCGGCAAAAGCAGCATCAACCCTTGATACAGCCCGATCAGCAGCCACCCGTACAGTCCGCGGCGAAAGTTCCCGTTTTTGGCGTACAATAGCGGCATCATTTTCAAGTAATACGCCCTGTGGTGCGAAACGGCCGGTTTCAGGCGAAAGCTGCCGAGCGCGGCCAGCAAAAACATGAAAAACGACAAGGTGAACACCGTCATGTATCCCGACAGACCGCCGCTCATCCCGATGATCGTTCCCGCCAAAGCGGGACCGGCCAATCCGCCCGCGTTGAACGCGATGGAATTGAGCCCGATAAAACGAATGCGGTTCGTTTCCGTGGAGACGTCATACATCAGCGTCAGGTAGCCGACCCAATAAAAAGAGCTGGCGACGCCGCTCATGAAACCGAACAGCCAATACCACTTCACCACCGCCGTTCCCGCCACAATCACCAGCAAATAAAACAGCGCCGTCATCGCGATGCCGGCCCGGTACGCCACCAGCCGATCGCGGGTTTTGACCAGCTTGCCGCCGACCGCGAATCCGACCGGGCTGACGGCGAAGGCGATCAAACTGTACAAGGCGTTGATCACGAGGTCTTCCGTCAGCCGCCACAAATACAAATTCAAAAACACGCCGGACATCGAGGCGCCGAACTGATAAAAACCATGGATCGCGGTCGACGTCACCGCTTCCGCGGACAACCGCAGTTCCGGGGGAACCTGCGCTCGCGGCCTGTGCCACAACGAACGAAAAAAACGCAGCAACTTGTCCACTCCCTTTTCGCCGAAATGCTTTCTTTGCTGACGAATGTCACGAAGCCGCTGCGATCATGGCGCAGAAAGCGCCGAAATTTCCGGGATCGTGAACGCGCGCGCTTTCCGGTCGTCATCCGGCGGATAGTAAACGATCAGCACGCACCCCGAGCCGTTCGGATCGCCGGGCTCGCCGGTACGCAAATAACGGTCCAGATCAAACGGCAGCCATTCCAGCACCGCGTGCTTGCGCAGCTGCTCTTCCGTCAGCCCGAGCTCGGCGAATCCCCCGCCGACCCGTTCCGGATGCTCGCACGCCGCGCGAATCCAGCTCGCCAGACGTTTTTTGTCCAGCTGGAAATTCCACCACACTTTTCGCGGTTTGTAGCGATGGCCGAGCAAATAATCGGTTTTCATCAGCCCCTCGATGACGTCCATGCGCGGGGTGTCCCGATCGCGGAGAAACCGGTGCAGCCGGACAAACAAATCTTCCAGCTGGTGGCCGATTTTCCCCCAGCCCTGCTCCTCCCAATAGTCGCCGAATTCCTGGAAAAAATCCCAGGGAGACGCAAACGCGTGCCGGATCAAATATTCCAGCGTGCGGTCCATCCGGTGGGTGTTCCAGTATTTTTCCAGCACGTCTTCCACCCGTTTAATCCGCACGACGTCGGAAAACGGCAGTTTTTCGTGGCTCAAAATCTCGTACGGCGCGCGATCCATGTAGACGTAACCGTATTTGTCCGCGTCGCGGCGCAGACCGGTTCCCCGCAGCATTTTCAGAAATCCGAGCTGCAGTTCCTCCGGTCTCAGGGCGAACACGTCATTGAACGTCTTGCGGAACGACGCGTAATCTTCCTCGGGAAGTCCGGCGATCAAATCGAGGTGCTGCGCAATGTTTCCGCTCTGCTTGATCATCGTCACCGTCCGCGACAGCTTCTCAAAATCCTGCCTTCGCCGGATGAGCGCGTTGGTCAGGTCGTTCGTCGACTGAACGCCGATTTCGAAACGGAAAATGCCGGGCGGCGCATGTTCGGTCAAAAACGCCAGCACATCCGGCTTCATGATGTCCGCCGTAATTTCAAACTGAAAAACGCAGCCGCCGTGATGTTCGATCAGAAATTGAAAAATTTCCATCGCGTAATCGCGCCGCAAGTTGAAGGTGCGGTCGACGAATTTGACCGTTTTCGCCCCTTTTCGGATCAAATGCAGCAAATCTTCCTTCGTCCGCTCCAGGTCGAAGTAGCGCACGCCCGATTCGATGCTGGACAAACAAAACTGGCAGCTGAACGGACAGCCCCGGCTCGTTTCAAAGTATACGATGCGGTTGGGCAGATGCGGCTCGTCTTCGGGAAAGCGGTGCGGGGACGGAATCGTGCCGAGATCCATCTTCGGGCGCGGCGGATTGACGACGATGTCGCCGTTTTTCCGGTAAGCGGCGCCGAACACCAAATGGTACTTGCCGCCGTCGCGAATTTCCTGCAGCAAATGGTGGAACGTCTCCTCCCCCTCGCCCATGACGATAAAATCCGCTTCCGGAATTCGCTCCATCCAGTACCGGGTATCGTACGACACTTCCGGACCTCCGAGCACGATTACCGTTTCGGGACTGACCTGTTTGAGCATCCGGACGATGGCCGCCGTCTCCTCGATGTTCCAAATATAGCAGGAAAAGCCGATCACCTCCGCGCCTTGGCGGTACAGATCGGCCACCACATCCAGCGCCGGGTCCTTGATCGTATACTCGGCGATGGTGATATCGAATTCCCGGCCGCTGTACGCTTTCAGATAGCGCAGCGCCAGGGAAGTATGAATGTATTTCGCGTTCAATGTCGCCAGAACGACTTTCATTGCGCACCCTCTTGCCTTTGTCGGCGGCCGGCGGCGGTCGATCCGCGGGATGCCGCCGGAAGCCTTCCATAAATATCGAATCTATTGTACACCCGAACGCCGGCGGGAACAAAAACAAAAAACGGGAGAATCCGCCGTTTCTCACCGGATTTTGCCCGTTCTGCGCATGGATCGCCAATCTCACAGGCGATCGCCGTTTTTCGTTTCCGCGGCGCCGGTTTGCGCGAACAGCCAAGGCATCGCCTGCGCCGCCGCGCGGTCAAACGCCGCGCCGAGGCCTGAAACATAAGGCCGATCGTATACAGTGTTGGTGTCCGTACGGGGAGCCGCGCCGCGCGGCACGTTTTCCATCATGTCCGGCGAATGCCCGAAGGACGCCGCGTTCATTTGGAGAGCCGCGCCTTCCATCGACGACGAAACGTCAAGTTTCGCAGCCTCCGGCATCCCGCCGATTCCGAACGGCTCTATGGCCCCAACGAGATTTCCGTCCGGCGCGGCCGGCGACGCGAGGTGTTCCGCTTCGGATTCGCCCGCCGCCGCGCTCGCCCGTTCCTGCTCCTCCGCCCATTTGACCAATCGATACAAGATCATCCCCGGGTCCCCTTTCATGCCGAAATGCAAATGTGTTTCTATCATGAAAGGTTTCCCAGTTGAGGGCGGCTCATACACCGCCGATTCGCCGGTCGCGCAAAAAATCGGCCGCCGTCCGCCGGCCCGGTCGACGGGTGCGAACCCGACGATCGCGCTTCCCATCCGACGCGCGCGCTCCCCATCCCCGGTTGATTCTCGTTACTCACCATGATCCCTCGAATTACTCGCCATGTTTCCCCGAAATATCGCCGGCACATGCGCAGCGGTCAATTTAGGGGCGACGCAGCCGCAAGTTGGGGCTTACATGACGTATCCGACAGGACGGGACCGGGATATGGGCCCGGCAGTGCGGTGCGACATCGGTCACGGCCTGCCGGTGCCGGGTGTGCCCGGTTTCCTTCACTTCTCCAGGCTGACGCGGATCGCATCCGGACCGGTCGGCACTTCGCTGCCGCCAGGCGGTTCGACGCTGACGGCGATCGCTTCCGCGGTGAGGACGTCCCGTCCCCGCACGTGCAAATAGGCCGTTCGCTCCCGTTGGATCAGCAGTCCGATGTTTTCCCGCCGGTTGTCGCGAATCGACCACAGCTGGTAATCGACTTCGGCGGTACCGCCCGTCGTGTCAATCAGCACCACCATTTCGCCGAGCCGGGAATTGACCCACACGTAGCCGTGCAGCGGACGATCCGCCGAACTCAGCACGGTTTTCGTGTAGTATTGCCGCGAATCCGGCTGCATGACGAGTCCCGCCGATTCGCCGTCGCTATCCGTTTGAACGGCCGCGACTCGCTCTCCCGGCAGCGGTTCCTGCCAGACGCGGTCGATCGCCGCCACGCCCAATACGAGCAGGAGCACACCCGCCGCGGCCGCTCGGGGAACGCCTTTCCAGCGCCGGCCAACCGCCTTGATCAGCGCGGCCGCCAGCAGCCGCAGTTTCAGCCTCAGCGGAGGTTTTCCGCGCGACCGCGATGTCTCCGGCAGCGATTCCGCCGCAAGCAGACGCGACCATTCCTGCACGAGAGCGCGGCAGCGGCCGCAGTCGCGGACGTGCCGCTCGAAGCTCGCTCTGGATGCGGCATTCATGCCCCCCATCACATATTGCGCCGCATGCTCTTCCCGCCATCCGCACAACGTCGGTTTCATTGGGGATCGCCCCCCGCCGACGCCGCGGCCTCGGTCTGGCCGGACGTCATCATCTTTCTCATGCTGCGTAGGCCGCTGCGGATCAGCGACTTGACGGTGCCGAGCGGCCTGCCCATGTCTCGGGCGAGCTCCGTGTGCGTGCGGTCGTCGAAATAGGCGCCGACGATTGCCCTGCGCTGCGCCTCCGGTATGCGAAGCATCGCCTCCTGCAGCGCATGCCGTTCCCAACGTTGAACCACCGCCGTTTCGACGGACAAGCCGGCTTCCGCCGACCGCGCGGCGGCGGCGTCGAGACTTTCCAGCGCGACGCGGCGGCGGCGCCGGATGCGGTCGATGCTGCGCGACTTGGCCCGCACCGCCAGCCAAGCTTCCACGCTGCCGCGTTCCGGATCAAACTGGTCCCATTTGTTCATCACTTCAATAAACACGTCATGGCAGACGTCTTCCGCTTCCATGGGATCCCCGGTCAGCTGCAGCGCGATGCGATACACCATCTCCGAATGCCGGTCGTAAAACCGGCCGAAATCGCGGATCATTCCCCCATCCCTCCTGCGATTTTCGCCCGCGCCATTCCCCCGCGGCGCGTCTTTCGCCCGTCCGTTTCTGCTTGCAGCTCTTTTCCCCACTTGCGGCTCTTTTTTCTTTACTGGTAACTCTTTTCCCTAATTGTTGCCCTTTTCTCCGCCTGCAACCCTCTTCTCTACTTTATTTATGTATCAAAAGTACGTCGGCAAGAAAAGCGTTTTCGCGATTTTTAATGTCGTTTTAAGCAAACTTTTATCTTCTTTTTATATATCCGGCATCATCCAAATCGGCGCATCGCACGTAATTCTTATGAAATCATCTCTCACAAAATCAAGAGGAGGGTTGGTTCCATGTCTCATGCATGGAAAAAAACAAGTTTGACGTTTCTTGCGCTGCTGCTCGCCTTCTCTTACCTGCTGGCGGCAGCCGCCCAAACGGCGCACGCGGCCGGGGAGCTGACCTTGTACACCCGGAACAAGAGCATTACCGTGGCGCCGGGAGAATCGATTTCGTATTCCATCGATGTCATCAACAACACGGCCTCCATCCAAAACGCCCGGCTGTATGTGCAGGGTCTGCCGGAAGGATGGGAATACGATCTGACGTCGGGAGCGTATCAGATCAATGAATTGTCCGTCAAAGGTGAGGAAACGCAGTCGGTCAGTTTGAGCGTCGACGTGCCGCTGCAGGTCGAAAAAGGCGAGTATTCGTTCTCGGTCATCGCCGATGGCATCACCGCCCTGCCGCTCACGATCGTCGTTTCGGAAACCGGCACGTTCAAGACGGAACTGACGACCAAACAGCCGAACATGCAGGGTGACGCCGACGCGTCGTTCAGCTTCCAGCTCGATCTGAGCAACCGGACGGCGGAAGAGCAAACTTACTCGCTCACGGCGGATACGGAGCAAGGCTGGAAAGTGACCTTCCGGGTCAGCGGGAACAACGTCACTTCCGCGACGGTGGAAGCGGATTCCTCGCAGACGGTTTACGTGGACATCGATCCGCCCGAAAATGTGTCCGCAGGCACGTACCATATTCCGGTGAGGGCCCAGGCCGGCGCGACGATGGCGGAGACGACGCTGGAAGTCGTCATTACCGGAACGTACGGCATGGAGCTGACGACGCCGAAAGGGCTTCTCAGCGCGGAGCTGACCGCGGGCAGAAGCACGAAAGTGGAACTCGTGGTCAAAAATACCGGCAGCGCGCCGCTGGAAGACGTAACGCTGGATTACAACGGCCCGATCGGGTGGGAAGTGGCGTTTGACCAAAAAACGATCGAAGTGATCGAACCCGGTAAGGACGCCAGGGTCACGGCCACGATCACTTCCAGCGACAAAGCGATACCCGGCGACTATGTGACGAGCATTACCGCGAGAACGCCGGAAGTGTCTTCGACGGCCAATTTCCGCATCGCCGTGAAAACATCCACGCTGTGGGGGTGGATCGGCATCCTGATCGTCCTTGCCGTGATCGCGGGCATTTATTATCTGGTCCGCAAATACGGGAGGAGATAAGCATGGCCGAAGCCATCATCGAAATTCGTGACCTGACCAAAACGTACGGCGAACAGACGGCGGTCAACCGGCTGACCCTCGACATTTACCGCGGGGAAATTTTCGGACTGCTCGGACCGAACGGCGCCGGCAAATCGACGACGATTCTGATGATGCTCGGCCTGACCGAGCCGGATTCCGGCACGGTGCATGTCGCCGGCATCAACTCCACGCGCCAGCCGCTGCAGGTGAAGCGCAAAATCGGGTATCTTCCGGACGACATCGGCTTTTACGAAGACATGACCGGGTTGGAAAACCTCATGTACACCGCCCGGCTGAACCGCAAATCCGGCCGCGAAGCCCGCGACCGCGCCATCGAGCTGATGGAACGGGTCGGCCTCTCCGACGCGATGCACAAGAAGGCGGGCGCGTACTCGCGGGGCATGCGTCAAAGGCTCGGTTTGGCGGACGTCTTGATCAAGGATCCCGAGGTCATCGTCCTCGACGAGCCGACGCTCGGCATCGACCCGCAGGGCGTGAAGGAACTGCTGGAGCTGATCCACCGGCTGAGCCGCGACATGGGCATCACCGTGCTTTTGTCCTCGCACCACCTGCATCAGGTGCAGCAAATTTGCGACCGGGTCGGCTTGTTCGTCAAGGGGAATCTGATCGCCGTCGGGGACGTGGCGACGCTGTCGAGAAATTTGTTCCAGAACGAACCGGTCATCATTACGATGGGCGTCTCGCCGCTCGACGACGACCTTCGCCGGCGTCTTTCCAACGTGGACGGGGTCATCCGCACGGAAGAGGCGGACGGCATGCTGAAGTTCAGCTGCGAGTCCGACGTGTCCGGCGAACTGGCCAAAACGGCCGTCGAAGCGGGCGCCCGTCTGCAATATTTGAACAAGAAGGACTACGGCCTGGATGAAATCTACGAACGCTATTTCGAGGGAGGCGAGACGAATGCCGCGCTGGCTGTCCAGTCTTGAAGCTTCCTGGCATCGGTGGGCGGAGCACCGCGACGAGAAGCGATTGGACCGGGTCCAGCATCCGTTCTGGACGATCGTGCACAAGGAAATCGCCGACCACGTGCACAGCTGGCGGTTTATCATCCTGATCGCCCTGATCTCGCTGACCTGTCTCGGTTCGCTCTATTCGGCGCTGATGGCCATCCGCGAAGTCGGGACGTCGGATGAAGTGGACAAATCGTTTTTCGTGCTGAAGCTGTTTACGATATCGGGCAATTCGCTGCCGTCGTTCCTGACGTTTGTCAGCTTTCTCGGCCCGCTGCTCGGCATCGGCATGGGGTTCGACGCCGTCAACTCCGAGCGCAACAAAGGGACGCTCAGCCGGGTGATGAGCCAGCCGATCCACCGCGACTATTTGTTGAACGCCAAGTTCGTGGCGGCATTGATCCTCATCTCCGTCATGTTCGTCGCCTTGTCGCTGCTCGTTCTCGGAATGTCGCTGTATATGTTGGGCATTCCGCCGACCCCGGAAGAAGTGCTGCGCATCTTGGCGTTCGACGTGCTCGTCGTGTTTTACATCGGTTTCTGGCTGAACTTGTCGATCGCGTTTTCGGTCCGGTTCAAGCAGCCGGCCACGTCGGCGCTGGCGGCCATCGCGGTGTGGCTGTTTTTCGCGGTGTTTTTCTCGATGCTCATCGAGCTGATCCTCAACGCGGTCCGGCCGCCCCAAACGGCCTCGACGGAACAGATCATCGGATTTTTGCAGTTTTCCGATTTTATCAACCGTCTGTCGCCGAGCCACCTGTTTAATGAAGCGACCATCACGCTGCTCGTGCCGACTACCAACAATCTCAGCTCGTTCCTGACGCCCGAGCAGGTGTACGGTTCGCTGCCCGGCACGCCGCTGTCCCTGGGCCAAAGCCTGCTGCTCGTCTGGCCGCAGATGACGGGGCTGTTCGCCGCCACGATGATCTGCTTCGCGATTTCCTACGTCATGTTCATGCGCCAGGAAATCCGCTCCAGAAACTGACGCAACGACGCGCAGCAGAGCATGCCGTCTCAGCAAAACGCGGTCGGGCTGGTGCCCCCCGAAAACTGACGCGACGGCGCACAGTAGGGCATCGCCGTCTCAGCACCACGCGGTCGGGCTGGGCCTCCCGAAAACTGACGCAACGACGCGCAGTAGGGCCAAACCAATGCGCGGTGACAAAGGGACGCGAATCGAAGCCGCCAACGGAACGAAACGGGAAAACAGCGCCGAGAAACCGGAAATATTCGCGACTTCGCACAAAGACGCTCCCACGGCAAAAAACCGTGGGAGCGTTGCTTTCTCTGGACGATATGGAAACAGCGGCCTGTCCTTCTTCCGTAGCAGCTACCTTCCCCCGCGGAACTGCGGTTTAACCAGCTACGGTTGCTGACAGACGCGATACGGCAAACCATCCGCAGACGGTCCGTGCGAGGTGCGCTTGTTCAATGATCATTCCGGAACTGCAGGATTCCGCGGCTCGGCCGAACACGATTCCTCGTGTCTGCAGCAGACTGCCTCGTCACGAATAGTTGACGGAGCTTTTATTTGCCGGCGCGGGATGCCGGCACGATAACGGTTGTGTTTTAACGGACATGGATGTCCGTTACAGGACGCTTTCTGTTTTTTCGGAAATTTTAACGGACACCGGTGTCCATTAGACTTCAATTTGAGGGCAAAAACGAGTTTTTGGGTCTTTTGTGGACATGGATGTCCGTCCCTCGTAATTAAGAGGTTTTCTCACGAATGCTCACTCATTCGCAGGATTTCACGACATCCCTGGAAAGTGCATCGAGCTATGGAAGCGGCATTTCCTCGTCGAATCGGCTTTTTGGGCGTGCGGAAACAGAAGTTG
>Ga0207870_100220_pt1 | contig 50247 bp, 37 predicted proteins | sample CeladaPassage60B_FD_187477 | JGI IMG/M metagenome (GOLD analysis project Ga0207870, IMG submission 187477) | Cellulose-adapted microbial communities from the Joint BioEnergy Institute, USA - Passage3 60B (SPAdes) (version 2) | ecosystem: Engineered > Bioreactor > Continuous culture > Unclassified... | reverse complement strand
CCCCACGCACGTGGGGGTGAGCCGCGGGCGGATCTTCTCCTCCACGAGGATGGACAGTCCTCCCCACGCACGTGGGGTGAGCCGCACGTGACAGGCTCGTACCGCCTCCTGATGCGTCCTCCCCACGCACGTGGGGGTGAGCCGCCGCCATTCCGACGACGGAGACCTGGGCGTTTGTCCTCCCCACGCACGTGGGGGTGAGCCGCAGGTGTCCGAGGAGGTCGAACGGGTGCTCGCGTCCTCCCCACGCACGTGGGGGTGAGCCGCGACCCTCGTCGCCTGGAGGACCGCCGCCTTCGTCCTCCCCACGCACGTGGGGGTGAGCCTACCGCAGCTCGGGGTCCATCCCGTCCGCGGTGGTCCTCCCCACGCACGTGGGGGTGAGCCGGGCCGTGGCTCGACGTCGTCCACCCCGACGCGGTCCTCCCCACGCACGTGGGGGTGAGCCGCCGCGGGTCGTGCCGTTCACCGTCGCCGCCCCGTCCTCCCCACGCACGTGGGGGTGAGCCGGAGACTAGAGATGGACTGAACGCCGCCGAGCGGTCCTCCCCACGCACGTGGGGGTGAGCCGGGATTTTTCCAGGACCTGGCCAAGGAAGCGCCGTCCTCCCCACGCACGTGGGGGTGAGCCGACGAGCGGATGACCCCCGCTGAGTTGAAGGTCGTCCTCCCCACGCACGTGGGGGTGAGCCGGCACCACCCTTTCCGGTGTGCGGCACGCCGACGTCCTCCCCACGCACGTGGGGGTGAGCCGCTCACCTTCACGGTCGAGGTGCGCGATGATTTGTCCTCCCCACGCACGTGGGGGTGAGCCGGTCTACGCCCAGCCGAACGTTTTCAAAGCTGCGTCCTCCCCACGCACGTGGGGGTGAGCCGCTGGAACGCGTAATCCCGGGCCTCGTTCCTGAGTCCTCCCCACGCACGTGGGGGTGCGTTACTTAGGCACGCTGGGTGTTATCGCGCTCTCCGCCCTGGGACGCTCGGCAGACCGGGCTAAGGCTTCTTGGCCACGCCTACAACGAGCCAGTTGGAGGGTGGGGTTTCGTCCTCGTCGGGGTGCCAGTGGCCGCCGTCGACGAGGCCGGGCTCGACCAGTTCGAGGTCGCCGAAGAAGGAGCGGATGCGGTCGCGGGGGCGCAGGGTCATCGACTCGCGGACGGTCTCGAAGGCCTGCTCGAAGCGGGCGGCGCTGGTGGGGGGCGGGCCGTCGTTGGTCATGTGGGAGATGACGAGGTGGCTGCCGGGGGCCATGGCGTCGCGGAAGCAGGCGACGACGCCCTCGGGGTCGTCCTCGTCGGGGATGTGGTGGAGGAGCGCGACCAGCAGGATCGCGACCGGCTCGGACAGGTCGATAAGCGCGGTCAGGTCGGGGTGGTCGAGGATGTCCTTGGGGCTGCGGGCGTCCGCGCGGATCACGACCGTGTTGGGGACCCCGTCGAGCAGGGTGCGGAAGTGCACGTAGACCTCGGGGTCGTAGTCGACGTAGGCGACGCGGGTCTCCGGGTCGATGGCGTGGGCGATCTGGTGGACGTTGTCCTTCTCCGTGGGGAGCCCGCAGCCGACGTCGATGAACTGCCGGATGCCCTGCTCCATCAGGTAGCGGACGGCGCGCTCCAGAAAGCGGCGGTTTTCGATGGCCGGGTACTGCCAGCGGCCGATGTACCGCCGCTTCGACACGAGTTTCTCCGCCACCTCGCGGTCGACGGCGAAGTTGTCCTTGCCGCCGAGCAGGTAGTTGTAGATGCGCGGCTCCGCCGGCGTCGACGGGTCGAACGACGGAAGAGTCCTCTCACCCACGTATCCCCCTGTGTAAATGGCCGGGCCCCAGGACACGTCGCTCACCTTCAAAAATAGTCTCGTAAAACCACGACGTGGGCGTGATGACCGTTACGGCGGGGCCCCGCACGGATTGTGCCCGCTCCGATATCCGCGGTGACGGCCCGGCGACCGGCGGGCGGATACCGCCCCGGTGGCACCGTCCGACATGCGCCGGTGACCGCACCCAAGGGTCGTACACCGTATTCCGCGGCGGAATACGGCGAGCCGGCCGGGGTGACGCGGCGCTCTCGCTCCCGCATTCGCCTCGGGCGCCGTGTCCGAGGCCGCTGCAGGGTGGGCGGCGGTGAGCGCGGGGTCGGCGAGGGGCCGCGATCCGCGGACCCAAAAGCGCGCACGACCTTCCGGCCTCCGCGCATCCTGTTACAGCGACGTTTTCCGTGTCAATGGGAACCGCGATCGTGTTTCGTGACGTTCCCGTAACACCGTTTTCGACGTGGATGTTTCATCGGGCCGCCCGCACCCCGCGGTTTCGGCACCGCGGGGATCGCGGGACGGACCGAGGGCGGGCCCGGACGCTCCGGAGGCCGCCGGAGCGGCCTTCAGGAGGCGCGGCCCGCGGCGACGGCGACGTGGGATGACGATGCGGCGCGGCGCCCGCCGGCGATCAGCCTGGTGAGCATCGGCGCGGAGGCGATGCCGGCGAGGCAGAGCAGGCCGGCGACGATCATGCCGGCCCGCGGCCCGGCCACCTCGGCGATCCAGCCGATGACCGGGGCCCCGATGGGCGCGCCGCCGGTGAACACGAGCGTGAACAGCGCCATGACCCGGCCGCGCATCTCCGGGGAGGCGCCGAGCTGCAGGGTGGCGTTCGCCGTGGTGTTCGCGGTGATGAGCGCCATGCCGACCGGGACGAGCAGCACCAGGAACACCGGGTAGCCGGGGGCGAGGCCCGCGACGATCTGGCCGAGCCCGAAGCAGGCCGCGCCGCCGAGCAGCAGCCGCCGGCTGGGCCGTACCCGGCGCGCGGCCATGAGGCCGCCGGCGAGGGCGCCGATCGCGAACGCGCTCGAGGCGATGCCGAACGAGGACGCGCCCTGGCCGAACTCCTGCCGGGACATGAGCGCGATGCTCGTCGAGAAGCTCTGCATGAACAGCGCCATGAAGGCCACGACGATCACCGGCATGAGCAGGTCGGGGCTGTGCCGTACGTAGCGCAGGCCCTCGCGGAGCTGGCCCTTGCGCCGGGGCACCGGCGGGGCCGGGTACAGCTCGGAGCGGCGCATGAGCAGCAGGCCGCCGATCACCGCCGCGAACGAGGCCGCGTTGATGAGGAAGATCGGCCCGGTGCCGCCGAGCCAGTAGATGAGTATGCCGGCGAGGGCGGGGCCGACCACGCGGGCCAGGTTGAAGCTCGAGCTGTTGAGCGCGATCGCGTTGGTGAGGTCGTCGGGGCCGACCATCTCCACCACGAAGGACTGGCGGGTCGGCGTCTCCACGCACGCCACGAGCCCGAGGGCGAACGCCATCAGGTAGACGTGCCAGACCTCCGCGGTGCCGGTGACCACGAGCACGCCGGTGGTGAGCGCGAGCAACCCCATGAGGGTCTGCGCGATCACGAGCAGCGGCCGCTTCGGGTACCGGTCGGCGATCACGCCGCCCCACAGCCCGAACAGCAGCACCGGGAGGAACTGCAGCGCGGTGGTGAGCCCCAGCGCGGCGCCGCTGCCCCCGGTGAGGTCGAGCACGAGCCAGTCCTGGGCGGTGCGCTGCATCCAGGTGCCGACGTTGGAGACCACGCCGCCGGTGGCGTACAGCCGGTAGTTGCGGATGCGCAGCGACCGGAACATGCCGCCGTGCTCCTTGGCGGCTTCGCCGCTGGGCTCCTTGGCGGCCTCGCCGGGTGCCGCGGCCTCGCCGGTACCGGCGCCGGTACGGCCCGGCCCTACCGTGGCCTCGCGGCCCGCCGGCGCGTCACCGGGCCGCCGCGGGGCGGGGACCGGATGGGCGGGTTCGGCCTCCGGGTCGTCACCCGCCTGGGGGCCGTCCGCGCCTACATCTGCGACAGCTTCTCCAGCACCGGCGCCGCCGCCCGCAGCGCCGCCCGCTCCTCCGGCGAGAGCTCCTTCAGCCGCTGGGCCAGCCAGGCCTCTTTCATCCGCCGTTCCCGGCGCAGCAGCTCGACCCCTGCCTCGGTGCAGGTCACGGTCACCTGGCGACGATCGGTCGGGTGCGGCGTGCGCTCGACCAACCCGCGTTCTTCGAGTACGGCGATCACCCGGGTCATCGACGGCGGCTGCATTTTCTCGTGCTCGGCCAGCTCGCCGGGCGTCACTCCGGGATGCCGCTCCACGGTGGCGAGCGTCGCAAGTTGGGTGGGTGTCAGCGAGTGCCCGGCGGCCTGCCTTCGTAGCCGCCGGTTGAGCCTGGTCAGGGACACGCGCAGCGCCGAGGCCAGCCTCGCATCGCCGCGCAGGCTCGTCTTGGAGGAATTCGTTAGCATAAGTCATTACCTTTGCTAACAATCGGGTCTGTCATCGTATTCCCGTTCCGGGAACGGCTCCCGAGCCCGCTCCGGCGCACCGCCGTCCCCCGGCCGACGAGCCGCTGAGCCCCGGCGCCGTCCTTCCAGGATGACCCGAACACCCTCCCGAATGCGAAGCAAGCAGCCGATAACGGCTCACACTGCGCGTAACTCCATCAACCTGGGCGAACCACCTCTACTCACAACAGCCGGCGGCCTCTGAACCATCCAGGTCCGGGCGGCCCGCCACCCCGGAAACGGCGAAGGCGGCGGTGCCGTCCCCGTCCGCACCGCCGCCCTTCGGCCGGGCCCGTCCCCTCAGCCCTGGTAGGACGCGGGCACCTTCCGCGTGGCGACGCTGATCCGGTTCCACGCGTTGATCGTGGTGATCATCATCAGGAGCTGGGCGAGCTCGTGCTCGTCGAAGTGCTTCGCGGCCTGCTGCCACACGTCGTCGGGCACGCCGTGGCCGTCGCTCAGCCGGGTCACCGCCTCGGTGAGCTCGAGGGCCGCGCGCTCCCGCTCGTCGAAGAACGGCGCCTCGCGCCACACCGCGACCGCGTGCAGCCGCGCGTCGCTCTCCCCCTGCGCCTTCGCCTCGGAGCTGTGCATGTCCACGCAGTAGGCGCAGCCGTTGATCTGGCTGGCCCGCAGCTCCACCAGGTGCCGCAGCGACTTGGGCAGCGTGGACCGGCTCAGGTACTTCTCCAGGCCGAGCATCGCCTCGTAGGCGCCCGGTTCCAGCTCGGCGAGGTTCATGCGTTCGGTCATGCCGGTCTCCTCTCCTCTCCGGTACGGCACGGCCGTACCGGGCCCCCAGTGGAACGTGCCCTACCGTAGAGGGGTCCTTTTTCGCACATAAGATCCAATTTCTGGCAAAGTCCCTTGGGCCAATCGGAGGGCGGGCGATGGAGGTCCATGTCACGCTCACCGGGCGCGGCGACCTCGCCGCCCGCATCTACCGGCAGCTGCTCGAGGCGATCCTCGACGGGCGGCTGCGCACCGGCGACCGGCTGCCGCCCACCCGCGAGCTGGCCGCGCGCCTGCGGGTCTCCCGCAACACCGTCGCCGCCGCCTACGACCGGCTCGCCGCCGAGGGCTTCGTCACCGGCCGGGTGGGCGCGGGCACGTTCGTCTCGCTCACCCCGCCCACCGCGCGGCCGACCGGCCGCGGCACGCCCGGGACGCCGGCCCGGGAGGCCCCGCCCGGCGACATCGCCCCGCGGCCGGTGTGGCGGACGATCCCGGTGTGGCCGCCCCGCCGCGCCGAGGCGGCCCTGCCGTACGACTTCAAGCTGGGCGTGCCGGACGTCGCGCTGTTCCCGCTGGAGTCGTGGCGGCGGCTGGTGGCCCGCAGGCTGCGGGCCGCGACGCTCGCCGACGGCCGGTACGCCGACCCGGCCGGGCATCTCGGGCTGCGGGCGGCGATCGCCCGGCACTTCGGCGTCTCCCGGTCGCTGCGCGCGGGCGCCGACGACGTGATCGTCACCCAGGGTGCGCAGCAGGCCCTCGACCTCGTCGGGCGGGTGCTCATCGAGCCGGGCGACCTGGTGGCGGTCGAGGAGCCGGGCTACCCGCCGGCCCGGCTGCTGTTCCGCTCGCTCGGCGCCCGCGTGGCCGGGGTGCCGGTGGACGCGGAGGGCATCGACGTGGCCGCGATCCCGCCGGGGACGCGGCTGGTCTACGTGACGCCGTCGCACCAGTTCCCGCTCGGCACGCCGATGTCGGCGGCGCGGCGGGCGGCGCTGCTGGAGTGGGCGCAGCGGCACGGCGCCGCGGTGATCGAGGACGACTACGACAGCGAGTTCCGGTTCTCCGACCGGCCGCTGGAGCCGCTGCAGAGCCTCGACCGCGGCGGCCGGGTGATCTACGTGGGCTCGTTCTCCAAGTCGACGCTGCCGATGCTGCGGCTCGGCTTCCTCGTCGCGCCGGCCTCGCTGCGGCCCGCGCTGCTCGCCGCCAAACGGCTCGCGGACTGGCACGGGCAGTACCACGAGCAGGCGGCGATGGCCGACTTCATCGACGAGGGCCTGCTCGCCCGGCACATCCGCAAGGCGACCCGCAGCTACGCGGCCCGCCACCGGCGCATCCTCGCCGTGCTGCGGCGCGACTTCGCCGGGCTGCTCGACCCGGTCCCCTCCGCGGCCGGGCTGCACCTGTGCACCCGCCTCGCCCCCGGCGTGGCGGCCGACCTCGACGAGGTGGTGGGCCGCGCCCGGGAGCTGGGGGTGGGGGTGGAGCCGCTGTCCGCGTTCCACGCCGAGCCGGGCCCGCACCGCGGCGGGCTCGCGCTCGGGTACGGGGCGATCCCGCTCGAGCGCATCGACGAGGGCCTGCGCCGCCTCGCGATCGCCCTCCGCGCTGCCGCCCGGGAGCGGGCCGAGGTCGCGGCCGGGTGACGGTACGGCCGGCGCCCGCGGCCGGCCCGCCGTACCCGGACCGCCGCGGAGACGAAAAAGGCCGCCCCGGAGCGGGCGCCCCGGGACGGCCGGATGCGGCGGGTCAGGACACGCCGAAGACGATCTCGATCGCGCCGCGGGCGAAGTAGAGGACGAACAGCACGACGACGATCCACAGCAGCGGGTGGATCTCGCGGGCCTTGCCCTTGATGACCTTGATCAGCGCGTACGAGACGAAGCCGGCGCCGATGCCGTTCGCGATCGAGTACGTGAACGGCATGAGGACGATGGTGAAGAACGCCGGGATCGCGATCTCGTAGTCGCCGAAGTCGATGTCCTTGATCGAGGTCATCATCAGGAAGCCGACCACGACCAGGGCGGGGGCGGCCGCCTCGTGCGGCACGATGCTGACCAACGGGGAGAAGAAGGTCGCGAGCAGGAACAGCACGCCGGTGACCACGCTCGCCAGCCCGGTCCGGGCACCCTCCCCGACGCCGGCCGCGGACTCGACGTAGGTGGTGTTCGACGAGACGGACGCGGCGCCACCGGCCATCGCGGCGACCGAGTCGACGAGCAGGATCTCCCGGGTCTTCGGCAGCGTGCCGTCGGGCCGCACCAGGCCGGCCTGCCGGCCCACGCCGACGATCGTGCCCATCGTGTCGAAGAAGTCGGTGATCAGCAGCGTGAACACGAGCAGCACCGCGAAGATCATCGACACCTTGCCGAACGCGCCGAACAGGCTGAACTGGCCGAGCAGCGAGAAGTCGGGCAGGCTGACGATGTCGTCGGGCAGCCGCGGCACGTTGAGCCGCCAGCCGCCGGGGTTGGGCTGCCCGTCGGCGGTCTGCGCCTCCCCGGCGCCGACGATCGCCTCGACGATGATCGCGAGGATCGTCGTGCCGATGATGCCGATGAGGATCGCGCCGCGCGCCCGCCGGGCGACGAGGGCCGCGGTGACGAGCAGGCCGATCACGAACACGAGCATCGGCCAGCTGGTGAGCGCGCCGCCGATGCCGAGCTCCACCGGCACGCCGCTGCCCGAGCGCACGAACCCGGCGTCCACGAAGCCGATCAGGGCGATGAACAGGCCGATGCCGACGCTGATCGCGGTCTTCAGCTCGGCCGGGATCGCCCGGAACACCGCGGTCCGGAAGCCGGTGAGCACGAGGATCGTGATGACGATGCCCTCGAGGACGATGAGGCCCATCGCGTCCTCCCACGACATCTGGGTGGCGATGCCGTACGCGAGGAACGCGTTGAGCCCGAGTCCGGCCGCGATGGCGAAGGGCACGTTCGCCACCAGGCCCATGAGGATGGTGAGCACGCCCGCGACGAGCGCAGTCGCGGAGGCGACGAGGGCGAGGTTCGGCTGAGAGCCGTCGCCGAGGTACTGGCCGTCGGCGTCCTGCGCGGTGCCGATGATCAGCGGGTTCAGCACCACGATGTACGCCATCGTGAAGAACGTGGCCAAGCCGCCGCGGATCTCCTGGGCGACCGTGGAGCCACGCTCACTGATCCTGAAAAAGCGGTCCATTGAGCTACTCGAGGGTGGTGTTGGGGGACTGGGGGAACTCGGGGAGGGTGCGGCACGTGTTTAACTCACGCGCGCAGCGTGACAGCCGGTTTCACATGCGGGAAGACCTGCCGAGGTACGGTGACGGGATCGAAACCGATTCGTGCACGGCCCGAGCTGCAACGCACAGCACCGAACCACGCCAACGTTACCGTAACCGCATTTACCAGGTGCTTCGCCCCTCCCCGCTGCCGTCCTCCGCGACCAGGCGTCACGTAGTCTTGAGACGTGAGCCGGCCGAACCGCCCCGAGCTGCAGCCGATGGAGACGAACGACACGGCGACGTTCCTCGTCGGCACCGCGTTGTGGGCGATCGCGCTGGTCGTCCTGCTCATCGCCCGCCCCGCCGCGGCGGAGCCGTGGTGGCCCTGGACCTGCGTGGCGGGCATCGTCGGCGGCCTGTTCGGCCTGTGGTACTCGCGCCGCTACAAGCACCGGCACGTGCCCCCGCCGGCCTCGGCCGCCGCCGACGGCCCGGCGCCCTCCTCGGCCGCGCCCGAGTCCGGCGAGGCCGCGAACGGCACGGCCGCCGAGGCCCGCGAGCCGCACCCGGTGCCGCCCGCCGAGCCCGGCCGCTGACCGCCACGCCCGCGGCCCCGGCCCGGCCCCGACGCGGCCCGCTCGAGTCCGCGGCCGACACGCACGCCGCGGCGCCTTTAAGGCCCCGCCGAGGCGTCCGCACCCCGGCCGGTACGGCCCGGCGGCCGCCCAGGCACGCCCCGCGCCCGGGCGGCGGGAGCGGCGGCGTCAGGCCGAGCCGTCGAGGTCGGCCTCGGCGAGCAGCAGCGGGACCGCCTCGGGGTTGTGCAGCAGCGCCGCCACGGCGAGGCGGTCGCCCCACTGGCCGCTCGCCCACGCCAGGCCGCGGGCGAGCCCCTCGATCCCCGAGGCGTGCACCACGCCCTCGTAGAACCGCCACGCGGCGGGCCTGCCGTCGACGAGCAGCTCCTCGTGCTCCACGTAGCTCGCCGGGGCGGTCGGCAGCAGCGAGCGGACCTGCGGCGGCACCGGCTTCTCCACGCCGGTCGAGGTGACCTCGCCCGGCACGATCTCCCCGGCGAGCGGCAGGTCGAGCACCTCCGACAGCGCCTCGGCGAGGTCGAACGGGGCGAGCACGAGCGGCCGGTCGGCGACGAGCGGCAGCAGGTCGGGCGCCTCGACCACCACCGGGCAGCCGGGCGCCGCGGCGCTCTCCGGCCTGCCGTCCGGGCCGAGCACCGCGCCGTCCTCGGCGTCCGCGACCACGATCTCCCCGTTGAGGACGGCCCGGACCGCCGCGGGCGGCCGCACCCGCTCCGGCGGGATCGCGGCGATCGCCGTCCACAGCGCGCGCAGCTGGGCCCGGTCGACCTCGAGCTCCGGGTCGGCGAGCCGGTCGAGCAGCTCGTCCGGCCCGCCGTACGAGGCGAGCAGGTCGGCGAGCGTGGTGCGCACGCCGATCAGCGCGAGCGCGGTGCGGTCGATCCCCTCCGGCGCGTCGCCGTACAGGCCGATCAGCAGCGGGTCGCCGTCGGGCACGCGCAGCGTGGTCGGGCGGTGGCCGTCGAGCACCGGGCGGGTGCTCAGCCACCACGCGGTGTAGGACGGCACCTCGACCGTCTCGCCGCCGACGAGCACCCGCATCGGCTGCAGCGCGGCGCGCAGCGGCGGCCGGGTGAGCAGCTCGAGCGCGCCCTGCCAGTCGGCGACGAACTCCAGGTCGCGCACCGCGTAGAACTCCCGGCAGATCGGCGGCACGTCCGCGTCCGGCAGCAGCTCGCGGATCGCCTCCAGCCACTCGTCCTCGCGGTCGAGCGCGTGGTCGCACTCGTCCGGGTCGAGCACCACGTCCGCGTCGGCGACGGTGGCGAAGCCGTCGAGCACCCCCACCGCCTCCAGCACCCGCGGGCCGTACCGCTCGACGAGGTCGGCGGCGACCACCCCGAACGGCGAGTCCGGGTCGACGATCTTGCTGAGCCTGCCGTCCGGCAGCAGCAGCTCGCTCGCCGGGTAGGTCTCGCCATCCCGGCCGCGCAGCGCGAGCTCGGCGAGCCAGGGCGCCTCGCCGGGGGCGAGCCCGGCGGCCTCCACCAGGGAGAGCACGGCCTGCGCCACCGGCTCGGGGTCGTCGGCGTCGAGCGAGGAGGCCACCGCCGCCCGGGTGAGCGGGTCGTCGAGCACGGTGCGCGGGGTGGCCTCGGCAGCGCCGAGCCGCAGCAGCAGCGGGTGCGCGGCGTCGGCGTGCACGATCCGCAGCCCGAGCGGGGCGAGCACCTCCGGATCGATGCGCGCCCCCGGCTCGGACATGAGCAGGGTGCCGCGCGGGCCGCGCACCAGCCGGCCGTCGGCGAGCGGGACCGGGATCGCGCCGATCGCCTCCAGGTCGTCGGCGGGCAGCACGTCGTACAGCGACCGCCACCAGGCCGGGTCCTTACCCTCGACCGCCTCGCCGGAGATCATGTCGACCACGTCGGCGAGCTCCACCCGCTTCACCCCGAGCGCGTTCAGCGCCGCGCTCCGGTACGGCCAGCCCGCGGGCAGCAGCCCCGGCACGAACTCGGCGATCTTGGCGAGGAACTCGGCGGGCCCGGCGACCACCGAGGCCTGCCGCCCGGACACGATCCACGGCGCCTCGGCGCCGTCGCCGCGGCCGGAGGCGGCCGCGGGGCGGTCCCCCGCCGACCAGCCGGAGGCGCCGGCCTCGTCGTCGGCGGGCGGGGAGAGCGCGGGCAGCAGCGGCGTGTCGGGCAGCCGGCGCAGGATCGCCCGGCGGATCGCGGCGTCGATCTCGCTGCGGCCGATCGGCCCCGGCACCAGGTCGAGCAGCCGCGGGGTGCGCGGCAGCGCGGCGAGCAGGTCGAGGTAGGTCTCGGCGACCCGCTCGACGAGGAAGTCGGTGAGCGGGCCGGGCGCGACGTGGCGGCGGTCGGTCGCCATCGGGAACGTGGCGATGAGCAGCGCGGGCAGGTCGAGCGGCTCGTCGCTCGGCGTGGGGGCGTGCAGCACCGGGCGTACGTCCTTGGGCAGCGGGCCGGGCTCGCCCGCCGCGCCGGTGGCGCCGTCCCCGACCGGCACCGCCCAGCGCACCAGCCAGAACGGGCGGGTGCGCTCCTCGGTGGGCCGGTCCGCGAACAGCTCGGCCACCTGCTCGGGGGTGAACCGGCCGGACGCCTCGACCACCCGCCAGCCCTCGGCGGTGACCGTGCGGATCTCGCCGTCGAGCTCGATCTCGATCGCGCCGAGCGACGGCATCGCGATCGGCAGCGCCGCCGAGGTCTCCTCGAGCATCCGCCGCACCGCGCGCTCGGCGGCCTCGTCGCGCAGCGGCAGCACGACCACGGTGTCGAAGCCCTCGGGCACCTCGGCCTCGGCCGGGAACGGGAGCCGCAGCAGCGGCACGTGCCCGTCGCGGGCGGCGAGCTCCTCGGCGAGCGCGGGCTCGGCGGCGACCAGCTTGGCGGTCTCGGCGCGGGACCAGCGCACGCCCCCGGTGGCGCGGGAGTAGATCAGCGGCTCGTCGCACACCGACACCACGGCGGCGAAGCCCACCCCGAAGCGGCCGACCACGTTCGTCTCGCCGCGCTTGTCCGACACGCGCAGCGTGGCGAGGCTCGCCACCCCGGCGGCGTCGAGCGGGGCGCCGGTGTTCGCGGCGATGAGCACCCCGTCGCGCAGGGTGAGCCGGAGCCGCCCGGAGATCCCGGCCCGCGCCGCCGCGTCGGCCGCGTTCTGGGCGAGCTCGACGACGAGCCGGTCGCGGTAGCCGCCGAGCGCGAAGTCCTCCTCGGCGTTCGCGTCCTCGCGAAACCGCGCCGGGGAGGCGGCCCACCCGGCGAGCACGGTCCGCCGGATCCGCGCGGTGTCGAAGGTGTCGCTCATGAGTCTGCGTTCCTGTCGAAGCTGCTGGTGACGGGGCCGGCACCGGTTTCCGGCCCGGCAGACGACACGGCGACGCCCGGTCCGCCGGACGCCGCCGTCAGATCGCGGTTCAGGAATGCCCGAAGGGCTCGGAGGCGGTCTCGTCCACCGACCCCGGCGGCACCTCGTCCTCGCCGGGCGTGCCCTCCTCACCGGCCCGCAGCTCGTCGGGCTCGTCCATCAGGTCGTAGCCCATGTCGTCGAGGATCGGCGGGGCGGTCTCGGCGGTCGAGGAGGTCACCGGCGCCTCGGAGTGGGCGCCGCAGCCGTGGTCGGCGGAGACGACGCGGCCGTCGTCCGGCGCGTACTCGTTGGTGCACACGCCGAACATGTGGCCGAGCGAGCCCGCGAGCGGCCAGTAGAAGCCGCAGGTGGAGCACTGCGCCGGGGCCGCATACGCGATCGGGGTGTTCGGCCCCCGGTCGCCGCCGTACCAGCGGCGGGCCGCGAGGTCACGGCCGTGCGGGGAGAGCACGCGGGCCCGGCCCAGGCCCAGCTCGTAGATCATCTGGTGGTCGCACTCGTCGGACGACAGAAAGCCCGGGACGAGGCGGTCGTCGTCGGCCGGGGCGGGCAGGATGTCGCCGACCCCGAGATCCCCGGGGCGCAGCCGCTCGCTCCACGGCACCCAGGTGGGGGGAAGCAGCGCGCCCTCGCCCGGCAGCAGCACGGTCTCGCTCACGGTGACGTGGCGGGCGCGCGCGGCGCGCGCCACGGTGACGGCCCAGCGCCACCCGCGATAGGCCAGGTCGAGGCAGGCGAAGTAATGTGTGATGACGCGATCGCCTTCGACGTCGAAACCCAGGTGCTCGCCCACCTCACCCGGACGGGCGATCTCCTCGGCCGCCTTCCGGGCCAGGTCGACGGCGTCCACGCAGGCCGGGTCGGCGACGGGGGTTCGGGTGCGGGTACGACTCACGGTTCAATTTTCCCCCATGCCACGAGCGGACGGGACCGAGCCGGTGCGATAGGACGGATGGCCGACGAGGGGGGAATCCGATGGCCGGAGCCTGGCAGCGGGTCCGGCGCGCGGCGGCCGCGACCGCCCGGGCCACCGCCGCGGCCTGCCGGGGGACCTACCGCGCCGGCCGTACCACCGTCCAGGCGACGCGCCGCGCGGCCCGCGGGGCCGGGCGGGCGGCCCGCCGGCTCACCCACGCGCAGGGGGCGGGCCGCAGCGGGCTGGGGCGGCTCATCGAGCTCACCGCGGCGCACAGCGCGGGCGACGCGCTGGTCACGGTCGCGCTCGCGGGCACGCTGTTCTTCGGCCTGCCGGTGAACCAGGCGCGCGGCCAGGTCGCGCTCTACCTGCTCGTCACGATGGCGCCGTTCGCGGTGGTGGCGCCGTTCGTCGGTCCGGTGCTCGACCGGTTCCGGTCCGGGCGGCGGTACGTGATGGCGGGCACGATGTTCGCCCGGGGCCTGCTGTGCTGGGCGCTGGCCGCGGCGATCGGCCCGGCGGACGCGGTGACGCTGTTCCCGGCGGCGCTCGCCGTGCTCGTGCTGTCGAAGGCGTACAACGTGTCCCGGGCGGCGATCATGCCGAGCGTGCTGCCCGCGGAGGTCTCGCTGGTGCGGGCGAACGCGCGGGTGACGCTGTTCGCGCTCGTCGCCGCGGGCGTGGCGGGCCCGGTCGCGGCGGGCCTGGCGGCGTGGCTCGGCCCGGAGTGGGTGCTGCGCGGCACCACGGTGCTGTTCCTCGCCGGGGGCGTGGCCGCGGTACGGCTGCCGCGGCACGTCGACGCCCCGGACGACCCGGAGGACGCCCCGGAGGCGGACGCGGCGGCGCGGGACGACGCGGCCGGGCCGTACCCGGACGGCGGCGCGCCGGTGGCGGCGTTCGCCGAGCAGGGGCACGGGCGGCCGCGGCGGCGCGGGCGGGAGCTGTGGCGCACGCTGCGCACGGTCGGCCCGGTGGTGTCCGAGGCGATGCAGGCGAACCTCGCCACCCGGGTGCAGTCCGGCTTCCTGCTGTTCTTCCTGCTCTTCCTCGTCCAGGAGAACGGCCTGCCGGGGCCGCCCACGGAGCTCACCATCGCGGTGCTCGCCGCCTCGGCCGGGGCGGGCGGCCTGGTGAGCTCGGGGGTGGCGTCGCTGCTGCGCGGCCGGTCGCCGGAGCTGATCTCGTTCGCCACGCTCGCGCTCGCCACGGTCACCGCGGTGGTGGCCGCCTTCCTGTTCGGCCTGTGGACGGCGATCGCGCTCGCCGCCGTGGCCGCGTTCGCGCAGAACCTCGGCAAGCTCGCGCTCGACGCGATCGTGCAGCGGGAGATCGCCGAGGAGGTGCGGTCGTCCACCTTCGGCGTGGTGGAGTCGGTGCTGCAGATCGGCTGGGTGGCGGGCGGGCTCGCCGGGCTGCTGCTGTCCGGCCTCGCCGGCGGGCCCACCGGGCTCGGGGTGATGGCGGCCGGGCTGGTCGCGGTGCTCGCCCGGCTGGTCGCCGCCCGGGTGCGCCGGGTACGGACGGCGCGCCGGTACGGCGGGGCGGCCGCGGCCGGCGCGACGGCCGGGCCCGGCGCCGGAACCGATGATCCGGAGGACCCCGGCCCCGGCGCCGGTGACACGCGGCCGCTCACCCGTCCGCACGGGTGAGCGGCCGGCACACGTCGGGGCGGCCGGCACCGGGCCGCGCCGCGGCCGGCGGGCCGGGTGTCCGGGGATCAGCCGTCGAGGTCGTCGGCGAGCGCGCGCAGCAGCACGGCGATCTTCCGGGAGTGCTGCGCGTCCGGGTGCTTGCCCTTGCGGTAGAGGGTGGAGATGTCGTCGAGCAGCTTGATCAGGTCCTCGACGATCACCACCATCTCGTCGGGCTTCTTCCGCCTGAGCTTGGCCTTGCGGATGGACGGAACCTCCACGATGCGGACCGAGAGCGCCTGCTGGCCCCGCCGGCCCTCTGCCACGCCGAAATCCACTCGCTGCCCGGGCTTGAGCGTCTCGACGCCCTTGGGGAGCGCGGAGGAATGCACGAACACCTCACCGCCGTCGTCGCGGGTGAGGAAGCCGAAACCCTTTTCGGGGTCGTACCACTTGACCTTGCCAGTCGGCACAGGGGTGACCTCGTTCAGACAGTCGTGGAGATGAATGGAAGTAGGTTATGCCCACCTGAAAGCTCAGGTGACCGTCGAAACCGTGCCTGTTTCGCTAACCCGCCACTCCTCGTACCACGCGACGAACGCCGTCAAGTCCGGCAACACGACGTCCGCCCCGTGATCCCGGAGCTCGTCGGCGGTGTAGGGTCCGGTGGCCACCGCGACGCTCACCGCCCCGGCCGCCCGCGCCGCCTCGATGTCGGCGATGTGGTCACCGACGTAGGCCTGCGCGCCGAACTCGGTGAGCGCCGCTCCCTTCGCCGCGCCGAACACCATCCCGGCCACCTCGTCCACCTCGATGCCGAGATGGTCCAGCGTACGGCGGGCAAGGTCGGGGTGTTTCCCGGTGACGACGATGACCCCGCCGCCGGCTCGCCGTACCGCGTCGACGGCCTCGGCGGCGCCCCGCATCGCGGTGGTGGCGGGCACGGCGATCTCGGGGTACATGCTGCGGAACAGCGCGGCGGCCGCGGGGATCTCCTCCGGCGGCAGCCAGTGCGCCAGCTCGCTCTCGAGCGGCGGACCGAGCCTGCTCACCGCGACCGCGCTGTCGATGAACACGCCGAGCCGCTCGGACAGCCTGTCGTAGGTCGCCGCGATGCCCCTGCGCGTGTCCGCCAGCGTCAGGTCAAGGTCGAATCCCACCGATCTCCCCACACTTGAAGCATGCCAAATCCCGCGGCGCTTGGCCTAACCCGTATCGGCGAAGTGACCGCGACTCACGGCCGTTCCGCGCCGGGCGCCGGGTACGGCGGGCCGCGGCGGCGGGGCCGCGGCCGCGTGCCGCGCTCGCCGCTCCATGCGATGTTTCCCCGATACGTGGCGGAATGACGGTCCGATCCCCCGCTCCGGCGCGGATCGCCGCGCGGTTTGCCGGGATTTTCCGGCCGCCGGGTCTCGCCGGCGGGACGGCCCGCGACCGCCCGGGGTCGGCGGCCGCGCTCGGCCGGCCCCACGGCGTCACCACTCGTGTCCGCGCCGTCTCGCCACGGGGGCGGGCCGGTGGGGTGCGTCCCTACGATTGAGGGGATGACCGGGGAGTTCGCCGCCTGGCTGCGTGGCCGCACCGACGAGGAGCTGCGCGCCCTGGTCACCGCGCGCCCCGAGCTGGTCACCCCGGTGCCCGCGCACCTGGAGGCCCTCGCCGCGCGGGCGGCGACGCCGTCCGCGGTCGCGCGCGCCCTCGACCGGCTCGACCGGTTCGCGCTCGCCGTGCTCGAGACGCTGCTGGTCGCGGGCGGGCCGGTGGACCACGCGCGCCTGGCCGAGACGGTCGGCCGCGCGCTCGACCCGGATGCGGAGGCCGGCTTCCCGGCGGCGCTGCGGCGGACCGTGGACCGGCTGCGCACGCTCGCCCTCGTCTACGGGCCCGACGACGCGCTGCGGCTCGCGCCCGGGGTGGACAAGGCGCTCGAGCCGCCGGCCGGGCTGGGCCCGCCCGCGGCCGAGGCGTTCCGCCACCACCCGCCGGAGCGGCTCGCCGCCATCCTCGACGACCTGCGGCCCTGCGCCGCCGGCGCGGCCGGCACGGGCGACACGGGCCGCGGCACGGCCGCCGAGCGCCTCGCCGCGCTGCTCGCCGACCCCGCGACGGTGGAGCGGGCCGTGGCCGCGGTCTCCCCGCGGGCCCGGGCGGCGCTGGAGGCGCTCACCTGGGGGCCGCCCACCGGCCAGGTGCCGAACGCGCGGCGCGAGGTGCGGGCGGCGACGGCCCGCAGCCCGATGGACGAGCTGCTCGCCCGCGGCCTGCTCGCCGCGACCGGCGCGGACACGGTAACGCTGCCGCGCGAGGTGGCGCTGGTGCTGCGCGGCGGGCGGGTGCACCGGGGGCTGCGGCACCGGCCCACCGAGCCGGCCGGGCGGCGGCGCGACCCCGCGCTGGCCGACCGCACCGCGGCCGGGCAGGCGTTCGCCTTCACCCGCCTGGTGGAGGAGCTGTGCGAGCACTGGGGCGTGGACCCGCCGGGCGTGCTGCGCTCCGGCGGCCTCGCCGTACGGGACCTGCGGCGCGCCGCGGCCCTGCTCGACGTGCCCGAGCCCGACGCCGCCCTCGTGGCCGAGGTCGCCTACGCCGCCGGGCTGATCGCCTCCGGCGGGTCGGTGGAGGGCGAGTGGCTGCCCACCCCGGCCTACGACGCCTGGCTCCGCAGGCCGCTGGAGGACCGCTGGGCGGCGCTCGCGGCGGCGTGGCTCGCCACCGAGCGCGCCCCCGGCCTCGCCGGGGACCGCGACGAGCGCGACCGGCTGCTCAACGCGCTCCACCCCGGCCTGCGGCGGCCCGCCGCGGCCGAGGTCCGCGCGGCCGTGCTTCGGGTGCTCGCCGCGGCCGAGCCCGGCTTCGCCCCGGACCGCGACGCGGTGGTCGCCCGGCTCGACTGGGAGCGGCCGCGGCGGCGCGGGCCGTACCGGGACCGGTTCGCCGACTTCACCCTGCACGAGGCGGAACGGCTCGGCGTCACCGGCCTCGGCGCGCTCACCGGGCACGGCCGGGCGCTGGTCGCGGACGGCCCGGAGCGCGCGGCCGCGGCCCTCGCCCCGCTGCTGCCCGAGCCGGTCGACCACGTGCTGCTGCAGGGCGACCTCACCGCGGTCGCGCCCGGCCCGCTCACGGCCGAGCTGGGCCGGTGGCTCGCGCTCGCCGCGGAGGTGGAGTCGAAGGGCGGGGCGACCGTCTACCGGTTCACCGAGGCGTCGATCCGGCGGGCGCTCGACGCCGGGCACACCGCCGACGAGCTCGTCGCCATGCTGGAGCGGCACTCGGCCACGCCGGTGCCGCAGCCGCTGCGCTACCTGGTGGCCGACGTGGCGCGGCGGCACGGCCGCATCCGGGTCGGCACGGCGAGCGCGTACGTGCGGTGCGACGACCCGGCGGTGCTCGACGAGGTGATGGCCGACCGGCGGGCGGCGCCGCTCCGGCTGCGGCGGCTCGCCCCGACGGTGATCATCTCGCGGACGGCGCGGGCCGCGCTGGTGGACTCGCTGCGCGCGATGGGGTACGCGCCGGTCGCCGAGTCGGCGGAGGGGGCGGTGCTCGTGGCGCGGGCGGACGCGCGCCGGGCCGATCCGGGGGCCGAGCCGCGCGGGGCGCCGCCGGAGGTCACGCCGGAGCCGCACGTGGCCGACGCCGTGGTGCGCGCGATGCGGGCCGGGGACCGGGCGCGGGCGGCGGCGGCGCGCCACGGCGAGGCGCCCGAGGGCGAGCCGCCGCGCTCGCCGGTGGCGACCACGCTCGCGGTGCTGCAGGAGGCGATCCGGCGGGGGTCGCGGGTGTGGATCGGGTACCTCGACTCACAGGGCCGCGCCACGAGCCGGATCGTCGAGCCCGCGCGCCTGGAGGGCGGGCAGCTCACCGCGTACGACCGGACCCGCGCCGCGGTCCACCGGTTCGCCGTGCACCGGATAACCGGCGTGTCCACCATGGCGGGCGAAAACGATGAATGATGGTATGTGTCGGCCTATCAGCGCCAGTGAGTGAAGCGAGAGCAGAGACGTGAGCCACGGCGGATATCAGCCGGGATCGGATCCGCGGGATTGGCAGCCGCCCGCCGGGCCGTACGGCTACCAGGAGGGTTCCGGATACGAGCAGCCGGGCTATGGCCAGCCGGGCTATGACCAGGGCCACGGACAGCCCGGGTACGACCAGGGCTACGGGCAGCCGGGGTACGCCGACCCGGGGTACGCGCAGCCGGGGCAGGCCACCCCCGGGTGGCAGAACGCCTACGACCAGGCGGCGTACGGCGTCGAGCAGCAGCCCTACGCCGCGCCCGGGTACGGCCCGCACCCGTACCCGCCGCGCAACGACGGCCTGCGCACGCATGCGATCGTCGCGCTCGTCGTCACCATCGTGCTCGCGCTGAGCTGCTACGTCTCGCCCGGCGGCATCGCGGGCGCGATCCTCTCCGGCATCGCGCTGAGCAAGGTGGACGTCCAGCCGGAGACCGCGCGCGGCCTGCTGAAGTGGGCGTGGATCGCGGTCGGCGTCAACGTCGGCCTGATCGTCGCGCTGTTCATGTTCGGCATCACGCTCGCGATCGGCAGCGGGGCCTGACCGTTCCCCGGGCCACCCGGGTCCGCGCGGCCCGTTCCCGCAGGTGGGGACGGATTCGGCCGCCGGTCGTGTTGGATAGAGGACGGTGCCGCCGCGGCGCGCCGTACCGTGGCCCGGCGGGCCCGGGGACGCGGCCCGGCGGGCGCCGGCCCGGACGGCCGGGGCCGGGCAGGCGCGCGTGCGCGGCGTGGCGCGTCGCCGGCTCGTCACCATCGCGACAGGATTCGGGAGCGCCCAGTGAACGATGGCCCGCTGATCGTGCAGTCGGACAAGACCCTGCTGCTGGAGGTCGGCCACCCCATGGCCGACGAGTGCCGCCGGGCGATCGCGCCGTTCGCCGAGCTGGAGCGCGCCCCCGAGCACGTGCACACCTACCGGGTGACCCCGCTCGCGCTGTGGAACGCCCGGGCCGCCGGGCACGACGCCGAGCAGGTGGTCGACGCGCTGCTCCGCTACAGCCGCTACCCGGTGCCGCACGCGCTGCTGGTGGACGTCGCCGAGACGATGTCCCGGTACGGCCGGCTACGGCTGGAGAAGCACCCGTCCTACGGCCTGGTGCTCACCACCACCGACCGGGCCGTGCTCGAGGAGGTGCTGCGCGCGAAAAGCGTGAAACCGCTGCTCGGGCGGCGGTTCGACGAGGACACGGTCGCGGTGCACCCGTCCGAGCGGGGCACGCTCAAGCAGGCGCTGCTCAAGCTCGGCTGGCCCGCCGAGGACCTGGCGGGATACGTCGACGGCGAGCACCACCCGATCGAGCTGGTGGAGGACGGCTGGCGGCTGCGCGACTACCAGCGCGAGGCCGCGGACGCGTTCTGGGCCGGCGGGTCGGGCGTGGTCGTGCTGCCGTGCGGCGCGGGCAAGACGATCGTCGGCGCGGCGGCGATGGCGCGCGCCCAGGCGACCACGCTGATCCTGGTGACGAACACGGTCTCCGCGCACCAGTGGAAGCAGGAGCTGCTGCGCCGTACCTCGCTCACCGCGGACGAGATCGGCGAGTACACCGGGACCCGCAAGGAGATCCGGCCGGTCACGATCGCCACCTACCAGGTGATGACCACCAAGCGGCAGGGCGTCTACCGGCACCTGGAGCTGTTCGACGCCCGCGACTGGGGCCTGATCATCTACGACGAGGTGCACCTGCTGCCCGCGCCGATCTTCCGCCGCACCGCCGACCTGCAGGCGCGGCGGCGGCTCGGGCTCACCGCGACGCTGGTGCGCGAGGACGGCCGGGAGGGGGACGTGTTCTCCCTGATCGGGCCGAAGCGATACGACGCGCCGTGGAAGGAGATGGAGAACCAGGGCTGGATCGCGCCGGCCGACTGCGTCGAGGTGCGGGTCACCCTCTCCGACGAGGAGCGGCTCGCCTACGCGATGGCCGAGCCGGACGACCAGTACCGGCTGTGCGCCACCACCCCGGCGAAGACGCGGGTCGCCGAGGCCCTGGTGCGGCGGCACGCGGGCGAGCGGGTGCTGGTGATCGGGCAGTACATCGACCAGCTCGACGAGCTGGGGCGGCACCTCGGCGCGCCGGTGGTCAAGGGCGAGACCACGGTGCGCGAGCGGGAGCGGCTGTTCCAGGAGTTCCGCGCGGGGAAGATCCCGGTGCTCGTGGTGTCGAAGGTGGCGAACTTCTCGATCGACCTGCCCGAGGCCACGGTCGCCATCCAGGTGTCGGGCACCTTCGGCTCCCGCCAGGAGGAGGCGCAGCGGCTCGGCCGGGTGCTGCGGCCCAAGCCGGACGGCGGCGGGGCGCGGTTCTACGCGGTGGTGAGCCGCGACACCAAGGACCAGGAGTACGCGGCGCACCGGCAGCGGTTCCTCGCCGAGCAGGGGTACGCCTACCGGATCGTCGATGCGGACGACGTGCTCGCGGGTGACTGACCGCGGGCACGCCGCCCGCTCCCGGCGTCTGCGGCGGATCAGCTCCAGGAGACGCCGCGAACCCAGGAGACACCGCGAACCGTCGCCAAGTCTCGTCACCCCCCTCGCTCGCTGTGATGACCCCCTTGTCCCCCGATCCCTGACATACCCGGATGATTCCGGCGAGTCACGGGTGACGCCCGCATCCCGGTGGAACCGGGTCATCCACCGTGCTGATCGAGCACGCCCCCGACGAACAGCACGCCCTCGGCGATCAGCCAGCAGATCAGGGCCGCCGTCATCAACATCGCGAACCGGCCCGGATCCCGGCGCGCGACCGGCCCGAGCCAGGCGCCGGCGGTGCACAGCGCCGCGGTTACCGCGAAGACGGCGGACCCGAACGGGACGGCCCCGAGGCGCTCCCGGCACGCCTCGGTCTCCTCCTCCGCCGAGCAGAACGCCTCGAGCCCCCAGCCGGCGAACACCGACAGCCCCCACAGCGCGGCGAGCAGCAGGCTCGCCACGGTGGGGAGCACCGGCGACACCCACATGCCCTCGCCCCCCGGCACACCGCGCCCACCGCCGGACGCGCCCGCGGCCCGCGCCTCGAGCGTCGTCTCGGGCGCGTCGTCGGAGCGCCCGTCCGGTGTGCCGAAGATCGATGTCACAGGCCGAAAATACCGCTGTTTCCACTCGTATGGAATCAGTGCGACGGTCGAAGTTCCGGCGTCGTCGCCCGCCGCGGGAGGCGGCGTACGGCCCCGGCCCGCGCGGCCGCCGCGCCGATCCCCCGTCCCGCGGCGCGTTTGATCACGCGGATCCGCGGGAGTAGACTGCCTGCCCCGTCCGCCACGGCCGGGTGCCCGCCGAGCGGTACCACCGGCGGAACCCGCCCCGGCCCTCTGGCCGGTGCCCTGATCGCACCATCCGACCGACCCGCCGGACCCTGTTTCTTGGGCCGGGCTTTTCCGGCCTGGCGTTCCTTGGGCCGGGCTCCCCCGGCCTGGTTGCTCCGGCCGGGTCGTCCGGCCGTCCCGTCGCGAGCGGTCCGGCCGAGAAGCCGCCCGGCCGAGTCCCGGGCCCGCCGTACCACCGACGTCATCGCGCGCGGCCGCCGCACGGCCGCGGTACGCACCGTTCCCGCACGTGTCCCCACGCACGTGTCCCGACGCGTGCCCCGGCACGCGTCCCCGTCGTGTGCCCGTAAGGCGCGCCGCCGCGCCCGCAGGCGCCCGCGGCGACGGCGCCGGCGAGAAGCCCGCCGAGAAGTCCGACGAGAAGCTGGAGGTTCTCCCATGCCCGCGCACCGGCTCGCGCCCGACATAGCCGAGGAGTCCGGAGACGAGGTACTCGCCCGGGAACGCGCCCACCTCGCCGCGGCCCGGGCGGCGCTGCGCGCCATGCGCGAGCACGCCGAGTCGCTGTCCGCCGACGCCGCGGGCGACTGGGTCTCCCAGGAGATCCTGCGGCACGCCCTCGACCGGCGCATCGCCGCGCTCGCCGACCTCCCCGACACCCCGCTGTTCTTCGGCCGCCTCGACCGGGCCGCCGACGACGACCTGCCGCACACGATCCACGTGGGCCGCCGCCACGTGCACGACGGCGACGGCCGCCCGCTCGTGATCGACTGGCGGGCGCCGGTCTCCCGGGCGTTCTACCAGGCCGGGCCCGCCGACCCGATGGGGGTACGGCTGCGCCGCCGGTTCGGCCACCGCGGCGGCGAGCTCACCGCGTACGAGGACGAGCACCTCGACCGCGGCGAGCCGCTCGGCACCTCGCGCATCCTCACCGAGGAGATCGAGCGGCCCCGCACCGGCCCGATGCGCGACATCGTCGCCACCATCCAGCCGGACCAGGACGAGATCGTCCGCCGCGACCTGGCCAGGACGGTCTGCGTGCAGGGCGCGCCCGGCACCGGGAAGACGGCGGTCGGCCTGCACCGCGCCGCCTACCTGCTGTTCACCCACCGCGAGCGGCTGCAGCGCGACGGCGTGCTGATCGTTGGCCCGAACCGGGCCTTCCTCGGCTACATCTCCGCGGTGCTGCCCGCGCTCGGCGAGCTCACCGTGGAGCAGACCACCGTGGCCGAGCTGCTCGGCGCGTCCGGGGACGTGGCCGCGGAGGACCCGGAGACCGCGGCGATCAAGGGCGACGCGCGCATGGCCGCGGTGCTCCGCCGCGCGCTGTGGGCGCACGTGACCAAGCCCGAGGAGGGGCTCGTCTACACCAGGGGCGCGACCCGCTACCGGGTGGCCGACCACGAGGTGCGCGAGATCGTCGCCTCGCTGCGCGGCACCGGCCGGTACGGCCCCGGCCGCGCCGCGCTCGCGCAGCGGCTCGCCCACGAGGTGCTCGTGCGGATGGAGCGCCACGGCGAGGCGCCCGACGACCGGGTGCAGGACGCGGTCGCCCGGTCCGCGCCGGTGAAGCGGCTGCTCGACAAGGTCTGGCCGAAGGTCACCCCGCAGCAGGTGCTGTTCCGGCTCTACTCCGACCCCGAGTTCCTCGCCGCCGCGGCCCGCGGCGACCTCACCGAGGCCGAGCGGGAGCGGCTGCTGTGGCGCAAGCCGTACCGGTCGCCCCGGTCCGCCAGGTGGACGGCCGCGGACGCGGCGCTGCTCGACGAGCTCGCCGACCTCGTCGAGCGCACCCCCTCGCTCGGCCACATCGTGGTGGACGAGGCCCAGGACCTCTCGCCGATGCAGCTGCGCGCGCTCGGGCGGCGGTGCCGCGCCGGGTCGGCGACCGTGCTCGGCGACCTCGCGCAGGGCACCACCCCCTGGTCGGCCCGGTCCTGGGCGGAGGTGCTCGGCCACATGGGGGTCAGCGACGGCGAGGTCACCGAGCTCACCGTGGGCTTCCGGGTACCCCGGGAGGTGCTCGACTTCGCCGCCCGCCTGCTCCCCGCCATCGCCCCCGGCCTCGCCGCGCCGCGCTCGCTGCGCCCCGGCCCCGGCTCGCTCACGGTACGGCCCGCCGCCACGCTCGCCGAGGCGCTGCCCGGCGCGGTGCGGGCCGCGCTCGCCCGCGAGGGCTCGATCGGCGTCATCGCCGCCGACGCCGCCGTGCCCGCGGTACGCGCCGCGCTCGACGGCGTGCCGCACGGTCTGCTCGACGACGGCGGCGAGGGCGACCACCGGGTCGTGGTCGTGCCCGCCACGCTCGCCAAGGGCCTCGAGTACGACCACGTGATCGTGGCCGAGCCCGCCGAGATCGCCGAGGCCGAGCCCCGCGGCCTCGCCCGCCTCTACGTCGTGCTCACCCGGGCGGTCACCTCGCTCACCGTGGTGCACACCCGCCCGCTGCCCGGGCCGCTCGCGGGCTAGGCCCGCCGCGCCGCCGCCCGCACCCCCGCCGGGCGGCGCCGCCGTACCCGGCCGCCCCCGGGCGTTGTCCGGGCACGGGAACGTCCGGGGCACAGGAAAGGGGCGGCCCGTGCGGACCGCCCCGTTGCCCGATGGGTGCTGATCGGGAGATGGGAAGGGACTCAGAAGTCCATGTCGCCGCCACCCGGGGTGGCCGCGGCCTTCTCCTTCTCCGGCTTCTCGGCGATGACGGCCTCGGTGGTGAGGAACAGGGCCGCGATCGAGGCGGCGTTCTGCAGCGCCGACCGGGTCACCTTGGCCGGGTCGATGATGCCCGCCTCGAACATGTCGACGTACTCGCCGGTCGCGGCGTTGAGGCCCTGGCCCGGCGGCAGGCTGCGGACCTTCTCCACCACGACGCCGCCCTCGAGGCCGGCGTTGATCGCGATCTGCTTCAGCGGCTCCTCAAGGGCCTTCTTGACGATCTGGGCGCCGGTGGCCTCGTCACCGGTGAGCTCCAGCTTGTCGAAGGCCTTGGCGCCGGCCTGGAGCAGGGCGACGCCACCACCCGGGACGATGCCCTCCTCGACGGCCGCCTTCGCGTTGCGGACGGCGTCCTCGATGCGGTGCTTGCGCTCCTTGAGCTCGACCTCGGTGGCCGCACCGGCCTTGATGACGGCGACGCCACCGGCGAGCTTGGCGAGCCGCTCCTGCAGCTTCTCGCGGTCGTAGTCGGAGTCGGTCTTCTCGATCTCGGCGCGGATCTGGTTCACGCGGCCCGCGATCTCCTGCGGGTCACCGGCACCGTCGACGATCGTGGTCTCGTCCTTGGTGACGACGACCTTGCGGGCGCGGCCGAGCATGTCGAGGGTGGTGTTCTCGAGCTTGAGACCCAGCTCCTCGCTGATGACCTGGCCACCGGTGAGGGTGGCGATGTCGCCCAGCATGGCCTTGCGGCGGTCGCCGAAGCCCGGGGCCTTGACCGCGACGGACTTGAACAGGCCGCGGATCTTGTTGACGACCAGGGTGGCGAGGGCCTCGCCCTCGACGTCCTCGGCGATGATCAGCAGCGGCTTGCCGGCCTGCACGACCTTGTCGAGCAGCGGCAGCAGGTCCTTGTTCGCCGAGATCTTGCCGTTCACCACGAGGACGTAGGGGTCCTCAAGGACCGCCTCCATGCGCTCGGGGTCCGTCACGAAGTACATCGAGATCAGACCCTTGTCGAAGCGCATACCCTCGGTGAGCTCGAGCTCGAGGCCGAAGGTGTTGCTCTCCTCGACGGTGATGACGCCTTCCTTGCCGACCTTGTCCATCGCCTCGGCGATCATCTCGCCGATCTGGGTGTCGCCGGCGGAGATGGAGGCCGTGGAGGCGATCTGCTCCTTGGTCTCGACGTCCTTGGCGATCTTGGAAAGCTCTTCGCTCACGCGCTCGACGGCGGCCTCGATGCCGCGCTTCAGCGCCATCGGGTTCGCGCCGGCGGCGACGTTCCGCAGACCCTCACGTACCAGGGCCTGGGCGAGCACGGTGGCAGTGGTGGTGCCGTCGCCCGCGACGTCGTCCGTCTTCTTGGCGACCTCCTTCACCAGCTCGGCGCCGATCTTCTCCCAGGGATCCTCGAGCTCGATCTCCTTGGCGATCGAGACGCCGTCGTTGGTGATCGTGGGGGCACCCCACTTCTTCTCCAGCACGACGTTGCGGCCCTTCGGGCCGAGCGTCACCTTCACGGCGTCGGCGAGCTGGTTCATACCGCGCTCGAGACCGCGCCGGGCGTCCTCGTCAAACGCGATCATCTTGGCTGCCATACGGCTGAGACCTCCCAGACAAAGGGTGGCTTGCAGCGGATCGAGCCGACGCCCGCGACGGCATGGTCCTGCCTCGTCCGCGACCTCCCTTCGCGCGGTTCGGCAAGGCCCCATCGCCTCGATCCGGTTGTCACTCTCGACAGGAGAGTGCCAACGAACTGTCTAGCACTCTACCCCCGCGAGTGCAAGCGCAAGCCCTGCGACCTGGAGATATGTGCCCGAAAGGCCGCTCAAAAGGGCTTCCAAGCACCTTTGCCCGCGACTTGACGAGACGCCCCGCGGCGACCTTGCGACGGGACCCAAAAGGGCTCGGCCCGCGCGCCCGGACCGAGCCCACGTCGCGTCGTGAAGTACCCGTCAGATCGACCGGACGGATTCGGCCTGCGGACCCTTCAATCCCTGCGTGATCTCGAACTCGACCCGCTGCCCCTGCTCGAGCGACTTGTACCCGTCCATCAGGATCGCGGAGTAATGGACGAACACATCCTTACCACCGTCGACCGCGATGAAGCCGTAGCCCTTCTCCGCGTTGAACCACTTGACGGTGCCCTGCGCCACTTTCCGACTCCTCTTGCTGGGCCAGAACCTCGCCCATTTCTCCGCGAGGCCCATGACCGACGATCCGGGAAGCCGGGGAAACCTCCCGAACGCGCCGATCGCTTTCGACGATACCTGTGGCATGCCGTGGGGCAACAGAGTCAACCGCAAAACTCATCGTTGACCTTCGCACGCCGCGCACCGATTCGCATCCGCACTCGCCGGACGCTTTCCGGGAAATTCGGATTTTGTATCCCGTTTCGCAAACTTCGCCGCCGATAGCGCGGTGCGCCGTAAGCGAACAGAACGCGAAGACGCCCGCGTACGCGGCGTTCGCACGCGGGCGTCATGCGTCACGACTCTGCGCGGCGCCGGGACGGCCCCGCCATACGCGATCGGTATGGCGCCGATCGGCAGGGCACTGATCGGTCCTGTGCCGATCGGTACGGCGCGGCCGGGCACCGCCGCCGGGCGTCAGCCGCCGGCCACCGCGGGGATGATCGAGATGAGCGCCCCGTCCGGGATCGCGGTGTCGAGGCCGTCGGCGAACCGCACGTCCTCCTCGCCGACGTAGACGTTGACGAAACGGCGGATCTTGCCCTGGTCGTCGAGAATTCGGGCGCCGATCCCCGGGTAGTCCGCGTCGAGCTTCTGCAGCACCTCGCGGAGCGTGGCACCCTCGCCCGTGACCTCGGCGGCACCCTGCGTGTACGTACGGAGGATCGTCGGAATCCGTACCGTGACAGCCATAATTGCAAACCTTTCAGGAATTGTCCGGGAAGGCGGCGCGGAAGGCGTCGAGCGACGGACGGATCGTGGCGGTGGGCCGGGCACCGGCCGAGAACGCGTCGAGCGTCTTGAGGCCGTCGCCGGTGTTGAGCACCACCGTCTCCGCATCGGGGTCGATCCGGCCGTCCGCGACGAGTTTGCGCAGCACGCCGACGGTGACGCCGCCCGCCGTCTCGGCGAAGATCCCCTCGGTGCGGGCGAGCAGGTGCACGGCGTCGACGATCTCCTCGTCGGTGACGTCCTCGACCGCGCCCCCGGTGCGCCGGGCGATGTCGAGCACGTACGGCCCGTCGGCCGGGTTGCCGATCGCGAGCGACTTGGCGATCGTGTCCGGCCGCACCGGCCGCACCACGTCGTGGCCGGCCTTGAAGGCCGCCGAGACCGGGGCGCAGCCCGCGGCCTGGGCACCGAAGATGCGGTAGGGCTTCTCCTCGACGAGCCCCAGCTTGATCAGCTCCTGGAAGCCCTTGTCGATCTTGGTGAGCTGGGAGCCGGAGGCCACCGGGATCACCACGTTGTCCGGCAGCCGCCAGCCGAGCTGCTCGGCGATCTCGTACGCGAGCGTCTTGGAGCCCTCGGCGTAGTAGGGGCGCAGGTTGACGTTGACGAACCCCCACCCCTCGCCGATCGGGTCGCCGATCAGCTCCGAGCAGAACCGGTTGACGTCGTCGTAGGTGCCCTCGATCGCCACGAGCCGCTTGCCGTAGATGGAGGCCATCACGATCTTGGCCTCCTCCAGGCCCGCCGGGATGAACACGCAGGCGTCCAGCCCGGCGCGGGCGGCGGCCGCGGTGACCGCGCCGGCGAGGTTGCCGGTCGAGGAGCACGACAGCGTGTGGAACCCGAAGGTGCGGGCCGCCTCGAGCGCGATCGCCACGACCCGGTCCTTGAAGGAGTGCGTCGGGTTCCCCGAGTCGTCCTTCACGTGCAGGCTGCGCAGACCGAGTTCCCTGGCGAGATTGTCGGCCTTCACCAGCTTCGTCCAGCCCGGCGCGAGGTTGGGCTTGGCCGCCACGTCGGCCGGCACCGGCAGCAGCGGGGCGTACCGCCAGATGCTGGCCGGGCCGCTCTCGATCCTCGCCCGCAGCGCCTCACCGACCTGGTCGGCGCGAAGCTCCCCGCCGGTGCTCCACGGGTACGCCACCTCGAGCGGGCCGAAACACTCGATACACGCGAATTCCGGCCCCAGGGCGTACCGGGCTCCGCACTCCCGGCAGGAGAGGGCGACGGCCGGGCCGAAGTCGTAGGGCGTGGACGTGCTTACGGATTCCGTGCTTGCGAGCGCCATGAATAGCGAGGCCTTTCTCCTCATCTTCACCCACGACCACCTTGGCCGTGGGCCGGAATTGGCACCTGTCCCGGGCGGCCTCGCGGTTCGCGAGAAGTGCACCGGGAGGGTTGCCGGGGCTTCATCGGGCCGGTCCCTCCACCCCTCTGGATGAGCGTCTTCAGTTGTACCCGCGGAACCGCCCGCGGGGCGAATCGATCGAGGCGGTCACCCTCGGTGATCGACCTCACCTGCCGCCCGCGATCGCCGGAAACCCGCACCTAACCGGACAACACACCACTGTGCGGCCCAGACCTCACGGGTCTCGATGAAGACTGTACAACGCCGTCTCACCGGGCCAATGGGGTGTCTCACGTGTCGAGATGCGCCGCCGCGGCCCGATCCCGGCGGTCACCCGGCGTGACCGCGGCGGCGCTCGCCACCCGCCGCGGACGGCCGGCCGGGCCGCTCAGGCGTACGCCTCGCCGAGCATCGACTGCACGTACTTGCGCGCCTGGTGGATGCGCGACTTGGCGGTGCCGAGCGGGATGCCGAGCTGGTCGGCGACCTCGGCGTAGTCGAGCTGGCAGATGTCGCGGAGCACCAGGGCCTGGGCGAGCTCGGGCTTGTCGGCCTCGAGCGCCTCCATCGCGTCGAGCAGGTCGAGCCGGGAGCCCGCGATCACGCTCACCCGGCGCGGATCCGGCCGCTGCTCCGGCAGCTCCCCGGCCTGCTCGGAGGCGCGCCGCTTGAGGTTGCGGTAGGTGGTGCGGGCGCAGTTCGCGGTCACGATGTGCAGCCAGGTGCTGAACTTCGCCCGCCCCTCGAAGCGCGCGATGTTGCGGGCGACCGCGAGCAGCGCGTCCTGGCTCGCCTCCTCGGCGTCCTGCGGGTACGGCAGCAGCCGCCGGCAGTGCCGGAGCACGTCCGGCTCGATGCGGGCGAGCAGCTCGCCGAGCGAACGCTGATCCCCCGCCGCGGCCGCCCGGGCAAGCTGTTCGGTCGTCTCGTCCAGCGCCATCTCGCAGACTCCCATCGGCGTGTCATCGCGCGCCCCGTCGCGCCGTCATCCTATTGGCGCGGGTGGTCATTGGTTAGCCTGCTTGCTTGGGGAGCCGCCGGCGAGGCACGAACGAGTGGAGCGGACGATGCGCAGGACGATGCACACGGTCCTGGTCGCCTCCAACCGGGGGCCGGTCTCGTTCACCCTGTCCGAGGGCGGCGGGCTCACCATGCGGCGGGGCGGCGGCGGGCTGGTCTCCGGGCTCTCCCAGGCGGCGGAGGACGACCCGCCGCTGTGGATCTGCGCCGCGCTCACCGAGGGGGACCGCGGCGCGGCCCGGGCGGCCCCGGGCGGCCGGCTCGACCTCGCCGGTCATCCAACCGGCCCGCTGCGCATGCTCGACATCCCGCCGGCGACGTTCCACCGCGCCTACAACGACGTGGCGAACTCCACCCTGTGGTTCGTCCACCACCTGCTCTACGACACCCCGAACACGCCGTCGTTCGGGGCGCGGTTCCGCCGCGAGTGGGAGTCGTACCAGGACTACAACGCGATGTTCGCCGCGGCGCTCGCCGAGGAGGCCGCGCACGGGGCGCGGGTGCTCGTGCAGGACTACCACCTCACGCTCACCCCGGCGATGCTCCGCGGCGAGCGGCCCGACCTGCGGGTGGCGCACTTCTCGCACACCCCGTGGGCCCCGCCGGAGTACTTCTCGCTCCTCCCCGACGAGGTGGCGTGCGAGGTGCTCTCCGGCATCCTCGGCGCCGACCACGCGGGCTTCCTCACCGCGCGGTGGGCGAACGCCTTCATGGACTGCTGCGAGGCGGTGCTCGGCGCGGACGTGGACCGCGCCGCGCGCACGGTGCGCCACGAGGGCCGCACCACGCGCATCGGGGTGCACCCGCTCGGCGTGGACGGCGCGGCGCTGCTCGCCCGCGCCGCCGAGCCCGACGTCGAGGCCCGGGTGCACGCGATCCGGGAGGCGGTCGGGGACCGGCGGCTGATCGTGCGCGTCGACCGCACCGAGCCGTCGAAGAACATCGTGCGCGGCCTGCTCGCCTACCGCGAGTTCCTGCACGACCACCCCGAGTGGCACGGCAAGGTGGTGCACCTCGCCTTCGCCTACCCGTCCCGGCACGACCTGCCCGAGTACCGCGAGTACACCGCGGCGGTGATGCGCTGCGCCAAGCAGATCGAGGACGAGTACGCCACCGAGGACTGGGAGCCGCTCATCCTCGACGTGCACGACGACTACCCGCGCTCGCTCGCCGCGTTCCGGCTCGCCGACGTGCTGCTGGTCAACCCGATCCGGGACGGCATGAACCTGGTGGCGAAGGAGGGGCCGATCCTGTCGCCGCGGTGCGTGCTCGTGCTCTCCCGCGAGGCGGGCGCCGCCGCCGAGCTCGGCCCGGACGCGATCACCGTCAACCCGTACGACATCTCCGGCACCGCCGCGGCGCTGCACGAGGCGCTCGCCATGCCCGAGGACGAGCGGCTCAAGCGCGGCCGCCGGCTCGCCGCGGCCGCCACCGCGCTGCCGCCCCGGCAGTGGCTCGCCGAGCAGCTCGCCGCGCTCGGCTGACCGGGCAATGCCGTACGGCCGACCGGGCGCCGTGCCGTACGGCGCGGCGTCAGCGGGCGGCGAGGGCGGCGGCGAGGGCGCGCAGCAGCTCCACCACCCCGGCCGGGCCGTCGACCACGATGTCGGCCTTGTCGCGCAGCGCGGTCACCTCGGCCGAGCCGCTGCACACCGCCAGGCCCGGGACCGCGCCGCGGTGCACCGCGTCGAACGCGGCGAGGTCGCCGAGATCGTCCCCGGCGAACAGCACCGAGCGGGCGCCGCGTTCGGCGAGGAACCCCTCGAGCGCGCGGCCCTTGTCCATGCCGGGCGGGCGCAGCTCGAGCACCATGCGGCCGGGCTCGACCTTGAGGCCGGCCTCGGCGGCGAGCTCGGCCACCGGATCGGCGAGCGCGTCCAGTGCCGCCTGCGGGTCGGCGCAGCCGCGGGTGTGCAGGGCGAGCGCCCGGCCCTTGTCCTCGATGCGCGCGCCGGGGAAGCGCGCGGCGAGGCCGGGCAGCGCGGCGCGCACCCGGTCGAGGCCGGGCGGCGGGGGCGGCGCGGTGAGGCGGCCGTCCTCCCAGCGCTCCACGCCGTACTGGCCGAGCACGACGAGCCCGGGCACGTCGGCGAGGCCGGTCGTGCCGCCGGGCGGGCGGCCGAGCGCGATCGCCTGCTCGGCGGGCCGGCCGGTGACGATCACGACGCCGGCGACCGCGCGGGCGAGCCCGGCGAGCGCGGCCGGGGCCTCGGGGTGGATGTACGCGGCGGCCGGGTCGGCCACGATCGGCGAGAGCGTGCCGTCGAAGTCCGAGGCGATCACGGCGCCCGCCGGGTCGGCGAGCATCGCCTCCAGCGCCGCCCTGCCCGCCTCGGTGCGCACGCCGAACCGGTCGATCTCCGCGCTCATCTCCCCTCCGATCTCGGCTCGCTGCGGACGGTCCCTGTCTAACCGGTTTCCCGGATCATTTCCAGGTGCGGTCGCCGTCGGCGGCGGCCCCGCGGCGGCGGGCGGCGCGCTCCCGCTGCCGGGCGGCCCGCAGCCGGCGCAGCCGTTTGACCAGCATGGGGTCGTGGGCGAGCGCCTCCGGCCGGTCGATCAGCTCGGCGAGGATCTGGTAGTAGCGGGTCGCGGAGATGTCGAACGTTTCCTTGATCGCCCGCTCCTTGGCGCCGGCGTACCGGAACCACTGGCGCTCGAACTCGAGGATGCGGCGCTCGCGTTCGGAGAGCTCGCGACCGGGCGCGGGCGGCGTCCGCGGGCCCGGGTCGGCGGCGGAGCCCTCGCCGCCGGCCGGTGCGGTGTCCATGCTCTCCTCCTCGGGGTGAGGCGCACGACGGTCGCGTCACGGTGCCCACCCGGTGGTGATCACACCGTGTGCGCGCGGCCCCAGGCAATGGTAATGGGATCCACGTGCCGGGCCCGCCGGGCGACAGATCGCGGCAAAGGCTGCAAACGCGTTCAGCATAGGACGGACCACGGACGTTTCCGGATCCCGGGCCGCGGACCGGGACGGCCGCGGCGCGCCGCGGGCGGCCCGCGGCGACAGGTGCGACAACCCGCGGACAAAAGCTGTTCACCGCGTGGATCACGCCGTAGTGTCGCGAGCTGTGACCTCTGTAATCACGATGCTCACTGACTACGGGCTGGAAGACGGTTTCGTGGCGGCCTGCCACGGCGTGATCATCAAGATCGCGCCGGAGGCCCGCATCATCGACGTCTGCCACATGATCCCGGCCGGGGACGTCCGGCGCGGCGCGGCGGTGCTCGCCCAGACCGTGCCGTACCTCCCCGAAGGCATCCACGTCGCGGTGGTCGACCCCGCGGTCGGCACGGCACGGCGGGCCGTGGCGGTGCGCGCGGGCGGGCGCGTGTTCGTCGGCCCGGACAACGGGCTGCTGTCGTGGGCCGTGCACGCGGTGGGCGGCGCGGAGGCGGCGTACGAGCTCGCCAACGAGGAGCTGTTCGTCACCCCGGTCTCCCGGACCTTCCACGGCCGGGACATCTTCGCGCCGGTCGCCGCGCACCTGGCGCGGGGCCGCCCGCTCGCCGACGTCGGTCCCGAGCTGCCCGTGGAGCGGCTCGTCACGATGCCCGAGCCGACCTCCCGGGTACGGGACGGCGCGGTCGAGGGCGAGGTGCTCTGCGTCGACCACTACGGCAACGTGCAGCTGTCGATCAAGGCCGACGACCTCGCCGCGCTCGGCGTGCGCCACGGCGACACGCTCGCGGTGCAGCTCGGCCGGCGGCAGCTGTCGGTGCCGTACCGGGAGACGTTCGCGGCGGTGCCGCCCGGCGACGTGGTCGCGTTCGCCGACTCGGCCGGGCTCGTCGCGCTCGCGGTGAACTCGGGGGACGCGGCCGAGCGGCTCGGGCTGCCGCCCGGCGCCCACGTCCGGCTCTCGCCCGCGGTGCAGGCAGGCTAGGCCGTGCCCTGCACGCCGCGCGGGCCGGCCCGGGTTCGCGGCCGGCCCGCGGGCGGGCCCGGCCGCCCCGCCGTCAGGCCGGCTCCACCGAGAGCCAGTCGACGTGGTTGCGCAGCGTGATCTGCACGTTCTTCACGCGGTGGGAGTAGGCCGCGTTCAGCCGGTAGAAGTACACCGGGATGTACGGCATGTCCTGGATGAGGATGTCGTCGGCCATCTGGTAGTACTTCAGGCCCTCCTCGGGGGTGCGCGCGGCATCCCCCTTCTTGATCAGCTCGTCGAACCGCTTGTTCGAGTAGCCGCCGAAGTTCTGGCCGTGGGCGATCGCGGCGGTGGAGAAGACCGGGGTGAGGTAGTTCTCCGCCGACGGGTAGTCGATCACCCAGCCCATCCGGAACAGCCCGCCGTACTTGTTCGCGTCGAGCTGGTCGAGGATCGTGCCGAACTTGGGGAAGGCCCGGACGGTGACCTCGACCGAGAGGTTGCGCCGCAGGTTCTCGCCGACGGCCTCCACCCACTCGCGGTGGCCGCCGTCGCTGTTGTAGCCGAGCTCGATCTTCTTCGGCCCGTTCGCCTCGTGGTAGAGCTGCCGGGCCTTCGCCGGGTCGTAGGTGCACGGCTCGCCGCACACGCCCTGCCGGTAGCCCTCGATCGCCGGGTTGATGAAGTCGTCGGCGGGCACCCGGCTGCCGTAGAACACCTCCTCGGTGATCGACTTGCGGTCGATCGCCATCGAGATCGCCTTCCGCACCCGCGGGTCGCTGTAGACCTTGTTGTACTTGAGCGGGGTGCCGATGTAGCCGATCCCGGCGTCCGGCAGGTCGATGAACCGCTCGCCGAGCCGGGCCCGCGCGCTGCCGAGCACCGTGGTCGGCAGCTGGTCCATGACGTCGATCTCGCCCTCGAGCAGGTCCTGGTAGGCCTGATCGAGGCTGGAGTAGATCTTGAACTGCAGACGGCGGAACCTCGGCTTGGGCCCGGGGTGGCCGTCGTGCACCGACAGCTCGATCGTGTCGTCGACGCCCTTGCGGTACGGCCGGTCCATCTTGAACAGGCCCTGGCCGATCGGGCGCTCGGCGTACGCCCGGGTGATCTTGCCGTCGGGGCCGAACGCGGCCTTCGGCAGCGGGTAGAAGGCGGTGTACCCGAGCATCGCCTTGAACTGGGAGAACGGCTCGGCGAGCGTGACCTCGAAGGTGCGGTCGTCGATCACCCGCAGGCCGCGCAGCCGGTCGGTGCGCGGCTTCTCGCCGCGGCCGGGGTTGAGCGCGGAGTAGCCGAGGATGCGGGAGAAGAAGCTGTTGTTGGCGAGGGCGTGCTCCTGGTTGGCGTAGTAGTTCCAGGCGTCGACGTAGTTCTGCGCCACCACGGGCTCGCCGTTGTGCCAGGTGTACCCCTGGCGCAGGGTGATCCGCCAGACCCGGTTGTCGGACGAGGTGATCGACTCGGCGGCGAGCTCCACCGGCCGCTTGTCCTCGTCGTAGCCGACGAGCGGGGTGAACAGGGCGGCGAGCACCTCGTCGCCCTCGGTCTCCTTGGTGTTGCCGGGGATGAGCAGGTTCTGCGGCTCGCCGATCCGCATGCGGACGGTGAGGTCGGGCGTCGCGTCCGGCGTCGAGCCCGCGCCGCCCCCGGCGCAGGACACCAGCAACGCGATCATCATCACGCCGTAGAGGAGCCGGGCCCCCTTGATCACGCCCATCGCAGGCCGCCCCTCCCGCTCGCCCGGGCGGCGCGCCGGCGCCGGACGTCCTCCGCTCCCGTCCCGGCCGCCCGCCGGGACCCGGCCCGCCACGCGCTCGCCGTACGGCCCGCCGGCGCCGGCCGCGGCCCGCCGGGACGGGGCCGGGACGGACGGGCGGCGGGGTCGCCGGTGCGCGGCCGGGCGGCGCGCCGGCCGTGCGGGCTCGCCCCGGAGGACGGCCGCGGGCAGGCCGCCGCGACGCCCTCAGGCACGGCGAACGAACGTGACATCGGTTACACCTCGCTGGTCGACGGGGTCAGGCGCCCCCGCGCCCACCAGCTTGTATCTGGATCATTGCGGTTCGGTCACGTGGACGTCTGCCGGACGTCACACGCATAGGAATATGATCTGCGCTGTTACCCAACTTTTAAATAATCGGTCACCTGACCCCCACACCCGATATGAGGCTACGAAAGCGACCAGCGGGCTCGGCGACCTGACCGCGCCGCGATCCGCAGCCCGCCCCGAGGTGGGCTACCTTTGACCCAGTCGTCCAGTGCCCGACGAGGGTGGTCGTATCAGTCTCCCTACGGGAGCGCAACGGATCACCATCGGGGGCCTCCCTACCAGCCCTATCCAATAGAGTCCTTGCCATGAGCCAGCCGGAATCCGCGGTCGCGGACGCCCAGGCGGGCGACCGGGGCGGCGCCACCCCGATGAAGGGGGAGTCGCTGGCCGCGTTCGCCGAGCGCCACGGGCTGCGTCGCTCCATCGCGCGACCCGCCCTTCCCGTCTACCTGCGCCAGCTGTGGCAGAGACGGCACTTCATCGTCACCTACGCGACCTCGCGGAACCTGTCGAAGTATTCGAACTCCGTGCTGGGTCAGCTCTGGCAGGTGATCACGCCGCTGCTGAACGCCGCGGTGTACTGGCTGATGTTCGGCCTCATCCTCGGCCAGAAGGACAAGCCGGGCGTCGGCGGCAACTACACGGCCTTCCTGATCACCGGCGTGATGGTGTTCACCTTCACCCAGCGCTCGGTGCTCGGCGGGGCGAAGTCGGTCTCGAGCAACCTGTCGCTGATCCGCGCGCTGCACTTCCCGCGGGCCTCGCTGCCCCTGGCGTACACGCTCCAGGAGCTGCAGCAGCTCGGCTGGTCGATGGCGGTGCTGATCGCGATCGTGCTGGTGACCGGCGAGCCGGTGACCTGGCTGTGGCTGCTGATCCCGGTGGCGCTGCTGCTGCAGACCCTGTTCAATTTGGGCGCGGCGCTGATGGTGGCCCGGATCGGGGCGTTCGTGCGCGACGTGAACCAGCTGCTGCCGTTCGCGCTGCGCACCTGGCTGTACGCGTCCGGCGTCTTCTACAGCATCCAGGAGCAGACCAAGGGCCTGCCCGAGCTGCTGCGCTGGGTGCTGGAGGTGAACCCGGCCGCCGCGTACATCCAGTTCATGCGGGATCTGCTGATCTTCGAGCAGGCTCCGTCCGCGGTCACCTGGATCACCTGCGTATTCTGGGCGGTGTGCGCGCTTATCGTCGGCTTCCTCTACTTCTGGCTGGCCGAGGAGAAGTACGGCCGTGGCTGAGTTGACCAAGGAGCGCTCCCAGGTGGCTCTGGAAGAAGGGAAGGCGGCCCAGGAGGTCGTCCGCGCCCCCGAGAAGCGGGGCAAGCCCACGGTCGTCGTCGACAACCTGCACATCGTCTACCGCGTGTACGGCGCGGCGAGCGTGCACGAGAAGGGCAACGCGGCGAACGCGCTCATGCGCATCCTGCGCCGCCAGGGCCGGCCGCAGATGAAGGAGGTGCACGCCGTCAAGGGCGTGTCCTTCGTGGCCTACCACGGCGACGCGATCGGCATCATCGGCCGCAACGGCTCCGGCAAGTCCACGCTGCTGCGCGCGATCGCCGGGCTGCTGCCGCCGACCAAGGGGGCGGTGTACACCGACGGCCAGCCGTCGCTGCTCGGCGTGAACGCGGCGCTGATGAAGGACCTCACCGGCGAGCGCAACATCGTGCTCGGCTGCTACGCGATGGGCATGACGCCGGCCCAGGTCCGGGAGAAGTACGACGAGATCGTGGAGTTCTCCGGCATCGACGAGTTCGTCAACCTGCCGATGAGCGCCTACTCGTCGGGCATGGGCGCCCGGCTGCGGTTCGCGATCGCGTCGGCGAAGACCCACGACGTACTGCTCATCGACGAGGCGCTCGCCACCGGTGACCGCGAGTTCAAGCGCAAGAGCCAGGAGCGCATCCGGCAGATGCGCGAGGAGGCGGGCACGGTGTTCCTCGTCGCGCACAACCTCGACGTGATCGAGGAGACCTGCAACCGGGTCATCTGGATGCACAAGGGCAAGATCAAGATGGACGGTGATCCGGACAAGGTCCTCGCGGCGTACACCAAGAACTGATCGCGTGGTACCAGAATGGGGACCGACACAACCACCCGCGGCAACGGAGGTATGTCGTGTCCGCACGGCCACCGATCCCGTATGAGTTCCTGCCCGAGGTCCCCAAGCTGACCGTCGAGAGCGACGACGTCCGCGACGGCGAGCGCAAGCCGGAGACCCACGTCTTCAACGACTGGGGCATGTCCGGGGAGAACCTCTCCCCGCACCTGCGGTGGTCGGGGGCGCCGGAGGGCACCAAGAGCTACGCGGTGACCTGCTACGACCCGGACGCCCCCACCGGCAGCGGCTTCTGGCACTGGGTGCTGTTCGACATCCCGGCGAACGTCACCGAGCTGCCCCGGGGCGCGGGCTCGGGCGACTTCAAGGGGCTGCCGGAGGGGGCGATCCACGCCCGCAACGACTTCGGCAACAAGCGCTACGACGGCGCCGCCCCGCCGCCGGGCTGGCCGCACCGCTACATCTTCGCCGTGCACGCGCTGAAGGTGGAGAAGCTCGGCCTCGACAGCGACGCCACGCCGGCCGTGGTCGGGTTCAACATCACGGCGAACACCCTCGCCCGCGGCTACATCGCGCCGATCTACGAGACGACCTGATCCGGCGCCCGGGACGGGCGACACGCCGGGTTCCGCGAACGGCTGACACCCCCGTCGCCACTCCACTATGATTCGAACGTAGTTTCGAACAAGGGAGATGGCTGATGTGGGTGGGTGCGATACGAGCGCTGTCGACCGCCATCGACCTGCTGGCCGACGAGGACCCGGCCGAGCTGCCCCGGGGCCGGCTCGCCGAGCAGCTGTGCGAGCTGCACTGGCAGATGGCCCGGCTCCAGGCCGAGATCGCCCGCCGTACTCACGTGCGTGCGCCCACCTACGGAAAACCGGAGACGTCCCGGTGCCGCGCCCGGCCGGCGGCGTCAGCGCCGGCGGGTGACGCCACCGGGTGACCCGGGCGAAAGCACACCACCGAGGGCCGGTGCCCGGCATCCGGGCACCGGCCGTCGACGTCTCTCGGCCGTCAGTTGGGAATGCGGCGCGCGGGCGGGCCCGCCGGGGCGGTGACGCGGCGTGATCACCCCGGTCGCGGGCGTACGCCTCGAGGGACAAAGTCACCCGTCGCGCCGTGCGGCCGGTGTGGATTCGGACCCGGTGCGCGCGTGCGGACCCCGGGCGAGTCCGGCGGGGCCCGGTTCTCCCGTCGGCGGCGAGCTGCGGCAGGGGTGGCACGGGCCGCGTGGGGGCGGCGGCCGGTGCGTCGCGGTCTTGTGTGCGGTGCCGGTGGCGCCGACGGATCTCGGGGCCGGGTCTGTCGTTCGCGGGTGGGTTCGGTTGTGCGGGGGTTCGCCGGGAGGACGCCCGGTCAGACGGTGAGGCGGGCCCCGTTCAGCGCGGGGTCGGACAGGGAGGCGGCGCCGTTGGACGCGCCGTTGGACGCTGCGCCGTTCGCGGTCGGCGCGGCCTCGAAGGGGAAGCGGTCGGCGAACGCGGGCTTCAGGTCGGTGAGCCAGACCGCGTCCGGGTCGTACTTGGCGAAGAACGGCCGGCCGACGAGTTCGGGCCGGCGGGCCTGGATGAAGTGGAGGACGAACACGCGCTCGCCGGCGACCTCGGTCACGCCGTCCACGCACACCTTGCCGGGGGTGGCGGACATGGACGGGCCGCGCACGGTACGGCAGAGCCCGGACACCTGCGCGTAGGCGTCGCGGAAGATCTCCCAGGCGCGGCCGAGCGGGACCGCGAAGTAGTCCTGCGGCCCGGTGTCGCGCTCGACGAACATGTAGTACGGGATCATGCCCATCTGCTGCTGCATGCGCCACATGCGGGCCCAGACGCCGGGGTCGTCGTTGATCGACCGGATCAGCGGGGCCTGGGTGCGGATCACCGCGCCGGTGCCGAGCACGCGGCGCACCGCGGTGCGCAGCTTCTCCGGCTCCATCTCCCGCGGGTGGGAGAAGTGCGCCATGAACGCGAGCGTCTTGCCCGACTCGACGACCTTCTCGAACAGCCGCAGCGTGTCGTCGGCGTCCGGGTCGGTGAGGAACCGGGCCGGCCAGTACGCGAGCGACTTGGTGCCGATGCGGATCGACTCGATCTGCTCGAGCTCGAGCAGCGGCTCGATGTAGCGGCGCAGCACCGGCTCACCCATGATCATCGGGTCGCCGCCGGTGAGCAGCACGCTGGTGACCTGCGGGTGCTCCTTCAGGTACGCGACGAGCCGGGCGACGTCGTCGGAGGCCATCTTCAGGTCCGGCTCGCCGACGAACTGGGCCCAGCGGAAGCAGTACGTGCAGTACGCGTGACAGGTCTGGCCCTGTTTGGGGAAGAAGAGCACGGTCTCCGGGTACTTGTGCTGCAGGCCGTTGATCGGCTCGTCGCCGACCCGCGGCACGTTGAGCTCGAGCTGGCCCGCCGGGTGCGGGTTGAGCCGCATGCGCACCTCGTTGGCGGCCGCCTTCACCTCGGCCGCGGGCGCGCCGTCGCGCAGCAACCCCGCGATCCGGGACACGTCCGCCTCGGGGAGCATGTCCTCCTGCGGGAAGACGAGCCGGTAGATGGGGTCGTTCGGCACGTCGGACCAGTCGATGAGCTCGTCGACGACGTACGCGTTCGTGCGGAACGGCAGCACCGTGGCCACGGCCCGGACACGCAGCCGCTGCTCGGCATCGAAGCCCGCACGCACCAGAAGCTCGTCCAGGTGCTTGCCGGTGTACGCCCGGTAACCGCGGATGCCTTCCTTCAAGGTCACCTGAAGATCCCTTTCTTTTGCGATGTATGTAAACCTGCCGGTGCTGTCACGCGTCTATGTCATTCATATACCCCGACGTAACCATAGGACCTGGAGTTCCCACCGGCGAAGGGGTGACGAGAAGCCTTTACGTTCCCCCACAGGTATCTGTCCGGGAGATCGCGACATATCGCGTTTTCCCGTAGCCTGGAGGGGTGACCGCTCAACCCGCCTTCTTCGAGCCGCGACGACCCGCGGATCCGGCAAAGCAGCGCGCGTCCGACGCGGACCGCGACCGGGTCGCCGCCATCCTGGGCGAAGCCCTCGCGACCGGCCGGCTGACCAGCGTGGAGCACGCCGACCGGCTGGCGGCCGCCTACGCCGCCGTCACCCTCGGCGACCTGCTCCCGCTCGTCGAGGACCTGCCCGACGTCCCGGCCACCACGTCCGCGGCCGGCGCGGAGCGGCAGGAGGTGGCGGCCGTGTTCAGCAAGATCGTGCGCAAGGGGCGCTGGGTGCCGGCCCGCCATACCCGGCTGCGGTCGCTCTTCGGCGCGCTGATCGTCGACCTCACCGACGCGGTGCTACCGGGACGCGAGATCACCCTCGACCTCAACGCCACCTTCGGCAAGGTGATCGTGCGCGTCCCGGAGAACGCCCGCGTGATCGACGAAGGCGGCGCACTCTTCTCGAAACGCCACGTGTCCGACGACAGCCCGTGGGGTGGCGGCACGGCGAGGAGCATCGCGGGTGCCGGCGCGGCCGATCCGGACGCCCTGCTGATCCGGATCACCGGCAACGCCAGGTTCGGCAAGATCGTCGTCGCGAAGGGCGAGGGCTTCCCCTACTGGTGAGCCCGCCGGGGCGGCGCCTCGGGGGATGGCGGCGGCTCCGCCGCGGCGCGACGCCGCGGACCACGCCGAGGGCGTCCCCGGCCCGCCGTACGCGCGACCGTCCGGGTGTCACATCCGGCGGCACGCACGACGATACGGCGCGCTGCCCGAACGTCCGTCACCTGCCGCACATCACCCCCCTTTGCCGCTCTCGAACCCTTACCGTCCGCTTTCTGTATAGCACCCTTCGCCGCGCTCGTCCCCGTCCGAGGGAGACCGCCCCTCGATCACCGGACGTCCACTACGCCCGATTCGCCGCCCACGGCGCGACACTCCCACGCCCCCACCTAGGAGCACGCGGCGCATCCCCGCCGCTTACCATGCGTGGACGGCGGGCCGCGGAGGTGTCCGGATCCGGACACCCGCGCCCGCGGAAGGAGCTTGCCGTGGCCACCGAGGTGACCGATTGCCTGACACCCCGCCCGTAGCGCTCGACGCGATGGGCGGGGATCACGCCCCACACGAGCTGGTCGCGGGAGCCGTGCACGCCACCCGGGAGCTCGGCGTGCGCGTCGTGCTCGTCGGCCAGCCCCGGCCCATCTACGAGGCACTCCAGGCCCACGGCGCCGCCGACGAGATCCCGATCGTGCGCGCCGAGGAGACCGTGGGCATGGACGAGGGCGCGCTCGCCACGCTGCGCCGCCCCCGGTCCAGCGTGGCGGTCGCCTGCCATCTGGTACGGCGCGGCGACGCGGCGGCCGTGGTCTCGGCCGGGTCCACCGCGGCCGTGGTCGCCACCGGGCGGCTGCGGCTGCGCGGCCAGCCGGGCGTGCTGCGCCCGGCGATCGCGGTCACCCTGCCCACGCTGCCGGAGCCGACGGTGCTGCTCGACGCGGGCGCCACCGCCGACGTCAAGCCCGAGATGCTCGTGCAGTTCGCCCAGCTCGGCGCGGCGTACGCGGAGACCGCGCTCGGCATCCCGCACCCGCGGGTCGGCCTGCTCACCATCGGCAGCGAGACCGAGAAGGGGAACAAGGTGACCCGGCGCGCCCATGAGCTGCTCGCCACCACCCCCGGCCTCGACTTCGCCGGCAACGTCGAGGGGCACGACCTGCTCACCGGCAAGGTGCACGTGATCGTCACCGACGGGTTCACCGGGAACGTGGCGCTGAAGACGATGGAGGGCAGCGTGCGCTACACGCTCGCCGAGCTGCGCGAGGCGATCAACGCCAGCCGCCCGGCCCGGCTCGGCGCGCTGCTGCAGCGCGGGGCGCTGCGCCGCCTGGCCCGCCGGCTCGACCCGGAGCAGTACGGCGGGGCCGTGCTGCTCGGCCTCAACGGCACCGTGGTGATCGCGCACGGCGCGTCGAAGGCCCGCGCGATCGCCTCGGCCTGCGCGTTCGCCGCCTCGCTCGCCGCCCGGGGCGTGGTCGCCCGCGTCGGCGAGCGGCTCGCCGCGCACCGCCCGCACCACCGGCTGTGGTGACGTTGCGGTTACGCAGGTCGGCGGGCGGGCGGCCGCGGGCTCCGCGGCTTCGGTGCGGCCGGTCCCGGCCGGGACCGATAATGGGGATTGGGCCTTGATTCATCGATAGGCTGGAAGAACGTGATCGAGGCACGCGGCGATCACGGCACGTCGCGCCTCCACGGCCGCCAAGGAGAGTTCATGGTCGACCCGCAAGTCGTGCTCACCGAACGCGTCCAGCGTGCGCTCGCCACCGCGTTCGGTCCGGAGTACGCCGACGCCGATCCGCTGATCCGGCCGTCGCAGTTCGCCGACTACCAGGCGAACGTGGCGCTGAACCTGGCGAAGCGGCTCCGCCGGGCGCCCAGGGACGTCGCCCAGGCCCTCGTGGACGCGCTCGACGTCGCCGACGTGTGCTCCGGCGTCGAGGTGAGCGGCCCCGGCTTCGTCAACCTCACCCTCGCCGACGGCTGGATCGCGGCCCAGGCCGAGGCGATGCGCGACGACGAGGCGCTCGGTGTCGCGCGCCGCGCGCCGCAGACCGTGGTGATCGACTACTCCGCGCCGAACGCGGCCAAGGAGATGCACGTCGGCCACCTGCGCACCACGATCGTCGGCGACGCCCTCGCCCGGGTCCACGAGCACGTGGGCGACCACGTGATCCGGCAGAACCACCTCGGCGACTGGGGCACGCCGTTCGGCATGCTCATGGAGCACCTGCTCGACGTCGGCGAGGAGGAGGCGCTGCGCCGCCTCGCCGAGGGCGACGCCAACGCCTTCTACCAGGAGGCCCGGCAGAAGTTCGACACCGACCCGGCGTTCGAGGAGCGGGCGCGCCGCCGGGTCCCGCTGCTGCAGGGCGGCGACCCGGAGAGCATGCGGCTGTGGCGCGAGTTCATCGAGCACAGCAAGCGCTACTTCAACCACATCTACCGCGAGCTCGGGGTCACGCTCACCGACGAGCACATCGCCGGCGAGAGCATGTACAACCCGATGCTCGCCGACGTCTGCGACGAGCTGGAGCGTGCCGGGATCGCGCGGATCAGCGACGGGGCGCTGTGCGCGTTCCCGCCCGGCTTCACCGGCCGGGACGGCCGGCCGCTCCCGCTGATCATCCGCAAGAGCGACGGCGGGTACGGCTACGCCACCACGGACCTGGCGGCGATCCGGTACCGGGTGCGCGAGCTCAAGGCCGACCGCATCCTCTACGTGGTCGGCGCCACCCAGGCGCTGCACTTCCAGATGGTGTTCGCCACCGCACGCATGGCCGGATGGCTCACCGACGACGTGCGCGCCGAGCACGTGCAGATCGGGAACGTGCTCGGCGAGGACGGCAAGATCTTCCGCACCCGCTCGGGTAAGTCGATCAAGCTGTCCGAGCTGCTGGAGGAGGCGGTCGAGCGGGCCGAGGCGGTGATCGCCGACCGCGGCTACGACCCGGAGACCCGCAAGGAGATCGCGCGGAAGGTCGGCATCGGCGCGGTCAAGTACGCCGACCTGTCGGTGAGCCACGACAGCGAGTACGTCTTCGACTTCGACCGCATGCTCGCGCTCACCGGCAACACCGGCCCGTACCTCCAGTACGCCACCGCCCGCATCCGCTCGATCTTCCGCAAGGGCGGGATCGACCCGGCGCAGGCGACCGGGGCGATCCGGCTCGGCGAGCCGGTCGAGCGTACGCTCGCGCTCACCCTGCTCGGCTACCCCTCGGTGGTGGAGAAGGTCGCCGAGGCCTCCGAGCCGCACCGGCTCTGCACGTTCCTGTTCGACCTCGCACAGGCGTTCACCGCCTTCTACGAGAGCTGCCCGGTCCTCACGGCCGAGGACCCGGCGGTGCGCGAGTCGCGCATCGCGCTCTCCGCGCTCACCCTGCGGGTGCTGCTGCAGGGGCTGGACCTCCTCGGTATCGAGGTGCCGGAGCGCATGTGATGGACGTTTGGGAGGTCCGTGGCAAAAGGAACGGGGCCCGAACGGCGTGGCTTACGAGAATTTCCGCTGACAAAGGCTTAGGCTTAGCGCGGTCAAAGGGAGCGTCCGCCGATCCCGGTCCACGCGGGCCTTCCGTCACTCCTCGGGGAGCTTCAGCGTGAGCATGGACCTGACCGCCGGCCCCGACCTATCAGGGCTCATCGACGCCACGGAGCTTCACCGCTACGCGGAGGAGCTCCTCGTCCACCTGGTCGCCGATGGCACCGCGCCGAAGCCGCAGCCCGGTGTCACCGACGTGCCGGGCTACTGGCTGGCGCCCGCCATCGACGCCCTGATCCAGATCATCGAGGGTGAGGACGCGCTCGACGCGCTCACCCGGGCCGCCCGGCACGACGAGGGCAAGACGGCGCTGTTCCTGTGCCTCGCGCTCGCCCTCGCCGGACAGGGTGACCGGGTCCACGCGTCCTGGCTCGCCACGGCGTTCGGCGACCTGTCCGCGGACCGCCCGGTGCTGCCGGGCCAGCGCGCCGTCTGGGTGGCGGCGGCCCGGGGCGCGTACGGCCCGGCCGGGAAGATCTTCGTGCTGCGCCGGCTCGACGCGGTGGCGAACCCGCACGACTGCCCGCCGGAGCGCTGGCTGAAGGCGCTGCTGCCGGGCGAGCCGAAGGTCGTGATCCCGCCGTCGCTGCTCGACTTTCCCGAGCTCGCGGAGCTGCCGGCGCTGCAGCGGCCGGCGTACGCCGCGGACCGGCTGGCCCGGCTGCGCGCCCGGTGCACCGAGATCACCTCGCCGCGCAAGCCGAGCGACCCGCCGGCCCACCCGCCCACCGGCTGGCGGGGTTCGGGCATGTGGCCGGAGACCGAGCCGCTCGAGGTGCTGCGCTCCCTCATCAACCCGAGCGCGCACACCGGCCCGCTGAGCTCGCTCAACGACCACCTGCTGGAGGATCTGCAGCCGAACTCCGACCCGCGGCTCGCCGCGCTCGCGCTGCACGTCGCGGCCCCGGTGATCCGGCAGGCCGCGGAGGAGCTCACCGCCGCCACCCGCGCGATGCCCCCGGCCGAGGTCACCGTGCCGATCATGGGGCATCGGATCACCCTGCGGCCGGACGGCCCCGACCCGGACTCGATCCTGGAGGCCGAGCGCCAGATCCGGGAGCGCGCGATGCCGCCCGAGCCGTACCCGGCCTGGCTGCCCCAGGCGCTGATCGGGGTGGCCGTGGTCCTGTTCGGCCTGTCGTTCGCGCTCACCCTGTGGCTCGCCCTGCTCGCCGTGGCCGCCGGCGCCGGGGCGGGCCTGTTGCTGTACCGGCGCCGCCGGCGCGAGGAGGCCGAGTCCGCCCTGGTCGGCAAGCAGCTCAGCGAGCTGCGCGAGCTCGCAGATCGGGCCGTGTACGCCCTGCACGAGTACGCCCGGGAGTCGACCAAGCGCGCCGAGGCCGCCGAACGCGACTTCGCCGAACTCTGCCGGCTGCTGCGCCGCGGCCCCCGCGCGGCCTGACCTTCCATCCGGCACCGGACGGGCCGGGGCCGTTGACGCCGGGCCGTGTGGCCCGTCTCGCGTGCCCTCGTTCCGTCGCTCGTCGGGCGGCGGTACGGCCTCGCCCGACCTTGACGACGCGGCCGAGGCGGCGCTCGACCTGCCGGGCGATGCCGCGCGACGGATCGCGGCCCCGCCCGCGTGACCCCGTGGCCCCGCTTCTTGCCGAGCCGCGCAACGCCTCCCCTGCACCTGGATCTCATCCGCCGGGCCTCCGGGCGGGGAACGCTCCAAACGGGCCGGGACGGGCCATCGCGCCGCCCCAGGACGTGGGCCTGCCATCGGGCGCCTCATGCCCCTGACCCAGGGGCATGAGGCGCCGTGACGGGCGCGGCCTCGGCGACGCCCGCCACCGCGTCCCTGGGCGTTGCGGCGATCGGTGACATGCCCCGCGGGCGGGCGCTGGGCGCGGGCCGGCGCGGGTTACGGCGCTCGTGACGGTATGGGACGGGTGCGGCGGCCGGGCATGGTCGGCATCCGACCCGGCGAGCGCCGAGGCACACGCAGCTGGAGAGGCGGAGAGCCGCCGGAAAAAGCATCGCGCCCGGCGTGCGGGCTGTTGGGCACTACGGGCGCGGAGGCGGGGCCGGCCGCATCGCCGGAGGCGGCGACGCCCGGCCGACGGGCGCTACGACGGCCGAGACGTCACATGGAGATCCGAACCCCGGGCCGGGGAGGAAAGCGCCCGGAAACGCGCCCACAGGCGCGTGGCGGCGTTCTCTGATGCCCGGTCCGGGTGCGGCGGGCGAGGCGCCGTTCGGGGAAACGGGCGCGCTGTGAGGGATGGGGACACGTACGGCCTGAGGAATGCCCACCCGCGCCGGCAGGGCGAAAAGGCCGTCCACGAAGGGGGCTTTTCCGCGGACGACGGCGGCGACGGGCAAGGCGAATACCGGCGCTCCACGATCGCCGCGGCGTACGGCATTCCGCGGTGGGCGGGGAATATTCCCACCGCGCAACCGTCCTGCCGAGCGATCCGAGCATGACGCAGCGTTCGCGTCAGATGACGGAGACCTCGATCTCCGCGGGCGCCAGCAGGAAGATCTTGTCCGCTATGCGCTCAATGCGGCCGTCGCAGCCGTATGCGAGCCCTGCCGCGAAATCCACCATGCGCGTGGCCTCGGCGGTCGCCATGCCCGCCACGTCCATCACGACGGCGCAGCCCTCCCGGAAATGCTGACCTACCGTGAGCGCGTCGTCATACTTCCGCGGCCGGACCATCACAATGCGTGCAGGCTCGCTCTCCTCCTGCACCTGCTGCCACCGTCGGGCCGCCCGTTCCGAAGCGGGCATCCAGTCGTCCTCGTACTCGACGTCGTCGTATTCATCGTCACTGTACGGTTCGACCACGCCCAGGCCAAGGTAGTTGGCCACCTTACGTACTGCCCCCATTGACTCGTCCTTTCCACGAGAACCGGCCGCATTCACCTTGTCCCACCAACAAAGGACGTTATCCGACGATTCGGCTCCGGCCACGCGACACGCCAGAGCGGAAAACGACGCTTTGTTATCGTCCCGAAATCGCGCCCTTGACTAGGTCAAACGACACTCAAGCAGATCTCCATGATTGTTCTTATCGATCGCCTCCTCCCCTAGGTTCCGTCATCCTGTGCTCAGTTGCAAGCGATATATATCCGCGTACCTCAAACCTCGTCACATGCAAGGCAAATATCCGTTCAACGCCGTTATTCCGCTATACCCGAGAAACCCTCGGGCATTCGCCGGGCCCCCGCCTGGTCCGGTGACCGGTCGCCGTTCCCGGGCATCCGGGCGAGCGCCGTCGGCCACAGTACCGGCCGAATACGACATTTCGGCCACCTGTCCCATCGGGCACTCCTTCCTCACCGGTCCCACCCGTCTCGTCTGCTTGGACGTTCGAGGACCGGGCAAAGGTTCGGGGATGTCCCCACACTGTCGAAGAAAGGGTGGAAGTGGACGCCCGTGGCCGCTCGGACTCGCTTCTCCCACCCACCGGTGGCCACCACAACCTCTGTCATCGACCGGCCGCCCTCCTGCCTATGCACTCTCGAACGACGACGGTCACAACAGAAGAACGATCCAATCGTCCTTCAGGTTCTCGCGCTCCGCCAGACCCACTCGCCACATACGCGCCCGTCGCACCGATCCCGGCCGATGTGCGGCCGATGTGCCCCTCCCGCACCGCAACCAGCGGCCCGTTACGCAGGTCTGGCGGCCCGCAACCGCCACTCTCCCGCCCCCGACGCCGGCACCCAGCCGTCGCCGGGCGGATCGGTCACGGCGGCTGCCGAGCGGAGGCCGCCCTCCTCTGCAACGCGCTATTCCAAGGCGTGCTCGGAAACCCTCCAAAACCGCAAGCCCGCCTTGTTGGTCTCCCACGTTCCAGGCGGGCACTGCCGAGGCCACCCTCCGGCGAAATCGCCCGCCGACCTGAACCCACACGCTCGGCTCACGACCACGCCTCGGAAACCCGTCCCACGCCTCCCGGGTATCACCGGCAACCCCGGGCACCGTCCTCGACTAGTCGGCGCAACCCACGACGATAGGAAAGCAGAGTTCAGCGATGTGGCAACCGCAGCGCAAGCCGCTCCACAAGACGCAACAGCGGGCGGTTCTCACCTGCTCGGCCCTGAGCAGGATCGGCAGGCAGCAGGTTCGATGCCCGCGATTGATGCTCTGAGCCCACCGGCATTCGCACAGATCGGAGTCGAGCGTCGACGACCCGTCATCCGCTCCCGCGCCATCGGCCTCACGCAGGACCTTCCAGCGCGGGCTATCGCGGTCGTGCGACCACCGACCGTGCCGCTCCTCGATGCCCTCCACATGCTCCACAGATCATCTAGCACCAGGTCATTGGACCGGCGCTCCCCCACTACGGGCCGACAGCGTCTGGGACTGCCGACACACCGGCTGTAGCCTGCCACGCCGGCGCAGATCTGCGATCCTCCCGGCGGAGCCCCCCTGGTGGTGAGCCTCACCAGCGGTCTCTCTCCCCCGAGAGTTCCCGGCCGAGCATCCGGACACCTCCCGCGGACACCCGGCCCGTCCACGTGGTCAATCTTGAACGGTCGGCGCCGACGTAGTGTTCGCGGCCGAGACCAGCGGCACAAGGTCGAGCTCGCGCTCACTGAGCCGGCAAGGTTAATGAAGTGACCGGCCGCTCGTCCTCCGACGCCAACGCCGATCACCTTTGCTCACCTTGCCTGCGAATCGAGGCCGAGGATGGCCGACTCTAGGGAAACCACACTCATGCGATGCCTCGGCCGGAACCCGTTCGGGTACCGCGAATGTCTCGCCGCTACACCTGGAGGTTGTCTCTGTTCCTATCCACCACGGCCGAAGCCGAGACCCGCGGTGCCCGCCGCAGCACCGTCCCTCCGAACCCGGTCAGTGCATGGGCGAGCGGCCGCCCATCCGAGCGCTCCCACACCGGCCCGAATTCTCTGTTGGCGGAATCCCTTGCCTCGACAGCCGACTGCCTGCCGCGGAGTCGCCATCCCCACCCATGCGAAGTGACCCGGGCTCGCTCCGCATGGCCGAGGCGATATCGAACCTGCCATACGCAGCCGTGGTGACAGAGGCACAAGCACCTGTGCCTTGACGGTACCGTCTCATGCGATCGCCCACGACCGCGCTCAGCGTATAAAAAAGGCCCTGGGTAGGTCCCAGGGCCACGGCGACACAGTCGCCAAGACGGCAAAAATGCGAAGGCCCCCAGCCACAAAGACCAGGGGCCCCCACAAAAAGCCGTCCGGCAGCGACCTACTCTCCCACACCCGCCAAGGTGCAGTACCATCGGCGCAGGAAGGCTTAACTACCGGGTTCGG
>Ga0207870_100219_pt1 | contig 51047 bp, 43 predicted proteins | sample CeladaPassage60B_FD_187477 | JGI IMG/M metagenome (GOLD analysis project Ga0207870, IMG submission 187477) | Cellulose-adapted microbial communities from the Joint BioEnergy Institute, USA - Passage3 60B (SPAdes) (version 2) | ecosystem: Engineered > Bioreactor > Continuous culture > Unclassified... | reverse complement strand
CGCGGCCGTCCGGCGAGGTCGCCGGCTCGGCCCGCGGGGCGGGGCGTCCGTCTCCGTGGCGGCCCGCACCGCACCGGTGGCGGGCCCCGGCTGCGCCGCCGGTACGGCCGCGGCCGTGCCGAGCCGTACGGGGACGGCCTGGACCGGGGCGGCCGCGGCGTCGGCGTGCCGGGCCGGTCGCCACCCTGCGTGCGCGGCCGCGAGGTCGGCGGCGGGCCGGGTCGCGGCGCCGTTCCTCGAGCCCGGCACCGGGTACGTGGGCAGCGCATGCCGCTCGGTGAGCACGCGCAGCAGCTCGGCGGCGCTCGGGCGGGCCGCCGGGTTCTTGGCGAGGGCCGCCGCGACGAGCTCGCGGAGCGGGTCGGGCACCCCGGACAGGTCCGGCTCGGCGTGCAGGATCGCGTGCATGACCGCCGGAACCGTGGCGCCGCTGAACGCGAGCCGCCCGGTGGCGGCGAACGTCATCGTGCTGCCCCAGGAGAACACGTCGCAGGCGGCGGTCACCGGATCCTCGGTGAGCTGCTCGGGCGCGAGGTACGCCGGGGTGCCGAGCAGCCAGGTGGTGCTCATGCCGGAGTCGAGCGCCCGCGCGATGCCGAAGTCGATCACCACCGGCCCTTCGGGGCCGAGGATGACGTTGCCGGGCTTGAAGTCCCGGTGCACGACGCCGTGGGCGTGAATCGAGGCGAGCGCGGTGAGCGTGCTCACGGCGAGCCGCTCCAGCCCGCTGCCGGAGATCGGCCCCTCGGTCTTCACCTTCTCGTCGAGCGACGGGCCCGGCACGTACTCGCTGACGATGTACGGCCGGCCGGCGAAGATGCCGGTGCCGGCGATCTTGGCGGTGCAGAATCCGGCGACCCGCGCGGCCACCTCGGCCTCGCGCAGGAACCGGCGGCAGCTCTTCGGGTCGGCCGCCCACTGGGGGAGCAGGATTTTGATCGCGACCCGCATGCCGCTGGGCGCGAGCCCGAGGTAGACCGTTCCCTGGCCGCCTTTCCCGAGTGGCGAAAGGATCCGGTACTCGCCGACCTGCGTCGGCTCGCTGGACCTGAGCCCCCGAGGACTCGTCACCATTCACCCCGTCTGGCTCGGTTGATCAACGAATGTCGCGGCCAGATTACCTTGTCCCACTATGTGATCGCGGGAAAACGGTCTGCCTTTCAAATGTTTCCGGAAAATTTCGCAGGTGGGCGCAGTGTTCGAGTCTTGTCGCAAGCGGGATAAAAACGGCCGACCGCAAGCCCTGCTGTATATCAGACGGATGTTCCGTTTTGCGCTTTGGGCCGGGTGAAAACGCCACGTCGAAGGCGTTCTCCGCCGACCGGACCGGCTGATGGTCGAGCGGCGTCCGGGCCCGGCCGGGAGCGACCCAGCCGTGCCGTCCCGCGCCGTCGCCGTGCCGGTGGGGAGCGGCCGGTCAGGAGCGGGGGAACCGCGCGACCCACCGCCGCTGCCACGGCGTCTCCACCGCCCTGGGGTGATGGTTCGCCCGCGTCCACGCCACGGCGTCCTCCGGATCCAGCCCCGCGAGCACGGCGAGGCACGCGATGACCGTGCCGGTGCGCCCGACCCCGCCGCCGCAGGCCACCTCGACCCGCCGTCCCGCGCGGGCCCGGCCGTACAGGGCGCGCACCCGGTCGATCGCCTCCTCGCGGTCGCGGGGCAGCAGGAAGTCCGGCCAGTCGAGCCAGTCGTGCGGCCAGGACAGCTCCGGCTCGTGCCGCCGCCGCAGCCGGCCGCCGCCGAGGTAGAGGCCGTAGTCGGGGGCGGGGCCCGCCGGCGTGCCGTGGCGCAGGCCGCGCCCGCGGATCCAGGTGCCGTCCGGCAGCCGGATGGCGCCGGGGAGCGGGGATGCGTCCATCGCGGCCTCCCGGGATCGTCGCGTCACACTCCGACCGGCGGCGTGGTCGTCGCGCCACCGCGCCCCGGCGAGTGTGGTGCCTCCGGCGGCCGGGCGGCGGCGGCTTCTCCAGGGGCGAACACGCGGTCGCGGCCGGTGCCCGGCGGCATCCCGGAGCAGGGCGGCCCACCCTGCGGCGCCCTCTGCCCGCCCGTGGCCCTATGCTGCCTCTAACGGGCCGAGTCCTGGTCGTAGTGAGGGAGTTGCGCGATGAACAAGGAGTTCGCCGCCGAGCTGGTGGTGTGGCTGATCCCCGTCGTGGTGCTGCTGGGGATCGCGTACCTGGTCACGGCCACCGCCTGATCGGCCGACGGACGCGGCCGACCGGCGGGACGGCGACGGTCCACCGGCTGCCCCCGCCGGTGCGATGCCCGCCGTGACGCGCCGGGCGAGGCACCTCCCGGGTTCGGCTGAGGGCTCCAGGTGTGACGGTGGCGGCGCGGACAGACCGTCCCGGGGCGCCGCCACCCGCCGTTTCCGCCGTTTCGCTCGACCGGCGACGCTCCCGCCGTGCCGTACGGCTCACCGATAGACGTAGCACTCCACCTCGGCCCGGCGGCGGCTCATCCCCTTGGCGACCGAGTCGGTCACGCACGCGCGCTCGGCGCGGGTGAGCTCGAGCTCGCCGCACACGGTCACCCCGGCGTACCTGCGGCAGTCGAGGTTCGGGTTCCGCCGCCCCACGCGGTACCGCTCGGCCACCCTCGCCTCGCACCGGCGCCGCGCCGCCGCGCCGTTGCCCGCGTACCGGCACTGGGCGAGCAGGATGTCGTACTGCTGCCGGCTCACCTGCTGCCGGGGCAGGAGCCGGGGATCGCCGTCGGCCGCCGACTGCCCGCCCGTCGCCCCGAACAGGACCAGAGCCGTGCATGCGAGCACGGTGATTCTCCGCTTACGCATCGTGTCCCCCTCTCCACGGTAACAGCACGTCACCATCCGGTGCGCCCGGGGTGGTGATCCGTGCCCCGCGAGGACGGGCACCGCCGGCTCCCCTCCAGGGCCCGATCGCGAGGATCACTCATCCCGCTGGCCGGGCGGAATGTCCTCTTTCTTCCCATTTTCCGGCTTTCTTGGTCACGGTCCGCGTGCCGCCTCGCCGTGGTACGGCGACGCGGATCCGGCGGGTACGGCGTGCCCCGGCGGCCGCCGGCGGCGCCGCGGCCCGCCCGCGCCATCACCGGCGATCCGCTGAAAAGCGGCTCATTTCCGGCGCAATCCGGCGGCCGCCCTGCGGGTGGGCGGCGATCCGGCTGTGAGCGGACTGTGAGCGGTTTGCCAAGCCCGCCCCCTACCGTCGATACCGCTGGTGGGTCCGGCAGGGGAGGGGCGCCGCGCGGCGGCCGCGCCACGAGGGGGTGCGGCGGGCGGCGGCCCGCCAACAGCGGTCGCGGTCGCAGCGGGGGGCTTGCGGTGCCCCTCCCCCGCCGGGCATGAGGCTCCTCACTAGGCGCGACGCGTCTGCGGGAGGTCGGCGGGAGCCCGGACGGGGGCCTCGTCGACCTCCCGGAGGCGTTCCCGCAGCTCGGCGGCGCGCGCGTCGCCGTACTCGGTGAAGATCCGCAGGGCCGCGGCCCACCGGTCGCGGGCGCCGGCCAGGTCGCCGGAGTCGCGCAGCGCCCGCCCGAGGTGGTCGAGCACCTCGGCCTCGGCGCGGTGGTCCTCGAAGCGGCGCATCAGCTCCAGCGCGCGCTCGAAGGAGCGGGCGGCCTCGTCGAGCCGGCCCAGGCCCGCCTGCGCGATGCCGATCGTGCGCAGCGCCTCGCCCTGGTGGTAGGGGTCGCGCATCCGGTCGTAGATGGCGAGCGCGGCCTGCGCCCCCTCGAGCGCGGCCTCGTACCGGCCGAGCCCGTTGTCGTTGCGGGCGATGTGCTCGAGCGTCTCGGCCTCCAGCCGCCGGTCGCCGCGCTCCCGCGCGATCGCCAGCGCCTCGTTGTAGCAGCGCGTCGACTCCTCGAACCGGCCGAGCCGGAAGTAAACCCCGCCCAGGTCGGCGAGCACGAACCCCTCCAGGTCGCGGTCGCCGATCTCGCGGGCGAGCGCGAGCGCCTCGGTGTTGCGCGCCACCGCCGCGTCGAGCTCGCCGAGCCGGGCGTGCACCTCGGCGAGGTGGTTGATCGCGCGGCCCTCCTCCTGCGGCTGGCCGTCCCGGCGCGCGGCGTCGGCCGCGATGCGGTGCACCTCGGCCCACGCCGGGCCGGGCACCTGGAAGTCGCGGAACAGCACGAGCACTGCGGCGATCCGCCAGGCGTGGCCGTACCGGCCGTGCGCCGCCGCGGTGCGCACCGCGGCCATGAGGTTGGCGAGCTCGGTCTCGAACCAGCCGACCGCGTCCTCCGGGCGGTCGAACTCGAGCGGCCGCACCCCCTCCGGCGGCGGCGCGGCCGGGACCGTGCGGTCCCCGGGCGGCAGGTGCCGGGCGGCGTTGTGCGCGGTGTGCAGGTACCAGTCGAGCACCCGGCGCAGCGGCTCGTCGACCTCGCCCGCTTCCCGGGCGCGCTCCGCCGCGTACGCGCGCAGCAGGTCGTGGAAGTCGTAGCGGCCGGGGGAGCGGGAGCGCAGCAGGTGGTCGGCGGCGAGCCGGTCGAGCAGCCGGGTCGCCGCGGCCTCATCCGGGGCGGTCTCCGGCCCGGCGAGCGCGGCGGCGGCCCCGACCCCGATCTCCTCGCCGGGGTGCAGGCCGAGCAGGCGGAACATGCGCGCGGACGCCTTGTCCAGCGCCCGGTAGGTCCAGGAGAACACCATGCGCAGGTCGGTGTCGTCCCCGTCGCCGGTGTCGAGCGCGGTGAGCCGGCCGCGCTCGTCGCGCAGCTCGGCGGCGAGGCGGCGCAGCGGGGTGTCCGGGAACCGGGCGGCGCGCTCGGCGAAGATGCGCAGCGCGAGCGGCAGCCGGGCGCAGCGTTCCACGATCTCGGCGACCGCCTCCGGGTCCGAGTCGATGCGGTCCCGGCCGAGCACCCCGGCGAGCAGCTCCACCGCCTCGTCGGCGGGCATCTGGTCGAGCACCACCCGGCGCGCGCCGTACTGCACGATCAGCGCGCGCAGCTGGTTGCGACTCGTCACCAGGACCATGCCGCCGGAGCCGGGGATGAGCGGCGCCACCTGCTCGCTGCCGCCAGCGTTGTCGAGCAGCAGCAGCACGCGGCGCCCGGCGAGCAGGGTGCGCAGCAGCGCCGAGCGCTCGTCCACGCCGACCGGCACCCGGTCGGCCGGGGTGCCGAGCGCGCGCAGCAGCGTCTCCAGCGCGGCGGCGGGCTCCACCGGCCGCCCCTGGCCGTATCCGCGCAGGTCGAGGTAGAGCTGGCCGTCGGGGAACCGGTCGCGCACCCGGTGCGCCCAGTGCACCGCGAGCGCGGTCTTGCCCGCGCCGGCCGTGCCCTGCACGGAGACGATCACCGGCGGGCGGGAGGCGTCGGGGGAGTCGCCGAGCGCCTCCTCCAGCAGCCGGTCGAGCACGGCGAGCTCGGCCCGCCGTCCGGCGAACCCGGGGATGTCCGGCCGCAGCTGCCGGGGTACCGGGATCGCCGGTGCCGCGGCCACCGCCCCGGCGACCGGGACGCCGGGCGCGGGCGGCGTGACGGGGGAGCCGACCGGGGCGAGCACCGGCGGCGCGGCGGCCATCGGCGCCGCGGGGGCCGCGGGCACCGTCGCCGCGGGCGCCTCGGCCGGGTCGCGGTCGGGCCGCGCGGGCCAGGCCGCGGGCCTTGGGCCGGTGCGCCGCGCCGGGTACGGCCCGCCGGGCGGGTCGAGCGCGGGGTCGCCGGTGAGGATCGCCTGGTGCAGGGCGCGCAGCGCCGGGCCGGGGTCGACGCCGAGCTCGTCGGCGAGCAGCTCGGCGAGGTCGTGGTAGGCGCGCAGCGCCTCGGCGTGCCGCCCGGAGCGGTACAGCGCGAGCATGAGCCGCTCCCACAGCGGCTCGCGCAGCGGGTGGGCGCGGGTGAGCTCGCGCAGGTGCGGCACGAGCTCGGTGTGCCGTCCCGCGTCGAGGCCGAGGTCGATCCACTGCTCCTGGGCGCGCAGCCACTCCTCGGTGAGCGGCTCGACCTCGTCGCGGTGGAGGGTGGGCGAGTCCACGTTCGACAGCGCCGGGCCCCGCCACAGGGCGACGGCCTGGGAGAGGGCCTCGGTGGCCGCGGCCGGGTCACCCGCGGCGATGGCGGCCTGCGCGGCCGCGGTCAGCTCGCGGAAGCGCAGCAGGTCGAGCGAGCCGGCGTCGCAGGCCACGCGGTAGCCGTCCGGCACGGTGAGCACCCGGTCCCGCAGTTCGGGCAGGCGGCGTAACCGGTTGATGTAGCTCTGCACGGTCCCGCGCGCCCGGTCCGGATCGTCGGTCTCCTCCCAGAGCCAGCTCGCGATCCGGCTCACCGGGACGCTCTCGCCCGCGCGCACCAGCAGCCCGGCGAGCACGACCCGCAGCTTGTTGCCGCCGATCGGCACCTCCCGGCCATCCGCCGCGGTCACCGTCAGCGGGCCCAGCACCCGAAATCTCACACGACCATCCATCGAGAGGGGGTATTCGGCGGTCCGCGGTGCCCTGTCCGCGACGCACCGTACTGGCTGTCCATTTTGGCACGGTAGGGCCCGCCGAGAATGCGACAATCGGCGTATAACGCTATCAATAGGACTGAGTTGACAATACGGTCAACAGGGAGTTCACCGGGCATCCACCCCCTTTGTTGGGGTGGGCGTGCGGCGGCCGCAGCGGGGATTCGCCCCGGCGTGGAATCGCCGGGGAACACGCGCCGGTTTTCCCGCCCCGGGGCCGCCCATTTCCCCGCCCGCGCGGCGGTACGGCGGGCCCGGCCGGCCACCCGCGGCGGGGGTAGGCAGGCTACACCGCCGGGTGGATGTCCGGCCGGGCGGTGCGCGGTTAGGGTGCTCGCGTGGGCAGGATCGCGCTGGTCGGGACCGTCGGGGTGATCGTGGCCGGCGCGAGCGTGCTCGCGTACGCGAACCAGCCCCAGGCCCGGCCGCTCGATCCCGTGGGCTGGGTTCTGCTGCTTGCGGGCGTGGTCGCGCTGGGCTGGGTCCGGGAGCGGCCCGCGGTCGTGCTGGTCGTGACCGCGCTCGCCGCCACGCTCTACTTCGCGCTGGGCTACGCGTACTCGGTGTGGCCCGCGATGCCGCTGATCGCGATGTACACGTCGATCACGCAGGGGCGGCGCGACTGGGGCTGGGCGGGGGCCGCGTTCCTGGTCGCGGTGCCCGCGGCCGGGGTGGCGCTCGAGCCGGACGGCGACAACATCGTGGCGCTGGTGATCTGGACGCTGGTGGTGTTCACCGTGGCCCAGCTCGGCGAGGCGTCCCGCGCCCGCCGCGCGTACACCGCCGAGGTGGAGCGCCGGGCCGCCGAGGCCGAGCGCACCCGGGAGGAGGAGGCCCGCCGCCGGGCGCAGGAGGAGCGGTTGCGGATCGCGCGCGAGCTGCACGACGTCACCTCCCACACCGTCTCGCTGATCGCCCTGCAGGCGGCGGTGGCCGCGGAGGCGGTGGAGCGCGCGGGCGGGCCGGAGGAGGCGCGCGCCGCGCTGCAGGTGATCCGCACCGCGAGCCGGGAGGCCCTCGGCGAGATGAAGAGCATCCTGGCCGTGCTGCGCTCCGGCGACGCCGCCCCGGACCGCGTCCCGGATGACCGGCCCGGGCGACCCGGGGAGCGGGACGGGCCGGGGCCCGGCGGGCCGCGGCGGGACGGCCGGCCGCCGGGGGACCGGGGGCCGGGCGGGCACGCCGCCGGGAACCGGGAGCCCCGAGGGAACCACGAGCCCCGAGGGAACCGGGAGCACCGCGCCGCGGCGGACCGGCGGCCGCTGCCGGGGATCGACCGGCTCCGCGACCTCATCGCCGGCGCGGGCGTCGACGTGGAGTTCCGCACGCTGGGCGAGGAGCGTACGCTGCCCCCGGCGGTGGGGCTCACCGTCTACCGGGTGATCCAGGAGGCGCTGACCAACACGATGCGGCACGCCCACGCCACCCGCGCCTGGGTGACGCTGCGCTTCGAACCGGACGGGGTGGGCGTCCGGGTCGCCGACGACGGCCGTGGCGCGCCGGAGGACGGGCCGCGCCCGGGCGGCGGCTCCGGCGGCCTCGGCCTGCTCGGCATGCGGGAACGGGTGGCGGCGATGAACGGCAGGCTCACCGTGGGCAACCGGCCGGGCGGCGGCTTCCAGGTGGAGGCGTGGCTGCCGGTGGAGACGGCGTGACGCGCGGGGCGGTGCGCGGCGGCATGGTCACGGTGCTGCTCGTGGACGACCACCCGCTGGTGCGGGCGGGCATCCGGGCGCTGCTCGACGCGGCCGGCGACATCACCGTGGTCGGCGAGGCCGGGGACGGCCACGAGGCGGTACGGCTCGCCCGGGAGCTGCGCCCCGACGTGGTGCTGATGGACATCCGGCTGCCCGGCCTCGACGGCCTGGAGGCGACCCGCAGGCTCGCCGGCGGGCCGAGCCGGATCGTCGTGGTCACCACGTTCGACCTCGACGAGTACGTCTATGAGGCGCTGCGCTCGGGCGCGAGCGGTTTCCTCGTCAAGGACGCCGAGCCGGACGAGATCCGGCACGCGGTGCGGGTCGCGGCCCGCGGCGACGCCCTGCTGTCCCCGGCGATCACCCGCCGCCTGATCGAGGAGTTCGCCGCCCGCCCGGCCACCGGCCCCGACACGAGCCGGCTCGCCCCGCTCACCCCGCGGGAGCGCGACGTGCTCGCCGCCGTGGCCCGCGGCCTCACCAACGCGGAGATCGCCGACCGGCTCCAGATGAGCCCGGCCACGGTGAAGACCCACGTCAACCGGGTGATGACCAAGCTCGGCGTGCACGACCGCGCCCAGCTCGTGGTGATCGGCTACGAGACCGGCCTGGTACGGCCCGGCTGGCTCTGACCGGCGGTACGGCAGGGCCGGGGACGCGGCCCCGCCCGGCGCGCGCGGGTGACCACCGCCGCCGCGGCGATCGCGTTCTGCGGGTACGCCGCGTTCGACGACCGGGCGCTGCGCGCCATGGGCATCGGGCTCGCCACCGCCGTGCTCGTCGGCCTGCTCGTCGAATGGTGCGGCTCGTCCCGGTTCCCGCGGCGCCGGAGCCGTCCGCGAGCGCAACCGGTGGTTCCCCGGCGCGGCCCACCGCCGCCCGGCCCGGCCGCCGTGTCCGGCTGACCGCCCGGCGGGGCGATCTGCGGTGGTTTGACCGGGCGGTCACCGAGGCGGGAGGCGGGGCGGGGTACAGGGTCGGCCATGGGGGCACTGCCCGCCTACCGGCCGATGCTCGCCCGGCTCGGGGCGGTCCCGGACCGGGACGAGGGGTGGGCGTACGAGATGAAGTGGGACGGCGTGCGCGCGCTCGCGTACGTCGCCGAGGGGCGGGTGCGCCTCTACTCCCGCAACGGCAAGGAGATCACCGCCGCCTACCCCGAGCTCGCCGGGCTCGCGGAGGCGGTGGGGGACCGGCCCTGCGTGCTCGACGGCGAGGTCGTCGCCTTCGACGCGCAGGGCCGGCCGAGCTTCGAGGCGCTGCAGCCGCGCATGCACCAGCGCGACCCGGCCCGGGTGCGGCGGCTGATGGCCGTCGTCCCGGTCGGTTACCTGCTGTTCGACGTGCTGCACGTGGGGGACACCCCGGTGATCTCCCGGCCGTACCGGGAGCGCCGGGAGCTGCTCGCCGGCCTGGTACGGCCCGGCCCGCACTGGGACGTGCCGCCCCACCTGGAGGGGGTGCCCGCGGCGCAGGTGGTCGACGAGTCGCGGCGGCTCGGCCTGGAGGGCATCGTGGCCAAGCGGGTCGCCTCGCCGTACCGGCCGGGGCGGCGCAGCCCGGAGTGGCGCAAGGTGAAGAACTTCCGCAGCCAGGAGGTCGTGGTCGGCGGCTGGCAGCCGGGGCAGGGGCGCCGGGCGGACACGATCGGGTCGCTGCTCGTCGGCGTGTACGAGGACGGGCGGCTGCGGTACGCCGGGCACGTGGGCACCGGGTTCACCGAGGCGGCGCTGCGCGAGCTGGAGCGGCTGCTGCGGCCGCTGGAGCGGGCGGCGAGCCCGTTCGCCGACGAGGTGCCCCGCGAGTTCGCGCGGAACGCGCACTGGGTGGAGCCGCGGCTGGTGGGCGAGGTGCGGTACGCCGAGTGGACCGGCGACGGCCGGCTGCGCCACCCGAGCTGGCGCGGCCTGCGCGACGACAAGCGGCCCGAGCAGGTGCGCCGCGAAGACGCCTGATGCCCGCGCGGCCCGGATCGGCCGCCCGCGAGCGGCCTGCGCGACGGTTCTGCGGTGACGATCCGCCGCGAGCCCGGCGTGGCCGCCCGGTGACGGTGCACGGCCCGGCGGCCGTGCGCACCGCCGGGAGCGCCTACGAGTCACGGCGGGTCGCGACCACCTGCCGCGCCCGCCCCGGCACCCCGGGTGCCGCCGCCCTGCCGGACCGACCGCCCCTGTGCGCGGAGCGGCTCGCGGGCGGCGACGGTGCCGCGCCCGGCCGCGAGCGCCGGCCCGGCGGCAGCGGTGTGCCCGGCGGCTCCCCTCGTCGGCCGGCGTGCGCAGGCGGGCCGCGAGCGGCGCGTACCGCGGGCCTGCCCTGGCGACCGGCGGCCCGGCCGCTCCACCGCCTCGATCGGCCGCATATGACAGGACGAATTCCCGGTGCGTGGGCTCCGGGCCGCCGGGCGGCTGGGCCGTATGAGCGAACACCAGGTCATCCGGCGGCTCCCGGGCCCGTGGCAGCCGCAGGTCCTCCCCGTGGTGCACGACGCCGTGCTCCGGGTCGCCCGGTTCGAGGACGAGCTCCTCCGCTGCCGGGACGGCCGCTTCCGCATCGAGGTGGAGGGCCGTTCGCCGGCCACCCTCGCCGCAGGCGAGTTCTTCGTCGTCCCCCGCCGCGTACGGCACCGCCCGGTGGCCGGCGTGCCCGCGCACGCCCTGATGATCAGCGTCCGGAGGCGTTGCGGTACGGCGCGACTGACCCACGCGGGCGGGGCCTCAGGAGATGCCCTGGGCGGCGAGCCAGGAGATGGTGTGCCGGAAGAAGTCCGGGGCGCCCTTGCTCACGTTGATCGAATGTCCGCTGCGGGGGACGAGGTAGGCGGCGTCGCGCATGCCCGGGATCGCGGCGCAGTCCCGGGTGCGGGCGCACGCGATCAGATCCCGGCGGCCGAGGGCGTAGAGCGTGGGCACCTGCGGTGCGGCGGATTCCGCGGCCGCGCGCGCGGATTCGCCGCGCCCGCCGTCGTCGTCCGGACCGCTCCGTACGGCGCGCAGCTCGGCGGCGGTGAGCGTGTCCTTGAGGGCCTCCTCGTACCTTGCCACGGCCTTCTCGTAGGTGCCCTCGGCGAGGAATATGCCCGGCCGGGTGCCGGGCCGGGTGGTGTAGTACCCCTTCGCCCAGGAGGCGCCGGCGAACTTGGGGTCCTGCGTGGCGGGATGGAACGGGTGGTACCGGTCGCCCTCGCCGGAGCCGCCGCCCGGCCCCGTCTCGTCCTCGTCCTCGGCGTCGCCGCCCACGTCGGGGCCGATGCCACTGATGATCACCGCGTCGACGCCGCCGTGCGCGGCGGCGCGCTCGGCGACGAGGCCGCCCATCGAGTGGCCGTTGAGCACGACGGTGCGGAACCGCGGGCCGAGCGCGCCCTCCCGCAGGTACCGCACCACCTGGTGCACGACGTATCCGCCGGCCTCGAAGCCGAGCCTCTCCGGGTCGGGCCGGTCGCTCCGGCCGTAGCCGAGCCGGTCGAGGTTGAGCGTGGCGAACCCGGCGAGCGTGGCATGCCGTACGTAGGAGTACCTCTCCGGCTTGTACGGCCAGTCCCAGTAGGAGTGGTCGTACGCGCCCCCGTGGAGCAGCACCTGCACCGGCGTGTCCGGGGTGACCTCGCCACGCGCGCACAGCTCGCCGTACACCCGGTGCGGGCCGCCGGACGGGGTCTGGCGCACGGTGAAGTGGAATCCCCGGCAGGTGGCCCCGCTCGGCGATTCGGCCGTGCCGATCGGCGTCACCCCGCCGGTGCGCGGCGGTCCCGCGGACGCCTCCCCGGCCGGTCTCGTGCCACCGGCCTCGCCGGTCGCCGCTCCGCACGCCGCCAGCGTTCCGGCGGCGGCCGCGGCGGCGAGGCCGTTCCGCAGGCGAGCCCATGCCCAGGCCATGACGGTCCTCCTTCCCGGCGCTCCCGAGGGCGCCGAAACGTTCGGTGAGCCGCTTGTGCAACCCACCTCACCAGGAGGATCTTCAGCCCTCGTGTGCGATCTCTGTGAGCTCGCTCAGAGCTCTCCGGCGGGGGCGGCCTACCGGACGCGCGTGGCGCCGTGCCGGTCGCCCGCCGGGGACATCGCCCCGTCATCCCCTGCCGCGTCCGGCGGCCACCCGTCGGTGAGCATGCGTGCAAGTTGTTAATGCGAAAGTATTGCAACTACAAACACAGGCCTTAAAGTTGACGCCAAAAGCCGGACATCGGAGGTGATCATGCACGTACCGGACGGGTTCTTCACCGCCTCCGTCTCCATCGCCGCCGGTGCCGTCGCGGCCGGTGGCGTGGGCGTCTGCCTCCGCGGCGCGCGCCGGGAACTGGACGATCGCACCGCCCCGATGGCCGGTCTGGTCGCGGCGTTCGTCTTCGCCGCGCAGATGCTCAACTTCCCGGTCGCCGCGGGCACGAGCGGACACCTGCTCGGCGGCGCCCTCGCCGCCGTGCTCGCCGGGCCGTACACCGCCGTGCTGGCGATGACCGTGGTCTTGCTGATACAGGCGTTACTGTTCGCCGACGGCGGGCTCACCGCGCTCGGCGTGAACATCGTGCTCATGGGCATCGTCACCGCCGCGGTCGGCTGGGCGGTGTTCCGGCTCGTGGTCCGGCTGCTGCCGCGCGGCCGCCCCGCGGTCGTGGCCGGGTCGTTCGCCGGCGCGCTCGTCTCGGTGCCCGCCTCGGCCCTCGTGTTCACGCTGCTGTTCTGGATCGGCGGCACCGCGCCGATCGAGGTCGGCACGGTCGCCGCGGCGATGGGCGGCGTGCACGTGCTGATCGGCATCGGCGAGGCCGTGATCACCGCGCTCACCGTGAGCAGCGTGCTCGCGGTCCGGCCGGACCTGGTGTACGGCGCGCGGCACCTCGCCACCCCGCTCGTGCTGCGCGGCGCGGACGGCACCACCCGGACCGCCGAGCCGGCCGCCCCGCAGGCCGCCCCGGCCCGCCCGCGCCGCCTGGCGCCGTTCGGCCTCGCCGCCCTCGCGGTGTCGCTGCTGCTCGCCGGCGTAGTGAGCTTCTACGCCTCCGGTGACCCGGACGGCCTGGAGCGGGTCGCCGCGGACCACGGCTTCGACGCGGCCGAGCGGGAGCACGACCTCGCCGGCAGTCCGCTCGCCGACTACGGCGTGGCCGGTGTGGCGAACGAGCGGCTGTCGGTCGGCCTCGCCGGGATCATCGGCGTCGGCGTCACCGTGGCCGTCGGCGGCGCGGTCTGCTACGCGGCGCGGCGCCGTACCAAGGACGAGACCGGGACCGCCGAGGCCCCGGACCGGGCGCGCGCCTGATGGCCGCGGGCCACCACCGGCTCTACCTGCCCGGCGACACGCCGGTGCACCGGCTGCCGCCGGAGGCCAAGCTCGCCGCCGCCGTGGCGTTCGCGATCGCGGTCGTCGCCACCCCGCGGACCGCGCTGTGGGCGTTCGCGGCCCACGCCGCGCTGCTCGCCGCGGTGGCGGCGATCGCCCGGGTGCCGCCCGGCTTCCTGCTGCGGCGCATGGCGATCGAGATCCCGTTCGTGGCGTTCGCGCTCGCCCTGCCGTTCATCGGCCTGGGCGAGCGGGTCCAGGTGGGCGTGCTGAGCCTGAGCGCCGAGGGCCTGTGGGCTGCGTGGAACATCCTCGCCAAGGCCACCCTCGGCGTGGCCGCGAGCATCCTGCTCGCGGCCACCACCGAGCCGCACCGCATCCTGCACGGCGCGCGGCGGCTTCGGATCCCGTCGCTGCTCGTGCAGATCGCCATGTTCATGCTGCGCTACCTGGACGTGATCCTCGGCGAGATGCGGCGCATGCGCATCGCCCGCGAGTCGCGCGGCTTCACCGCCCGCGACCTGCGCGCCGCCCCGGTGCTCGCCCGCTCGGTCGGGGCGCTGTTCATCCGCTCCTACGAGCGCGGCGAGCGGGTGCACCTCGCGATGCTGTCCCGCGGGTTCACCGGCACGCTGCCGGTGCTCGACGACCGGCCGGCGCCGCCCGCCGCCTGGGTCGCGGCGCTGTCGCCGGCGGTGGCCGCCGCCGTGGTCGCCGCGCTCGCCCGGGTGGTGGCTTGACTAGGCTTGGTGCCGCCGGGCGGGCCGGATCGGGTGCCGGAGGGTGAGATGGGGGACGCCGCAGCGGAACGGGAGACGACCGCCGCCGAGCCGTCGCTGCGGGTGCGGGACCTCGCCTACGCCTACCCCGACGGCACCCAGGCGCTGTTCGGGGTGAACCTCACCATCGAGCGCGGCGAGCGGGTGGCGCTGCTCGGGCCGAACGGCGCGGGCAAGACCACGCTCGTCATGCACCTCAACGGCATCCTCACCCCCGGGCACGGCGAGGTGGTGGTGGCCGGGCTGCCGGTGCGCAAGGACACGCTCCGTGAGGTACGGCGCCGCGTCGGGTTGGTCTTCCAGGACCCCGACGACCAGCTGTTCATGCCGACTGTGCGGGAGGACGTCGCGTTCGGCCCGGCGAACATGGGCGTGCGCGGCGAGGAGCTCGAGCGCCGGGTACGGCACGCGCTCGAGCGGGTGGGCATGCTGGACGCGATCGACCGGCCGCCGCACCACCTGTCGTTCGGCCAGCGCCGCCGGGTCGCGGTCGCCACCGTGCTCGCCATGGAGCCGGAGATCCTCGTGCTCGACGAGCCGTCCTCCAACCTCGACCCGGCCTCCCGCCGGGAGCTCGCCGAGATCCTGCGCGGCCTCGACGTGACCGTGCTCATGGTCACCCACGACCTGCCGTACGCCCTCGAGCTGTGCGAACGCTCGCTCATCCTGTCCGGCGGCGTGATCGTCGCCGACGGCCCCACCCGCGAGATCCTCGCCGACGCCGAGCTGCTCGCCGCCCACCGGCTGGAGCTGCCCTTCGGTTTCACGGTGCCCGAGGCAGCACCCGCGCCTGACCTTCACGCTCGGTGATGTCGAAGTAAAGTGAACCTCGCCGGAGGAGGTTCAGATGAAGTTGAAGCTCGCTCGACGGGCGCTCGGGGACGCCGCGGTGGTGGCCGTCGAAGGTGAGCTGGATCTATTCACCGCCCCGCACCTGCGCGAGGAGGTGCGGGACGCCATCAAGAAGGACGGCCCCACGCTCGTGCTCGACCTGTCGGAGCTGTCGTTCATGGACTCCAGCGGCCTGTCGGTGCTGATCGAGGCGTGGCGGCTCGCGACGAGCGAGGGCGGCTGCGTCAGCCTGGCGAACCCCCAGCCACCGGTCGCCCGCATCCTGCGCACCACCGGCCTCGACCGCCGCATCAAGGTCTATCCGGACGTGGCGAGCGCGGTCGCCGCCGGCTGACCGCCGGCGCGAGACCGCGGCGGGCGGGTCGGGTACGGCAGAGCGGGTATACCTGACCTGCCCCGGCCGGGATTGCCGTGACCTGCGCGACCTCCCGGGCGGCCCACGTGAACGGCCCTTGTGGACGGCGCTGCCCGGGCGCCGCGGTCCCCGCCGCCTCCCGGCCCCTTCCCGGTCCGCGGGCGAGCGGTGCCCGGCGGGTGGCCGAGATTTGGGCCACTTCCAGTAGAACTTTCTTCGGTTCGCCGTTAATGTCCGGACTATGGATCTCAACGGAGCAGCAGCAGTCATCTCCGGTGCGGCGAGCGGGCTGGGCGCGGCCACCGCGCGGGAGCTCGCCCGGGCAGGCGCGACCGTCGTGCTCGCGGACCTCAACGAGGAGGGCGGCAAGGCCCTCGCCGAGCAGATCGGCGGCGTCTTCGTCAAGTGCGACGTCACCGACGAGCAGCAGGTGCAGGCGGCGGTGGACGCGGCCGTCGCCACCGGCAAGCCGCTGCGCGCGATCGTCAACAGCGCCGGCATCGGCTGGGCGGAGCGGACCGTCAACCGCGAGAACCAGCCGCACAACCTCGAGACCTTCATGAAGGTGATCAACGTCAACCTCGTCGGCACCTTCAACCTCATGCGCATCGGCGCGGCGGCGATCGCGAAGACCGAGCCGGTGGACGCCGACGGCCTCCGCGGCGTGGTGATCAACACCGCATCGGTGGCGGGCATCGAGGGCCAGACCGGCCAGGTCGCCTACTCCGCCTCCAAGGGCGGCATCATGGGCATGACCCTGCCCGCCGCCCGCGACCTGTCGGTGATCGGCGTGCGGGTGCTCACCATCTGCCCGGGCATCATCGACACCCCGATCTACGGCACCGGCCCGCAGGCCGACGAGTGGAAGCAGCGCCTCATCCAGCCGGTGGCGTTCCCCAAGCGGCCCGGCCGCCCGGAGGAGTTCGCCCACCTGGTGCGCTCCCTGATCGAGAACGACTACATGAACGGCGAGATCATCCGCTTCGACGGCGGCATCCGGTTCCAGCCCAAGTGACGCCGGCGGGCCGGGCGGGCATCGTCCGTCCGGAACGTGCCGGCGGCGGGGCCGTCCGCGCACCGGCCCCGCCGCCTCGCCGTACCCAGTGACCATGTGCAGGCCAGGGAGGACAGGTGGCTGACGAGGTTCAGGTCGAGGTCGACGGCGCGGTCGCCGTCATCACCATCAACCGGCCGCAGGCGCGCAACGCGGTCAACGCGGCCGTGGCGAAGGGCATCGCCGCCGCGCTCGACGAGCTCGACGAGCGCAAGGACGTGTCGGTGCTCGTGCTCACCGGCGCCGGCGGCTACTTCTCCAGCGGCATGGATCTGAAGGCGTTCCTCGCCGGCGAGCTGCCGTGGGTGGAGGGCCGGGGCTTCGGCGGCATCGTGGAGAGGCCGCCGGCCAAGCCGATCATCGCCGCGGTGGAGGGGTACGCCCTCGCCGGCGGCTTCGAGCTCGTGCTCTCCTGCGATCTCGTGGTGGCCTCGCGCGAGGCGAAGTTCGGGCTGCCCGAGCCGAAGCGCGGGCTCGTCGCCGGGGCGGGCGGCCTGCTGCGGCTGCCGCGGCGCATCCCCTACCACATCGCCATGGAGATCGCGCTCACCGGCGACTTCTACCCGGCGACCCGGCTCGCCGAGCTCGGCCTGGTCAACCGGGTCACCGAGCCGGGCGAGGCGCTCGCCGCGGCGAAGGAGCTCGCCGCCAAGATCGCGGAGAACGCGCCGCTCGCGCTCAAGGGCAGCAAGCGGATCATCGTCGAGTCCGCCGACTGGAGCCGCGAGGAGATGTTCGAGCGGCAGCGCGCGATCGTCGACCCGATCTTCGGCTCCAAGGACGCCATGGAGGGCGCGGCCGCGTTCGCCGAGAAGCGCGCGCCGCGGTGGAGCGGCGAGTAGCGACCGGGCCCGCGCGCGGACCCTGCGTTCGGACAACATCCTGCGACCGGGCACCGTGACCGGACCCGCGAGCGGTCACCGCGGCCGGTCCCGGTGACCGGACGCCGCGCCGTACGGGCCGCCTCCACCCCCGGCCTTTCTCTCCCCTTTATGCGGGTCGCTGTTTATTGGGGAAGAAAGAGCAAGTAAAGCGGGTTTATGCAAAGCGACGTATTTCACCCGCGTGAGACCGTGGGGTGGAGGGGGCCCGACGTGTACCAGCATCCGGGGTATTACGGCAGTCCGGGATATTACGGCCGGCCCACGCCGAGGCCGCCGGGCGGATACGGGCGCGGCCGCTCGGGAGGCCTGCTCGCGGGCGCCTTCGGCGGGGTCGCCCTCGTCCTGCTGCTGCTCGGGGCGATGTGGATCCTGGAGATCCTCGACCAGTTCCTGTTCTTCGGGCGGCTGGACCACTACGGCATCGTCGGGGGCGATCCGGAGGGGCTGGTCGGCGTGCCGCTCGCCCCGTTCCTGCACGCCGGCTTCGGCCACCTCATGGCGAACTCGCTGCCCCTGCTCGTGCTCGGCATCATGGCGGCGATCCGCGGCGTGGGGCGGTTCATCGCCGCGACCATGATCATCGTGCTGGTGAGCGGCGTCGGCGTGTGGGTCGTCACCCCGCCGTACGTCGTCACGGTCGGCGCGAGCGGCCTCGTCTTCGGCTACTTCGGATACGTGGTCGCCCGCGGCCTGTTCGACCGGCACTCGCTCGACATCGCGCTCGGCATCGTCGTCGTGGTGCTCTACTCCTCGCTGCTGTGGGGCGTGCTGCCGGGCGATCCCGGCGTCTCCTGGCAGGGCCACCTGTTCGGGCTCGTCGGCGGCGTGCTCGCCGCCTGGCTGCTGCGCCGCCGCAGGTTCGCCCGCGGCGACTACTGAGCCCTCGGTACCGGACCCGCAGTACGGGGGCCGTCGGCGCCGGGCCGGCGCGCGCCGGTCGCCGCCGGAGACGCAACGGGCGCGGCCCCGGGCCACACCGGAGGTGTGGCGAGACCGCGCCGTGGTCACGCGTGCCGTACCGGCCGGGTCAGAGGCGCTCGACCACGTAGTCGATGCAGTGGGTGAGGGCCTCGACGTCGTCCGGGTCGACCGACGGGAACATGCCGATGCGCAGCTGGTTGCGGCCGAGCTTGCGGTACGGCTCGGTGTCGACGATGCCGTTGGCGCGCAGCACCTTGGCGACCGCGGCGGCGTCCACCGAGTCGACGAAGTCGATCGTGCCCACCACGTTCGACCGCTTCGCCGGGTCGGCGACGAACGGCGTGGTGTAGGAGGTCTTCTCCGCCCACGTGTACAGCCGCTGCGCCGAGTCCGCGGTGCGCGCGGTGGTCCACGCCATGCCGCCCTGCTCGAGCATCCACTCGATCTGCTCGGCGAGCAGGAAGAGCGTGGCGACCGCCGGGGTGTTGTAGGTCTGGTCCTTGCGCGAGTTGTCGATCGCGGTCGGGAGGCTGAAGAACTCCGGGATGTACCGGCCCGACTCGGCGATCTCGGTCACCCGCTCGAGCGCCCGCGGCGAGAACAGGCCGATCCACAGCCCGCCGTCCGAGGCGAAGCACTTCTGCGGCGCGAAGTAGTAGACGTCGAACTGGGCCGGGTCCACCGGGAGGCCGCCCGCGGCGGAGGTGGCGTCCACCAGGACGAGGGAGTCGTCGTCCGTGGCGACCCGCTGGATCGGGAGGGCCACGCCGGTCGAGGTCTCGTTGTGGGTGAGCGCGTAGGCGTCCACGCCCTCCTCGGCCCGCGGCTCGGGGGCCGTTCCCGGCTCGGAGCTGATCACGCTGGGGTCCTCGAGCCACGGCGCCTTCTTCGTGGCGGCCGCGAACTTGCTGGAGAACTCGCCGAAGGTGAGGTGCTGCGACTTGCGGCGGATGAGACCGAACGCGGCGATCTCCCAGAACGCGGTGCTGCCGCCGTTGCCGAGCACGACCTCGTAGCCCTCGGGCAGCTGGAACAGCGCGGTCAGTCCCTCGCGCACGCGGCGCACGAGGTTCTTGACCGGCTTCTGCCGGTGCGAGGTGCCCAGCAGTCCGGTCCCCGTCGCGGCGAGGGCCGCGAGCTGCTCGGGACGCACCTTCGACGGGCCGCAGCCGAACCGGCCGTCGGCGGGCTTCATGTCAGCGGGGATCAGTATGTCAGCCACCCCACCAAGCGTAGATGAACTGGTGCGATGGCCGTGGCCGGGGGTGCGGGAGTCGGCAGTGGTCTCTACCACTCGGTGGTGCCGCGGCCACCCCGGGCGCCGCTGCGGCGGGCCCGGCCGGGGACGTCCGGGGAGCGCCTGAGGGAAACGCGCCGGGGCGGCGTGCGGGCCGCGCCCGCCCGTCCCGTCGTCTCGGGGATGACGGGACGGCACGGGCGCGGCCGCCGAAGGCCGCGCGTCGCGGACGCGCCCGCGGGGCGTACGCGCCGGGGCGTCCGGCGAGCGGCCGGTACGAGCGGCCCCAGGGGGAGTTCGTCGCGGTATCGGAGGGTCCCCGCCGGCGGCCGGCGGGATCCGGACTCGGCGGAGGCGTCAGAGCCGGTCGAGCACCTTGTCCGCGCCGGGCACGTCGCGCGCCGAGCGCTTGGCCGGGCCCACGTACCGGGCGCTCGGCCGGACCAGGCGGCCCGTGCGCTTCTGCTCGAGGATGTGCGCGGCCCAGCCGGCGGTGCGGGCGCAGGTGAACATCGAGGTGAACATGTTCGCGGGCACCTCGGCGAAGTCGAGCACGATCGCCGCCCAGAACTCGACGTTCGTGGCGAGCACCCGGTCCGGCTTGCGGGCCTGCAGCTCGGCGAGCGCGGCCTGCTCGAGCGCGATCGCGACCTCGTAGCGCGGCGCGCCGAGCTCCTTGGCGGTACGGCGCAGCACCCGGGCCCGCGGGTCCTCGGCGCGGTAGACGCGGTGGCCGAAGCCCATGAGCCGCTCACCGCGGTCGAGCGCCTGCTTGACGTAGGTCTCGGCGTTCCCGATGCGCTCGACCTCCTCGATCATGTGCAGCACGCGGGCCGGGGCCCCGCCGTGCAGCGGCCCGGACATCGCACCGACCGCGCCCGACATCGCCGCGGCCACGTCCGCGCCGGTGGAGGCGATCACCCGGGCGGTGAACGTGGAGGCGTTCATGCCGTGCTCGGCGGCCGAGGTCCAGTACGCGTCGATCGCCTTGACGTGCCTGGGGTCGGCCTCGCCGCGCCACCGGAGCAGGAACTGCTCGACGACCGTCTTGCCCTCCTCCACCACGCGCTGCGGCACCATCGGCTTGCCGAGGCCGCGCGCGGACTGGGCGACGAACGACAGCGCGGTCACCGAGCACCGGGCGAGGTCGTCGCGGGCCTGCCGGTCGTCGATGTCGAGCAGCGGGCGGAAGCCGTACGCGGGGGCGAGCATCGCGAGGGCGCTCTGCACGTCCACCCGGATGTCGCCGGAGTGGACGGGCACCGGGAACTGCTCGGCCGGCGGCAGCCCGGGCTCGAACGCGTCGTCCACGAGCAGCCCCCACACGTGCCCGAAGGAGACGTGCCCCACCAGTTCCTCGATGTCGACGCCCCGGTAGCGCAGGGCGCCGCCTTCCTTGTCCGGTTCCGCGATCTCGGTCTCGAAGGCAACTACACCTTCCAGTCCGGGTTTGAAGTCGGACATTTCCGGCCGCCTCCCTCTCTCTGGTGCAATGTCAGACAAGGGCGATCCCTTGATGTCGAGATACCGGCGGGTTACATTCAACCCCCTGTTCCCCCGACGCGTGCCCCCGGGATCCCGCTGAGTGCGTCACCGCAGGTAAAGCCTGATGTTCCCGCGATCGGGACGGTCTGCCACCTTTCGCGCCCAAGGGTGCCTCATGGCGCGTGTCGGGGCGGGCCCGACGCGGGCAGGTGGAAGGCGCCGGAACGAGTCCCGCTGAGAGTCTCGGTAAGAGACCCGGTGAGAGACGCGGAAGAATGGCACCTCGTGGAACTATCGCACCCGCATCCCGCCGGTCTCCGGCGCAGCTACCAGGGCAAGCCGCTGCTCGAGTCGGACCTGGCGCCCGAGCCCGTCGCCCAGTTCGCCCGCTGGTTCGCCGACGCGGTCGACGCCGGCCTGCCCGAGCCGAACGCGATGGTCCTCGCCACCAGCTCGGCCGACGGCCGGCCCAGCGCCCGGCTCGTGCTGCTCAAGGGCTACGACGCCGAGGGGTTCGTCTTCTACACCAACTACGCGTCGCGCAAGGGCCGCGACCTCGCCGAGAACCCGCGCGCCTGCCTGGTGTTCCCCTGGCACGAGATCCGCCGCCAGGTGCGGGTGGAGGGCGGCGTGGTACGGCTGCCACGGGAGGAGTCGGCCGCCTACTTCCGCTCCCGGCCGTACGGCTCGCGCATCGGCGCCTGGGCGAGCCGCCAGTCCGAGGTGGTGCCGTCCCGCGAGGCGCTCGACGAGCGGTTCGCGGAGCTGGCGCGGCGCTGGCCGGACGAGGTACCGGTGCCCGAGTTCTGGGGCGGCTACCGGGTGATCCCCGAGGTGGTCGAGTTCTGGCAGGGCCAGGACGACCGGATGCACGACCGGCTGCGCTACCGCCGGAGCGGGGAGGCGTGGGTCATCGAGCGGCTCGCGCCCTGAGCCCGCCCGGCCGCGGCGCGCACCCCCACCCCGTGTCGGGAAAACATGGTTAATACAGGTAAAGTGCCCCGGTCGAACGGAGTCGTCGAAACTGCGAGGTGACGGGTGCCGGGGCTCCAGACGTTGCTGCGCCGGGTGGCGATCGACCTCACGCCGCTGCGCGGGCCGCACTACCGCAGGCTCTGGGCGGGCCAGGGCCTGTCGTTCATCGGGTTCCAGCTCACCACCGTCGCGGTCAACCTGCAGGTCTACGACATCACCTCATCGTCGCTGTGGGTCGGCATGCTCGGCCTGGCGAACCTGGTGCCGCTGGTCGTCTTCGGCCTGTGGGGCGGGGCGGTCGCCGACGTGATGGACCGGCGCCGCCTGCTCGTCACCGGCGCGATCATCACCTGGGTCGCCACGATCACGCTGCTGCTGCAGGCGTGGCTGCGGCTCGACAACGTGTACGTGATCCTCGCGGCGATCGCGGTCCAGTCGATGGGCTTCGCGATCACCTCGGCGACCCGGGGCGCGATCATTCCGCGGATCGTCCCGGTCGAGAAGGTGCCCGCTGCGAACACGCTCAACTTCCTGGTGAGCAGCCTCGGCACGGTGCTCGGGCCGCTGCTCGGCGGCGTGGTGCTCGACCGCGGCGGCTACACGCTCGCCTACCTCATCGACGCGGTGCTGTTCAGCGCCTCGTTCTACGCGGCGGTACGGCTGCCGCACCTGCCGCCGCTCGGCGAGGCGTCCCGCCGGGCCGGGCTCGGCCTCGTCGTCGAGGGCCTGCGGTACATCGCCACGAGCCCGGTGGTGCTCATGTCGTTCGTCGTCGACCTCATCGCGATGGTGTTCGCGATGCCCCGGGCGCTCTACCCCGAGCTCACCGAGGTGCGGTTCGGCGGCTCGCCGCACGCCTACGCCTGGCTGTCGGCGGCGATCGCGATCGGCGCGGTCGCGGGCGGGCTGTTCACCGGCTGGGTGGGCCGGGTGCGGCGGCAGGGGCTCGCCCTCACGGTCACCATCGCGGTGTGGGGGATCACCGTGGCCGCGGCCGGGCTCGCCGGCGAGCTGTGGCTGGTGGTCACGCTGCTCGCGGTCGGCGGCGTCGCCGACCTGATCTCGGCGACCTGGCGGCAGTCGATCCTGCAGCTGCACGCCCCGGACGAGATGCGCGGGCGGCTGCAGGGCGTGTTCATGGTCGTCGTCGCGGGCGGCCCGCGGCTCGGCGACCTGCGGGCGGGGGCGAGCGCGTCGGTGTTCGGGCTCACCCCGGCGTGGGTCGGCGGCGGGCTGCTGTGCGCGGTGCTCGTGGTCGTCGCCGGGCTCGCCGTACGGTCGTTCCGCGAGTACGTCCCCGAGGCGCTGCGGCGGCCGGCCTCCGGAACGGCTCCCGAACGCCCGGCGGAGTCCTGACAACACCCTTACGGCGCCCTTACCGGGCCTCGGGTCGTGCCCGGCCACACGCCGGCCGCCGCGGGCCCTGCACCGGCGGTGACGCTTTCGCCGCGGGTTGACATCGCGGCCGCGGGTATCGGGGTCCCGCGCCGATCACAAATCGGGCCGTTCTCGCCAAGGGAAGGAATTCGGCGGTACCGATGTTCGAATATTAGGCCAGCACGGTCGTGCTCCCCATAGGGTCTGACCAAGACCAAACCTGTGCCCGCACGGGCGGTCACGAGTCACCCAACGGAACGGCCTCACCACACCTGGAACCGTCGAAATGGACATACCATCGAGACGGGGACTGGAGGAGTCTTGACCGCACACGGCCTCATCGACACCACGGAGATGTATCTCCGGACCATCTACGAGCTCGAGGAGGAGGGCATCGTCCCGCTTCGGGCTCGCATCGCCGAGCGTCTGCGGCAGAGCGGCCCCACCGTCAGCCAGACCGTGGCCCGGATGGAACGGGACGGCCTGGTCAAGGTTCAGGGCGACCGTCATCTCGCGATGACGGAGCTGGGACGCACCCTCGCCACCCGCGTCATGCGCAAGCACCGCCTCGCCGAGCTGCTGCTCACCCAGGTGATCGGCCTGCCCTGGGAGGAGGTGCACATCGAGGCGTGCCGCTGGGAGCACGTCATGTCCGACGCGGTGGAGGCGCGCCTGGTCACCCTGCTCGGCAACCCCACGCGCTGCCCGCACGGGAACCCGATCCCCGGCCTGGAGGAGCTCGGCGTCACCGAGAGCGCGGCCGAGGCCAAGGCGCTGGCCGAGGAGAAGGTCATGACGATGATGGAGGTCGCCGGCACCACCGACGAGCCCGTCGTCATCCGCCGCATCAGCGAGCAGGTTCAAAGTGACCCGGCCGTGATGCTTAAACTCAAGCAGGTTGGGATACAACCCGGACGCGAGGTGCGACTCGCGGTGGCCGACGACGGTGTGCGGGTGATAGGTGACGGACAGGCGGACAACACTCCCGTGGATCTCCCACGCGACGTTGCCGCGCATGTTTTTGTCGCAAGGCCCTGACCGCAGGAGGCGCGCTTGGTTGAATTCCCTCAGGGGAACCCCTCGCTCCCCTGAACGCCCAGCCTCCGTTTCACCGGGAGTGCCCGTGGACCACTGCGCGCGCAGCCGTCCCCGAGGAGTGGCCGCCGTATGAAGCGATGGGGGGATCCGTCCCGAGCCGCCGCGTCGCTGAGCCCGCAGGCGGTGCTCGACCAGGCCGAGATGGCCGTGGTCGTCACCGACCGGTTCAGCAACATCCTCTACTGGAACCCCTACGCCGAACGGCTCTTCGGGCACTCCGTGGACGAGTGCGGCGCGCCGATCATCGAGGCCCTCCGCGCCGGCCAGCCGATCGCCGGTGACGTCGCCAAGCACGTGCTGGCCGGCGGGGTCTGGGAGGGCACCTTCGAGGTGCGGCGCACCGACGGCACCCTGCTGTACGTGCGCGCGCAGGCGGTGCCGATGCGGCAGGACTCCGGCGAGATCACTGGCATCTGCGTCACCGCCCGCGAGGCGATGCGCGGCAACGAGCGGGAGAAGGACCGCTTCGGCCTGCTCGAGCGCATCGGGGAGCGTCTCGCGGGCTCGCTCAACGTCGAGGAGACCCTGCGCCAGGTCGCCGACATCCTCGTGCCGCAGTTCGCCGACCACTGCTTCATCGAGCTGATGGAGGGCGACCGGCTGATCCGCCGGGTGTCGGTGCACGTGCCCGGCTGGACGCCGCCGCCCGGCACCTGGAAGCCGGTCGGCGCGGAGATCAAATATCCGGCGGACCACTACGTGGAGATCGCGCTGCGCCGCCAGGAGACCGTGCTCGTCGAGGACTTCAGCAAGGCCTCCTTCCCGTCGCCCGGCGAGGCGGCCGCCCGGCTGTGCGGCGAGATCGGCCTCACCTCGGCGATCGTGGCACCGCTGTGCGTGCGCGGTCAGGTGCTCGGGCTGATGTACCTGGCGCTGTCGAACCTCTCCGAGCGCCGTTCCCCGCACTACGACGCGTTCGACCGCGACTTCATCGGCGCGGTCGCCACCCGGGTGGCGATCGCGATCGACAACGCGATGCTCTTCGAGGAGGAGCGGAACACCGCCGAGTCGTTCCAGAAGCACCTGCTCCCGCGGCACCTGCCCAAGCTCGACGGCCTGGAGATCGCCGTGCGGTACCACCCGGCCGCGCCGCTCGCCAGCCACGGGCAGGGCATCCAGACCCAGGTCGGCGGCGACTGGTACGACGTGATCCCGCTGTCCGCGGGGCGGGTCGGCATCGTCATCGGCGACGTGGAGGGCCGCGGCGCGAAGGCGGCCGCGGTGATGGGCCAGCTGCGGGCCGCGCTGCGCGCCTTCGCCCAGGACGACAAGCCGCCCGAGGACATCCTCGCCCGGCTCGACGAGTGGACCCGCATCGTCGCGCCCACCGAGTCCGACGACTCCGGCGGCGCGGGCGTTGCGGACGACGACGCCGACGACGTGCTCACCCCGCCGCTCGTCACCTGCCAGTACCTCGTCTACGACGCCTGGTCGCGCGAGCTGTCGTTCGCCAACGCGGGGCACGCGCCGCCGCTGCTCGTGGTGGACGGCGAGGTCACCGAGCTCGACATCGCCGAGGTCGGCCAGCCGCTCGGGCTGCGCGCCAACGGCATGCACGCCGACCTGGTGTACAAGGAGGAGACCCGGGTCCTGCCGCCCGGGGCGACGCTCGTGCTCTACACCGACGGGCTCGTCGACCGCCGCCCCACCCGGGACGGCCAGGTGCTCGACAACGCCGAGGCGCTGCGGCTGCTCCGCGAGGAGATCGCCAAGGTCGCGCACGAGCCGGTGGAGCGCATCGCCGAGGCCGCGATCAACGCCGTGCCCGGCGACATCGACGACGACATGGCGATCCTCGTGCTGCGCTCCGCCGACGACACGCTCGAGTCGTTCGAGCGCACCTTCCCGGCGCAGCCGATCATGGTGGGGGAGGCGCGCCGGATGGCGGCCGAGGTGTTCGCGTCTTGGAACATTCCAGAGGAACGCGGCGAACTCGCCTGCCTGCTCGTCTCCGAGGTCGTGACGAACGTGGTGCTGCACGCCGCGAACTCGAACGTGCCGCGGCGCGCGCTCGTGCTCGACGGCCCGCCGCTGCCGTTCGACGACTGGGACGACCCGCTGCTGGGCGAGGAGGCCGAGCCGGAGAAGGAGTTCCGCCTCCGGCTGCGCCGCGGGGAGAAGTCGATCTGGGTCGAGGTGTTCGACCAGGACCTGCGGCTGCCGCGGATCCGCAGCGCGGGCGAGAACGACGAGGGCGGGCGCGGCCTCTACCTGGTGGACCAGCTCACCAAGCGGTGGGGCTCCCGGCCCACGCCGGAGGGCAAGGCGGTCTGGTTCGAGATCCCGATCCGCTCCCGCTGACCGCCGCGACGCGGGTACGGCCCGCCGCGGATGCGGGCGGCGCGGTCAGCCGATGGTCTGCCCCCACATGGCGAGCACGACGATGATGAAGACGACCATCACGCCGGCGTAGCCCACGGGGCCGAGGCGCAGCGCCCGGCGCACGCGGTTGAGCAGCCAGGCGAACAGGAACGCCAGGAAGACCAGCAGGATCAGCCCGGTGTGCTCACCCATCGCCCATCATCTTCTCTCCGCCCTTCGCTCCGGCCTGCTCTCCGCCTTTCCGTCACCGGTCCGCGGCAGCCCCGGCCGGTACGACGGGCTCGCCGTACCGGCCGCGACGCCAACCAGTATGCGGCCCGGACCGGGCGGCCGCGCGGAGGCGGCGGGCGACGGGTATGGCGGGCGTCCCGGCGGCCGGCCGCCCGCCGGGCGGGTCAGAAGCCGAAGGAGCGGCCGATGATCTCCTTCATGATCTCGTTCGTGCCGCCGTAGATGCTCTGCACCCGGGCGTCGAGGAACGCCTTGGCCACCGGGTACTCGAGCATGTAGCCGTAGCCGCCGTGCAGCTGCAGGCAGCGGTCGACGACCTTGTTCTGCAGCTCGGTCGTCCACCACTTCGCCTTCGCCGCGTCGACCGGGGTGAGCTCGCCGGCGTTGAGCGCCATGATGCACTTGTCCACGTAGTGCCGGGCGATCTCCACCTCGGTGGCGAGCTCGGCGAGCACGAACTGGGTGTTCTGGAACTTGCCGATGCTCTGGCCGAACGCCTTGCGGGTGCGGCAGTACTCGATGGTCTGCTCGAGCACGGTCTCGGCCGCGGCCACCGCGCCGACCGCGATCGACAGCCGCTCCTGCGGCAGGTTCCGCATGAGCTGGTAGAAGCCCTGGCCCTCGGCGTCGCCGAGCCGGTTCGCCACCGGCACCCGCACGTTGTCGAAGAACAGCTCGGCGGTGTCCTGGGCCTTCATGCCGATCTTCTCGAGGTTGCGGCCGCGGGTGAAGCCCTCCATGCCGCGCTCGACCACGAGCAGCGTCATGCCCTTGGCGCCCTTGGCCGGGTCGGTCTTGGTGACCGTGACCACGAGGTCGGCGTTGATGCCGTTGGTGATGAACGTCTTGGAGCCGTTGACCACGTAGTGGTCGCCGTCCCGGATCGCGGTGGTGCGGATGCCCTGCAGGTCGCTGCCCGCGGCCGGCTCGGTCATCGCGATCGCGGTGATGAGCTCGCCGGACGCGAAGCCGGGCAGCCAGCGCTCCTTCTGCTCGTCGTTGGTGAGGTCGACGAGGTACGGGGCGACGATGTCGGTGTGGAGGGAGAAGCCGAGGCCGGTGGCGCCGACTCGCATGATCTCTTCGAGTATCACCGCGTTGTAGCGGAAGTCGGTGATCCCGGAGCCGCCGTACTCCTCCGGCACGCCGAAGCCGAACATGCCGATCTCGCCGGCCTTCTTCCAGACCTCGCGGGGGACGATGCCGTCCTTCTCCCACTGGGCGTGGTGGGGGACCACCTCGCGGGCCAGGAAGTCCCGTACGGTCTCACGGAAAAGTTCGTGTTCCTCTTCGAAGAGATCCCGGCGCATCTGACTGCCTCCTTCACGTCACTCCACAGAATACGATTCTGGTTACCTCTCAGTACATAGATCACAAGTAGGGCACATTGCCCAGATCGCCTCGGTCGGTGATTCCGCGCACTCGATACGATCAGGCGCGATTGCGGTCAACTTGGCGAGGTGTGCGGGGATGCGCTGGAGTGTGCGGCTGCGCAAGATCGCGACGGTCCTCGCGCTGGGTGCCGGAGCGGGCGCGATCGCGGGACTGCCCGCGTCCCCGGCCCACGCCGAGGGTCCGTACCACTTCACCTGCCGGGGGCCGCTCGCGCCGGGCGGCACGGTCGCGGTCAACATCTCGGTGTCGTCCCGGGAGCTCGCGGTCGGACAGCCGCTCGTGGTGCAGTGGCAGCTCGGCGTGCAGTCGCCGGTGAAGGTGGGCGACCCGTTCGACGACCGGAGGCTCGACAAGGGCGCCCATCTCGCGGTCACCGGGCGGGTGCACGCGACCGGGGTGTGGAGCGGTCAGGGCACCATCGACGCGACGGGCACGCAGTTCTACGAGGCCGAGCGGCTGCGGCAGCCGGAGAACCTGCCGCTCGGCGCCGTCGCCGACGGCCAGGTGATCGCCTCCCGGCCAGGGACCGGCGCGCTGCGCATCGGCACTCTCGTGCTCGACCTCGCCCCGGCCGAGGCGGTCTGGGACGACGAGTTCGACACGGTCCGCGACTTCTCGGTCGGCTACGAGGGCGGCTGGACGCGCAACGACGGATCGTCCTGGCCCGGTGAGACGCCCGTCGGCGGGAGCCTGCACGAGACCGACAAGGAGGGCGCGACCGCCCGGTTCACCTTCGTCGGCACCGGCGTCGACCTGATCGGGATGAAGAACTCCGACATGAGCCGGTTCGAGCTCACCGTCGACGACGGCCACCCGCCCGCGGAGTACCGCGAGGTCCACGACGCCTACTGGCCCGTCGCGGCCGAGCCCCGGCTGCGCGAGACGTTCCCGGTGATCAGGGACCTGCCGTACGGCAAGTACACGCTGACCGTCAAGAACCTCATCGACGGCAAGCACGCGCGGGTGGACGGCTTCCGCGTGCACGCGTCCACCGCGGACAACTCGGCCGCCTCGCCGTACCGGACCGTGTGCCGGCCGCCGGAGAACGTGCCGCTGATCCCGATCACGGTCACCGAGGGCGGCGGGCCGGACGAGGAGCCCGGGCCCACCGAGGAGCCCACCGGCTCGCCGTCGCCGTCCCCGACCGACGGCAACGGCGACGGGGACAACGGGAACGGCGACAACGGCAACGGGAACGGGAACGGCAACGGCAACGGGGGTAACGGCAACGGGGGCAACGGGAGCAGCGCCACGCCGAGCCCCGGGAGCACGCCGACCCCGAGCCAGGTGCTGGTGACCACCACGGTGCCGGCCTCCCCGCGGCCCACCCAGACCGTCACCTCGACCGTCACCGCGAGCCCGCAGGTGCGGATCACGCCGAGCGGCGCCGCGGCCACCGGTGAGGCCCCGGTCTCCGGGCCGCCTCCCGGCGCGCTCATCGCCCTCGGCACCCTGCTGCTCGGCGGCGGCCTCGCCGGCGGGATCGCGCTGCGCCGCCACCGGGCCGCCCACGCGGGCGAGGGCCCGATGAGCTGAGCGGGGAGGCGACGATGACGCAGCAGCCGGACGCGACCCGGCCGCCGCGGCCACCCGCGCCGCCGCAGCCCGCCGGACCGGGCCGCACGCTGCCGCGGGCGGCCCTGCCCGCGGTGCTGCTGCTCGCCTGCCTCGCCGGGATCGCGGCGATCATGGCCGGGCTGCTCGCCGTCCTCTCGCCCGCCACGACCACCCTCGAGCCGGCGCAGGAGGTCACCGTGGTGAACGCGGGCGGCGGCGGCCACCTCCCCCCGACCGTCGGCCCCGGCGGCCCCGGCGCGCCGCTCACCCAGGCCGCGCCGACCGCGCCGCCGCCCTCGCCCGCCGCGCTGCCGGTACCGCCGGTCACCACCGCCCGCAGCGTGCGCCCGGTGCGCATCGCCATCCCCGACCTCGGCGTGTCGGCCCCGCTCATGCGGCTCGGCGTCCAGCGGACGGGCGAGATCGAGGTGCCGCCGCTGAGCCGGCGCAACCTCGCCGGGTGGTACCGCCACGGGCCGGTTCCCGGCGAGCTGGGCCCGGCCGTCATCCTCGGCCACGTGAACAACCGGCAGGGCGCGGCGGTGTTCGCCCGGCTGCGGGAGATCAGGCGCGGCCAGAAGATCTACGTCACCCGCTCCGACGGGGTGGTCGCCGAGTTCACCGTGGACGGCGTGGAGCAGGTGAGCAAGAAGACCTTCCCCACCGAGCGGGTGTACGGCAACACCACCGTGGCCGCGCTGCGCCTGATCACCTGCGGCGGCGTCTACGACCGCAAGCGGCACGGCTACAGCGACAACATCATCGTGTACGCCACGCTCTCCAACACCAAGGCGGCCTGAGCCGGCCGATCGGGGCGGTTTTTCCGAGATCGCCGGGCCCCGCCGGATTCCCGGATCTAGGCTGGTGGTGCGGAATGAGGTAGATCGTCCTTGACGTGGCGATCCGCCTAAACCGCCCGGTATGTCGATGGGATCGCGACCAAACCGTGACCAAGCACTGCGATCCTGGTGCGCCCTGACGCGATCTGACAACAGTGGGAAAAGGCTAGGAGAGACACGTGCGGATGTCCCAGGCACAGCGACGCCTCGCCCTGTTCGCCGCTGCCCTCGGAACCGTCGGCGTGGGTGCTCTCCTCACCGGCCTGCCCGCCGGTGCGGACACCAGGACCGTCACCTACACCTGCACCGCCGGCGGGACCGGCACGGGCGGGGGTGCCGGGACCCCCACGACCCCGGGTACCGGCGCCTCCCCGAGCGCGGACACCGGGACGCCGACGGGCGGCGCATCCCCCACGGCCACGGACACCGGGACGGGCGGCGCCGGTGGTGAGACCACCCACGAGGTGACGATCAACCTCTCCGGCGACACCTCGGTGCGGGCGCAGACCCCGTACACGGCGACCGTGGTGATCGCGGGGGCGAACCCGTCGTTCAGCGCACCCGCGGAGATCCCGGCGGGCGCGCAGATCGAGCTCGTGCCGCAGGTGTCGGTGAGCGCCACGCCGGTCGCGCCCGCGGTCCCCTCGGCCTCCGCGCAGGCGACGGCGTCGGTGACCACCCCGGTGCCCTCCGGGGCGCCGCTCGCCCCGATCCCGACCGCGACGGTGACCGTCACCCCGCCGGCGAACGCCACCTCGCTGGTGCTGGCCGCGGACGCGTTCACGCTCCGCGTGGCGCAGCCGGGCGCCGCGGCCGTCGACCTCTACCACTGCACCCGCGCCGCCACCGGCAACACCGTCCCGGCGGCGGTGACCGCCGCGGTGCAGGCGACCGGTGCGACGACCAGCCCGACCGCCACGCAGAGCCCGACCCAGCGGATCACCCCCACGGTGGAGGTGACCGTGACGGAGGAACCGACGAACGACTCGCGGGTGGCGCGCACGCCCGCGGGCGGGGTCGCGACCGGCGGGGGAGGCGAGGCCGGGCCCGACGGCCGCATGCTCGTGCTCGCCGGATCGATCACGCTGCTCGGCGCGGCGGCCGGCGGCCTCGTGCTGCGGCGGCGCCGGCTCGCCCGAGGGTGATCGGGGCCGCCGGTGAGCATGCCACCGACCTACGGCACGGGCGGGCACCCCGGCGACGCACCGGGTGACGCCCACGGCGTGCCCGCCTACCCGGCCTTCCCTCAGCCGCAGGTGATCCAGCCCTGGCCGCAGCCGGCGCCGCCGCAGCCGGACCCGGGGCGGTCCCGGCCGAACGCGCACCAGATCATGCGCGTCGTGCTCATCGTCGCGGCCCTGGCGGGCGTGGTCACCGTGATCGCCGGGCTGCTGCTCATGGCGAGCAACCCCGAGGAGTACGGCCTCGCCTCGGGCAACGGCCGTACCTCGCTCAACGTGGGCGTGCAGCCCACCCCGGACGCGACCAACGCGGGCGCGCTCACCACCCTCGCCCCCGACGCGGCGGCCCCGGTGCCGAACCTGCCCCCGGCCCCGCCGCTCCAGCCGTCCACGCCGAAGCGGCTGATCATCCCGAAGATCGGCGTGAACGCCCCGGTCCGGTCGGTGGGCCTCGACCGCCGCGGCGAGATCCAGGTGCCGCCGGTCGACAACCCCAACCTCGTCGGCTGGTACCGGTACGGCCCGACCCCGGGCCAGGCCGGCCCGGCCGTGCTGCTCGGCCACAAGGACACCCGGACCCGCAGCGCCGTGTTCAGCCGCGTGCACGAGCTGCGCCACGGTGACACGATCGAGGTGGTGCGCATGGACGGCACGGTGGCGGTGTTCACCGTCGGCGGCCTCGAGCAGGCCGGCAAGGACGTCTTCCCCACCCACCGGGTGTACGGCGACGCGGACACCGCCGAGCTGCGCCTGATCACCTGCGGCGGTGTCTACGACCGCACCACCGGCCACTACACCGACAACATCATCGTCTACGCCACGATGACCGCCACCCGCCTGGCGTCGGGCTGACGCGGGCGGCCGCCGATCCCCGGCCGGTGCGCGGAGTGTGACCGGCCGGAACGGGCAGTGTTCTCCTCAGGGTTCTCCTCAGGGGCGCCGAAACCGGGCCCGCCGGGCCGCCGCGCGGCGCGAGCGGGCGGAGGGGTTCCGGGTCGGGCGTCCTGATGTAACCTACGAGTAACCGAATAATGCTCGGTATTCCGGGAGAGGACCTAGGAGGCACCGTGGCAGAGGCGTACATCGTCGGGGCGGTCCGCACCCCGATCGGCAAGAAGAAGGGCGGACTCTCCGGTGTCCACCCCACGGACCTGGCCGCGCACACGCTGAAGGCGCTCATCGACCGCACCGGCGTCGACCCCGCCGCGGTGGACGACGTGATCATGGGGTGCGTCATGCAGGTCGGGCCGCAGAGCCTGAACATCGGCCGGAACGCCTGGCTGTCGGCGGGCTTCCCGGAGAGCGTGCCCGGCGTCACCATCGACCGGCAGTGCGGCTCGTCCCAGCAGGCGGTGCACTTCGCCGCCCAGGCGGTGCTCTCCGGCACCCAGGACCTCGTGGTCGCGGCCGGCGTGGAGTCGATGAGCACCGTCCCCATGGGCGCGTCGCTGGTGCCGAACATGCCGTTCCCGTACGGCGAGAGCTGGGTCGCCCGCTACGGCCTCCAGGAGATCTCCCAGTTCCACGGGGCCGAGCTGATGTGCAAGAAGTGGGGCTTCACCCGGCGCCAGCTCGAGGAGTACGCGCTGGAGAGCCACCAGCGCGCGGCCAAGGCGATCGCGGACGGCCGGTTCAAGGACCAGATCGTCCCGGTCAACGGCGTGGAGCACGACGAGGGCCCGCGGCCGGACACCAGCCTGGAGAAGATGGCCGAGCTCAAGACGCTGCGCGAGGACGGCATCATCACCGCCGCCACCTCCTCGCAGATCTCCGACGGCTCCGGCGCGGTGCTCATCGCCTCCGAGCGGGCGGTACGCGAGCACAACCTCACCCCGCGCGCCCGCATCGTCAACCTCACCGTGCTCGGCGACGACCCGGTCTACATGCTCACCGCGCCGATCCCGGCCACCCGCAAGGCGCTGGAGCGGACCGGCCTGTCGATCGACGACATCGACGTGATCGAGATCAACGAGGCGTTCGCCCCGGTGCCGCTCGCCTGGCTCAAGGAGATCGGCGCCGACCCGGCGCGCACCAACCCGAACGGCGGCGCGATCGCGCTCGGCCACCCGCTCGGCGGCACCGGCGCGATCCTCATGACCAAGCTGCTGCACGAGCTCGAGCGCACCGGCGGCCGGTACGGCCTGCAGACCATGTGCGAGGGCGGCGGTATGGCGAACGTGACCATCATCGAGCGGCTCTGAGCGGCCCGCCGTACCCGAATCGTTGATCATTTGTGACGCCCGTCCCGGAGGGGGCGGGCGTCATTCATGATCGGGACTACTATCATCGGCATGGCCTACGCGGCGGTGACGCGCGGGCGCACCCCGGCCGGTGCCTCCGCACGGCGAGGATGACGGCTCTTCACCGGTGCACGTCAGGGGTGATTACAGATGCACGTGCATCCGTGATTGAAGCTGTACGGACGACGCGACGAATGCAACACTTACCGAGATTCCAGGTTTCGCCCTAGGGAGGGCTGAGATGGCGATTCGGCGTGCGGAGGAAAGCGAACCCCGATCTCCCGTGGCGCTCGCCAAGGGCGGACCCACGGTGTTGCGCATCCTGCTCGGCAGCCAGCTCCGGCGGCTCCGCCAGGAACGGGGCATCAGCCGGGAGGAGGCCGGCTACGCGATCCGCGCCTCCCACGCCAAGATCAGCCGCATCGAGCTCGGCAAGGTCGGCTTCAAGGAGCGCGACGTCGCCGACCTGCTCACCCTGTACGGCGTGACCGACCCGGCCGAGCGGGCGCCGCTGCTCGAGCTCGCCCGGCAGGCGAACCGGCCGGGGTGGTGGCACAAGTACAGCGACCTGCTGCCGAGCTGGTTCGAGGTGTACGTCGGCCTCGAGGAGGCGGCGTCGATCATCCGTACCTACGAGATCCAGTTCATCCCCGGCCTGCTGCAGAGCCGGGACTACGCCCGCGCCGTGATCAGCATCGGGCACCCGCGGGCGAGCAAGGAGGAGATCGACCGCCGCATCGAGCTGCGGGAGCGCCGCCAGCAGCGGCTGCTCGGGCCGGACGCGCCGACGCTGTGGGCCGTGGTGGACGAGGCCGCGGTGCGCCGCCCGTTCGGCGGCCGGGAGGTGATGCGCGGCCAGATCAAGCACCTGCTGGAGATGACCGAGCGACCGAACATCCGGCTGCAGGTGCTGCCGTTCGCCCGGGGTGGCCACGCCGCGGCCGGCGGGCCGTTCACCTTCCTGCGGTTCAGCGAGCCGGCGCTGCCCGACGTCGTCTACATCGAGCAGCTCACCAGCGCGCTCTACCTCGACAAGCGCGAGGACACCGACGCGTACATGGAGGTCATGGACCGGGTGAGCGTGCAGGCGAACACGGTCGCCGCGTCCAAGCAGTTCCTCAAGGACCTGCTCACGGAGCTGGACTCCTGAGACCTCCGGCCGCCGAGACGCTCGGCTCGTAGGGCCCTCGCTTTTTCGTCCCGGACGTGCCGCGCGGGCACGCCCGGTGCCTCGGCGTGCCCGCGCCGCTTCGCCGTACCGGCCGGGCGCCGGTCAGCCCTTCGCCGCCACCTTCTGGCGCGGGACGGCGACCCACGGGCCGTCGATCGACGGGTCGAGCACGCCCTCCTCGAGGAACGTGTACCGGCCCTCCAGCACCCGGCGGGCGATCCGCCGGTCGGTGTCGTCGGTGTTGTCCCACAGGTCGTGGAAGAGCGCCTCGACGCGCTGCCGGGCCTGCCGGCAGAAGCCCTCGGCGAGCTCCAGCGGGGCGCGGCCGAGCCGGGAGGCGTCCTCCCGGGCGCGCAGGCAGGTCGCGGTCATCGCGAACAGCTCGGCCCCGATGTCGACGATCCGGCCGAGGAACCGCTGCCGGTGCTCCAGCCGCCCCTGCCACCGGGACATGCCGTAGAAGGTCGACCGGGCGAGCTTGCGGCAGGCCCGCTCGATGTACCGCAGCTCGTGGGCGAGCGGCCCGAACTCCGCGTACGAGCCCGGCCGGTTGCCCGGCCCGGCGACGAGCGTCGGCAGCCAGCGCGCGTAGAACCCGCCGGCGCGGCGCGCCGCCGCGGCCTTGGCGCGCAGGTCCGCCTTGGGGTCGACGAGGTCGCCCGCGACCGAGAGGTGGGCGTCGACCGCCTCGCGGGCGATGAGCAGGTGCATGATCTCGGTCGAGCCCTCGAAGATGCGGTTGATCCGCAGGTCGCGCAGCATCTGCTCGGCGGGCACCCCGCGCTCGCCGCGGGCGGCGAGCGACTCGGCGGTCTCGAACCCGCGCCCGCCGCGGATCTGCACCAGCTCGTCCGCGACCTGCCAGGCCATCTCCGAGGCCCACAGCTTGGCGAGCGCGGCCTCGATGCGGATGTCGTTGCGCTCGTCGTCGGCGAGGCGGCAGCACAGGTCGACGAGCGCCTCGAGCGCGTACGCGGTGCACGTGATGAACGCGATCTTGCCGGCCACCGCCTCGTGCTCGCCGATCCGGCGGCCCCACTGCACCCGGGCGTCGCCCCACTCCCGGGCGATCCTCGCGGCCCACTTCGCGATGCCCGCGCACACCGCGGGCACCGAGATCCGGCCGGTGTTGAGCGTGGTGAGCGCGATCTTCAGGCCCTGGCCCTCCTTGCCGATGCGGTTCGCCGCCGGGACCCGCACGCCTTCGAACCGGGTGAGGCCGTTCTCGATGCCGCGCAGCCCCATGAACGCGTTGCGCCGCTCCACCGTGATGCCGGGCGAGTTCGCCTCCACCACGAACGCGCTGATCCGCGAGCCGGTGCGGGCCATCACCACGAGCAGGTCGGCGATCGTGCCGTTGGTGGTCCACAGCTTGGTGCCGTCGATCACGTAGTGGCCGCCGTCCGGACCGTCGACGAACGTGGCCGTGGTGGACAGCCGGGCCGGGTCGGAGCCCACGTCCGGCTCGGTGAGCAGGAACGCGGAGATCTCGCCGCGCGCGCACCGCGGCAGGAACGCCCGCTTCTGCGCCTCGGTGCCGAACAGCCGCAGCGGCTGCGGCACGCCGATCGACTGGTGGGCCGAGAGCAGCGTGGCGATCGCGGGGGAGTAGGAGCCGATGAGCGCCAGGGCCCGCGCGTAGTAGCGGTGGTTGAGGCCGAGCCCGCCGTACTCGGGCTCGATCTTCATGCCGAACGCGCCGAGGTCGGCGAGCCCGGTGATCACGTCCTGCGGGATCACCCCCTCGCGCTCGATCGCGGCCGGATCGACCTTGTTCTCGAGGAACCGGCGCAGCGCGCGGAGGAACTCGTCGCCCCGGGCGTTCTGCTCCGCGTCCGGCCGCGGCATCGGGTGCACGAGGTCGAGCCGGAGGTCGCCGAGGAACAGCTGCTTGCCGAAGCTCGGCCGCGTCCACTCCCGTTCACGCGCCTGTTCGGCGATCTCGCGTGCTTTCGCGTAGTCCGTCATCTCGGCCTCCCAACGACGCCTCGGAGGCGACGTTTTGTATACGTACCGTCGACGTTGCGTGTCGTGCGAACTACGTACCCAATGGGAGGCCGACGATTGCGGCCGCGGGCAGGCCGCCGTCAGACCCTGGTCAGACCCTGGTCAGAACGCCGTCAGGACGCGGCCGGGCCGCGCCCTCCGGCGCTCCGGGTCAGGCGTCGCCCGTCTCGGGGACCCGGGCGACGCAGAACACGGTCTGGCCGAACGGCGGCCGGATGAAGCGCTCGATCAGCCGGGTGAGCGGCACCACGGTGCGGTCGTAGATCTTGACCAGCCGGGGGTCCGGGTAGCTCGCGCCGCCGCGCCGTACCGCGACCCACCAGGCGATGCCGCCGAGAAGGTTGATCGGCTTGAGCACCTCGATGCCGAGGCCGGCCCGCTCCACCGTGGCCCGCAGCGTCTTCGGGGTGTACCGGGTGACGTGCCCGACCTTCCGGTCGAAGTCGCCGTAGAGCTGCATGTAGCCCGGCACCCACAGCACGATCCGGCCGCCCGGCACGGTCACCTTCGCCACCGAGCGCAGCGCCTCGACGTCCTGCTCGATGTGCTCCAGGACGTTCATCATGACCACGGTGTCGACCTTCTCCCGCAGCGGGATCTCGGTCGGCAGGCCGAACTGCAGCACCTCGACGTTCTCGTGGTCGGCGAACCGCTTGGTGAGCTGCTCGACGCAGTACGGGTCGAAGTCGCTCACCACGAGCCGGTCGAGGCGGGGCAGGAACTGCTCCGCGAAGTGCCCCAGTCCCGAGCCGATCTCCAGCATCGACCGGCCGACGTGCGGGGCGACCATGTCGTACTCGTAGCGCCGGTAGTTGCGCGCCTCGTCCCCGCCCAGGTGGTTCTCCAGGGCTCCGTCACCGGCGGCCGGTTGAACAACACGGTCATACCCAGACATGTGTCCCGTTCCGATCGATGGTGGTTTTCGCTCGGGATTGCGCGACAGCGTACGGCCGGCGGCAGCCCCGGCCACGTCGGGAGTCTAGTGCCAGCGGGCCGCCCGCGTGGTCCGCCGCGCCTACGATGAGGGTTTCGCGAAAGGGGCTTCATGGCGACGACCTTCGTCGGGCGGCGTGCGGAGCTCGCCCAGCTGACCCGCCTGCTCCGGCGGGCCCGGCTCGTCACCCTCTGCGGGGTCGCGGGGGTCGGCAAGACCCGCCTCGCCCGCCGGGTGCTCGAGCACGCCCGGGAGATCCCGGTCGACCTCACCGTCATGGTCGACCTCGAGCCGCTCGACGACCCGGACGCGCTGCCCGGCGCGGTCGCCCGCGGCCTCGGCGTCGGCTCCTGCGGCGACCGCACCGCCGGCCAGGGCGCCGCCGCCGAGCAGGTCGCCGCGATGGCCGCCCGGCTCGGCGGCCGCCGGGCGCTGCTCGTGCTCGACACCTGCGACCGCGTCGTCGACGCCGCCGCCCGCCTCGCCACCGCGCTGCTGCGCGCCGTACCCGGCCTGCGGGTGCTCGCCACCGGCCGCCAGTCGCTCGGCGTGCCCGGCGAGCACGTCCACCTCGTGCGCCCGCTGCCCGGCTGCGACGCGGTCGCGCTGCTGCGCGACCGGCTCGGCGACCCGCCCGGCCTCGACACCGAGGCGGCCCGGGAGCTGTGCGGGCTGCTCGACGGCGTGCCGCTCGCCATCGAGCTCGCCGCCCGCGCGCTGCCCGGCCGCCCGATCCGCGACTACATCGCCGCCCTCGGCGACGGCTGGGAGCCCGCCGGGGCCGCCCCGGTGGCCGCCGCGGACCTGCCGGAACGGCACCGCAGCATCCGGGCGGCGCTCGGCTGGAGCCACGGCCTGTGCACCCCGCGGGAGCGGCTGCTGTGGGCCCGGCTGTCGGTGTTCCCCGGCGACTTCGACCTCGCCGCCGCGGAGCACGTGTGCGCGGGCGGCCCGCTGCCCGCCTGGGCCGTGCTCGACGCGATCGGCGGGCTCGTCGACAAGTCCGTGGTGCTCCGCGCCGACCTGCCCGGCGCGGCCCGGTACCGCCTGCTGCGCGGGGTGCGGGCGTTCGGCGCCGAGTGGCTCGACCGGCTCGGCGAGCGCGACGCGGTACGGCGCCGCCACGACGATTACCGAAAGTGGCGGATCGGACGCGGAGAGCGGTGAATCCTTCTCCCGGGTAGGAGGATCCTTCGTCTTCGAAGGTCTCCGCCCCACCCGTGACCACTGATCGCACCCGTGTCGTTACCCACGGCATGGTTGCCTGGCGGGCAGGAGGGCGGACCAGTGATGAAGACGTCATGGCAGACCGGCAACCTGCCCGCGGAGATCGGCGGCCTCATCGGACGCTCGGCCGAGCTCGCCGAGCTCGTCCGGCTCATCGGGGAGCACCCGGTGGTGACCGTGACCGGGCCCGCCGGGGTCGGCAAGACCCGGCTCGCGATCGAGGCGGCCCGCGCGTGCCGCCTCCCGGACGGGGCCTGGTTCGCCGATCTGGCGGCCGAGCGCGACCCCGGCCTGCTCGCGCACGGCGTGTCGGCCGCGCTCGGCGTGGGCGACCAGGCGGCCCGGCCGCAGCAGGAGGTGCTCGCCGAGCGGCTCGCCGGCAAGCGCATGCTGCTCGTCCTCGACACCTGCGAGCACCTGCTCGCCTCCTGCCGCGAGCTCGCCGCGGCGATCCGCGCCGCCGCGCCCGGAGTGCGCATCCTCGCCACCAGCCGGTGCCCGCTCGGCCTGCCGGAGGAGCGGATCCTCCGGGTGGAGCCGCTCCCCGTGCCCCCGCCCGGGGACGAGCGGCCCGAGCGGTACGACGCGGTCCGGCTGCTCGCCCGGCGCGCCGAGGCGCTCGGCGCGCGGCCCGCGGGGGCGGCCGGCGACCGGCGGCCGCTCGGCGAGCTGGCCCGGCGGCTCGACGGCATCCCGTTCGCGCTCGAGCTCGCCGCCCGGCGGCTGCGCACCGTCTCCGCGGGCGAGCTCGCCGAGCGCCCCGGCGACGTGTTCACCCTCCTCGGCGACGACCCGGGGCGGATCGCCGAGGGGCGGCACCACTCGCTGCGCACCGCGGTCGGCTGGAGCCACGAGCTGTGCGGCCCGCGGGAGCGGCTGCTGTGGGCCCGGCTGTCGGTGTTCCCCGGCAGCTTCGACGTCGGCTCCGCGATCACCGTGTGCACCGACGAGCGGCTCCCCGACGCCGCCCGCGCGCTCACCCGGCTGATCGAGGCCTCCGTGGTCACCCCGAGCACGGCCGGGCGGTGCCGGATGTACGCGCCGATGCGCGAGTACGGCGCGTTCTGGCTGCGCGAGCTGGGCGAGGAGGAGGAGCTGCGGCGGCGGCACCACCGCCACTACCGCGAGGCCGCCCTCCGCGCCGAGGCCGAGTGGGCGGGCCGCGTCCAGCTCGACTGGACCGACTGGGCGCACCGCGAGTACCCCAACCTGCGGGCCGCGATCGAGCACACCGTCACCGAGCCGGAGGGCCTCGAGCTCGTCGCCGCGCTGTGGTTCCTGTGGCTGTGCGCCGGCCGGATCGCCGAGGGCCGCCACTACCTGGAGCGCGCGCTCGCCTGCAACCGGCGGCCCGCGCCCGCCCGGACCAAGGCGCTGTGGGCCTCGGCGTGGGTCGCGCTCGCCCAGGGCGACCTCACCGTCGCCGCGGACCGCTCGCTGGAGGCGCTGGAGGAGGCGGGCGACCAGGGGGACGAGGCCGGGGCGGCCGCCGCGGTGCACGTCGCCGCCGTGCTGGCGCTGCTCCGCGACGACCTCGACCGCGCGCTCAAGCTCGTCTGCGAGTCGATCGACCTGTATTCCCGGGTGCCGGAGCCCGGCATCGGGCTCGCCATGGCGCGCCCCACGCTCGCGCTCGTGCTCGGGCGGCGCGGCGACCACGCCCGCGCCGACGAGGTGCTCCGCGGGCACCGGGAGTGGTGCGAGCGGCACGGCGAGGTCTGGTCGCGCTCGTACGGCGACTACGCCCGGTCGGTGCTCGCGCTCGCCCGGGGCAACCTCGACGCCGCCGAGGAGCACGTACACGCCGCGCTCGCGGCCAAGTGGCGGCTCGGCGACGCGCTCGGCAGCGCGCTCGCCGTCGACCAGCTCGCCGCGATCGCCGCCGCCCGCGGCGACGGCGAGCGCTCGGCCCGGCTGCTTGGCGCCGGGCAGCGCATCTGGTCGGCGTTCGGCGCCCCGCGGGCCCAGGCGTTCGGCGCCGCCCGCGGCAGCACCGAGCACCGGGTGCGCAGCATGATCGGCGACGAGCGGTACGAGGCCGCCTACGCCCGGGGCACGAGCCTGGAGGGCGGCGTCCTCGACTGACCCGGCTCCGGGCGGCGGGTCAGCGGCCGACCGCCGCCGGGGCCTCCGGCTTTTCCACCGGCGCGGCGAGCCAGCGGTCGATCTCGCGCAGCAGCTCCACCTTGACCGAGTCCGGGGCGGCCGAGGACCGGATCGACTGGCGGGCGAGCTCGGCGATCTCCGCATCGCGGAAGCCGTACACGGTGCGGGCGAGCTCGTACTGCGGCAGCAGCCGCGCCCCGAACAGCAGCGGGTCGTCCGCGCCGAGCGCGATCGGCACCCCCGCGTCGAACAGCCGGCGCAGCGGCACGTCCGCCACGGTGTCGGCGACGCCGAGGCCGACGTTCGAGGTCGGGCAGACCTCACAGCAGATCTGCCGGTCGGCGAGGCGCTCCATGAGCCGGTCGGACTCGGCCGCGCGCACGCCGTGCCCCACCCGGTCGGCTTCCAGGTCGTCGATGCACTCGGCGACGCTCTCCGGCCCGGCGAGCTCGCCGCCGTGCGGCACGGCGAGCAGCCCGGCCCGCTTGGCGATGCGGAACGCCCGGTCGAAGTCCCGCGCCCGGCCCCGCCGCTCGTCGTTGGAGAGCCCGAAGCCGACCACGCCGCGCCCGGCGAACTGCCCGGCGAGCCGGGCGAGGGTGCGCGCGTCGAGCGGGTGCCGGGTGCGGTTCGCCGCCACGATCACCGCGATGCCGAGCCCCGTGGCCTTCGCCGCCCGGTCGGCGGCGTCGAGGATGAGCTCCAGCGTGCTCGTCAGGCCGCCGAACCGGTGCGCGTACCCGGACGGATCCACCTGGATCTCCAGCCAGCGGGAGCCCTCGGCCACCTCGTCCTCCGCCGCCTCCTGCAGCAGGCGGTAGACGTCCTCCGGGCGGCGCAGCACCGAGCGCGCGATGTCGTAGAGCCGCTGGAACCGGAACCAGCCACGCTCGTCGGTCGCCCGGAGCCGGGGCGGCCAGTCCTCCTCGAGCGCGTCGGGGAGGTGGACGCCGTGTTCCCGGGCGAGTTCGATCAGCGTCGAGTGGCGCATCGCCCCGGTGAAGTGCAGGTGCAGATGCGCCTTCGGCAGGGTGTGGAGCGGACGTGGCATTGCCATATCGTGCCGCACGCCGCCGAGTGCGCGCGGCCGTTCCGGCCGATCGCCGGCCGCCGGAATCCGGACCTGCGGCACCGCCGCGCCGCGAAGGCGGGCGAAAAGGAACGGGCGAAAAGGAACCCGGCGGCGGCCGCGCGGGCCACCGCCGGGGGACGTCTCCTGGGGACGTCTCCGGGGGACGTCTCGGTACGGCGCGGCGCGCGGGCGTCAGTGCGCCTCGGCGAGCAGCTTGCCGATCCGGCTCACGCCCTCGACCAGGTCGTCGTCGCCGAGCGCGTAGGAGAGCCGGAAGTAGCCCGGCGTGCCGAACGCCTCGCCGGGCACCACCGCGACCTCGGCCTCCTCCAGGATCACCTCGGCGAGCTCGGCGGAGGTCTGCGGGCGCCGCCCACGCAGCTCCTTGCCGAGGATGTTCTTGACCGAGGGGTAGGCGTAGAACGCGCCCAGCGGCTCGGGGCACACCACGCCGGGGATCTCGTTGAGCATGCGCACCATCGTCCGGCGGCGCCGGTCGAACGCGGCGCGCATCTCGGCCACCGCGGACAGGTCGCCGGAGACCGCGGCGAGCGCCGCGGCCTGCGCCACGTTGGAGACGTTCGAGGTCGCGTGCGACTGCAGGTTCGTGGCGGCCTTCACCACGTCCTTGGGGCCGATCAGCCAGCCGACCCGCCACCCGGTCATCGCGTACGTCTTGGCGACGCCGTTGAGGATCACCACGCGGTCGCCGAGCTCGGGCACGGCCGTGGCGATCGAGGTGAACTTCGCGTCGCCGTACACCAGGTGCTCGTAGATCTCGTCGGTGACCACCCACAGGCCCTTCTCGGCGGCCCAGCGGCCGATCTCGGCCACCTGCTCGGGCGGGTAGACCGCGCCGGTGGGGTTCGACGGCGAGACGAACAGCAGCACCTTGGTGCGCTCGGTGAGGTGCCGCTCGAGCTGCTCGACCGAGGCGAGGTAGCCGGTGGTCTCGTCGGTGACGACGTCCACCTGGACGCCGCCGGCGAGCTTGATCGCCTCCGGGTAGGTGGTCCAGTACGGCGCGACCACGAGGACCTCGTCGCCCGGGTCGAGCAGGGTGGCGAACGCCTCGTACACCGCCTGCTTGCCGCCGTTGGTGACGAGCACCTGGGACGGCTCGACCGAGTATCCGGAGTCCCGCCGGGTCTTCTCGGCGATCGCCTCCTTCAGCTCGGGCAGGCCGCCGGCCGGCGTGTACTTGTGGAACCGCGGGTTGCGGCAGGCCTCGACCGCCGCCTCGACGATGTAGTCGGGCGTGGGAAAGTCCGGCTCGCCCGCGCCGAAGCCGATCACCGGGCGTCCGGCGGCCTTCATCGCCTTGGCCTTGGCGTCCACGGCGAGCGTGGCGGATTCACTGATCGAAGAGATGCGCTTAGAGATGCGGGGACGGGTCATGCCTCCATCGTCCCAGACCACGGCCGGTGTTTCGCTGTGATATCCGCGACCTGTGCCGTGTGGCGCGGTAGCGTTGACGTGCGCGGACGCAATTCGGTTCGACGAAGCGGCCATTCCCACGTACACTCACAGACCTAGTGAGCCACGCGACGCGGGGGCAGCACGTCCTCACCGGCACGGGGGGACGACACCTGCCGCCGAAGCGGTAAGGTGGTTCGCGACACATAGGGCACTGGCGCAAGTGGTAGCGCACCGGTCTCCAAAACCGGCGGTTGGGGGTTCGAGTCCCTCGTGCCCTGCGAAGTGCGGTCCGCGCACCGGGTAGGCGTGTTGGCGCGCCGCAAGATGCGACGGACACGACGAAGCAGGTGAGGACTGTGGCGATCGACACCCGCAGCGAGGCCGCGGACCGGCCGAGTGAGAAGAAGAAGGCCAAGAAGCGCACCTCGCCGGCACTCTTCTACCGCCAGGTCGTCGCCGAGCTCCGCAAGGTCGTCTGGCCGAGCCGCCGGGACCTCGCGACCTACACCGCCGTGGTCCTGGTCTTCGTTGTGATCATGGTTGCGATCGTGTTCGGCCTCGATGCATTGTTCACCCAGGGTGTGGTGGCGGTCTTCGGCGGCTCCTGAGCGGCCGGTGGACCTCGCCGCCGAACCCGCCCAGTCCGACGACGAGTAGAGAGAAAGTCACCGTGTCCGAGTTCCCACCGTCGCCCGGTGAGTCCCGCGAAGAGTGGGATCGCGAGCCGGAAGAGCCGGTAGAGGCCGCCGAGACGGCCGCCGGTTCGGCCGAGGCCGACTCCGCGGCCGAGGCGGGTCAGCAGGTCGGGTCCGAGTCGGGCGCCGCCGTGGACGAAGACGGTGACGTCCTGCCCGGCGAGGCCGACGGGGAGGACCCGGTGGAGGCGTTCAAGGAGACCCTGAAGGGTCTCCCCGGGGAGTGGTACGTCGTCCACTCCTACGCCGGTTACGAGAACCGGGTGAAGTCCAACCTGGAGAACCGCATCCAGTCCCTCAACATGGAGGACTACATCTTCCAGGTTGAGGTGCCGACCCACACCGTGAGCGAGTTCAAGGGCGGCAAGAAGACCCCGGTGAAGGAGCGCGTCCTCCCCGGCTACGTGCTCGTGCGGATGGAGCTCACCGACGAGTCGTGGGCGGTCGTGCGCAACACGCCCGGCGTGACCGGCTTCGTGGGCCTGTCGAACAAGCCGAGCCCGCTCACCCTCGACGAGGTGGCGAAGCTGCTCGCCCCCGAGCCGGAGGAGGAGGCCAAGGCGGCGAAGACCAAGGCCCAGGCCGCCACGGTCGAGTTCGAGATCGGCGAGTCCGTCACGGTCATGGACGGCCCGTTCGCCACCCTGCCGGCCACGGTGAGCGAGATCAGCCCCGAGCAGCAGAAGCTCAAGGTGCTGGTGTCGATCTTCGGCCGGGAGACGCCGGTCGAGCTGTCGTTCAACCAGGTCTCCAAGCTCTGATCGGAGCCGGTGAGACGCAGGCCCCCGGCGCCACGGCCGGGGGTCGGCGCGTTCTTGGTAGGATTCCGGTGCTCGCGCTGACCAGACGGGCCCGCCGCAGGGCTCGCGGTGAGCGGGTGCGAGGACCTCACCGACGGACGGTCGGTGACGCGCCGAGCACCGGCCTTCCGGTCGCATCCCCCGTCTTCGGATGAGAGGTGCGGGGGCGCAGCCTGTTGGTCGCCTAGACTGGGGCGGTCCAGCGCATGTGGGAGTCGCGGTAGCGCAGGCCGCTATCGGCGGTACCGGCACGATCCTCACCCCGTGGGGCGCGCCGGATGCGGCGCTGGTCAACGCCCAGCTCGTCTCCCCACGTCCGTGGGGCGTTCACGAAGGACCCGGAGAAAGAGCAGATGCCTCCGAAGAAGAAGATCGCCGCGCTGGTCAAGGTACAGCTTCCTGCCGGCCAGGCCACCCCCGCTCCGCCGGTCGGTACCGCGCTCGGTCCGCACGGCGTCAACATCATGGAGTTCGTCAAGCAGTACAACGCTGCGACGGAGTCCCAGCGGGGGAACATCATCCCCGTAGAGATCACCATCTACGAGGACCGCACCTTCAGCTTCGTCACCAAGACGCCGCCGGCGCCGGAGCTGATCAAGAAGGCCGCGGGCATCGAGAAGGGCTCGTCGGTGCCGCACCGCGACAAGGTCGGCAAGATCACCAAGGCGCAGCTCCGCGAGATCGCCGAGATGAAGATGAAGGACCTCAACGCCCGCGACGTCGAGGCCGCCGAGAAGATCATCGCCGGCACCGCCCGGTCGATGGGCGTCACCATCGCCGACTGATCTCGCACCGTTTTCCGTCCCCGCCGGTCACGCCGGCGACGTCCGTCGCCCGCGCCGTACGGCTCCGCGACCGCGGAACCCGCCGGCGATCGGGCCAGGCAGAACCTGTGGGAGGGCCGGGCGCGGCCCATACCACGGTTCACTCGTAAGGAGTGAGCAGATGAAGCGCAGCAAGGGTTACCGGAACGCGGCCGCACTGGTCGACCGCTCGCGGCTGTACACGCCGCTCGAGGCGGCCCGCCTCGTCAAGCAGACCTCGCCCACGAAGTTCGACGCGACGGTGGAGGTGGCGCTGCGGCTCGGCGTCGACCCCCGCAAGGCCGACCAGATGGTCCGCGGCACCGTCAGCCTCCCGCACGGCACCGGTAAGACCGTCCGGGTCCTGGTCTTCGCGACCGGTGTGCGCGCCGAGGAGGCCCGCGCGGCGGGCGCCGACATCGTCGGCGCGGACGAGCTCATCGAGGACATCGCCAAGGGCAACCGCCTGAACGAGTTCGACGCCGTCGTGGCCACCCCCGAGCTCATGGGCAAGGTCGGCCGGCTGGGCCGGGTGCTCGGTCCGCGGGGTCTCATGCCGAACCCGAAGACCGGCACGGTGACGCCGGACGTCGGCAAGGCCGTGACCGAGATCAAGGGCGGCAAGATCGAGTTCCGGGTGGACCGGCACGCGAACCTCCACCTGGTGATCGGCAAGACCTCCTTCGACGAGCGCGCGCTCGTGGAGAACTACGCCGCGGCGCTCGACGAGGTGCTGCGGCTCAAGCCGTCCGCCGCCAAGGGCCGCTACCTGAAGAAGGTGACCTTCAGCTCCACGATGGGGCCGGGCATCCCGGTCGACCCCAGCATCACCCGGGACATGACCGCGGAGCTCGCGAGCTGACGCGCTCGCCGGACAGCGACGTTCCACGATCTCCACGATGGGCTCCCGCCGCCGCGGCGGGGGCCCATCGGGCTTTTCCCGGGGGTCCGGCGGCCGGTCCCGGGCCGCCGCCGGGGCCCGGCCGTACGGCGCGCCGCAGGATTTGGCGGTGCGCGCGGGAAGGCCGTAAGCTGTCCTGAGCCGAAGACCGCTGGTCGTCGCCGGGCCGCTCATGGCCCGGTGGCCGAAGGTCCCACGTGTTGGGCGACCCGCGCAGGTGGTGGACGTTTCTCGCTGGGGTTGAGCCGCGGCGGGCGTGGTGCCCGTGCGCCGCGCCGACCCTTGATCGGGAAGCCCCGGAGCGCCTGCGCCCGGGGTTTTGTTCGTTCTCGGGACCTTCGCCGGCGGCACATCAGGAAGGAGGCCCATGGCGAGGGCGGACAAGGCGACGGTCGTCGCCGAGCTCACCGATCACTTCTCGAGCTCCAGCGCTGCCGTCTTGACCGAGTACCGCGGTCTCACCGTGTCGCAGCTCCAGGAGCTGCGCTCCACGCTCGGTGGGCACGCGAAGTTCGCCGTGGCGAAGAACACGCTGGCCAGGATCGCGGCGAAGAACGCCGGGGTCAGCGGCCTGGACGACCTGCTCCAGGGCCCGACCGCGATCGCGTTCGTCAAGGGCGACGTGGTCGAGGCCGCCAAGGGTCTGCGCGACTTCGCCAAGGCCAATCCCCTCCTGGTCATCAAGGGCGGTGTCGTCGACGGCAAGCCGATGACGCCGGCCGAGATCACCAAGCTCGCCGACCTGGAGTCCCGCGAGGTCCTGCTCGCGAAGCTGGCCGGCGCGATGAAGGCGAAGATGGCCCAGGCCGCCGCCACCTTCAACGCGCTGCCCACCAACATGGCCCGGCTCGCCGAGGCCCTGCGCGCCAAGCGCGAGGAGGCGGGCGAGTAAGCCGTCGAGCGGGCCGCCGGGGCGGACGCGCCCCCGGCGGCCGGGGGGATTGCCGGAGCTCGCGTACCGCGGTCCCGATCGAACGTACGAATCACAGGAGGAACGACCACCATGGCGAAGCTCAGCAACGAGGAGCTGCTGGACGCCTTCAAGGAGATGACCCTCCTTGAGCTGTCCGAGTTCGTGAAGCTCTTCGAGGAGACCTTCGACGTCAAGGCCGCCGCCCCGGCCGCCGTCGCCGTCGCCGCCCCGGGTGCCGCGGCCGGCGCCGCGCCCGCCGAGGAGGCCGAGGAGAAGGACGAGTTCGACGTCATCCTCGAGGCCGCCGGCGACAAGAAGATCCAGGTCATCAAGGAGGTCCGGGCCCTCACCAGCCTCGGCCTCAAGGAGGCCAAGGACCTCGTCGACGGCGCGCCCAAGCCGCTGCTCGAGAAGGTCAACAAGGAGACCGCGGAGAAGGCCAAGGCCGCTCTCGAGGCCGCCGGCGCCACCGTCACCGTCAAGTGACGTTCCGCCGTCTCCCGGCCGCGCGCTGAGCCCGCGCGGCCTACCCCTTCGGGCGGCCGCAGGGCGCCGAAGGACGTGCGATTTCCCGAAGAGGGCTGTCACCCGGTGCCGGTGGCGGCCCTTTTCGCGTTCCCGGCGCACCGCTGCGGCCGTGCCGTTCCGCCGGGCGCTCCCGGCCGTTCCCCGGCACCGGCCGATCCCGGATCCGCGGCGGCCGCGAACCCGGGCGATGCCGATCGCGTAGGAGTACGGTGACGCCCGGATCACCGCGGGTTATGATCCGGGCGACCCTCACCGGGAGGCCGGATGGAGCGCCGCACACCACGCCTCGTCGTCACGCTCGCGCTCGCCGGGGTGGTGCTGGCCCTGGCGGCGGCGCTGGTCTGGATCCGGATCGAGCTCGCCGCGGCGCGGACCGCGGCGGAGGACCGTGAGGCGGCGATGCGGGCGGCGGCGATGCACGCGGTCAGCCTGATCTCGCTCAACCACCGGACCGTGGACGAGGACATCCGGCGCATCCTCGCCACCTCGACCGGCGAGGCGCGGCAGGCCCACGAACGGCACGCCCCCGAGCTGCGGCGGGCGGCGCTCTCCGCCAAGGTCGTCCAGACCGGGGTGGTACGCGCGGTCGGCCTCGTGTCGATGAACGCCGCGCACGACACCGCCGAGGTGCTCGTGGTCGCGGACGCGGTGAACCGGTTCGAGGACACCGAGCCGCGGTTCGAGGAACGCTTCTACCGGTGGACCATGCGGGTGAGCAAGGTGGGCGGCGCCTGGCTCGTGTCGAAGGCGGAGCAGACGCAATGAAGCACCGCGGACCCGGCGAACCGGACCGGCCGCACGCCTCCGGCGGGCGGTGGGCCCGCCGCGACCCGGTCCGGGGACGGCACGGCCGGCGCGGGCGCCCCCCGTACGCGGACGAGCGGCCCGAGGAGCCGCCGTCGCAGGTCGGGGCGTGGGTTCCCCGCGGGCCGGGGGTGTCCGGGCCACAGCCGTCCGCTGAGCGGCCGTGGGCGGCGGACGCGGACGACCCAGCGCCCGACGCAGCGCCCGGCACAACGCCCGGCACGGCACCCGACACGGTGCCCGACGCAGTGCCCGGCACAGCGTACGGCATGGCGGCCGGCGCGGATCCCGGCCTGGCGGCGGGCGGCGGGCCCGGCGGCCGGGCGGACCGGGGAGCCGGCGGCGTGGCCGGGCCGTACCCCGACGACGGCGCGGACGAGCCGGCGCTCGGCCCGGCGGAGGTGCTCGACATCGACCCCGGCGGCGCCGAGCCGAGGCGGCGGCGCGGCGCCCTGCTCGTCGCCGTGCTGGCGATCGCCGCGGCCGTGCTCGCCACCGCGGTGACGCTGAGCCACCTCGAGCTGCGCGAGCTGCGGCGCACCGAGGAGGCGGCGGCGGAGGCGCTCGCGACGGCGCGGTCGTACGCCTCCGTCATGATGTCCTATGATCACCGCAGCATCGAGCAGGACCTCGCCCGGGCCGCGGGCCACGCCACCGAGCGGCTCGCCGCCCGGTACCGGCGGCTCGCCGAGACCCTGGTCCCGGAGGCGAAGCGCGACCAGGCGGTCCAGCAGGTGCGCGTGACCGGGGCCGCCGTGGAGTCGGCCACCCCGGAACGGGTACGGGTGCTGATGCTTATCAACCGCACCACTAGTAAACTCCCGCCCGGCGCGAAGAGCCGCAGAAGCGAGGTCGTCCTCGGGCGCGTGCGGTTCGTCATGGTCAAGGGCGGTGACGGTGCGTGGCGGGTGGACGAGCTGACCACCCTGCTCGGAGACCCGCCGGCTCGCACCTGACGAGAGGGCTCGACCAAAATAGTGGTAAAGGTAATGTTTGGACTCGGTCCAGACTGGGTATACCGTCGCTGCGATCACGTCGGCAGGCGGTAAGCGTTCGCCCACCGTCCGGGCCGGGTGTTAGCGGTACTCGCGGGCGGGTATCGTCTGGGACCGGTGTCCCCGTACGGCGCGCGAGGCCGGGAAACCCGGCGGTTCGGGTAGCCGACCGGGCGAAATATGGGCCCGTGGGCTTGACGTTTCGCCGCTGACGGGCGATGCTGCGACCAACGTGGAGCGCAGAGCGAGAGCAGAGTGGACAGGTGTATGCCGTTCGGCTACACTGCCCCTTTGCGCTGCCCTTTGACGACCCGCTTCTCTCGGTAACCCGTTGTGAGGCGTCGTCGTGGCGTGCGTGTAGTCAGTCCGCGAGCCCTCGGAAGGACATCTGTTGGCAGCCTCGCGCAACGCCTCCGCCGTGACCAATGGCCCTCGCCGCGTGTCGTTCGCGCGGATCCAGGAGCCGCTCGAAGT
>Ga0207870_100218_pt1 | contig 51255 bp, 42 predicted proteins | sample CeladaPassage60B_FD_187477 | JGI IMG/M metagenome (GOLD analysis project Ga0207870, IMG submission 187477) | Cellulose-adapted microbial communities from the Joint BioEnergy Institute, USA - Passage3 60B (SPAdes) (version 2) | ecosystem: Engineered > Bioreactor > Continuous culture > Unclassified... | reverse complement strand
CAGCCCTCGCATCAGCTGCCACCACGCCTTGTTCGGCTCGCCGACCACATTCGCGGCGGGCACCCTGACGTCGCTGAAGAAGACGTCATTGACGACATGCCCGTCCATGGTCTCGATCGGCCGGATCTCCAAACCCTGGCTGTCGGTGGAAACCATCAACAGGGTCAGGCCCTCGTGCTTCGTTCCCGATGAATCGGTGCGGGCGAGCACGAGCAGGTGCCGCGCCAGGTGGGCCGCCGAGATCCACGTCTTTTGGCCGTTGAGCACGTACTCATCGCCCTCGACCGTGGCCTTCAGCCGCACGCTGCCCAGGTCGGATCCCGCGCCGGGCTCGCTGAGGGCGATCGCCTCCACTTCCCCGGCGCACAGGTTTCCCACGATGGTGCGCTTCTGCTCCTCGGTCCCCCATCGCAGGTAGGTCTGAACCGCGGTCAGCCCGGTGGAGTACGCGGTGATCGGCGCCAGCCCGCGCGAGGTCTCCTCGAGGAAGATGCATTCGTCGACGAACCCGGCGCCGGCACCCCCATACGCCTCAGGGAGGGAGATGCCCAGCCAGCCGAGTCCGGCGAACTTCTTCAGCAGCTCGGGACTGGTCGCCTGGCGTCCCCTGTCCGTCAGGGCATCCCGCTGCGCCAGAGTCCCGCACTCGCGGGCGCAGAACTCACGTATCGCTTCGGCGAACCGCCGCTGTTGCTCTGTGAAGAGCATTTCCACTCCTGATCCGGTGAGACGGACGTTGGCCCGTGCACGAGCGGGCGATGGAGCCGCCCCGTTGAGAGGCGGCACCGTCCCTGGAACTAGTTGGCCCGGTAGGGAGAGAAATCCGGGGTTCGCTTCTCGTTGAATGCGGTGATGCCTTCCTGTGCTTCAGCGGACCCGCTGAACAGCTTCAGGCTGGAGTAGGCCATCTGGCCGATGGCGGCGAAGTGCTCGGTGTCGGTGTTCAGCGACTGCTTGAGGACCTTCAGCGCCGTAGGCGAGAGCTGGAGGATCTCGTCGGCCCACGCACGGACCTCCTTGCGGAGCTGGTCGTAGGGAACCACCTTGTTCACCAGCCCCCACTGCTCGGCCTGCGCAGCGGTGTACCGCCGGCAGAGGAACCAGATCTCCCGGGCTCGCTTCTCCCCGATGACCCGGGCGAGGTAGCCGGTGCCGAAGCCCGCGTCGAAGGAACCGACGCGAGGACCGTTCTGGCCGAAGATCGCGTGCTCGGCCGCGATCGTCAGGTCGCACAGGAGATGCAGCACGTGGCCGCCACCGATCGCGTAGCCGTTGACGGCGGCGATGACCGGCTTGGGCACGTCGCGGATGACGCGGTGCAGGGCGTCGATCTCGAACAGCCCGCTCTCCGAAGGGCCGTAGTCGCCCGTCTCGGCACGCTGCTTCTGGTCACCGCCGGTGCAGAAGGCCTTGTCGCCGGCGCCGGTCAGGCAGATCACCCCGACCTCCGCGCTGCTCCACGCCTTCTTGAAGCACTTCACGAGCTCGTCCACGGTGCGGGCGCGGAAGGCGTTGTATCGGTCCGGCCGGTTGATGGTGATCCACGCCAGGCCGTTCTCGACCTCGTAAGTGACGTCGGTGAGCTCGTCCATTGATCTGAAAATCCCTTCGCTAAACCGTTCTGGTGGAATGAGGGAGAGCGTTCGCACCCGCCCTCAGGGAAGCGGCGGCCGCCTCGGTGCGCTCCGTCGCCCCGGAGGGATGCGCGGGCGGGTCACCGCATCCTCCATACGGGCGGCCGCTTCTCGCGGAAGGCGCGCACGCCTTCGGCGAAGTCCTCAGTGGCGAAGGCGAGGGCCAGCTTGGACTGCAGCAGGTCCAGCGCCTCGTTGAGCCCGAGGTCCCTCGTGGCGTTGATGGCGTCCTTCCCGAGTCTCATCAGCAGCGGCGACTTCGCCGCAACGGCGTGCGCCCAGCTGCGTACCGTGTCGTCGAACTCGGCGTCGGGCACGACCGCGTTCACGATGCCGAGGTCACGGGCCTCCGACGCGGTGATCAGATTCCCCAGCATCATCAGCTCGTTGGCTTTCATGCGGTCGACGTTCCGGTAGATGAGCGCCGAGATCATGAACGGGAAGACCCCGACGTTGATCTCGGGACAGCCGAAGCGGGCTGACTCCTTCGCGATGATCAGGTCACAGGCGAGTGCCAGGCCGAACGCCCCGGCGAGGACGTCGCCGTTGGCGGCACAGATCACCGGCTTCCCCAGCCCTCCGATCAGCTTGAAGAGCCGGGGGAAGCGGTCGAGGCCGAGGTACTTGGCGATGATGGAACGGTCATCGCCGAACGCCTTGAGATCGCCGCCGGCGGAGAAGATCCGATCGTGGGACGAGGTGAGCACCACGACCCGCACGCCGTCGTCGGCTTTCGCCTGCTCCAGCACGCGCAGCAGCTCGTCGAGGAGATCGTCGCCGAGCGCGTTGCGCGTTTCCGGGCGGTTCAGCGTCACGAAGGCGACGTGCTTGTCGTTCACCTCGTAGCGGACCGGTCCGTCTACCACGGCGTGGTTCCTTTCCGCGTGGATGGATTCAGTCATGGGCCAGCACGACCTTGCCGAAGTGACCGCCCTGCTCGAGGTACTCGTGTGCTTGGTCCGCCCGGTCGAGTGGGAAGACTCGGTCGATGATCGGAGGCGCCACGGGGTGGGACTCGAGCAGTGAGAGCAGCCCGGCGAAGTCGCTCGGGCTGCCCATGGTGGTACCGAGCAGGTCGTACTGGCCGAAATAGAAGTTCCGTACGTCGAGACAGGCCTGCTCGCCGCGGGAGGCGCCGAGGCAGACCAGCCGGCCGCCGGGCCGTACCGCCTGGAGCGATTCCCGCCAGAGCCCGACAGGATCCAGGACGAGATCGAAGCCGCGGCCTCCCGGCGACAGATCTTTGGCCGCCTTCACCCAGTCAGGCTCGGTGTAGCGGACTCCCCCCCGTGCCCCGAGGTCGCGGGCTCGCGCGATCTTCCCGGACGAGGACGAGGTCACCGTCACCGAGGCCCCGACAGCAGCGGCGAGGGAGACCGCCATGGTGGCGATGCCGCCCCCGGCGCCGAGTACGAGAACCGATTCTCCGGCGCGCAGCCGGCCACGGGTGAACAGCGCGCGATAGGCGGTCAGCCCGACGAGGGGCAGCGCCGCCGCCTCGAACCAGCCCAAGCGCGCGGGCTTGGGGACCACGCACTCGGCGGGCACCCGAACCAGTTCGGCGTACGTCCCGGGCTCGTAGTCACCGAGGATCTGCCAGCGCGGTCCGGGTGCGCTCTCGTCGTCGCCCCACCACAGGGAGGGCAGGATGACGACCTCTTCGCCGGTGTCGACGCGTACGCCAGCGCCGTCGGCGCCCAGGACGTGCGGGAGAGGAGAGCCGTACCTGCCCTGCCGGACCAGGACGTCGTGCCAGTTCAACGCGCTGGCGCGGAGCCGGACCAGAACCCACCCCGCTTCGGGCCGCGGATCGGGGAACTCCTCAAGCCGCAGGTTCTGTGCCGCGCCGAACTCGCGCAGAACGACCGCTCGCACGGCACCTCCCTTCGCATGAAAGGTCTGACCGTTAGACCCTATTCGTATTCACCGTGGAACACAAGGTCAGGGACGGCCTCCGCCCATCGTCAGGCGCAGATACCGGGAGACCGCCTCCGCGCGGTTCTCCACGCCGAGCTTGCGGAGAATCCGCTTCACATGCGATTTGACGGTGCCATGTGCGATGACCAGCTGTTCCGCGATGCGGTTGTTCGTCGCGCCGTCGGCCATCAAGGCAAGCACCTCGAGCTCCCGATCCGTGAGAACCGATTCGAGGTCCGATGCGAGCTCGGGGATCCGGGCAGTGGCGGCGCTCCGTCCGGTGGACGCCCTCACCTGCTCGCGGCCACTGAGATCTATCTCGGCGGAGGCGTGATCCTCCAGAGCCGCCTCAACCGCCCGCAGCGCACTCCGCACCTGCTCGCGCTGGCCACGTAGCCGCTCCAGGAGGACCGCACGTTCGAAGATCTGGCTGAAGGCCTCGGCGAACGCCCACAACGTGTCACGGTCAAGGAGGGTGACCTTCCGGGATCTGTAGCCGGCGTGGAGGAACCCGATCACCCGCCCGCCCGGCATGAGCGGCGCGGCGACGTACGAGCTCTGCCCGGACGCTGCCACAAGCGGTTGATGGACCCGTTGATCGTCCTCACCGCCGGTGACGAGCACCGGCTCGCGCCGCCGGATCATCTCGCTCTCCACCAGCAGGTGATCCAGGCGGATCTCCGGGCGTGTGTTGATCCAGCACAGGAAGGCCCGATCCTGCTCACCGCCCGCCGGCGCATAGCTCTCCCACGGCTGCCACACCGAGCCTTTGACCCGGGACAGCATGACACGCTCGAAGCCACAGCTCCGCGCTGCCGCCTCGCACACCCCGCCCAGCAGCCGATCCGGGTCCTGCACCTTCCGCAGACACGACAGGCCGGCCTGGACGGCTTCCAGGCGCTGGAGCCGCTCATGGACGAGGAAGGCCCGGATCTCGTAGCGAGTCTCGTGCACCTCGGCCAAGCACGCGCTCACGGCGGCGAGCGAGGCAGGGCTAGCGCGATCGTCCGGTGAGACGAGCCGCTCGTGAAGCAGGGCTCCGAGTATCGCCAACCGCCCATCCAGGTCATTTAGGTCATCACCTGTCGGAGGGCCGGAATCCCCGATGCCGTCGATCAACCTTCCCGCCGCTTTCAGCAGGTCACGCCCCTGGCGTGCCAGTTCCTCACGTCTCTCTCGCCCGGCGGGCGGCGCACCGTTCGCCCTCTTACGGCGCGTTCTGTCCCCGTAGGGGGACTTCTTCGGAGGGGCCCAAATCTCCTCGACTGACATTGCGTTTAAGGTCCAACCATTCTATCGTTCGATCGATACCTCAGTGTCCTACATCACACCAAATTGCGCTAGCGAGGAAGGTCCCCATGGCGTTCGCGACGGTGACGGACCGCTACTCACCGGAAGAGATCGAGAGCTTCTACTCGGCCGGGTTCTGGCAGAACGACACTCTCTTCGGCATCCTGGAAAGGCAGGCCGCGCTACGGCCTGACAAGGTGTTCATCACCGACGGAACGACCGCACTGACCTATCGGGAGTTGCGAGACGGCGCGCTGCGCCTCGCGGTGGGGTTCAAGCGTCAAGGCATCCGCAAAGGCGATCGCGTCTCCGTGCAGATCCCCAACTGGGCGGAGTTCGCGCAGATCACGCTTGCACTGTCCCGGATCGGGGCGATCCTGGTGCCGATCATGCCGATCCTCCGGCGCGAGGACGTCGCCTACGTCCTCAGACACGGCGGCATCCGGATGGCTCTCACGGCCGAGACGTTCAAGAACTTCAACTACCCCGAGATGTACGGAGCTCTTCTGCCCGAATGTCCGGATCTGGAGAAGATCGTCGTCGTCAGAGGGGCGGCCTCCTCGGAATCCGAGTCGGTGATCCCGTTCACGTCCCTGCTCGCTGACGTCGATCCGGACGCCGCGGACGAGGAGCTCGGAGAGGGCCCCGGACCCGACGACCACTTCGTGATCGTTTACACCTCGGGTACCACGGCTCGCCCCAAGGGCTGCCTGCACACCTTCAACACCATGGGCTGTGGCGCGCGGCTGCTCGCCAAGAACTGGGGCTACAGCGAATCCGACGTCCAGTTCGGCCCCTCACCGGTCACGCACACGACCGGACTCGTCACGAGCATCCTGCTCCCGCTGATGCAGGGCGCGTCCTCCCACATCATGGAGTCTTGGGAGCCCGTCGCCGGCCTGGAGCAGATCCGCCGGTACCGGTGCACGGCCGCGGTCACCGCGGCGACATTCCTGCAGATGCTCATCGACGCCTACGACCCCGAGAAGCACGACCCCAGCAGCCTGCGGCTGTGGGTGGCGGCGGGTTCGCCCATCCCCGCGGCACTCGTCGAACGCGCGCGTGAGCTGCTGCCGAAGTGCAGAGTGCTGAGCCTTTACGGCCGCACCGAGAACATCACCACCACGATGTGCAGCATCGACGACGAACCGGAGCGATCGCTCACCTCCGACGGAAAGGCCCTCCCCGGATGCTCCGTCAAGGTGGTGGACGAGAACGGCAAGGAGGTGCCACGCGGCCAGGAAGGCGATGTGGCGTACCGGGGTCCGATGCACATGCTCGAGTACGTCAACGATCCGGAGGAGACCGCGGCCCTGTTCACCCCGGACGGGCATTCGCGCTCCGGCGACCTCGGGGTGATGGACGAGGACGGTTATGTCCGCATCACGGGCCGGTCGAAGGACATCATCATCCGCGGCGGCATGAACATCAGCGTCCGTCAGGTCGAGGACCTGCTCGCGGCTCACCCCGCGATCGCGAGCGTCGCCGTCGTCGGCATGCCCGACCAGCGGCTCGGAGAGCGCGCGTGCTGCTACCTCGTCCCCAGCCCGGGACATGAGCCGCCCACCCTCGAAGAGGTGAGGACCTACCTCCTCGACAAGGGTTTGGCGATCCAGAAGGTTCCCGAGCGCATCGAGGTGGTGGAGCAGATGCCGATGACCGCGACCGGCAAGATTCAAAAGCACGTGCTCCGCCAGGACATCGCCGACAAGCTGAAGCAGGGCAAGTAGTACGGCCGCCGCGAGTGGCACATCCGGATCTCCCTGCCACCGTGTGGCCGGTGCCCACGATCCGCCGGCCGCGGGAGACCGAGGCAAGACCTGCACCATGAGCGGGGAGCGTCGACATTGACCGCGGTGAAGGGCCGTGCGGCGAGCGAGGAAGCGCTGCTGCGCCAGGCCGTCGAGCGAGCGTGCGTCATCGGCGGTTTCACGCGTGCTCGTCTCTTCCTTCGGGACGAGGAGGGCGAGCAGTTCCGCTGCCGCGCGGCCCATGGCTACGGCAGACCAGCGGTCCCAGGAGAACAGGCCGTGCCCGCCGACGATCCCATCGCGGAGGAACTGGCCCGCCACAGACGCCCATTCCTCTCGAATCACGCGCCGGGCGATGCCCGTCTGCGACGGAGCGTGCTCGGTCATTCCTCCACCGGGACCCTGCTCGGCATCCAGGTCCATGCCGATGGTGCGGGCGTCGTGGGGTTGCTCGTCCTCGAGGACGACGCCGAAATCACCCTTGACCGGCGACTCCTCGATCAGCTTGCGGCCTACGCGGACCTCGTCGGCAGCATGGCCTCTTTCCTTGACGCGCAGCACCGGCTGAGGGAGCGCTATGAGGATCTTTCCCGGCGGCACCGAGTCCTCTCCATCCACCACTCGGTGGAGAGACGGCTGAGCCGGCTGGCCGGCGGCGAGGGAGGGCTGTCGAAGATCGTCAAAACGGCCGCCGAGCTGGCAGGCAAGGTCGTAGCCCTATTCGACTCCCACCAGCGGCTGGTCACCTCGGCCGGCCCCGAGAACCGGGCGTTGATCCGGGTGCAGCCGCCGGCTCAGATCCTCGCCGCCGTCAGCCGGCCTCCCGGCGCCGAACGCCCGGAGCCCACCGTCGTTCCGGCCCAACCCCTTAAAGGCGTGACAAGGCGGCACATCGTTACCCCGGTGTGCGGTGCGGGCGAGCGGTTCGGCTGGCTGGTGATGGTGGAGTACCCGTCGAGGCTGCTTCCCCTGGACACGTTCATCGTCAGCCGGACCGCCGAATACCTCGGCAGGGAGTTCGTCATTCAGCGGCGGGTCGCCGGCGTCGCCTGGAACGCGCGGGCATCGCTGGCACGGCAGCTGGTCCGGGGCACCTCGAACGCGGACGATCTCCGCAGCTGCGGGGAGTACCTCGGCGTCGACATCGATGCTCGAAGGGTGCTGGCATATGTGCTCGGCTCTCCCGCGCAGCGTGAGGCCTCTCTCTATGACGAACGGCTGGCAACCGAAATCGGGCGGATACTCGGGCTGGAAGTCCTGGCCACGCGGGGATCGGAGGGAGTCATCCTCCTCGTCGAAGCACCGCCCGACATCAGTCCCATTGTGATGGTGGACCGGGTCAAGTCGGCCATCCGTGAGGCCGTTGCCAAACTGTCCCATCACGATGTGGCCGTCGGGGTCTCGGCGGTCTGCGAGCCGTCTCGGTTGCCCCGCGCATATCGCGAGGCCCGGGAGGTCGCGCATTGCATCGACAGGTTCGTACGTGGCCCGTCGGCCCGGATCCTCGCCGTCGATGATCTAGGACCGGCTCGGCTCTTCGTCGCCAACGGTGACGCTGCGTCGGTACGGAGCTATGTCGACGACGTGCTCGGGCCGTTGTGCACCGACGATCCCGGCGCCGCGAACCTGCTGCGGACCCTGCAGACCTACTTCGACTCCGGGCTCAGCGTCCGGGTGGCCGCAGCGAAGCTCGGCGTACACGAGAACACCATCCGGTTCAGGCTCGCTCGCGTGCGGGAGGCCACCGGGCTCGATGTCGCGGGCAAGGCCAGCGATCAGCTTAGTGTGCAGACGGCTCTGCTGGTGCTTCGGCTCAAGGGCCATCCGGCATTGCCGTCGTTCGACTACGACCTCGAGCGGAACGGGAAGAAGACGGCGTGAGACAGGTTGGGCGCCTTAAGGCTCTCGTAACCGGGGCCGCGAAGCAGGGCGGCATCGGGCAAGCCATCGTCGCCAGGCTGGAAGCCGATGGCATGGAAGTGGTGACCATTGACAAGTCACCCGGCTGCACATACCAGGCCGATATCGCCTCCGACGAACTGCCGCCGTTCGACGATATCGATGTCTACGTTGCGAACGCCGCTCTCACCACCGTGATCGGGTCCGCTCACACGATGCCGCTCGACGAGTGGCAGAAGGACCTGGATGTGAACCTCACCGGCACTTTCCGCGTACTGCAGGCCTGCTTGCCCGGAATGCGGCGGCGACGCTTCGGGCGCATCGTCGTGATCTCGAGCACGGCCGGAACCCGGGGACTGCCGGGCCAGGTCTCCTACAGCACCACGAAGGCGGGCCTGATCGGGATGGTCAAGACCGTCGCCGCCGAGAACGTGCGGATGGGCATCACCGCGAATGCCGTGCTGCCCGGCATGACGGCCAGCTCCGCGGTGCTGTCGATGCCCGAGGAGATCGTGGACGCGTGGACGGAGAGCATGCCCAACGGGCTCGTGCGGCCCGAGGACATCGCCCACGCCGTGGCTTTCTTCGCCTCACCTGCCGCGTCCAGGGTGACCGGACAGGTCCTCACCGTGGACGGTGGAGACGGCCTCAACGTGCGCTCGGTCACCCGGTCCGTGGCGAGGAGATGACGACTGTGCGAGCCTTCGTCATCAACGAACTGTGCGGCCCTGACGGCGGCGCCGTGACCGACGTGCCGGAGCCTGCCGGTGCGCATCCGTGGGCCGATGGCCGGCGGCTGCTCATCGAGGTATACGCGGCCGGCGTCTCCTTCCCCGATCTCCTGCAGAGCCGCGGTGAATACCAGCACAGCGTGCCCACGCCCTACGTCTGCGGCGGCGAGGTGGCGGGTGTGGTACTCGAAGCGCCGGAGGGATCGAGGTTCGTCCCCGGTGACCGGGTGGCTGGGCCTGTTTCAATATCCGGATCGGTCGTCTGGCTGGTCAGCTGCGATTGCCGCGGTCGGCCAGCCAGAGCGTGAGGTCCCGTGCGATGGCCTCATGATCGGACTGGGTGGATCGCCGGTGTTCCTCACGCGCAAGATCGCGGTATTCAACCTCATAGGCGTCATCGCCAAGGCGGGACACCGAGGCGTACCAGGTGGGATCGTCCTCATCGGGCAGGATCGTCACGAAGGTGTTGTCAGTCTGGTTCAGATCGCCGATGAGCTTGGCCAGCTCCTGCGGTGAGGGGTTGTCCACGTGGTGGCCGTTTTCGGCATCGACGCAGTAACGCGGAGTGGGCATCGGCATCCCCTCTTTACCGGAGTTCGAGCTGATCAGCTAGTCCAGGATGCACCATGCTGGGTGGGTGATGCCGGGCCGTCGCCGCGGCCGGCGGGGTCAGCCACTCGTTCATCGCGGCGATGTGCACGGTGGCCTCGTACCGGACGGCGAGCTTGTCGTATCGGGTGGCCACCGCGCGGTGCTGCTTGAGCCGGTTGATGGCGCACTCCACGGCGTGCCGGGCCTGGTAATCGGTGGCGTCGAACGCCGGAGGACGGCCGCCGGCCGAGCCGCGCTTTTTGCGGTTGCGGATCTGATCGGCCGGCTCGGGGATGGTGCACCTGATTCCGCGCCGGCGCAGGTAGGCCCGGTTGGCTGCCGAGGAGTAGGCCTTGTCCCCGCGCACCCGCTCAGGCCGGGTGCGGGGCCGTCCCGGCCCCAGGCGGGGCACCCGGATGGCCTGCAGCACCGGCACGAACTGTGGGCTGTCGCCCCGCTGCCCGGCCGTGATCACGATCGACAGCGGCTTTTGGCCCTGCTCGCAGGCCAGGTGAATCTTCGTGCTCAAGCCACCCCTGGGCCGGCCGAGCCCGTGATCGGCAGGCTCGGCACGAGCGCCGCCGGGCGGCTCCTTTTGCGCGTCGCCGTCACGGCGCGCACCGGCCGCGTGCTGATGGGCACGGCACACGGTGGAATCCACACTGACCTGCCAGCAGATCAGCCCCATCGCGTCCGCCCTGGCCTGCAACGCGGTCACAATCGCCGCCCAGACACCCGCACGCTGCCACCGCCGGAACAACCCATAGACCGTCTGCCACGGACCGTACCTGGCGGGCATATCCCGCCAGGGCGCACCGGTCCGTATCCGCCAGCGCACACCATCGATGAGCTGCCGTTTCGACCACACGGGCGGGCGTCCCCGCCCGGCCGTATCCGGCAGCAGCGGCTTCAGCACCGCCCACTGCTCATCCGTCAGATCCCCACGACCCACACCGTGATCATCACGGCCCCAGGTCACATGGAGATCAACTTATGAAACAGGCCCTAGCCTCACCGTTTGGGGTGGGATGGCCGAACGCGCGCTCGGCATACCGCAGTACACGGTCAAACTCCCCAGAGCGATGGACTACGCCGAGGGGGCGGCCCTCTACCTCAACTACGCGACAGCGTGGTTCTCGCTGTACCGGGCCGGATTCGACAGGGGCGAGACGGTGCTGGTCCACGGCGCCGCGGGCGGAGTGGGTACGGCCACCCTGCAACTGGTACGGGCGCTCGGCGGTACGTCGATAGCGGTCGTCTCCAGTGATGAGAAGGAGAACGTTGCTCGTCAGGCGGGTGCGAACCATGTCGTGCGCAGCACCGGCGGATGGGTCGGCCGGGTCCGCGACCTCACGGACGGCCGGGGGTCGACATCGTCGTGGACCCGGTGGGCGGTGATCGCATCATCGACTCTCTCCGCGCACTCGACGTCGGAGGCCGGCTCGCCGTCGTCGGGTTCACCGGCGGAATCCCCACCGTCAAGATCAACCGCCTGCTGCTACGAGATCTGAGCCTGGTGGGGGTGGCGCTGGCCCCGTATGCCGAGCGCCACCCCGCGATCACCGGCACGCTCGCCAAGGCTCTCGAGGAGCTGGCGGCGGACGGATGGATCACACCCATCGTCGGGCGTCGTCTTCCCCTCGAGGAGGGTGCTGAGGCGCTCAGGCTGCTCGAGCGACGGGAAGCCCTCGGGAAGGTCGTGGTCGATCTCCGGCCGAGCACACCACGATCGTGACGGTCCAGCCGCGGATTCTCACGCCGTGAAGACAGGCGCGTTCATGGGTGATTTCGCCTGTTCGAACGGCGCGGGGTCACCCGGGTCATCCGGCGAGAGAAGAAGCCGTGACCCGCCAGGTGCGCGGCGACGCCCAGAAACCGGGCCCGCCGTCGTTGGCGGCAAGCCTCTCGTCCGTCGTCCGGTGATCCGCCCGGGGATCACGGCTCGGTCTGCCACCCGGCGACGTCCGGACAGCCAGGGCCGGCCCCTGTGCATGGTGATCGCTGGCGAGGTCAGGCGACCGGTTCCAAGCCGGCCGCCTGGCAAGCGGCCATCAAGAACGACCTCACCAGGGCGGGATCCTTGTAGTAGGGGTCCCCCACCCCGGCGAGGGCGCGGCGGCGGCTGTGCTCATAGAGAATCGCCAGCTTCCACAGCGCCAGAACCGTATACCACGTCAGATTCGACAGATCGCGGCCGGTCAGCTTCTCGTAACGTGCCGCGAGCTCCTCCCGGGTGGGGAAGCCCTCTTCGAGCGTCGCGGTGCCCAGCTCCTCGGTCGGGGTCAGCGGCTTCCCCCGGACCGGGTAGGAGGCCAGGAAGTAGCCCACGTCGAACAGGGGGTCGCCGAGAGTGGCGAGCTCCCAGTCGAGGACCGCCGCGATCCTTCCCGAGGAATCCGGCGCGAGAACGATGTTACCGATCCGGTAGTCGTTGTGGACGATTGTCGCGTCCGTCTCCGGCGGCACATTCGCTGCGAGCCAGGCGTCGATCTCGGCGAATCCCGGCGGCAGGCTGCCGTCCTCATTCGCGATCAGGCGGCCCATCCGCCGGCGATGCCGATCGTTGAAGCCTTCCGGACGTCCCATACCCGCTAGACCGAGCGCTCGCCAGTCGACAGCGTGCAGCGCCGCGAGGGTGTCGATCAGGGCCTCCCCGATCCGCCGCCGCACCTCGGGGGAGCTGAGCGTGGGCGGGGTGGCGGTGGTGACCACCGGGCCCTCCACATAGGACATGACATAGAACGGAACGTCCAGGACCTCGCCCGCCTCGCAGACGGCGAGCACCTTCGGGACCGGGACGTTCGTACCGGAGAGCGCGCTGATCAGCTTCGCCTCGCGAAGCATGTCGTTGGCGCCCGGCGGGATCGGCGGCGGCGGGGGCCGCCGCACCACCACCCGCCGCTCACCATCGGTGACGAGGAAGGTCAGATTCGAGTGCCCATCACCGATCCTCCTCGCCGTCAGCGCACCACCGCAGATCGCACGCTCCCGCAGGAACCTCTCCAGGCGGCTGAGCTCGGCGGCCGACCATTCCCAGATCATCGTTTGCCGCTCTCCACCAGGTACTGCAAATACGGGGCCGACCAGTGCGTTTCATATTGCCCGGCTCCGTCCTCGCCATCGATGACGGCACGGCAGGCCGCCTCGTATATCACCGTGTTCATCCTGTCCCGCGTCGGCAGCTCGACCACGCCGAAGCTCTCCATGACCACGTGGGTGGTCTCCCCCGTGATGTCGACGAGATCCGCCTCGAGGCGACGCTGCGTCATGTCGTCGTGGTATTCCGCGCGGTGGTTGATATGCGATACGGGGACCGTGACGCCGTCCTTGACCACGTAGCCTGCGAATCCCCATTCCCCTCGGGCGATCCAGATCCAGCCGTTCGCCACCCGCCCGGACTCGGTGTAGGCGATGAACCACTTCCAATGGTGGGGTATCCCCCAGTCCCGGGGTCCCCAGGAGTGGTCGCGGTGTCCCTTGCGATCCCACTCGATCCGCCGGCCACCGATGTCGAGGAACCCCGTCACGTGCCCCGTCTGCTCCAGGCGGTTCTGGGCGAACCATTCCGGAAGGCCATCGGGATTGGAGCGGTAGCTGAACGCATCGTGTACGGCCTCGAAGTTGAACTCAATGTTCAGGTCGTCGCTGCGGTAGCTGACCTCTGCGGTACGGCGTAGCTCCGGCTGTTTGACGCGCAACCCCTCGAACTCGAAGTCGTCGAAGTCCATGTCGGGCCCGACCACCCCTTGTGCGAGTTTGAGCCTCACCGGCTGCTCGCCCGGTCCCCACACTGCGACGTTGTAGCCCGTCTTGCCCTTGTCGGTGACGTACAGATAGATCTGCATCCCGAGCCGCTCTTCGGGCATGATCAGCTCCCAGAAGAGGCTGTCACGCATCTTCCCCCCCGGGGCCGGCCAGTGCCGGAGGTCGTCATTGGGCCCGAAGCCGGGGTCGATGCCCCCTGGAGTGATCATGTTCTCCTACCTCCCGGTGAAGTTCGGGTCACGTCGCTCCTTGAACGCGGCCAGCGCCTCACGCATGTCCTCGCAGCGGGTCAGCAGGGCCTGCCCACGGTTCTCCAGCTCCAGCGCGCCCGCGTAGGAGGCGATCTCCTGGTTCCGCTGCAAGGCGCGCTTCGACATGCGTACGCCTCCGGGCGAATTGGCGCAGATCTGCCGGGCGAGGGCCAGTGCCTCGTCGAGCAGCCGGTCGGCAGGCACGACCCGGTTGACCAGCCCGATCCGCTCGGCCTCCTCCGCGTCGACGATCCGCCCGGTGAAGGCGATCTCCGCAGCCCGGCCCGAGCCGACCAAGCGTGTCAGCTGCCACGAGGTACCGAGCTCTCCGACGGACAGGCCGACACGGACGAAAGCGGCGTTGAACTTCGCTGACGGTGAGGCAAGGCGGATATCCGCTGCCAGCGCCAGCGACATCCCGCCTCCCGAGGCGGCTCCATTGACCGCCGCGATCACGGGGAACGGGAGGTGCCGGATCGCGGCGAGGGCACCGGTGGCGAGTTCCTGGAACTTCAGGAACTCGCGGACGCCCATGGTGGTGATGACATGGATCTCGTCGAGATCGAAACCTGCGCAGAACGCGCGGTTCCCTTCGCCGGTCATGATCATCGACCGCGTGGGGGTGTCCCGCAGCGCATCGGCGACGGCGTTCAACTCTTCGAACATCTTGACCGTCATGGAGTTCATGCGGTCCGGGCGATTGATCTTCATCAGTACGACGCCGCCGTCCAAGACCTCGAGGGCGAGCGTCTCCACCTTCAGCGCTTCGAAGTCGAGCATCGGGCTCCTTCTTCGTGGTCGTCTCGGCTCCGCCCGATCATCGGCCGGTGAACTTCGGTGCTCGCCGCTGTTTGAAGGCCTCGAGCGCCTCGCGCATGTCCTCACTCCTGGTGAGCAGCGCTTGGCCGCGGTTCTCCAGTTCGAGCGCGGCCGCATAGGAGGTGATCTCCATGTTGGCCTGCAGCGCCCGTTTGCTGAGCTGCACGCCTCCCGGGGAGTTCTGGCAGATGAGCTCCGCCATGGCGATGGCCTGGTCGAGCAGATCGTCCTCACCGGTGACCTTGTTGACCAGGCCGATCCGCTCGGCCTCCTCCGCGAAGACGAAGCGTCCGGTGCAGGCGATCTCGAAGGCGCGGGCAGGGCCGATGATCCTCGTGAGCAGCCACGAGGCACCGAGGTCCCCGGCTGACAGGCCGATGCGCACGAAAGCGGCGTTGAACTTGGCCGACGGCGCGGCAAGGCGGATATCCGCGGCGAGGGCGAGCGACAGACCGCCACCGGCGGCCGCTCCGTTGACCGCCGCGATCACCGGTATCCGCATGGATCGGATGGCCGCGAGTGATCGGGCGGCACGTTCCTGCTGGTCGAGCATGCCCATGGGCGACAACGACGGCAGCTCGTCCGCGCCGTCGAGGTCATAGCCCGCACAGAACGCTCTCCCCTCTCCGGTGATGATCAGGACTCGCACATCGTCGTCGGCGTCCAGCGTCCGGGCCAGGGTCTCCAGCTCCGCGAACATCACGTTCGTCATCGCGTTCAGCCGCTCGGGCCGGTTCAGCTTCGCGATGGCGATGTCGTGCCTGGGCCACTCCAGCCGGATCGTCTCGAACTCCGGGTCCCTTCGCCCCACGTTCTTCTCCTCGCTCTACGGTCGCAGGCCGGGTTCAGCTGATCGTTCTTTGGCTCTTGAGCGCGTCCGACATGTTGTCGACGATCGCGAGCGCGGTGGCTTCGGCCTCCTCGGGGCTGAGTCCCCAGGCGGGGGCGACCAGGTTGACCTGGTCGAAATGAGCGGCATGCTCCGCCACCCGCTCAGCGAGCCGTCCCGGGGTGCACGCCACGCCGATGGCGTCGATGGCCGCATCGGGAACCGCGGCGACGATCGCCTTCTCGTCGCCGGCCCGGACCGCCTCTCGGATCCGCTGCTGGGCAGCGGCCCATCCGTGCAGCTCGAAGAGCCGGTCGTACACGCGCGACGCGGCATATTGGGCGATCGCGTACGCGAGTTGCCGGCGCGCTTTCTCCTCGTCGTCGTCGACCGCGCACATGAGGATGCCCATCAGGGTGATCTCAGCTGGATCGCGCCCCACGGAGCGCGCCCCGGCCTCCAGGTGGGGCCGCACCACTTCGTCGACGTACTTGCCGGTGAACATCGGGTGCCCCACGAGTCCGTCGGACACCTTACCAGCGGACTGGATCATCCTCGGGTTGACCCCCGCGGTCCAGATCGGGAGGTGCTCCTGGATCGGGGGCGGCGTCTGGGTCGTGGGCCGGATGTGGACGCGATAGAACCGGCCTTCGTGGTGCACGGGCCCTTCGTGCAGGCGCCACAGTTTGCGGAGAACGGTGACGAGCTCCTCCATCCGAGCCGCCGGCGCCTCACCGCTCACGCCATGCCAGTTCTCCATCATCCCTGGCGTGCCGTTGCCGAGGCCGAGAATCAGACGGCCTCCCGACAGCTCATCGAGGTCCCGGGCCTCCGCGGCCCAGACAACGGGGGTACGGCCGACCCCATAGGCGATGCTCGACCCGATCCGGACCCGCTTGGTGGCGATGGCGAGCGCCGCCATGCTGATCGTCGCCGAACGGTTGTAGAGATCGTTCGCCCAGATGGCCGAGAATCCGGCCTCCTCGGCTTTGACGGCGATCGAGCCGGCGCGCTCGAAGCGTTCCGGCCCGTGGCCCGAACCGAATACCGTCAACCCGTACATGTGCCTCCTAGTCGGTGTGCTCTGCGATTGCGCCATCCCGTCGCCAGGAGGTGATCCGTTCCTCGTCGATCCCCCACTCCCGCAGTGCCTCTACGGTGTGCTCCCCTGGCGACGGGGGCCGGCGGACAATGGCCGTGGGGGTGCGGCTGAACTTCGGCGCGGGCGCCGGTTGGACCAGCCCATCGAATTCGACGAAGGTGCCGCGTGCCACGTTGTGCGGATGCTTCGCCGCCTCCTCGGGGTCGAGCACCGGGGCGACGCAGGCATTCAACCCCTCGGCCCTCGCGCACCACTCGTCCCGGGTCCGGCCGCGAATCACTTCGGAGAACAACTGTTTCATCCTCGGCCAGGCGGATCGGTCGTTCTGATCCGGCAGATCGTCGGGGAGCTCGAGCAGCCGCAGCAGATCGCGGTAGAAGTGCGGTTCGATGGCCGCAACCGACAGCCACCGGCCGTCGGCGGTCTCATAGACGTCATAGAACGGCGCACCGCTGTCGACGAGGTTCGTGCCGCGTTCCAGGTTCCACGATCCCGTCTGCACAAAGCCGAAGAAGGGGGTGGCCAGGAGCGCCGCACCTTCGACCATCGCGGCATCGATGACCTGGCCAATACCCGACCGCTCCCGTTCGAGGAGCGCGGCGAGCACGCCGAGGGCGAGCAGGTACCCGCCGCCGCCGAAGTCACCCACCAGGCTGAGCGGGGGTGTGGGCGGTTGCCCCCGGCGCCCGATCATCGACAGCACCCCGCTCAGCGCCACGTAGTTGAGGTCGTGGCCGACCGTCTGCGCCAGCGGTCCATCCTGGCCGAACCCCGTGATCCGCCCGTACACGAGCCGAGGGTTTCTCGCCGTGCACTCCTGCGGACCGATGCCGAGCCGCTCGGCCACTCCTGGGCGGAATCCCTCGATGAGCACGTCGGCCCGCCCCACCAAGGCAAGCACGACCTCGGCTCCCCGTGGATGCTTGAGGTCGACGGCGACGGATCTGCGACCGCGGTGGAGCAGTTCGGTCTGGAAGTCCGCGTTCGGCCCGACGAGCTTGGCTCCGGCCGCCCGGTCCACCCGGATGATGTCGGCACCCAGATCGGCGAGCAGCATCGCGCAGAAGGGTCCGGGACCGATGCCACCGATCTCGATGACCTTTATGCCGGCGAGCGGCCCGGTGGACGATCGTTCGGCTTGGTTGTGGGTCATCACTGTCTTTCCCATCGGTTCGCCCACTCAGCGAAGCAAGGCACGGGGAACGATGTTCTGAGGTCGGTCAGATGGCGATCATTTCCCGCACGGTGCGGGAAGAGAGATCGCTGACCGGACCGCTGCTCACCAGCTCCCCTTTGCGCAGCGCGAGGAACCGATCAGCGACTTTCTGGACCAGGCCGATGCGCTGCTCCACCAGCAGCAGGGCGGTGCCCGTCTCCCGAATACGGTGCAGCACGGTGATGAGTTCGTCGATCACCACCGGTGCCAATCCTTCGGTCGGCTCGTCGAGCATAAGCAGCCGGGGCTCTGCCAGGAGCGCCCGCGCGATGGCCAGCATCTGCTGTTCGCCTCCACTGAGCGCGGTCCCTCGCCGTTTCGAGCTGCGCCCGAGGTTGGGAAAGAGCTCGTACACGGACTCGAGGGTCCACCGCCCTCGGCGCCCCGGGGCCCGGCCCAGCAGAATGTTCTCCTCCACGGTGAGGTTGGGGAAGATGCGCTTGCCCTGCGGGACGAGGCTGACCCCTAGCGAGGCCGGTACATAGCGTCTGGTCCCTAGCGCCTTGCCCGCCACGCGGATCTCGCCGGTCACGGTGGGAATGTTGTAGACCGAGAGCAGGGCGGTGGTCTTGCCCGCGCCGTTGCGGCCGACGAGCCCGACCGCCTCGCTCTCTTCGATGCTGAAGGAGATGTCCTGTAGCACGACGGCACCGTCGTAGGATGCCCCCACCCCGCTGAACTCCAGCACAGTGCTCATGCGGCGCTCCCCAGGTAGGCCTTGACGACCGCGTCGTTCGCGCGCACCTCGGCGGGGGTGCCGGTCGCCAGCACCTTCCCGAGGTTCAGTACGGTGATCACGTCGCAACAGCGGAACACGCCGTCCACGTCGTGCTCCACAAGGAGTGCGGCCATGTTCCGCTCCTTGCAGAGAGCCCGCACATGATCGAGCATCTGCGCGGATTCATCGGCCGCCAGCCCCGCGCACGGCTCGTCGAGGAGCACCACCCGGGGGTTCCCGATCAGGGCCAATGCGAGATCGACCAGACGCTGCGTCCCATAGGCGATCTCGGAGCAGACCTGGTCCAGCACCGGCGCCAGCCCGAGCCTCTCGATGATGCCGTCGAGATCTTTCTCCTCGTTCCTGACCGCCACCATCTCGAGCTGGTCGCCTACGCGTAAGGATCCGAAGACGCTCGTCCGCTGGAAGGAGCGGGATATACCGTGTCGGCGTCGCCACCTGGCCGATCTACCGGTGATGTCGACGCCGCCGTACATGACCCGGCCGGCGGCGAGCCGGACTCGGCCCGACAGCGCATCGATGAACGAGGACTTTCCCGCACCGTTGGGGCCGATCACCCCGTGCACGAGGCCGGGTTCGAGCGCGATGTCGACGTTCTCCAGTGCGCGCACCGCGCCGTACCGGACGGTGACTCCCGAGGCAGCGAAGAGGCTCACGTCACCTTCCCTTCAGCCTCGCGCGGAAGCGGCGGTACATCGACGTCAGGCCGCCGGTGATACCCCCGGGAAGGAGCGCGAGCACCAAGACGAGCGCGATTCCGGTGTAAAGGTGCAGGTTCCCCGATGCGTTGAAGTTGGTCTGGGCATAGATGTAGAGCATCGCGCCGATGATCGGGCCCAGCAGGGTTCCTATGCCGCCCACGATCGCGGCGATGAGTGAGTCACCGGCTTTGACGAAGCTCAGGGTCTCCGGGGATACGTAGCCCGCGTTCAGCGCGAAAAGCACACCTCCTAGGGAGGCGACGGCTCCGGACACTATGAACGCGATCAGCCGAGGACCGAAGGTGGCGTAGCCGGAGAAGCGCATGCGCTCCTCGTTCTCCCGGATGCCCTCCAGCACGGTCCCGAACCGGGAGCGCCCGATCAGCCAGAGCCCGAAGGCCGACACCACGAGCGCCACCCAGACGACCCGCCAGAAGATCCCGGCACTCGTGATCTCCGAGGCTTCCAGGCCGAAGAATGTTCTTGCCATGTCGTATTCCACTTGCAGGCCGTCGAAGGCTCCGGTATAGGGCCGGACGGCCGTCTGGATGCAGACCTGGTAGAGGGCTTGGCCCAGTGCGAGCGTGAGCATGAGAAAGGCCATGCCCGATGCCCGGACGACGAGCACGCCCACCCCTGCCGCCAATACGGTGCCTGTGCCGAATCCGAAGACGGCTGCCGGCGTCGGCCCCCAGTCCCAGTGCGTCGCAGCGATGGCGAGGGAGTAGGCGGCCCCACCGAAGAAGGCGGTGTGCCCCAGACTGATCAATCCCAGGTGCCTCGCCAGGAATCCGATGCCCAAAGCGAGCAGCGCGAGGATCGCCCCGTCGAGGAGCAGGCTCATGAGAAAGCGGTCGGCGATGAAAGGCACCGCCTGTCCTGCGACGAGGGCGATGAGCGCGACGGTCACTCCGCGCAGCAGTAAGCGCCTGCGGAGACCGATTCCTGAGACATCCGACGACGAGGTACCCACGGCCACCGAGACGGTCGGCCTCTTCGCGGTCGATGTGCTCATCTCAGATTCGCCTCCCGGTCAATCCGGTGGGCCGCCACACCAGCACGACGACGAGGGCCACGTACGGAACGAGAACGGCGACGATTGGCGCCCAGACAGCACCCAGCGTTTGAAGAACCCCGAGCGCCATTCCCGCGCCCATCGCTCCGCCGATGCTGCCGACGCCTCCGACGACCACGATGATCAGTACGTTGATCAGGATCACCGCGCCCATCCCCGGTTGAAGCGAGACGTACGGCGCGGCCAAGGTCCCGGCCAGCCCGGCCAGCGCGGCCCCGAGGCAGACCACGACGAGGCTGACCCGGTCGACGTTGATCCCGAGAATCGCCGAGGTCTCCACATCGTGGCTCGCAGCTCGGATGTGGAGGCCGATCCGGGTGAACCGGAGCCACCCCACGAGGGCGGCGGTGAGCGTGAGGGCGATCCCGATGACGAAGAGCCGATAGATCGGGTAGTCGACGCCGAGCAGCGAGATCGTACGGTCCAGACCCGGCGGGGGCGCCACCGACAGCGTGCGCTCGCCCCAGATGAGGACGATCACCCGTTCCAGGATCATCGCGATCCCGAACGTCACCAACCCGGTCTCGATGTGCGACCGGTGCTGAAGCCTGCGGAAGAAGAGCAGCTCAAGCACGGCTCCGATGACCGCCAGGCCGAACGGGGCGATCAGCAGGGCCGGCCAGAACGACAGGTGCGAGGCGACGCTGTAGGCGAGGTATCCGCCCGCCATGTAGAGGGCTCCGTGGGCGAAGTTGGCCACCCCCCGCAGTCCGTAGATCATCGCCAGCCCCGAGCTCAGGATCATGAACAGGGACCCTGCGGCCAACCCGTTGAGCAGTTGGGCGACGTTCACGTTCACGCTCCGTCAGGTGATCTCACGCCGCGAGATGTAAGGCTGCTCGCGACAATGTCGCGGGTCATCGCATCCGGCACGCTGGATCGGGCTGCGGAGACGTCTGCGCGGCGTCCGCGCTGGCGATCACCTTGAACGCGAGCCCGTCACCCTCCTTGACCACCTGTCCGAGGTAGGAGGGGCGCAACAGCTGGTGGTCGGCTCCGCGCATGGTCACCTTGCCGACGATGCTGTCGAAGGTGAGGTCTTCCAGTGCCTCGCGCACCTTACCGGGATCGGCGCTGCGAGCGGCCTTGATCCCGGCGAAGAGCGTTTGCGCGGCCAGGTAGTTATCGGCGTGCACGTAATAGGGTTGCTCGCCGTACTTCTCCTGGAAGCCTTTGACGAACTTCCGGTTCAATTCGTTGTCGGCGTTCACGTCGTATCCGACGTTGTTGTAGAAGCCGACGATCTTGTCACCCAGCGCCTTGAACAAGGGTTCGGACACCATATTGAAACCGAGTACGGTCTTGAACCTGTCGATCAGCTTGAACTGGGCGAGCTGGTTCACGAAGGCCACGCCGTCGGCGCCGTACTCCACGGCGAACAGGGCGTCGGCGTCGCTATCCCGTAGTTCGCTGATGTACGGGCCGAAGTCCGTGGTGTTCAGCGGGGCGTACTTCTCGAAGACGACCTCTTTTCCGGCCCGCTTCGCCGCTTCCTTGAAGATCTCAGCCGAAGTGTGGCCGGTGGAGTAGTCGACCGCCTGGATCGCCCACTTCTTTCCCGGCAGTTCATCAAGCATCTGCCCCAGAGCGTTGAGGTCCATCCTGGTGGACTGCACGACACGGAACGCGTTCGGCCGGCAGTCCTTGCCGGTCAGTGCGTCGTCCTTGCCGAGGCTGTTGAAGGACAGGGCGTTGAGCCCTTCGAGTTGCCGGTTGAGCGCACCGTGCTCCGGGGACGTCATGACCGCGCCGATGAATGCGGCTCCCTTCTGGGTCACCGCTTCGCGGGCAGCCCGTAGGGTGGTGGCCGGTTGGGCGTCGGTCTCCATCGTGATGAGTTCGACCTTCTGGCCGTCCACACCGCCGGCCGCGTTGACCTCCGCAACGGCGTACTCCCACGCCTGAGCAGCGGCGGAACCGAACTCCGCGAGAGCACCCGTCGACGGCGGGATGATCGCAATCTTGATCGTCTGGTTCTCGGCGGAGACACCGGTACCGGACGAGCCACAGGCGCCGACCGCGCCCCCAATCAGCAGCGCTCCAAGCGCATGGATGAGTCCACGCCGCACCTTTACCCCTTACCTCGAGCGGGGATTCAAGTCCGCAGTGTTGCAGGTCACCCAATGATGGTCTAATCATTAGACCTTCTGCGTCTCCCAAAGGGGGGATTCTCTATCCCCCCTTTCGGGATAGCCAGGTACGCGCAGTTGCTTTGGGTAGCCGCACCGGTGCTGCGAGCAAAAAGGCCAGGAATGGCGTCCTCTGGACATGGGTGAGCGGTGGGGTGCGACCCGCGCCCCACCGCTCACCCCGCGACGGCAGGAAAACCTCGTCAGGAGAACCTCGGCTGACGCTTCTCCAGGAAGGCGGCGATGCCTTCCTTCGCCTCGCCGGTTTCAAACAGCTCCTGCACCTGGGTCGCCTCATAGGCGAGCCCGTCCTGCAGCGGCAGGTCGAACGCGACGTCGACCGCCTTCACCACGGCACGCAGGGCCGGCAGGGACATGGCGCACAGTCGGTCGGCGAGCCTCAATGCCTCCTGCTCGGCCTTCCCGCTCTCCACCAGGCGATCGAGCAGCCCCATGGCGTGCGCCTCCTGCGCACCGACCTGTCTCGCCGTCAGCATGAGGTCGAGCGCACGGCCGCGCCCCACGAGCCGCGGCAGCCGCTGCGTGCCCCCGGCACCGGGAATCAGGCCGAGCTTGACCTCGGGGAGCCCGAAGCCCGTATCGGTTCCGCCGACGCGCAGCGTGCATGCCATGGCCAGCTCGAGGCCGCCGCCGAGTGCGAGACCCTCGACAGCGGCGATGGAGATCCTCTCGGAGGAGGCGAGCCGGTTCAGCACCCCACGGAGCGCGTCGCCGTACGCGGCAAAGGAGTCGGCGTTCACCGACGACATGTGCTTGATGTCCGCTCCGGCGGCGAAGAAGCCCGGCACACCGGACGTGACAACGACGACCTTGATGTCGCCCGCTGCGTCAGCCGCGTCCAGCGCGGCGTTCAGCCCGTCGATGATGGATGGGCCTAGCGCATTGGCCGGCGGACGGTGCATCGTGACGACCAGAACGCCGTCGCTGATCCTTTTCCAGCTGACCGCCGTTGCCACCGGCGTGGTTGAGTCGGACATCGGACCACCTCATCGGAGATCGCAGGGTTTCGCGCCGAAGCGCTGCGGACACCGGGAGCCCGCCTGAGCCTGTCACCCAGCCTCTATGAACCGATGATAGTAATAATCAGACCAAATTTCTCCACTCTCACCTACGGCCGGCGCGGAAAGCGATGGAACTCCGGTGGCCGCTTCTGCTTGAACGCCTCGCGCCCTTCCCTGGCCTCTTCGGTGGCGTAGAAGAGCAGGTTGGCGTCGTGGGCGAGCTGCTGGATGCCGGACAATCCGTCCTCGGCCGCGTTGAAGCTGGCCTTCATCAGGCGCAACGCCATCGGAGAGAGCCGAAGCATCTCGCGGCACCAGGCCACGGTCACCCTTTCGAGGTCCTTGAGGGGGACGACGGTGTTGACCAGTCCCATCTCACGGGCCTCTTCGGCGTCGTACTGACGGCAGAGGAACCACATCTCCTTGGCCTTCTTCACCCCTATCAACTGGGCGAGCAGCCCGGCGCCGAAGCCGCCGTCGAACGAGCCGACGCGGGGTCCGGTCTGGCCGAAGCGTGCGTTGTCGGCGGCGATGGTCAGGTCACATACCAGTTGGAGGACATGGCCGCCCCCGATGGCGTAGCCCGCGACCATGGCGACGACAGGCTTGGGCAGACGGCGGATCTGGATCTGCAGGTCCGTCACATGGAAGCGTCCGACCGCCGACGAGCTACCGGGATCGAGGAGGTAGCCGGTATCACCTCGGACACGCTGGTCTCCACCGGAGCAGAAGGCCTCGTCTCCCTCCCCGGTGAGCACGATCACACCAATCGACTCGTCTTCCCTGGCCCACTCCAACGCCCGTGAGATCTCGATGAGTGTCTGCGGCCGGAAGGCATTGCGCACCTCGGGCCGGCAAATCGTGATCTTGGCAATCCCGTCGCCGCTGTACTCGAATCGGATGTCTTCGAACTCACCGACAGGTGACCAGGTCACATAGTCGTCGACATTCTCGGTGTTCAAAATGCGTCCCTACCTAGCTAGTACGGATTGTGATCTCCGGGCACGACGTCGGCTCCCGGATCGGGCCCGGGCCGCACAGGCCGGAGCCATGAGGCAAAGCAGAGCGGCTGTTCCTCGGCTCTGGCGCCTGCCTTCTTCCGACCCGGCTCCGCCCCCGGACCCTGGGGTCTTCAGCCACACCGCGTTCGCTCCACCGTTCGGGATCGGGCGTCTCCCTGAGCGCCGGTGCGGCCAGTCGATCGACGTGGTACGCCTGTCTGCTCAGTGGGGCGCTCAGACATTCCACATGCACTGCGCACACGCCCGCTTGAATGACGAACGGAACATCATTTTTGGCTCAACCATATTTATAGTCAATGTTCAGGTCAAGAGACGCCGCAGGTCCCAGGCCGTGATCGTCGATCCGCCATGGACCTCTCACCGGAACCGGCTCACTGGTCTCTCCTCACCGTTGCCGTGCCGTACGGCTCACGCACGGCGGGCCCGGAAGGCGGCTGTCTTGACCCGGTTCTGGCAGGCGGTCGAGCAGAACCTGCGGGTCCCGTTACGGGAGGTGTCCACGAAGACCCGGTCGCAGCGCGGAGCCGTGCACACCCCCAGCCGGTCATGGAACTCACTGCCGAGGACCACGGCGAGGCCGGTCGCGCAACTGGCGGCCCAGTCACCGGCGAGCGTCCCGTTCGGGCCATGGAAGTGCAGGTGCCACGGTTCGCCGTCGTGCCGCGCCAGGTGCGGCCGTGCGTCCGTCTCGGCGAGCAGCCGGTTGACGCGCTCGGCTGCGGCGTCGATGTCGCCCGCCGCCACCGCCTCGAAGACGGCGCGCAACGCCTGTGCGAGGGCCGCGAGCTCGCCGGCCTCCGCCACACTCACCTCGCGGGTGGGCCGCGGCCGCAGGACGCCGACGACGGCTGCGGCCAGCTCCTCGCCCTGCGGTGGCGTGTACGGCCGGCCGCGGGCCTCTCCGGCGGTGAGCGCGTTGACGAGGTGGACGGCCACCGACACCACCGCATCCATGTGACTGTTGAAATTCACTTGACCGGTTACACCTCGGCCCTTATCGTGTGACTGACGACACCTATGTTGCCAGTTATAGGGAGATTCTGGTGCTCACCTACGACGTCGCCAGAGCGTGGATCGACCGCTGGGATCGCCAGCAGGAGGGCTACATTCCCGACCGAGAGGAGCGGTTCACCGTCCTGATCGACGCGGTGGAGGCAGGGGTCGGCCGGCCCGACCCACTGGTGATCGATCTCGGCTGCGGTCCCGGTTCGCTCGCCGTACGCCTGCTGCAGCGCCTGCCGCGGGCCACCGTCATCGCGGTCGACGCCGACCCGGTACTGCTCGCGCTCGGCAGGGCCGCGTACGGAGACGTACCCGGCCTGAGCTTCGTCGACCTCGACCTGCGCACCCCGGACTGGAGCGCACGACTCAGCGTCGACCGGCTCGCCGACGCCGCGGTGAGCACCACCGCGCTGCACTGGCTGCCCGAGCCCCATCTCCGCGCGGTCTATAAGGAGCTCGCCACCGTGCTGCGCCCGGGTGGCCTCTTCCTCGACGGTGACCACCTCGGCGCGGACGAACGCGCCACTCCGACGCTCGCGAGGCTCGAACGCGCCGTCTGCGAGTACGAGGAGCGACGGCGTTTCGCCGAGGGGCGCCCCGAGGACTGGCGTGCGTGGTGGGACGCGGCCACGGCCGACCCGGCGCTCGCCGAAGCAGTCGCGCTCCGCGCCGAAAGGTCCGACGACGGCGGCCACGGCTCCGCCGAGACCCTGCGGCTCGACTCGCATGTCAGCGCCCTCAGGGACGCCGGCTTCGCCGAGATCGGCACGTTGTGGCAGCACGGCGACAACCGTCTGCTCTGCGCGATCCGGTCCTGAGCCCTCTACCCGCGCCCATGCGCACGGCCCGCCTCGTGCCATCCGGATCGAGACCACCCTGCACCACCTCGCCCTCTCCTATGAGCGCTACTCCGACCAGCGCGGCAAGGTGAACCCGCCGATCCGGTCCGACGCCGACGTCGAGAGGCTGTGGCAGGGCATCGGCTCTGGAGAGATCGACTGGGTGGTCTCCGACCACGCCTGCTGCTCCGAGGAGCACAAGCAGGGCGCGTTGTGGAGTGCGCTTCCCGGGTTTCGGCGGCACCGCGCTGCTCTATCCGGTGCTGCTCACCGAGGGAACCCGCCGGGGCCTGCCGCTGGAACGGATCGTCGACCTCGCCTGCACCGCCCCGGCACGGGCGTACGGGCTCCTCCCCCGGAAGGGTGCGATCACGGTGGGCGGCGACGCCGACCTCGCGATCGTGGACATGACGACCGAGGAACCGGTCACCGCCGAGCGCCTGCTGTCCGCCCAGGAGTACACCCCCTTGGAGGGGATCAAGCTGGTCGGCTGGCCGGTTCGCACGCTGCTTCGCGGCCGTACGGTCTACCGCGACGGCGCGCTCGTCGGCGAGCCCGCCGGCGACTACCTGACCCGCCCGGTGGGTGCCTGAGCCGTGGGGGACACGGCTGCGGCGGTCCGCCGGCTGGGCGAGTGGGTCGCCGGGCTGCGGTGGGAGGACGTGCCCGCGCACGTGCGGGAGCGGCTGCTGCTCGCGGTGTACGACACCCTGGGTGTCATCGCGGTCGGCGCGCGGCTGCCCGAGAACGTCGCGCTGGTCCGCGCCTGGGATCCGCCGCCCGGCCCGTCGGCCGTCATCGGCGCCGGGCGGCACACCGTCCCCGAGCTCGCCGCGTGGCATACGGCCGCCTGCTCGCTCGAGCTCGACGAGGGCAACAAGTACGCGCGCGGGCATCCGGCCGCGCACGGATTCCCAGCCGTGGTGGCCATGGCACAGGCGCGGCCGCCGGTCGACGGGCCGACCGTGTGCGCAGCGCTGCTCTCCGCCTACGAGGTGGCGAGCCGGTTCGGGCGGGCGACGACGCTCCGCCCGGGCGGCCACCCGCACGGCTGCTGGGGGACTCGAGATGGAGGAATCCGTACCGCTCGCGGAACTCCGACCAGCACGCCAGGTCCTTGCGCGGGCGCTCCTCCCCCTGTGCCACCGCGATCGCCCGTAGCGCGGTGCCCCGATCGCGCACATAGACGGCGTGGAGCTCCGGGTCGTGCTCGGCGGCCCAGCTGATCAGCTCGTCGTACACCTGCTCTGGACGCAGGGAGGGTACTGGAGCGTCGGTGGGAACCTCACCAGACGGAGCAAGCTGGATGCACTTATCGCGGCGGCGGGCGGCCCACCGGCAGGCTGATCGCCACGGCCGTCACGTGCCCTTCGCCCTCCCGGGCATGCCCCGGCTTTCAGGCCGGGGAGCGCGTCAAGCCGTAGGGACGCTCACCCCGGCCGGAGCGAGCCGGCTGACGAGGTCGGGGGCGTCGAGGAACCGGATCTTCGCCGGGTCGAGACGCTCGGGGTGCAGTGCGTAGACCTCCGCCCCTTCGGCCACCGGCGCGTCGTCCCGGATCAGCGCGGCGAAATCGGCGGCACCGTTCCCCTCGTCCAGTGACCGGACGTCCTCGCCACCTGACCGGACGTCGATGCGGGTGGCGGTGCCGTCGCGGTGCCGTACGACGACCTCCCTGGCGCGCGCTGCGGCATGCCAGCGGGCGACCTCCCACAGGCTGACGTGCGCGCCGAGCCCGAAGACCTCTTCCACGGCCGATGCGAGACGGGCGAGCTGCTCGCCGTGGCGCGCCACATTGTGGAACCTACCGAAAGCGGTCGCGTTGAGGTCCGCCCAGCGCATCGTCCGTGACCACAGGTCGGCGACGAGCGGCACGTGGATCTTGCCCGGGCCGGTCAGATCGAACCGCTGCCGTACGGCGAGTGGCTCGAACAGCCCCTCCGGGGTCTCCATGAACCCGGCGAAGCCGCGGACCAAGTGGTGGAACGGGACGCCCGTGAAGCTGAACACGACAGGTACCACGTACCGCCCGCCGACGGCGCGCAGTGCCGGTACGTCGAGATCGACGAACTCCGACGCGCCCAGCGGCTCGGGTGCCGAGGTCAGATCGCCGGAGTGCACGGCTGCGTCCCCGTCCAGCCGCAGGTTGGTGTAGTCGCACAGGCCGATGAACCGCCATCGCTCATCGAAGAGCGCCACGGACAGATCGAGATCCACCCGGACGGCCTCCGGCTGCACCCAGTGCAGGAACAGCCGGATCCGATCCGCGTCCGGGATCGGCCGGACGCTGCCGCGCGGCAACCGTACCAGCGAGGCGGAGGCGGACCGTTCCGCGACAGGGGCGAGCAGATCGGTGAGCTCCTCATCGAGCAGCGCCCGCTCAATGGGCGCGAGCGCCGAGGCCCGGCACAGCAGCTCCCCGGCGAGGACCGCGGAGACCGCGGCCACGGTGGTGCCGGGGAGAGCCTCGCGGGTGTCGGGCTCGACCCAGATTTTCGCCATCCCGCCCCTTGGGAGGAACATGCGAGCGCCTCCCGGCGGCGTACGCAGCCGGCCGAGCGTCGCGATCAGCACGGCCGGGGAGACGCGCGGCGCTGCGGCGCGCACGGCCTCGGCGAGCGCGTCGGCCGGCACGCGGCGCGCGAGGTCGGCCGTACGCCGCAGCAGCTCGCCCGGGCGGCGTGCGAGCAGATCGAGGGCCTCGGCGGGATCGGCCCGCAGCACGGCCTCGACCCGGCCGGCGAAGGTGCGGGCACGCAGCCGGACGCCCTTCAGGTACAGGACCTCCGGGTACGCTGCAGCCCGCTCGAGCAGTGCGTCGGCCATCGGCGTGCCCCGCTCCAGGCGGGTGCCACGCACCACGGCGAATGCCAGCGCCGCGTCCGGGTACCGCCGGTGGAACTCATGCGGGTGCAGAACCTCGGCCATACGCTTCCACGCTTCGCCGTACCGGAGCAGGTCCTCGACCAGGTACGGCAGGGCTAACCGGTCGAGCGCGGCGAGGAGCGCACGGCGGACCTGCCGAGGCAGGCCGGTGCGGTGCGGGAGGCGCCCGCGCAACCCCGGGTCGCCGCCCATCAGGGCGCACAGCAGGCGCAGCACGTCGGTCGCCGAGTCGATGTGCCGGCCGAGCGGTTCGAACCAGCCGTGCTGAACGGCGGCGGCGAGAACGATCGCACGGCTCTCGCGGGCGGGGATGCGGTCCGGCAGCCATTCGGCCGACCGGGGCCAGAAACGGTCGATCAGTACGGTGATGGCCGTACGGTCCTCAGCCCGTGGCGCCCCCTGCCGGGACAGCAGTGTCGTAAGGGTTTCCCTGGCCCACCCGGCCGGATCGTCGCACAGACCGAGCAGGGTGAACCGATCGGGCACCCGCACATTGCCGACGGCGGCCTCGGCGAACGTGTCGTCGGCGGGCCGCAGGAACGGATCAGTGAGGTCGATCCTGCGATGGCAGATGGGGCACGCGCCGAAGTCGGCACCGTCCCAGCACGCGCGGCACACCAGGTGGCGCAGGGTGAGACCGGATGTACGGTGGAGACCTTCCCACACAGGACGCACGGCTGCTCCGGCTCCTGCAGCAGGACGGTGAACATCCGGCGCACGAAGAACTCGAACGTGTCGGCAGGAACCGTGTCAGGGAAGCCGCGGAACAGCGGAACGTGCTCGACGTGCCCACCGACCCTGGCCAGCAGGCCGTGGATGAGGGCCCGGCCGACGTGGGCGAGGTCGCCGGAGCTCAGCTCACACAGACGGCTCCGCAGCGGCGCGCTCAGCAGGTAGCCCATCTGGAGCAGGTCGGCCTCGAGCGCGAGCACGCCGTCCTCCGTGGACGGGTGGCGAACAGCTCTCATTCGATGGGACGGCCCGGCGAGCTCCGGTGCCGGGCAGGAAGTGAGCAGCGCCGGTGATACCAGCCGGTCCCCCAGCAGCATCTGCGCCACCTGGTCCATGGGCAGCCCTTCCCCCGTGAAGCCGAGAAGGGGCGGAGAGCGGACGCACTAAGCACCCCAAGTGGAATGTGGAATCCAGAGAAGGAAGCGCGTCCAAGAGCCGCCCCTCGGGCGTTCACCATACCCGCACAGAGATCATTTGTCGTCCCGTTTTTCACCATCGACGCGAATGATGCCGGGCGTCACGAATGCCACGCCGATTGGATACGCTCTGCTCGATCCTTGATCGGGCTGGAGACATGACGAGCGTGCGTGTGCCGGAGCCGGACAAGAAGCTGACGGCCGAAGAGGCGAGGGCTCTCTGCCACGACGCGGAACGCCTGCTCGCTGACGCCCGGACCCTGCTCAGCGAGCACGCCCTGGTCGAGGACGCGGCCAAGCGGGCACTGTGGGCCCTCCGCACCGAGCTGGCCAGAGCACAGCTCAGCTCGATCCCGGTCTCCCGGCTCAGGGACGTGACCGACGGCCGGCTCCGGATCAGCACCCTGGAGAAATCCGGGTACACCACCGTCCTGCAGGTTCTGGACGCCTCGCCGTACCACCTGCAGCTGCTCCCGGGGATCGGGGCGCAGACCGCGCGGCAGATCTACGCAGCGGCCGGTGAGATCGCACGGGCGGCCGCTGAGGCGGCGAGCATTCGCATCGACGTCGAGCGGCGCGATCGCGCCACCACGTATCTGGTGATCGCGCTTCACCGGCTGGTGAACGTCGGCCCCGACCTTCCCCGCGCCCTTGCGGCGGCACGTGACCTGGACAAGCGGCTCACGCCGCTCCTGGTGGACGCGCGTCCGGCGCGCCGGTGGCTGCGCATGCTGTTCACCGGGCCAAAGCGCCGCCGCCGGGCCAGGGAGGCCCTTACGGCGATCGCGGCCCTGCTCGGCGACGCCCGCGAGACGCGGCTCCTGTTCGCCCAGGTCACCACCGACCTGCTCCGCCCGCCCGCGTCAGAGCTCGAGGCGTGGACCGACTTCGAGTTCCGCTCCGCCGAGTACTACAGCCTGCTCACCGAACTCGCCGGTGAGCCGGTCACGGCAGGCCACGGGCTGCTCCCGGACGATCTGATCGCGAAGGTCGACGCCCAGGAACTCGACGGGACGCACCGCCGGGTCTCCCTCCGCGGCTACCAGGCCTTCGGCGCCCGCTTCGCCCTCGCCCAGCGCCGCGTGATCCTCGGCGACGAGATGGGCCTGGGCAAGTCCATCCAGGCCATCGCCGCCATGGCGCATCTCAAGGCGAAGGGCAGCGACCATTTCCTGGTGGTCTGCCCCACGAGTGTGCTGGTCAACTGGGTTCGCGAGATCGAGTCGCGCAGCACCCTGCGGGCGTTCCCGCTGCACGGGCCCGACCGCGCGGCGGCGCTGGAGGAGTGGGTACGGCTGGGCGGCGTCGCCGTGGCGACCCTCGACAGCCTCTATCGGCTGCGGATAACGCCGAGCGTCACGGTCGGCATGCTCGTCGTCGACGAGGCGCACTATGTCAAGAACCCGCAGGCCAAGCGCTCCCAGGCGGTCGCCGAATGGTGCCGGCGCACAGAACGGGTGCTCTTCCTCACCGGCACGCCGATGGAGAACCGGGTGGAAGAGTTCCGCGCCCTGATCTCCTACCTCCAGCCCGACCTGGCGGCGAGCCTGCGCACGAGCGATGTCGTCGCAGGAGCACAGGCCTTCCGCAAGGCCGTCGCCCCGGTCTACCTGCGCCGTAATCAGCAGGATGTGCTCGCCGAGCTGCCCGAGCGCGTCGAGGTGGACGAATGGGTGGAGTTCAGCGGCGCTGACCTGGAGGCCTACCGAAACGCGGTCGCTTCGGGGAACTTCATGGCGATGCGCCGTGCCGCCTACGCCGTTCCCGCCACGTCGGCCAAGCTGAAACGGCTGCGTGAGCTGGTGGAGGACGCGCAGGCCAACGGGCTCAAGGTGGTGATCTTCTCGTACTTCCGCGACGTGCTCGGCAACGTCAGGGAAGCGTTGCCCGGCCGGGTGCACGGCCCGATCTCCGGGGATCTCTCCGCCGCCCGCCGCCAGCAGGTGGTGGACGAGTTCTCCAGGGTCCGAGGGCACGCGGTACTGCTCAGCCAGATCCAGGCGGGCGGTGTCGGGCTCAACCTGCAGGCCGCCTCTGTCGTGATCATGTGCGAGCCGCAGGTGAAGCCGAGCATGGAGACTCAGGCCGTGGCCCGGGCCCACCGCATGGGCCAGGTGCGCACGGTGCAGGTGCACCGCCTGCTCGCCGCCGACTCGGTCGACGAGCGGCTGCTGGAGATACTGAACGCCAAGGCGAGGCTCTTCGACGACTACGCCCGGCGCAGCCACCTCGCTGAATCCAGTGCCGAGGCGATCGACATCTCCGAGCAGGCGCTCGCCCGCCAGATCATCGAAGAGGAACAGCGCCGCCTCATGCTCGGCCAGGCTCACCGGGCGGCCGGCACCGCTCCGCAGTGAGCCTGTTCGCCCCTGACGCGCCGGCGGACCTCGCCAAGAGCACCCGGAAATGTCACCGGCCGCCGGTAACGTGAGGCCGCGTGAACCGAGCCGTGGTCATGCCCTCACCCGCGCGGCACACCGCCATCACAGCAGGCGAAAGGAGACAGAGACGGTGATCCAGCCCGGTGACCTCGGCGTCCCCGGATCGCTCTCCCGGGTGCTGGCCGACGTGGCCGCCGAGCGTGCCGCCCAGGACGCGACCTGGGGATTCCGGGAACACCCCGACGGCACAGGGCCGGAGTACGCGGCCGAGGCCGACCGGGCCAAGCGCGCCGTCGCCGACGCGGGCGGCGGGCTGACCTGGCGGCACATCCTGCACGAGGAGGTCCTGGAGGCCTTCGCCGAGGACGATCCCGAACGGCTGCGCGCCGAGCTGATCCAGGTCGCCGCCGTAGCCGTCAAGTGGGCACAGGCCCTGGACCTGCGGGCTCGGCGCCCGGCCGGGCCACCGGCGGCCGGCCGGGGCGCCACCGAGCGGTTCCGCGCCATCGTCGATGTCCATGTCCTGCTCGTCCGCGGCGACATGGTGCTCCTCACCCGCAGGGCAGGCACCGGCTACGCCGATGGCCTGTGGCATCTGCCGTCCGGTCATCTGGAGGCGGGAGAGTCGGTGGTCGATGCCGCCGTCCGGGAGGCCGGCGAGGAGGTCGGGGTGACGATCCATCCCCATGACCTCTCCTTCACCCACGTCATGCACCGTGCCCCGGACCGCGTCGGCCTGTTCTTCACCGCGCGGCGCTGGTACGGCGAGCCGTACAACGCCGAACCGCACAAGTGCTCGCAGATCGCCTGGTGGCCGCTGAACGACCTGCCCGAGGACACCGTCGGCTACCCGGCCGCCGCGCTCCGGGCCATCGCAGCCGGGCACGCGTTCGCGCTCTACGGCTGGCCGGAGACCACCCGGTCACAGGCCGTACTCCTCCAGGAGGCGGAGCCAGATCTCGCTCACGGTCGGGAAGGCGGGGACGGCGTGCCATAGCCGATCGAGGGGGATCTCGGCGGTCACCGCGATGGTGGCCGCGTGGAGGTGATCGGCCACGGCGGGGCCGGCGAAGGTGACGCCGAGGAGCACCCGGCGGTCCTCGTCGACGACCGCCTTCGCCCGGCCGGTGTAGCCGTCGGCCTGGAGGTAGGCGCCGGAGACCGCGCCCATGTCGTACTCGACGGCGCGCACCCTGAAGCCGTCGGCGCGGGCCTGGGACTCCGTGCGCCCGACCGAGCAGATCTGCGGGTCGGTGAAGATGACCTGGGGGGCGCCCAGGTCGTCGGCGGTGTCGCGGAGCGCGGGCAGGTCGTCGGGCGTGCCCGTGGCGCGGGCGACGATCACGTCACCGCACACCCGGGCCTGGTACTTGCCCATGTGGGTGAGCAGGTTGCGCCCGTTGACGTCGCCGACCGCGTAGAGCCAGCCGTCGGGGACACCGGTCACGCGCATGCTCGCGTCCACCGCGATCGGGCCGCGCCCCTCCAGGCCGACCGTCTCCAGGCCGATGCCGCCCACGGCCGGGAGGCGGCCGGTGCCGACGAGGATCTCGTCGACCTCCACCACCGAGCCGTCGTCGACGTGCACGGTCACCGGGCCGCCGGGGACCGGGCGCTCGACGCGGACCGGCGTGCGGCCGAACCGCAGGTCGATTCCCGACCGCTGGAGCGAGCCGGCCAGCAGCTCCCCGGCGAACGGCTCGGTCCGCGCGAGCAGGCGGTCGCCCCGCACGAGCATCGTCGTCTCCTCGGCGCCGAGGGCGTGCAGGGCCTGGGACATTTCGCAGGCGACCGGCCCACCGCCGATCACGACCAACCGCTTCGGCACCTGCCGGACGCTGGTGGCCTCCCGGTTCGTCCACGGGCGTGCCTCCCGGAGCCCGGGTATGCCGGGGATCAACGGGTCGCTGCCGGTGGCGACCACGACAGCGTGCCTTGCCCGCAGCGCCCGCGTGCCGCCGTCCGGCGCCGCCACCTCGACCCGCAGCGGCCCGGCCAGGCGCCCCCGGCCGCGCACGAACGTCGCTGGGACGTTCTCGATCCAGCTCACCTGTCCGCCGTCGTCGAGGCGGGACACGGCCTCGTCCCGGCGGGCGAGCACCGCCGCCGTGTCGATGGCGCCGCGCAGCTCCAGCCCGGGCATCCGGCGCACCTCTGCCGCGAGTCCCACCGGCCGCAGCAGCGCCTTGCTCGGGATGCACGCGTAGTAGGCGCACTCGCCGCCCGCCAGCCGTTCCTCGACGACCGCCGCGGTCAGGCCACCCCGTACGACGCGCGCGGCAACGGTCTCCCCGGCCGGCCCAGCGCCGATCACGATCACGTCGAAGACGTCGCCCTCGTCCGCCATGGGCACCTCCGCCCCCGTTGTCGCAGGCCAACCCTTATGACGGGCATGTTCGCGTCTCAGTCTTCCACCGGACGCTGCAATAGGGCGGAAAGCGATGGGCAGGGCAGCTCATGGATCGCTTGGAGCCGGTCCGCCACACGCTGATCGTCGCCAGCGGCACGGCGATTCCAGTCAGGGCGCCCCCTAACACAGGTCAGGGGTGCAGCGGCACGCCTTTGAGCACCTTGTCGACCGCGTTCCTCGGCCCGTAGACCGACACTCCGGCCAGCCGCATCTCCTCGGCCGTCACAGCCCGGACCACGGCTCGGTTGTCCGCGTCATCGCCGGTCTTGAACATCTCCTCGACGTACACCGCCGCCCGCAGCCCGCGAGCCACCGCGCGCTCCCGGACCCTCGCGAGCCGGTCGCCGTCGGCCGCGTACACCAGCACGGGCTGGCGGAACATCGGCAGGTAGACGTTCCCCGAGCCGTGCCGCCGGGATGGTCATGGTCTTCAACCCCGACGACCCGCACGACGGCCACTCAGCCACCGAGGCCGGCTTCACCTACCGCATGGTCCACATCGGCCCCGAACTTGTCATGGACGCCCTCAGGGATCTCTCCGGCCGCCGGGCCGCTTCGCCGCTGTTCGCCGAACCCGTCATCGACGACCCCAGCCTGGCGGCCTCCCTGCGCGCCCTGAGCACCGCGCTGTTCCGCGATGGCGGCGCGACCGCGCTGCGCCGCCGGGCGGCGCTGCCGCAAAGTTGGCCAAGACCCAGGCGAATGCCAATCACCGCACCAAATGTGGCTTCTACCGAAAAACCGCCCTAAGGGACAAGACATCCCGGCGTGACCCGCGTTTACCCTGCCAGCGAACGCGCGCGTGGACGGACAGGGCCGCCGCGCCGCCCGTAGCCGCCGGTGGACACGCGCCGACCATGGACAGGACGGGAGCACACATGGGCAAGTACCACGACGTCTATGCGGAAAGCTTAACGAACCCGGAGGCGTTCTGGCTCTCCGCGGCGCAAGCCGTGACGTGGTCACGCACCCCAGAGCGCGCGCTGGACGACAGCAACCCGCCGTTCTACCGCTGGTTCCCGGACGGGAGGCTGAACACCTGTTACAACGCGCTCGACCGGCACGTGGCGGCGGGGCACGGGGACCGGACCGCGCTGATCTACGACTCGCCGGTGACCGGCAGCGCGGCCAGCTACACCTACGCCGAGCTCCTCGACCAGGTGGCGCGGTTCGCCGGGGTGCTGCGCGGCCTCGGGGTCGGCAAGGGTGACCGCGTGGTGATCTACATGCCGATGGTGCCGCAGGCGGTGGTCGCCATGCTCGCCTGCGCCAGGCTGGGAGCGGTCCATTCGGTGGTGTTCGGCGGCTTCGCGGCGAAGGAGCTGACCGCCCGGATCGACGACGCCGCACCGAAGATCCTGGTCTGCGCCTCCTGCGGAATCGAACCCACCAGGGTGGTCGAGTACAAGCCGATCGTGGACGAGGCGATCGACGCCGCGGCGCGTCCCCCGGAGAAGGTCGTCGTACTGCAGCGCGAACGCCTCCGCGCGGAGATGCGCGAGCGCGACCTCGACTGGGACGAGCTGATGGCGGACGCGCAGCCGGTCGACTGCGTGGACCTGGCCGCCACCGACCCGCTGTACATCCTCTACACCTCGGGCACCACCGGGAAGCCGAAGGGCGTGGTGCGTGACAACGGTGGGCACGCGGTGGCGCTCTCGTGGTCGATGGCCGGCATCTACGACATCGGGCCGGGGGATGTCTGGTGGACGGCGTCCGACGTCGGCTGGGTCGTCGGCCACTCCTACATCGTGTACGCGCCGCTGCTCGTCGGCGCGACCACCGTCCTGTACGAAGGCAAGCCGGTGGGCACGCCGGACGCCGGCGCGTTCTGGCGGGTCATCTCCCAGTACAAGGTGAAGGCGCTGTTCACCGCGCCGACGGCGCTGCGGGCCATCAAGAAGGTGGACCCGGACGGGCAGGAGATCGCGAAGTACGACCTGTCCGGGTTCCGCACGCTGTTCCTCGCCGGTGAGCGGCTCGACCCGGAGACGTACCACTGGGCATCGGGCAAGCTGAACGTGCCCGTGGTGGACCACTGGTGGCAGACCGAGACGGGCTGGGCCGTGGCCGCCAACCCGGTCGGGGTGGAACTCCTGCCGATCAAGCCAGGATCACCGACGCTCCCGATGCCCGGTTACGACGTGCGGATTCTCGACCCCCAGGGCAATGAAGTGCCCCGCGGCACCGAGGGCGCGATCTGTATCAAGCTGCCCATGCCGCCCGGCACCCTCCCGACGCTGTGGGGCGACGACGACCGCTACGTCGAGTCCTACCTGTCCCAGCGGCCCGGCTTCTACCTCACCGGTGACAGCGGCTACGTCGACGACGACGGCTACGTGTACGTGATGGGCCGTACCGACGACATCATCAACGTGGCCGGCCACCGGCTGTCCACGGGTGCCATGGAAGCCGCTCTCGCCTCCCACCCGGCGGTGGCCGAGTGCGCCGTGATCGGCGTCCGCGACGCGCTGAAGGGTCAGGTGCCGCGGGGCTTCGTGGTCTTGAAGTCCGGTGTGGAGATCGATCCCGGCAGGCTCCGCGAGGAGCTGATCACGAAGGTGCGCAATGACATCGGCGCGGTGGCCGCCTTCAAGGAGGTGGCCATCGTCGACGCCCTTCCCAAGACGCGGTCCGGGAAGATCTTGCGCAAGGCGATGCGCGAGATCGCCGACGGCAAGGACATCCCCATGCCGTCCACGATCGAGGACCCGGCGGTCCTGGAGAAGCTGCGCCCGCTGCTGCGGGGCCGGGACGCCTGATCAGGCCGCCCCGTGCTCGGCGGTGCCGGTTCCGGCCGCACACCGCGGCACCCCCTCGGACCCGGCACCGCCGCCCGCGGGCCACGCACTCCCAGGCGCCATTCCGGCTTCTTTCCGCACGTCAACCCCGCCACATGCATGTGGGTACGTCCCGACACCGCGACATGCCCACATGTGCCGGAATCATCGGAGCCCGGCCTTACCGGAGGGCGAGATCCTCAGGGAGCGGCACTCCCCAGGTGCCGGTCAGGAACAGGCGGGGGATCATCTCCGTCGCCACACCGCTCACGATGCGGTCGTATGCCTCAGCCGCGAGCGGATGGACCTCGAAGAAGCCGTGGCTGTCGATGAGATCGTCCAGGACACCCGCCGCCCGAGCGTACGGCAGCGCGAACCCCGCGGTGTAGACGCTGGCCCCGGCGAGCACCTTCTCCCTCTGTGTCATGTTGGCGATGTGCTTGTACAGCTTCGCCAGCACGTCCTCCGTCTTCTTGCTCAGCGCTTCCATGTCCCGCGGGGACAGCAACTTCAGCTTGTCCATCGGCGTGTCGTACTTCTCACGCGCGTAGACGGCCACGCCCTCGACGTATGGCAGGTAGTTGGCCGGTTTGGTGAAGAGCGTGGACAGGTCGAGCACCTTGACGTCCAGGCCCGAATCAGGCGCGAAGAACATCGCCTGGGTGACGGCATAGGGGAGTTCGGCCGACAGCTCGGCCCATGGGAAGACCGGCTCATTGATGAAGTGGTCCCGTACGATCACGAAACCACCGTTCGGCAGCGGATAGGGGCCGCTGTCCCCCATGCCGAGGCGGTTATCGAAGTGAAGAAGGAACCCCATCAGGCCGGTCGTACCGTTGAACCGCTGGAACGTCCGCTTGGCCTCCGGGTCCTTCAGCGCGATCCGATCGTCGGCAAAGCGTTCGATCCAGGTGTCGTCGAGGAGCGGCGCCTTGTAGCCGCGCATCGAGGTGAACATCGGGCCGTCCCCCCAGTGGCCCTTGTACAGCCGCCGGACCACGTCGAGGCTCCGCACGATCGCGGCGGCCTCGAAGTGCTCGTCGTGCAGCCCCAGTTCCAGTGCGATACCGCGGCCGAAGCTGGGCGCGGTGAGCATCGCCCAGCTGTGCAGCAGGTTCACCTTTGTGCCGATCTCCTGACGGCACTTCCTGCCGATCTCGATCAGGCCCTGCGGGCCGACCCTTTCCGCGATCACCCGTAACCACGTTGGATGCCGGAACCAGGAGTTCAAGATGCCCAGGGCCTCGTACTCCTGGCGCGGGATCAGCCCGGACTCTCCCTCGGTAGCGCGGGCGGCGAGTGCATCCCACTCATTCCACGTCAGGTAGCGGACGAGCTCATTGGCTTCCTGGACTGTGAGGCCACGGTCGAAGGAGTCGTCGTCGAGGTAGAGGACCCTGGTCTTGAGCTCCGCCCGCATCATCGCATCCCCCTGCGAGCCGTGCGGAATCTCCCCCCGGAACTTCTCCAGCAGCGCCGCGACCTGGGCCGCCTGCTCCGGGTCCATGCCGATGGGGCCGCCCTTGGCCGGCGGGTCCACCACCGGAGCACCGACCTCCATGCTGACGGTGCCGTGAGGGCGGCTGGAGACGTCCATGCGCACACGTACGCCATCCGCTGGAATGATCTCACCGCGGTCGGTGAGGACGCCCTTGCGGAACGCGACCGACATGATGCAGGGAATGCCGTACTCACGGCAGAGGATGCCCAGGTGGCTCTCGGGCGCTCCCTGCAGGGTTATAACGCCCTTAATGCCTGCGGTGAGCGCCAGCGTCAGGAAGGTGGTAGTGCCGCCTCGGACCACCACGATGACGTTTTCGAGGTCCTCTTCGTTCTGTACGAACTCGATGACCTCGTCGGGAGTTCCGAGCCATTTGACACGACCTTCCACCGGCTCCGCCGACTCGTAGACGTTCAGCCCGACACCCACGGGCTCGAAGGCGGCATCGACAGAACCGGTTGCACCGGTAACCGGTGTAGGTGTCCCCGTCATTGGAACCTCCGTTCGAAGACGTTCCGCCATGTGCGGAAGTCGGTTGCGAAACGCTGGATACGTGAAGGGGCTGGCTTACCGCGTGGCGCCTACGCCCGCGGAACCTGGCCGGCCCGCTGCGCCTGGGCGACGCTCACGCGCTGGTCGATGAGCCCATAGCCGACAGCCCCGTCGCGACGTGTGATTCGCACGGCGTGAATGGCCCGGTGATTATGGCGCTGGAGCAAATCCTCCTCCGCCAAGTTCCAGCTCCCGCGGAGCACCTGGGGGAGGCGCGGGTACACCGTGCCGAACTTCCAGGTCGGATGGTCGTAGCCGATGGACCGGGGCAGGATGGCGTGCAGCGAGCGCATATGGACGCATTCGCTGAACTGACCGCCGTCGGCGAAGACGAGTTCGCCGGACTCGAGGTGCCAACGGCCGGAGGGGTAACGCACGTCGAACTTCACATGGTCAAAGTTCGCCTGCCTGGCCCCGGGTCCTGCGGGCTCGGCGCCGTGGGAGAGCGTCGGGCAGGTTGCGGCGTATTCGCCGTACACCCGTCCGTCGCTGTCCTCATGCGTCACAGCCTGAAACGCCCAGTCATCGAATGAGCCGATCAGCCACAGGAACGACGGTGAGGCGTCACCCGTGTCGAAAGCGTGTTCCTTCGGCGCATCCCATATCCCCCAGGAGTGGTCTCGCCCGCCACGCCACGTGTCCTCGTTCAGCCGCACCTCGCCCAGCGGGCTGACGACCCGGCCGGACACCGATCCAAGCTGGACGTACCGGCTCCGGTCCTGCACGACCCGGTTGAGACGCCGACGCGTGACTCGGGGTTCCTCGATGGCCGGAGTCGTGGCGGTGAACGTGATGTCGGCGCCGAACCCCTCCGCCGCGTCGACGGTGATGCGCAGCGACTTCATCGGTTCGAGCAGAACCAACCGCACTGGGCCGCAGACCAGGTTCGCCCGGTCAGTGCCCAGGCGGTCGGTCACCAGGAGGGACTCGTGCCGGCCTTGGCGGGACACGCTGAATGCCGCGTCAGTGAGCCCTTTGTTGGGGTGGATGTTGAAGACCAGTCCGACCATGCAGGCCCCTTCGATGTCGAAGAAGCCGAAGTAGAAGCGCTCGTAGACGGCCGGGTCGCTGGAGTCGGGCTGATCCAGTGTGGCAGGGGTCTGGTGAATGGGAAGGTCGTCCCAGACGGTCAACATCGTGCCGGCTCCTAGCTCAGGAATTCGAGCGCATCGAGGTCGATCACCTGCTGCGCGCCGTACTGGATGAGCCGGGAGAGCATGGCGTCGCCGCGATCGGTCCTGCGGACGCTACCGGTAGAGGGAACGAGCATCAGCAGTACGGCGAACGCGGCCTTCCGGTATGCCGCCCACGCGTCGTCGAACGTCCAGCCGGTGACGCCGGCGGCGGCCAGCTCGTCCACGTGCCTGTGGATCTGGTCTCGTTCGCACGAGGTGCGCACGTCACGGTTGAACGAGGTACCTAGCAAGTACGCCACATCGAACATCGGCGCACCCCAGCCGATGGTCTGCCAGTCGACGACGAAGACCTCGCTCTCGGAAAACAGCAGATTGTCGAACCGGAAGTCGTGGTGGACCAGCGAGAATGGACCGTCCAGAGACAGGGCCCATTCCTCGGCGTGCTCGACGAAGCGGTCCACGACCGCCATCTCCTCACGGCTGAAACCGCTCCCGATCCGGTCGCGAGACACGGCCCAGGAACGCTTCATCCGCTCGACGATGGCCGGGATTCGCACCCCGAGCCGCCGGTGCAGCCACGGAATCGAACCGGTGGCCTCATCGGCCCAGAACGGCGCCTGCAACCTGACGAGCTGGCGACGTGCGAGTACCACCTGCTCCAGCGGAGCATCAGCGAGCTGCTCGCCGGGACGGGTTCTGCGCGAGAGATCTTCCAGCAGCAGGCCGGTACGTTCGCCGTTGTAGCGCATCGTGCCGAGGTAGCGAGGCGTCGTGATGTTCATCCGCGGCGCGAGAAGTTCGTAGAACCTGCACTCCCGCTCGTAGGCGCCGAGCTGCCTGGCGGTACCGGCCGACTTCTCATCGACCGAGGGAACCTTGGCGACGAGGGAGGAGGGACCGGCATCCGCCTTCGACCACCGGAGCTCAACCCTGAACGTGTCGGCGGTGTGCCCCACCCCGATGGGGCGGTAGGACATGGAAAGCAGCTCGGCATCGTCCAGGACTGCGCCGCTCTCGCGTAAGGCTCTTATCAGTTCTGTCGGATCGATGCGATCCGCCCCATCGGCGGTCGCCGACACCGGTCGGCCTGGACGGGCGACGAACCCGCTTGCGTGGGAGGCAAGCGCACCCGAGGCCGACGAATTCCGATCGGCCAACGAACCGTTCCTCTCGACGTGCCCGCGCGGCTTGTGCCGCGCCTTCGCACCCGGGGTGAATGTTGGCCTAACCTTAAAATGGTTTATTCTTTTGTCAAGAGGTAAGGTCTGTCCGATACCCTTCGTCGCGCCGGAGGCCGCCGCTCGCGCTTCATGGAGGTGTACGCGTATTCCGCTGATCGGCGTGGCGTCGTGAAATGAGGACATCCGTCGCGTGATGCTTCGTGCTTCCGAAATCGAGATCGAAAGAGCAGGGTGAGGACCGAGCGGATCGGTCTGCCGATCTCTGTCGCGATCTCTGCGGCCGGTAAGCGCCGCCCTTGGAGCCCTTGGTCCGGGGCGTCCCGCTCCCGCGGCGACGCCGACCCGGCGAACTCCACGGCGAACAACGTCTACGGCTATCCGTACCTGCGTTCCTGAGAAGACACGGGATCGCGCTCCGGATCGCCCGCCGCGGCACGCCGGAGCGAGACCGCCGTGAGGAAGCCGAGGGCCGGCCAGGCCGGTTCGCCGTCACGCGTCATCGCGGTGATGCGGATCCGGTGTGATTCGCGGACCTGGCCGAGTCGATAGCGGTCGTCTCGCTCGCGTTCGACTCGATCAGCTCCAGCATCGTGGCGCTGGCCTGGCCGCCGCCCTCGCACGTGGTCTGCAGCGCGTACCGGATGCTCGTTCAGGCGTCGGTGAGAGCCACCGTGGGATCGGCCAACCGGGACGGGTCGGGGGTGGCTCCGGCCATGATGGCGCGGCGGCCGGCCAGCATATCGCGCGGCCGGTCGACGGCCAGCACGGCGGTGAGCCGTCCCGAGGCGTCGAGCCAGGCGGCGCTCCAGCCCTTCCCATCAGCCGGGTCCCGCCAGATCGGGGTGGCGGCGGGGTCGTGGTGGCCGACGTACTGGAGCTTGTGGCCGAACTGGTCGCTCCAGAAGTAGGGCACCGGGTCGTACGCCGGCGCGTCAGCGTCCGATCCGGGGTCGGGCGCGTTGAGCAGCGTCGAGGCGGCGACGACAGCGCCCATCGAGGCGTTGTCCCAATGTTCGAGCCGCATCCGGGTGCCGTAACGCCGGGACCACCAGGCGGCCACGTCGCCGACCGCGACCACGCCGGGCGCGGCGCGCAACCACTCATCGACGACCACTCCGCGGTCCAGTTCGAGACCGGACCCGATCAGCCAGGCCGTCTCCGGACGCGCTCCAACACCGGTGACCACCACGTCCGCCGGGATGGCGGTGCCGTCCGCGAGCACGACCGCGCCGTCGTCTACCCGATCGACTCTGGCGTTCAGCCTCAGGTCCACGTCGGACCACCACGGGATGAGACGCTTGCCGACCTCGGTGCCGAGGACGCGGGCCACCGGGGCGGAGTCGACCTCCACGCACGTGACCGCGCACCCGCGGGCCAGCGCCGAGGTCGCCACCTCGGCGCCGATCCAGCCGGCACCCACGATGACGACGCGCGCTCCGGGCCGCAGCCGGTCGCGCAGCCGGCGGGCGTCATCGGCGGTGCGTACGACGAACTGGTGCCCTGGACCAGGCAACGTGATCGGCGCGACACCGGTCGCGATCACCAGCCGGTCGAACCCGATCGTCCGGGACATCCCCGCGGAAAGGCCGTCGGCCGTACTCGTGGGGCAAATGCGCACCGCCCGCTCCGCCAGGTCCAGGCCGGTGGCCGATGTGCCGAGCAGGATCTCCACATCGAGGCCGCCGAGGCCCACCGGCAGTGTGGTGTCGGCACGCTCACCTCGCAGGACCTCCTTCGACAGTGGCGGGCGGTCGTAGGGCATGTGCGGTTCTGCCCCGATCAGGATCAGCTCGCCTTCGTATCCCTGCCGGCGGAGCTGCTCGCAAGTGCGCGCCCCGGCCAGGCCTCCGCCGACGACGACGATACGCCGGGGGTCGTTGCGGTGTGCCGGCATGACTCCCTCAGCCCAGCCGTGGAACGACGTCGGAACCGATCAGCTCCACCATCCCGCGAAAGGCGGCAGCGCCATCCCCGGGCTCGTCGTTCCAGTGCACCGGATTCTGCTCGTGGAGCCGGTCGAACAGGGCGATGCCCGAGCCTTCCATCAAGGGCGTCAGGTCGATATCGGCAGAAGGGCTGGCAGACGCCATGGGAACCTCCATCAGAATCCGTGAGCGACCGTCCAGAAGGTCGCAGGCGGGGCTGTTCCAGAAACGCTAGGTCGTGGTAATGTTTGTGTCAACCATTCAATGGTCAGTCCTTTATTAGCTTTCCGAGGGAGTCCGTGGCAGCGGCTGATCAGGGCGGAGCGGCTGTCAGCTGTCCCGCTGCTGCCTTGACGATTCAGGGAGATTGACGTGCCCGCAGTTACGGTGAGCGACCGGCGTTTCCTGGTGCTTCACGCGCTCGCGATCAAAGGCATAGCACCGGCCGAGGGTGTCGCGGAAAGCAGTGGCCTGTCACCGTCCGAGGCCGAGCGGATCTTGCAGGAGCTCGTCGAGTCAGGCCAGGCACGCTGGCGGGGTGGGCGGGTGCCCGGGTTCATGCTGCTACCCAAGGGAATGGCCGCACATGCCGAGCTGCTCAACGCCGACGTGGCGGACGACGAGGTGCTCGACGCTCTCAATCGGACCTATACCGACTTCCTGCCCGTCAACACCGCCTTCAAGCGGCTCTGCACCGACTGGCAGATGCGAGACGTTTCCGGCACCTTGGTCCCCAACGACCACACCGATGCCGAATACGACGCCTCTGTCATCGCGCGGCTGGACGGCATCCATGAGGCGGTCACATCGGCGCTGGCCCCGGCGGCCGAGGTGCGTACGCGCTTCGGGACGTACCGCGCCCGCCTCAGCGCCGCCTTGGCCAGGATCCGGACTGGGGACACCGAGGCGTTCGCCAGACCGATGGCCAATTCCTACCACGACATCTGGATGGAGCTCCACCAGGATCTGCTGGTCAGTCTCAAGCGAGAGCGTTCCGCCGCGGACGAGTGAGCCGCACAAGCAGGAAGGGCCCGCCGCCGGATGGCGGCGGGCCCATAGTCCCTAGCTCGCCATCGCTGACCCGCCCTCATCCATGCCCCGTCCGCCATCGCAGGATCTGGCCGCGGTCAGTCCCGGTGCCGGCGTACCTGATCGCCAGGTCTGGGCGGTTGATTCGCGAGGTTCCGTTCGGGGCGTCGACCATCTCATGGCTCGGTGGTCAGGGTTTCCTCTCCAGGATCCGGGTGGCGATCGTGTCGCCGGTGGCAACGGTCTGCGGCATAGGCGGACCAACGACGCACGTCACCCGCGCCTCCGGTCCGCCGAGCTCAAGGCGCCGACGGCGCAGGGCGCTGCCCTCGCGAGCGATGCCACTTCTCGCCAAAGATCAAATGGACTGACCATTGAATGGTTGACATAAAAATTGCTACGACCTAGCGTTTCTGGCGCGGCCTTCGAACTTTCACGGATTCCGACGGAGGTATCCATGGCGTCCCCCAGCCCTACCGCCGACATCGACCTGATGAACCTGACCCCCTTTGTGGACGGCTCGGACATCGCCCTGTTCGACCGGCTTCGCGAGCAGAATCCGGTGCACTGGAACGACGAACCCGGGGACGGCGCCGGTTTTTGGAGCCTGACGCGGTACGCCGATGTGAAGGCTGCGGTGTCCGATGCCAAGCGCCTGTCGTCCGCCGAGGGCACGCAGATCGTCAGCCGACGCGCGGAAGGTGAGCTGCACAGCCTGCACAACATGGACGATCCGGAGCACGCGCGACTGAGGAAGATCACGGCTCCCTACTTACGCTCCCTCAGGATCAAGCAGTGGCAGCACGTGATCGATGAGGCCGTGAGAATCGTCCTGGACGACGCGCAGGAGCAGGGCGAGTTCAACATGGTCGAGGTCGTCTCGGCCCGGCTCCCCATGTTGGTCCTCTCCCAGGTGTTAGGCGTCCCCGCCGTGGACGCTCCGAAAATGGTCGACTGGACCAACCGGCTGACCAGCGCCGATCCCGACGCGAGGGTGGACGCATCGCTCGCAGCGGCTCGCGCTGAGGTGATGGCCTACTTCAGGATGCTGACCGAGGAGCGCCGCAAAGAGCCGAAGCACGATCTCGTCAGTGTCCTGGTCACTGCCGAGAAGGACGGGAGACCGCTGACCTGGGAAGAGCTCGCGGCCTACTACATCCTTTTGGTCGCCGCCGGCAACGAGACCACACGTCATCTGATCTCTGGGGCGACGGTCGCGCTGCACGAGCACCCTGATGCGTGGAATCGGATGGTCTCCGACCCCGCCGTTCTCCCCACCGCCGTGGAGGAGATGTTCCGGTACGTCAGTCCCGTGGCGTGCATGCGGCGCACCGCCACTGAGGACTTCACGCTGCACGACACCCTCATCAGGAAGGGTGACAAAGTGGTGCTCTGGTTCGTCGCCGCTAACCGGGATCCCGAGGTCTTCAGGGACCCGCACCGTTTCATCGCGGATCGCGATCCCAACGAGCACCTGTCGTTCGGTTGGGGCATCCACTACTGCCTGGGGGCACATCTCGCCCGCGCGGAGGTGACCACGCTCTTCCGCGAGATCATCCGTCGTGGTATACGGCTCGAGGTCACCGCCGAGCCCACTCGCCTGCGCCACAACCTCTTCCGCGGCATCACTGACCTGCCGGTCAGGGTGCGCGCTGGGGCTGTTACCGGTTGATGACCGGCCGGGCCGTACCCGTGAGGGTGCAAATCTGGGACGTCTAGGTCTGTCTCGGCGTGGGTCACCTCAGCGGACGCCGCCGACGCGCTGACCGCCCCGGATGGACCACCTGCGAGGATCGCGATGCGTCCAATAGCAGGCCCTCCGCCTGCCCTACCGGCGTCGTGCCCGCTTCACACCGGAACGTTCACGGCCACCAGAGAGCTCAACCTGCCCTCGCCGCGGCTGCGCGATGGCACTGGAGCCGGTCCGAGCCGAGGTTCTGTCGGTCCCGTGAGATCCTCGGACTTCTCCGCTGCCTGCGGCAAGGGCGTTTGGCCGGCGTTCCTGCGCTCATCGCGGGTTCCTGGTCAGAGGCGGATTCCGACCCCGGCGCGCATCTCCAGGCCAGGGCGCCGGGGAAGCCTGGGCTCCCCCTCCTCAGGACGCCAGTCATCGACCGGCACCAGGCCGGGCTCGACCACATTGAACCCGTCGAAGAACCTCAGGATCTGCTCACGCGTCCGGGGTACCAGCACACCGGCGGAGGTCTGTGTCGCGATCTTCCGGAATTGCCGGATCTCCTCCTCGCCGAGCTCGCCGGTGGAGAAGTGGCTGATCGCCAAGGAGCTCCCGGGGGCGAGGCGGTCACGCAGCGTCTTGACCGCCCGATAGACGACGTCATCCGGGATGAAGTGCAGGATGGCGACGAGCAGCAGGCCGACCGGCTTGCTGAAGTCGAGGTGCGCGATGACCTCGGGGTTGTTCAGGATGCCCTCCGGCTCCCGCAGATCAGCCTCGACCGCGATCGTCTGTTCATCCTCCGCGAGCAGTGCTCGGGCATGCACGAGCACGATCGGGTCGTTGTCCACGTAGACGATCCGCGACTCGGGCGCCGCCCGCAGCGCCACCTGGTGCACGTTCTCCTGGGTGGGCAAGCCCGCGCCGATATCGAGGAACTGGCGGATCCCGTTGCCGACCATGAACCGTACCGCCCGGCTGATGAACCGCCGGTTGGCCAGGGCCTCGTCCCTGGCGTTGGGCGAGAGCCGGAGCAGTTTCTCGGCCGCCTCCCGATCCGCGGCGAAGTTGTCCTTGCCCCCGAGCACGTAGTCGTAGATGCGAGCAACGCTCGGAACCGTGGGGTCGATCCCCGGCGGCGCATTCTCCATGTCACGCCCCCACCATCGCCTAGGCCTTCGATGATCGTTACTGTAGCCTCCGCACGCTGAATCGTCCCGCGATCAACCGATAAATCGTTCTCGTCGGCGATATGCCTTCTCGTCACCGCGTGACGCCGTCGCCCCCTGCCGCCGCGCCGGGGGCGACGCGGCGGGGCAGCCCACTCGGCGGAGCTCACTGGGCTGAGCCACGGCAAGCTGGCACCGATGCACCCTGCTTCCACGGCAGCCCCACCCTCCGGGCCTGAGCGCCGGAGCGGATCCCGCGCCCGATACGGTCGCTGCGTGATCGCGACACACATGGCTCACCCGGGCGACACTGGTGCACTAATCTTAATCAACGGTATATATGCTTGTTAATTTCATTCACATACTCTGAGGTCTCGACCGCGGTTGACCGCGTCCGGCAGGCGCCCCCGTCAGCGACCTCGTCCCTGCTCCCCCACTGGAGGACGGCCTTCATGAGCATGGCGTCGAGAGCCCGCGACCCCGAGCTGATCGACTCCACCGCCCGCCTGGTGGAGTTCCTGCGCGACCTGGCCTCCGCTCGGCGTACCCCGATCCGGGACGTCGACGGGCATGGTCAGGTGCTCTGGCTGGCCGACCTGCCCAAAGGGATCGTGCCTCAGCTCGAGGCGGGCCTCGGCGAGGTCTTCCTCTCCGTCGACTACGTGCGGCTGACGCAGCCGCCCTCCCCCCCGAAGGTCCTGGACGGCTGGCTGAAGCCACAGGAGCTCGCCGATCCCGAGCGCATCCCCGAGCTCGCCGAGACCGGCCCCCGGCGCATCCAAGTGACCGGCGAGGACGGAACAACCGTCTGGCGGCAGGAGACCAGAGCGGACCGGCCGGACGTCGTCGAGGCATACGCCGACTGGCTGCCCGTCCGGCAGGCGTGGGCGGACCAGGAACGCGACCGTATCCGGCAGCAGCGCTGGCACCGCGAGCTCTACTCGATCGCCACCCGGCTGTCCCAGATGGACGACGAGCTCGAGCTGGTGTTGGCGACCGGCCTGCTCACCTGGAGGGCACCCGACGGCACCCGCGTGCGCAACCACCTGCTCGCCACCCGCGTCCACCTGCGGGTGGACGTCGACACCGAGCGCGTGGAGGTGGTGCTGGGCGAGACCTCCCCCGTCCTGCAGGACCGCGAACTCCTCGCCGACTTGCCCGGGTTCACCCCACAGCGCACCGACCGCCTCCGCCAGCGGGCCCGGGACGGCGAGGGCGCCGGGCTGCGGGACGACGTCGGCGAACTGCTGCAGGCCTGGTGCGACCGAGGGCTCGAACCACCCGCCGTCTACCGGCCGACATGGACCCCGGGCAAGGACCCCGCCAAAGTCGCTGAGGTACGGCTCGCGCCGGCGTTGGTGCTGCGCAAGAGGGACCAGGGATCACTGATCGCCTACTACGACGCGATGCTCGCGGCCCTGACCGGCCCGGACGCCGAGGCGCCCCTCGGACTCGCGCAGCTCGTCCGTCCCTTGGAGCCGGGCGAGCGGATGGCCTTCCTGCGCGAGGGTGCCGCCCATGTCGCCCTCGGCGAGGACCCGCTCTTCCCCCTGCCCGCCAACCCCGAGCAGCGCATGATCATGACGCGATTGAACGAGGACAACGGCGTCGTCGTCCAGGGCCCGCCGGGAACCGGCAAGACCCATAGCATCGCGAACCTGGTGTCGGCGCTGCTCGCCCAGGGCCAGCGCGTCCTCGTCACCAGCCAGAAGGCCCAGGCGCTGCGGGTGCTGCGCGACAAGCTGCCCAGCGAGATCGCCGGCCTGTGCGTGTCCATGACCGACCTGGGCCGCGGCGGTTCGGCCGAACTGGAAGGCGGCGTCAAGGCGCTGTCGATCCGGTTCTCCACCTACGACCCGCGGCTGCAGGCCAAGCGGATCGCCGAGACGCGGAGCCGGCTCGAAGAGGCCCGCCGTACGGTCGCCGAGCTGACCGACCGGATCCGGGCTCTGCGTGAGTCGGAGACCTACGTCCACCCCGAGATCGCCCCCAGCTACCAAGGCACCCTCGCCGAGATCGCCCGGCGCCTGAAGCGGGAGGAGACGGAGTGCTCGTGGATGCCGGTCCCCATGCCGCCCTCGGCGCCCGCCTCGCCGCCGATCTCCGTCGGCGAGGCGGCCGAGCTCGTGGGGCTGCTCGCCGGGGAGACGCCGCAGCGCAGGGCGCGGCCGTCCCAGCGCATCCCCGACGTGGCCGCGCTGCCCACCGTCGAGCAGGTCAGGGAGCTGATCGCGAATGAGGCCGCCGCGCAGCAGGTAGCGCGTCAGGCCCAGACCGAGGTGTCCGGACGTCTCGAGCACCTCGACCCCGCGCTGATCACCCGGCTGGAGGAGATCGCGGCCGGCGTCGCAGCCGACCTCCACCGGCTCGGCCTGCCCGAGGACGCCGCAGCGTGGGATTCGGCAGACTGGACCGTCCGCGCGCTGAGCGACGGGCTCGCCGGCCGGGAGACCGCACTGTGGGAGCAGCTCGCCGGCCAGTCCGGGCTGCTGCCCGTGCTGCAGGAGAAGACCCAGCGCATCGCCTTCCGCACGATCAGCCATCCGGCTCTGGACGGCCCCGGCGCGGCCGGCGCATATCTGCAGGCCATGCGGGCGCTACGCGACCACCTCGCCGCAGGGAATCGGCTCAAGCGCGGCCTGTTCCGGCCCGCCGTGCAGAGGGCGGCTGAACCGTTCCTCGCCGCGGTGTCCGTCGACGGCGTCTCGCCCACCAACGCCGAACTGCTGTCGATCGTCATCGACGACATCGAGGGGCGGCAGATCGCCGACCAGCTCCGGCGTGGCTGGGGGCTCGTGGGCGTGGAGTTCCCGCCGGATCAGCCGTTGGAGCGCGTCTCGGCGCAGCTCGCCGACGCCTTCGGCAGGCTCACGGTGGTACGCCGGATCACCGGGGCCGTGGCCGAGACGGTCCGCCTGCTCGCCTGGGCGGGCGTGCGCCTCGATCTCCGTACCCCGGCGGATTGGCTGTCGTACGGCGCCGCCCTGCACGCCGTACGGCTCAAGCTCGACGCCGAGCGGGCGACCACCATGCTCGAGGAGCTGCACGCCACCCTCGACCAGCAGATCCGGCTCGGCTCCCCGGCTCCCGAGCTGGTCGAGGCGGCCAACGCAGTGGCCGCCCGCGACGCTGTCACCTACCAGCTCTGCCTCAACGCC
>Ga0207870_100217_pt1 | contig 51406 bp, 41 predicted proteins | sample CeladaPassage60B_FD_187477 | JGI IMG/M metagenome (GOLD analysis project Ga0207870, IMG submission 187477) | Cellulose-adapted microbial communities from the Joint BioEnergy Institute, USA - Passage3 60B (SPAdes) (version 2) | ecosystem: Engineered > Bioreactor > Continuous culture > Unclassified... | reverse complement strand
TCATTTCAGTGCACATTCAGTGTAGAATGTAACTTTGAGTTACGCGACTTCAGCGGGCTTTTAGCCTGAACAGCGACTTTCAGTCGCAATAAAATCCCCTGCACTTTAGTGCAGGGCGTGGTTTAGAAGCCGTTTTGCGGGATATCGTTTTTGTAACGGTCATGGGTGACCGTTAGCGGATGGGACCGACCACTACTCGCGAAGGGACGCCACTACTCGCGAAGGGACCGACCACTACTCACGACGAGACCGGCCACTACTCGCGACGGGACTGCCACTACTCGCGAAGGGGCCGACCACTACTCCCTTGGTGACGTCTTCAATTGTCGAACGGTGTGACGGCGCATTCGTCAGGATGTCCGTGAGTCATCCCGCTGTCGCATCCCATACGGGATGCATGGATTGGATTATTTGCAAATCGCGCATTGTTCCGGATGTTCTTTTGAGACGGGACTGGCGGTGGATTCGGAGGCGGAATCGGCGGTGGAACGCAATTTTGCATTGATGTTGATTTCGGATGGATGGGACAATTTTTATTGGATGCGGCTTAGGATTTGCCGGCACATACAATGTGGGAATCGGCCTCGTCGTTCGCGCCGCCGGACATTTGGCGCGCGATCGCTTCCGTCAGCAGATATGCAATCGTCGATTCCGCTCCTTGGTTCAGATTGGGCCCGTGCTCGCCGAGACCGTCACAGCAGCTGCCGTCTTCCGGGTCCGCCAGCAAGGCGCCGGCGTCATTTTCCCCGTAAAACCAGCCGCGGCATTTTCCGACCACGTCGGCATACAACGCGTTTCCGGTAATTTCGTAAGCTTTGGCGCAGGCGAGCGCCAGTTTCATCACATCGACCGGCTGCTGGTCCCACTGGGGTCTATGGCCCGGTGAACACCATCCCCGGTTGCCGACCGGACGAATTTGCCCCTTGCCGTTCGTCGACAAACGAATCAAAAAATCCAGGCTTTCTCTCGCGGCCGCCAGCCACTCCTGCCGCCGGAACGCCTCGTACCCGCACAACAGCCCCCACGGAATCACCGCGCCGCTGTAGGTGACCACCGGTTCAAACCAATGCCAGTCCGGTTTTCCGTGCGCGCGGTACGACTCCATCAATCTCGCGGCCGTCCATTCCGCCAGCGGCTCGAGCTGCAGCGGATAACGGCGTTGAATGAGCAGGCTCAGCGCGGCGAGCGCAAAGGACCAACCGCGCGGATGCCGCAAGTCCGGTATGCGCTCCATCGCCTTGACGAACATGTCGTGCGCCGCCAGCCGCCGATCCTCGTCCTCCAGTCGAATCAGACACAACGCTCCCGCCCACAAACACCGCCCCAGACAGTCGTCAGACGGAGTTTCCCGTTCCCTGGTCCGGTCGTAGGCGATGTTATTGTGAAAATGTCCGTCATCCTTCTGCACCCAGAGCAAAAAGGACAAATACGTATCCGCCAGTCCGGTTAATTCGTCCCGTTCTTCCTCCTGGACGAAATTCATCCATTCCAGGCACGCCCAGAGCGCCCTCGCCTGATCGTCGGTGCTGTATCCTTCCCGCCTGCGCGGAATTTTGCCCAAGCTGTGTTCCAGGATGCCGGTATCGTCGGTCAAACGCTGCAGATGTCTAAAACTGACACGATGTCGGTTCACGCTGCACCACCTCGGAAAACACCTGTAAATGCCGTCTGCCGATTTCCGGCCAGTACATCGTTTTGCCGATGTTTTCGATCCTGGTTCGCCATGATCCGAGCAGTTCCTCGTTCGTCAAAAGCGAAATGATCCGCTCCGTCCACGCCTCGGCATCGCCGTACGGAATCAGCAAATCGGAGCAGCCGGACAAGAGGTCCTGCGCATATCGGTAAGGAGTGGACAAGACCGGCCGTCCCAAACCGACCGCGTAAGCCAGAGTGCCGCTCGTAATTTGCTCCATCCCCGGATAGGGCGTCACATAAATATCGCACGCCATCAGATACTTGATCAGCTCGTCTTCTTCCATGAACCGGTCGACCATGACGACGTGGTCTTCCAGCCGGTATTCGCGGATGTGCCGGAGCAGTTCCTCGCGGTAGCTCTCTCCTTCGAATTTTTTGACTTCGGGATGGGTTTGGCCGACGATGGCGTACAGTACGTCGGGCACGCGGCGGGCGACGGCGGGGAGAATCCGCAAAATCAGCTCGATGCCTTTCCCCCGGCTCAACAAACCGAAAGTCATCATCACTTTCCGGCCGCTCCAGCCCAACTGCTGCCGGTATTGCAGCCTCCGTTCGGCCTGCGGTTCCGGCGTGCCGTGCGGAATGAAGGCGATTTTCGAGGTGGGGACGCCAAAAGCATCATGCAAGTATTGGATCGCTTTCCGATTCATGACGATGATTTTGTCGCTGTTTTCGGCAATTTCCCGCTGAACGGAACGGTACGGTTCCTCCGGATGCTCAAACACCGTGTGGAAGGTGGTGACCAGCGGTTTTTGCAAGTGCCGGACAAACGGCAAAATATGGGCGCCGGCTTCCCCGCCGAAAATGCCGAACTCGTGCTGGAGAGAAACGACGTCGACGTCCGAACGGTTGAGTTTTTCCGCCATTTTCACGTACTGTTCCCGGTCGCCGCGCACGAGCGGCCACAATCCGGGAGGATTGCCGTTGGGCTGCTCCCGCGAATCCGACATCACCACGACCGGATCGGTGCCCTGCCATCCTTTGGCTTGATGGACCGCTTTCCTCAAATGAAACGTATAGGTGGCCAGCCCGCATTTTTTCGGCAAATAGGTGCTGACATAGGCGATGCGCGTCATGCCTGCATCAGTCCGATCCGGTTCATGACCGCTTCGTGCAGCAGATGTCTGGGCCCGAGTTCGAGTCCGTGCCCGAAAATGCATCCGCTCAATTGCGCCGCATCGTGGATGACGCAGCGGTTCCACAAAATCGTTTCCGTACAGCGCACGCCGCGGCCGATGACGCAGCCGTCGCCGATGACCGCATAGGGACCGATCACGGAACGATCGCCGATCTCCACGTCTTCCCCGATCAGCACGGGCGGAACGAGCATCACGCCGCGGCCGACGCGCGAGCGTTCGCCGATCCAGATGCCGCTGCCTTGTTCTTTACCCGCAATGGGCAGCGTCCATTTGCGATTCAACAAATCCCAGTGAATTTTCCGGTATCGTTCCCGCGTCCCCATATCCATCCAATAACCGTCCAGCACCATGCCGTAGACGCCGACCTGCCGTTCGATCAGCAGGGGAAACGTCTCCCGCTCGATCGACACTTCCCGATGCGGCGGTATGTACCGCAGCACGTGCTTTTCCATCACGTATATACCGGCATTGATGCGGCGGGAAGGCGCTTCGTCCCGGCGCGGTTTTTCCACGAAACGCAAAATGCGGCCGTCTTCCTGCTGCTCAACGACACCGTAGTGGGACGGATCTTCCACTTCCGTCAGGCCGATCGTGACGGCGCCACCGTGCCGGTCGTGGAAATCCATAAGCGGCTCCAGGCGAATGTCGTGCACGATGTCGGCGTTCACCGCGACGAAGCGGTCATCCAGCAGCGGTTCCGCGTTTTTGATCGCTCCGGCCGTGCCCAGGAGTTCTTGTTCCACCGCATACCGCACGGACACGCCCCACCGGGACCCGTCGCCAAAATATTCGCGAATTTGTTCCGGATAATGCTTGACGGCCATCACAAAATCGCGGACACCCTGGTTTTTGAAATGGATCAACAAATGTTCCAGCCACGGCCGTGTCGCCACCGGTGCCATCGGTTTGGGCATGTTTTCCGTCAGCGGTCTCAGTCTCGTTCCCAGTCCTCCTGCAAGCAACAGCACATTCATCCAACTTCTTCCCCCCAAAAGTGGAATAAAAAAAGAAGCATCATTCCAACTTGAGACCTTTACCCCTTTCGGCCAACAACATTCGCAATACGTCGTTCGTCAACCGTAACCACGCATTCCGGAATCTCATTGCGGACGAGGAACCTGACGGAAATCCCGTGCGGGAGCCACGCAGGCGCCTCTGTGTGTCCGGTAAAAATCTGAAGTTTAGAAAAATCCTTCTTCTCGCCGTTTACATTCATTTCGGAGGATCGCTGGAAACAAGGCTCGAGGAACGTGTACCGGCCGTACCCGTCCCGCTTGCGCCGACGCGGGCGATGCCCGTGCCGCGCAATGGCGTTCTCAAGCGAACTGCGCCGTTCCGTTTGCATACCTATGCGGGACAACCACGTTTTCATGCCGAATGCCGCGCATTCGCGTTCGCATTCCGGTGCCGTACGGTTCCGTTTGCAAACCGATGCCGTTCAGTTCCGTTTGCCAACCGATACCGTGCAATTTCGCTCGCATACGGTACCGAGCGATTTCGTTCACATACCGGCGCCGCATTCACGTTCTCACGCCGATGCCGCGCAGTGCCGTTTTTTTGAGAAACGTTCGTTCTGAGCTCCTTCAAAATCCCTCCTTTTTTTGGATCTTGTTAGCACTCGTTATGTTGTGCTGATAACTATAATAATGAAAATCGCCGCTTCTTTCAACAGCGGCGGATCAACGCATGTCGCGCTGTGGTGGATCGCGGCGCGCGGTGACGGTGGACGGGGTCGCTATGCTCAGCTTTCCCGGATTCTCGTGAAGCGTCATTCCCTGATCAGCCGGGCGTGGACGGCAAAGCGGGATTCATCCGAAATGGAGGTGCACGTGGACAACGTCAAGATGATGTCGTCCGCCCGGAGTTCGATGTCGGTCGGATGCAGCGAGCGGGACTGCAAATCTTGCGCAAACGCGAGGTAATCGTCGTCCCCGGCAAAATCGACCCGGATGTAATCGTGGTGAATATCCGTGAAATGGACGGAAAAAATTTCCCAGCGGGTGTCCTCGTACAGCGTGTTCAGTTCAATGACGGGATGCGCGTCAAAATAATACCGGCTTTCATACTTCAACAGCGGCGTAAACATTGTGCCGTTTTTCATGTTGTGCCCGTAAACGATTAGGTGCCTGTCTGCGCCGGGACCGTTCCGGTAATCCATGAAAATGCTGCCGTTCACGTTGGGCTGGCGTTCGAATCCGCGCGTGAGGTAAAACTCGTTGTCCTCCGCCTGCACCACCGGATAGTCCACCGGTGTGTTCTCGATGCGCAGCCAGCCGACGACGTCGTCGTTCAATGCGAGCAATTCCCGGAACGACGTACGAACTTCCAAACCGTGGCGCGGATCGTCCGGCCAGTGGATCGGGCTCGGCGTCGTCCGGTCCTCGTCCTCCGACGGCGAGGAAGCCGCGACGACCGGTGTCACGAATTCGGGCTGCTCGGCTGCCGCCGTTATAATGGCGTCGGAATCGTCGCCGCCGGCCGAAGCGTACAATCGCCGCGTTTTTTCCAGTTCGCTGCGGCTTTCCCAGCTGTCGACCGCGTAGGAAACGATCTGCAGGACCGAATACAGAAACACCGCGGCGGCGACGGCCATCGCGAGGCGCGTCGCAATCCGGCGCAAGGGAAACGGACGCGACGACACCCATCGCGGGAACGCGTTTCGCAGCGCATGCCAACCCCGTGATGTTTTCCATATGCGAGCCGGTTCATGCGGGTTGTTCCGTTTCCGGAGCGAAGCCGCAACATTCCGCATCCAATCGCCGGGGCGGAAACTTCTTTTGCCTCGTTCCACCCGTTTCCCTCCAGTCCGCCGCACACGTCGGGCCAAACTTCGTACGAACCGATTCCATGTACGAACATGAGCCTAATACGCGCAGGTCTCCAATAAGCAAGTTCAACTGATACGATCATTATACCGGAGCGGCGGCGGGGGTGTAAACGATTTCTCTCCCGCATGGTCCGATAAGACCGGGCTTCGCGTTCGCGCACAGGGTTTCATCCACGCTCATCGTTGCACGTCCGTTATCGCACTCCCGTCATCGTACGTCCGTACGTCCGTTATTGTACGTCCGTAATTGTACGTCCGTTATCGTAAACCCATTTTCGTACGCGGCAACGGCTGCGTATTTCCCGGTTGCACACGGGGTTTTCGGGGTTTTCATCGACGAATCGATTCGCGCGAAATTTTTTGCCTGTCCGAAAGCAGCCTGCCTTCCCTTTCAGAACTTCCCGCTCATCGCGAAATGGCCCGCTCCGCCGGTTTGGCCGCGCCCGCAAGCAGCGCTTCCGAATCCGTCACAAAGCCGAAGCACTGCTTGACATTATACAGCGTGGCGTCGACGCAATAGGCGGGGGAAGTGGTGGCGCAGCAGTCCTCCAGCAAAATCGCGTCGTATCCGAGGGATACCGCGTCCATCAATGTGGCGAAGACGCATTGATCCAAATTGACGCCGCCGAACAACAGCGTGTCGACGCCGAGGTTGCGCAGGATGCTGTCCAACGGCGTATCCCAAAAACCGCTCATGCGATATTTGTCCACGAAGATGTCCGTTTCTTCCGCATGAAGTTCCGCGACGATCGCCGCTCCCCAGCTTCCTTTTTCCAGCACGCGGGACCCGCTGCCCGGCAGAGGCTCACCGATGCCGGTCCCTTCCCCGTCCGGATTGTACACGTGCAGCACGGACGGGCTGAGATTGAGCCGGTCCGGCCGGTTTCCCCAGTTCACCCAGACGATCGGAACGCCGTTGGCCCGCAAAACGGGCAGGAGACGGTTGAGCGGTGCCACCGGCTTCCGCGCCGGCGCGACGTCGACGCCAATATGGCTCAGCCATCCGCCGGGAGAACAAAAGTCGTTCTGCATGTCGATGACGATTATCGCCGTACGGGCGAGGTCAAAGGTGATCCGCTGAGGATTCGCCGCAACCGTTACCGGCAGCGGCAGCGGGCTCCGCCGGCAAAGATCGGCGTAATCCCTCGACACCCTCCAGTTAATGCGGGGATTTCCCAACACATGCATGGCCAACACTCCTTTCGACCTCCGTCCGGTTCGGTCATGAGGCGGAAGAGATCGCGTTCCGCCGCATTCGGACGGCCGTCGTGTATTGTCCGATCCGCTACGCCGTTCATGGCTCGCTCCGCCACGATCGGACGCAAGTCTGTTTCGTCCAATTCGTACGCATTAGGCGCTTCGGGCGCACGCTCCATCAACTCACCAGCCCGCCGCCGCGCCGTCGCTGCGCGGGTCCGCACAGCCGACGCGAATGCCGTCTTCAATCTTGATGACTTGGGCGTGACCCATGAGATCGTCCCAGGCGCCGACGGTGACCGTCCGGTGCCCGGCTTTCGCCAGGGCATCCGCCACATCCGCGGGAATGCGCGCCTCCAGCCGCAAATCCTCGGTTTCCTCGCCCCACGTTCTGCCCCACAGCCAGCGGGGACTTTCAACCGCTTCCCGCACGGACATGCCGAAATCGATGAGGCGGGTAACGAGCGCGGTTTGCGTTTGCGGCTGTCCTTCGCCGCCCATGGTGCCGTACAACAAATACGGCTCGCCGTCGCGCAAGATCATCGCCGGCATCAAAGTATGGAACGTCCGTTTTCGCGGTTCCAGACGGTTGACATGGGCGGGATCGAGCGAAAAAAACGAGCCGCGGTTTTGCAGCAATATGCCCGTTTCCCCGGCCATCACCGCGGAACCGAATTCAAAGTACAAACTTTGAATAAACGAAACCGCATTGCCCTCGCCGTCGACGACCGCCGCATAGGCGGTGTCGCTTCCGACCGGTACGGCTCTTAGCGGAAGCGCGCGCGAAAAATCGATGTTCAGCGCCAACCCGCGGGCGTATGCTTTGTCCAGCAGCCGATCCAGCGGGATGTCGGCAAAATCGGGATCGGTCAGCACGGCGTTGCGGTCGCGAAACGCGAGCTTCAGCGTTTCGACCAGCAAATGCACATACTCGAAGGTGCCGTGCCCGATGGCGGCAAGATCGAACTGTTCCAGCACATTCAACGCCATCAGGCCGACAAATCCTTGCGAATTCGGCGGCGCCTGCAGCACCGTATAACCGCGGTATTCGGCGGACAGCGGCGTATCCCAATTTCCGCGGTGGGAGGCGAAATCCTCGAGCGATAACTTCCCGCCGCGCTTTTTTAAGGAGGATACGATTTTCCGCGCCAATCCGCCTTTGTAAAACCCGTCGCGCCCGCCGGCGGCCAGCTCGCGCAAAGTGGCCGCCAGCGCCCGCTGCCGGAACGGTTCCGCCGCGCTCGGGGCTCGGCCGTTCGGCAAAAAAACGCGCATCGCGTCGGGGTCCGACGCCAGCGCCTGCGCGCAGGCGGCCGTATATTTGGCCTGGCTTCGGGAACACGGAAAACCGCGCTCCGCGTACTCGATCGCCGGCGCTAGCGCTTCGGCCAGCGTCAGTGTGCCGTACTCGGACAATACGGCGTCCCAGCTGTCGACGATGCCCGGCACCGTGATGGCGCTGAGCGGACCGCGGTGCGGAATCGCACCGGTTTCCGCGTACAAATCTCTGGTGATGGCGCCGCCGGAACGGCCGCTGCCGTTATAGACGCGGACGGCGCGATCCGACGCGCTGTACAAGAGCCAGAACGCGTCGCCGCCCAATCCCGTCATATGGGGATAGACGACGGCGAGGCTTGCGCTGACGGCCACCGCGGCATCGAACGCGTTGCCTCCTTTGGCCAAAATTCGGGCTCCGGCGCGGGAAGCCAAATAGTGCGGGCTGACCACCATCGTCCGGCTGCCGGCGAGATGGTTGTTCCTCGCGTTCATCTTCCGGCCCCGCCCGTCGCGACCGCGGTTTCCGAAGGGACAAGCCGCCTTTCGCCTTCGAATGAAGCCAACCAGCGAAGCAGCCGCAAGTCCTGTCCCGGCCCGGCCACCACCGACAGCCCGAGCGGCATGCCGTCCAGTTCCGCGCAGGGCAGCGTCGCCTGCGGCAGGCCGGCGAGCCCGGCGATGCAGCAAAGCTGCAGCGTTCGATTGCGCAGCCGCTCCAGTTCGCCGCCCTGCGTGTTGCAAAGCGGCGCCGGCCCCGGTGCCGTCGGAATGACGAGCAGTCCGTCCTCGCCCAACAGTTCGGCCATCCGCCGCCGGATCTCCTGCCGCTTGGCCGTCTCCCGCGCCGCGTCATACCGGCTGATGGTGCGGCTCCAGGCAAAACGTTCCGCGATCCCGGGACCGAACCGCGGCCGCACTTGTTCGATCCACCGACGATGCGTTCGCCAAATTTCGCCGCCCTGAAGAATGCGAAAGACGCGCACCCACTCTTCCAGCCCTTCTTCCGCGATGGTGATGTCCGCAGCGATGCCGCATCGTTCCGCCAAACCGGCCGCCAGCGGTTCAATCGCCTCCCTGGATGCGGGATCCATGACGGAAAACGCGTCCCGGCCGATCAATATGCGCCGGAATACGGAAACGTCGTGCAGCGCCGAAGTCGCATGCGGCTGCGATGGCGGCTGACCGCGCCGGATTCCCGCGATTTCCGCAGCAGGACTCTCATCCATCGGTCGCAAACTCGCCGCATCCGCTTTCTCCCGCCGTTCCGCCGTTTTCCGATCGTCCGGTTCCCCTGCCGACCCGCGCGCTTCCTTCCGCGTTTCGTTCAACAAAACGCTGCCGACTTCGAACAACAGCTTTCCGTCCCGCGCAAACCAGCCGACCGTGTCAAAACCGGGCGCCAATGGTACGACGCCGTCCATCGGCACCGCGCCGTGCGTCGGCCGAAACCCGTACACGCCGCAGTAGCTGGCCGGAATCCGGACCGACCCGCCCGTATCCGTGCCGAGGGCGAAATCGACCATGCCCGCGGCCACAGCGACGGCGGACCCGCTCGACGAGCCGCCCGGAATACGGCCCACCGCCCGGGGATTGACCGGCGTTCCGTAGTGCACGTTTTCCCCGTTCAAACTGAACATCAGTTCATCCGTTTGGGTGGTGCCGACAAGCCGGGCTCCCGCGTCGAGCAGACGCACAATCGCCGCCGCGTGGCGCTTCGCCGGAGCGTGCGTCCGTTTCCAGTCCGGACTGCCCGCTCCGGGGACATAGCCCTCGATGTCGAACACGTCTTTGACCGCAAACGTTTTGCCCCGCAGCACACCGTCTCCCGCCGGTTCCACCCGGATGTCGCTGCAGCAAAACGCGCCCCAAGGGTCCCTCATAAACTTCCCCGCCCGATGGACGACGCGGATCCGGCGTCCCCCCATAAACCCGTCGGTTGAACTGCGCCGACCTCCAAGTCGCCGCTTCTCCTTTTGCCGTTTCTCTCAAGGGGCAAGTCAAGGTCGTCGTCCCCCGAGCGCGTGTGCGGCTGTTGATCTGAACTGCGCACGGCCATGAAGGCGGCCATGCCGTACAACTGTGCGAACGGTTGCCCCATATCGAACAAAATCATGCGTGACCACCTCTTTTGTCCATGTGTCACCGGTTGGTGACCTCGTTCGTCATCGGTGACGCCTTTCGCTTCACACTTGCGATATCGAACGCGCACATTTCCAGCAGCGCTTCCGCGAGAGCGGCGGCGGTCCGGCGCAAGATTTCCTCGCCTTTTTCTTTGGTCGCCCGGGTGGCGTCGCCCGCAATGCCGCTTTCGGAAATGTCGCTCATCACCCAGGCGAAGCGGATGCCGCTCTCCAGCGTCAAAAAGCGGCAGCCCGACAAATCCGGCATTTCTTCCGCCAGCATATCGTTTTGCACCCAACCGGGCTTGATCGCCATCACCATCGACGTTTCCGCGTCGCCGCCGTGAATGCCGAATTCCTGTTCCTCGCTGCTGATCAACCCGGATGCGGGACGAAATCCGCCCGGACTGACATAAAACACCATCAGTCCGGTCCGGGCGCGAATTTCCCGCGCGGCCACATGGCACAAATCCGCGTTGCCTCCGTGGGTGTTGAAAAGGAGCAGCCGGCGGAATCCGCTTTGATGGACGCTGTCCGCAATATCGGAAATGACCGCTTGCAGCGTTGAAGCCGACAAGGACATCGTCCCCGCAAAGCCGAGATGTTCGTTGCTTTTGCCGTAAGCCAGCGGCGGGAGAAGCCACACGTTGCTGTGCGGCGGCAGCAGCTCCAGCGCCAGGGTCAGCGCGTACTCCCCGATCAGCGCATCGGTCAGCAGGGGCAGATGCGGTCCGTGCTGTTCCACCGCCCCGAGCGGCAACACGACCAACGCGTCATCCTTGCGCAGCTGTTGAACCTGCGGGGAGGTCAGCCGCGCGAGCAGCCGTTCGTCCCAGGCTTGGCCTTCGTATCTGAAAAACATCGGATCCCTCCCTCGGTTCGTTGCCCGTCCATCCTTTCATCAATGCCGGACACGCTTCCGTCAACGGCACGACGCGGACATCCGACGGGACGATTGCCCGACAATCCTACCCAATCCTTCCGTCAATGCCCGACAATTCTTCCGTCAATGGCTGACCATCCTGCGCAGCCCTCCTGTCAATGTCCGTCCATCCTTCCGGCCGTGTCCACCCATTCTTCTGCCAAGTCCCTTTCCATCCTTCGTCAATCCTTTGCGGAAAGTCCGCTCAGCACCGCCACATCTTCCTCGTCCAGTTCCGCCGGAATCCCGGATTTGATCAGATCGGAAAAGCGTTCGTCGGGCACCATCGTCGTCAGCACATACAGCTTGCCGCTGCCGGTGTTGCGCACTTCGTGCGTATGCCCCGGAGCGACGATCAGGTAAGAACCGGGAGCAAGCGCGACGGTTTCGCCGGCAATGACCGCTTCCCCTTCGCCTTTCATGACGTAAAAGTACTCGTACGCTTCCTTGTGTATATTCGGCGGCGTCTTGCCGCCTTCGTCGAAAATTTCCACCACGGACACAAACGGAACCTGCCCGCCGTCGCACAGCAGCACGAACTTGTTCGAGTCCTTTTCGGAAATTTTCATGACGGGGCAATCCGCATACGATCCCGCCAACATCACTTCGGTTTTCATCATCCCGGGCACCTCTCTCCCAAATTGGTTGCAAATGGTCGCAAAACCGCGTTCGAGCATCTGTGGAGCTGTCCCAACTTCTAACGGACATGCGTTACCGTTAGAAGCCATTTTTCGCGGTATTGCCATTCTAACGGTCACCGGTGTCCGTTAGCGCCCCAAAGACAGCTTTTTTCGAATTTTTGGGTTTTTTGTGGTCATGGATGTCCGTTAGACAATGCAAAATCGCAAAAACTCTTTGTAACGGACACCAATGTCCGTTATCCTGCCGCCTTCGTCCGTTCGCGCGATCTCCCCCAACAGTTCCGAAAATGACCGGTCGTCAAAATGACCGATCGAGGTGGTTCAGCTCCCCTCGTTTCCGGAAACGACAGGCAGGGACACATAAGAGGGGCAGGAACCTTGAAGCGCCACCGCCACCGTCGCGATTTGCAGGTTCTTCGGACCGGCGCGGTGGATGTGTACGGACGATATCCCGTTGGGATGGCGCATAAACAGCGGAAACGCGCTGCCCGTCAGCTCAAGCCGTATGGACGATCCCGCCGGCAGTTCGGCGGCAATCGGCCACATGGCGATGTCCAGCCGGAGCCATTTTTCCGTCCGCGTACAGCCGTTCGGCGACTCGATGTCCGCCCGGCCGATCGAAAGAAACCGCGAACTTCCGTCCTTCCCGACGAGCGTAAGAACGGCGACGAGGTCCGTCGGCCCCCCCGATACCTGGCACCAAATCGACGCCATCGGAGTCCCGGCGACGCGGAGGCTGTGTTCCAGCGGCGCGCTCGTGTAATTCAAGAGTTCAAACCGGTCCTCGATCACGCTGCGGTCTTCCGGCAAATACGAGTGACACGGCATCGGGAGCCTGGCGTCATATACGAACAGATCCACATGCGGTGTCTCTGCGGAAAAAGGCTCTTCCGCCATTCCGGAATGCGCCCGCACACGCTCCGAAGAATTCTCGGACGGGGAAAACGCCGGCGGCGCCATCCGGGGCAACTGCGGCGGTACGGAATCCGAAGGCACAGGCGGTTTCGTCGCTGCTGCCGAAGCGGGCGGTTCCGATGCGGTCTCCGGCGGCCAAGACGGCAGTTCATGCGTCAGCACCCCCGCATTCGAAGCCCCATTGGCCGGCTGGCCGCGGCTGTGCAAGTACCACCGCCGGTATTCCTTTCCGGTCCCCGTCGTGTCGAGAAAACGCATATCGCCGGTTTCCACCCAACGATTGCCGCCGCATTCGAAGTACCGGACGGCCGGCGCTTCCGTGAGCCCGTCATCCTGGCCTTTCAACCAGTAGTTGAACCATCTCACATGTTCGGCGAACAGGTCGCCCGCCGCGTCCGGGCCGAATCGTTCTCCTCCCGCCCGCTGTCCCCACGGGATGTGCGCCCACGGCCCGATCACGAGCCGGTGAAACACGCCGGGCTCTCTTTTTTCCTGAAGCGCCTCAAAACTCTGCAGCGTCCCGATCAGGTAATTGTCGAACCATCCCCCGATGTGCAGCGCAGGCAGCGGCCGTTCGACCGCCTGCTCCAGCCAGTTTCGACGCGCCCAGTATGCGTCGTACTCCGGATGAGCGCACCACTCGTAATATTCCGGAAAATAAGCGGCGAGCACCGGATCCTCTTTGAGAAGCGGCAAGCGGTGAAGCGCTTCGTCCGGATTCCGCATCATGCGCGTACACCAGGCTTCCGCCTCCTCGTCTCCCTTGCGGCGGGCTGTATCCCGCGCCAACTGGTACGCCCACGGCAAAAAACTGCCGATCGCAAATCGTCCATGCGGATAAAACATCCCTCGATACAGATCCGCCGCGCACATGCCCGGCGCGATGGCCGTCAAACCGGGAGGGCGGGCGGATGCCGCGGCCCACTGCGTGCTGCCCTGGTAGGAGAAACCGTACATTCCCACCTTGCCGTTCGATCCCGGCAGGCTTGCGGCCCATTCCACCGTGTCATAACCGTCCTCGACTTCCTGCACGAACGGGGCAAACTCGCCTTCCGACACCCCCCTGCCGCGGACGTCCTGGATCACGGTGATGAATCCCTGCCGCGCAAACCAGACCGGGTGGGCGTAAGTGACCGTCGAGGCGATCGCTTTGCCGTAAGGCTGTCTCATGAGCAGAACGGGAAACGGGCCGGGTCCCGACGGACGATAAATGTCCGCGTACAGCACGGTACCGTCCCTCATGGCACAGGGCACATTGTATTCGATGTCCACACCTTCCAGCCGCACGGCAACCCCTCCTCTCCAATGGTCATGATGATCGTGCAGGCGCATCTCCATTGCGACCATCGCTTTATGCAGCGAAATCGCCAACGTGTACACCTTTGCAGTTGCCTGTCGTTGCTGCGGACAAATGCCGTATCCCCATGGCTGCTTCCGGTTCATACCGCGGAAACGCATCGCGAACACCGTTGCAGCTGCCTGTTATTGCTGCGAAAAATCCGTTGCATCCCCTGGGCTGGCCGCTTTCGATTCATGCTGCGAAGACGCCTTAGCGCCCCTTTCGCAGCTGCCGGTCATTGCGGCAAAAATTCCGTCGTATACACCTTGTCGATATCGAGCGGCTCTTTCAACAGTCCCAAATCGAGCAGCTGATTCATCAACGTTTCCCAACGCTCCCGGGACATGAATCCGACGCCGTGCGTCTCGGCATCGAATCCGTAAACGAGCGGCTGCAGCGCCTTGGCGCTGTACTCCAGCTTATCCAGCGGCATGTCGGGATTGCTTTCCTGGATAAACGGATTGATTTCCGCCCAATTGTCCTTGTAATCGTACCAACCCTTGATCGACGCCTCCACATAGGCCTTGACCACATCGGGATGTTCCTCGATCATTTGTTCGGTCGTAAACAGCAGGTTTCCGTAAGGCATGTAGCCGGAATCCGCGTTCAGCAAGTAGTCGACTTCGATGCCTTCCTGCATCATGGTGTACGGTTCCGAAGTCATGTAGCTTTGCGTCACCGACGTTTCATCCTCGATGAAGTTGACGAGCGATCCGGTGTATTTCAGCTCGATCACTTTGTCAAGGTTGTATTGTTTTTTGATGTATTCCCAAAACGCCGCGCCGCTGCCCACATACACCTTGCGTCCGTTGAGATCGTCGAAGCTGTCGATGGGCTGGCCTTTGTGAAACATCATCGCCTGCGGGTTCTTTTGGAAAATGCCGGCGATAGCGACGAGCGGGATGCCGTTTTGTCTGGCGAACAATATTTCGTCGGCCTGCCCCATGCCGAACTGCGCTTTGCCGGAAGCGACGATCTGGGTCGCCGAGATGCCGGGACCGCCCGACTGGATCATCATATCCAGCCCGGCTTCCTCGTAATATCCTTTGTACAGCGCCGCGTACTGGCCGCCGTGCTCCGCTTGGGCGAACCAGTTGGTCACCTGAGTGATGGGCGTCAAAGTTGTCGGCGTTGCTCCCGTTTCATCCGTGCCGTCCGCCGTCGCGCCATTTGCCGCCGTATTGGCCGCAGATCCCGCAGGACCGCCGGACGACCCGCCTTCCTTGGAACTTCCGCACGCGCTCGTCAATAAGGCGAGCAGCATCACCGCAAGCATCCAACACCATGTTTGTCCGCGCCTGTTTGTTCTGTTCATGGTTTCCCCCCGTGACTTTGAACTTGAGACGTTTGTGAACATGCGCCGGATCAACTTGATCTTGAAATGTATGTGAGCATGGGTATAACGGTTGTTGGCGTGAGCTTGAAACGTGAACATGGGGTTGGATTAAGGACTTGAAACATGTGTTTGAAAACACTGGCTTGGAACAAGAATTTGGAACTTCGGGTGATCCTGCCGCACGATCACGGCTTCATTTCCGATTCGTGCCAGGAACTCAACATGAGCCGGGAAAGCCTGTTGATCACCAGGTAAAACCCGATGCCCAATAGCGATGCGGCGAGGCCGCAGGCGAACAGGTACGGCGTCTGCAGCCGGGCGGCCGCGACGGTGACCGCGTAGCCCAGACCTCCTCTGCCGCCGCCGATGCCGGCGATGTATTCGCCGACGATCGCCCCGATCGGGGCCAGCGTACACGAAATTTTCAGTCCGGCCATCATGTACGGCAGCGCAGCCGGCAGGCGCAGCTTCCACATCGTCTGGAACTTGGAGGCGTTGTACAGGAAAAACAAGTTTTTCAAATTGTGGTCGGTGGAGTTGAGACCGATCAACGTATTGGACAGCATCGGGAAAAAGCCGATCAAAAACGCAATAATGACAATTGCGTTCATTCCCGCCCCAAACCAGATGACGATAATCGGCGCCACGGCGACGATCGGGATCGTCTGCAGGACAATCGCGTACGGATACACGCTTTTTTCGATGATTCTGGACATCGCCAGGAGGATCGCTCCGCTGACGCCGAGCACGATGCTGAGCATAAAGCCGAGAAACGCCTCCATCAAGGTCGTGGCGACGGAAACGGTCAAATTGCGGTAATTTTCCGCCGCAGCCCGCACGATGTCGCTCGGTTTCGGCAAAATGTACGGCGGTGTTCCGATCAAGGTGACGATCAACTCCCAGCCGCCGATGAACAGCACGAATGCGATCAGCGGCGGAACGAATCGGGAGAGCCATTTCCCGGGCGAGCCGAGCTTCGACGTGCTTGCCGGCGCCGGAGCGACCCGTAACGGAACGCTGCGCGCCGCGGACGAGAGATCGGCGTGCACCGCCGACAACACTTTTTTCTCCATCGCCATACGCTCCAAAGCCTCCTTCATTTTCAAGTTGTCGGGTTCAAGTTGTCGAGAGCCTGAAAATTGCCAGGGTCCTCAAGTTGCCAAGTATGAAGTTGTCTGAAGTTATCAAAAGTTGTCGGGAGTGAAGTTGCCAAATATATGAAATGGTCAGGTATATGCGGTCGCCAGGTTCAAGCATTTTTCAGGTTTATGCAGTTTTCAGGATCATCCATTGATCGGGTCATGGCGTCACCAGGTGAAGCTTCCCCGGATTCAGCAGCCCGAACGGATCGTTCTTCCGTTTCTGTTCCAGCATCCCCCGGATATGCGCCCGGCCGCCGCCGTCCAAAACAAACGTGTGCGGATCGAAGATGCGGACGCCTTCCGCCCGAAACCGGTCGATGATTTCATACAGGCGCCGCTTGCCGGTATACCGGACGATCGGCAGCGCGCTCGGCACCACCACACCCGCGTTTTTGATCCACTCAAAATGAAACAGCACTTCATCCCCGAACTGCGCTTTCAGGCTGCGCAGCTGATCCAGATACCGGCCGGGGGAAAAAGCGGCCTGGAGATAGGTGACCGTCGGATCGGATTTCAATGCCCACAGCGTCGTGTGATTCCAGGTAAAGTCGGACAGCCCGATCGTTTTGTGATATCTTGTTGCGGGGATCACATGGGTGACCGTTCCGCCAAACTGCTTGGTCAGGCGGGAGAGAGCCGGCCCGCTTTTTTCCTCGGTTTCCAGGAGGACGACGGACGCGCCTTGATCGTAATATTTCAAAATCGGAATGAACCATGACGGAATCGGCCATTCGCACACGCACACCAGCCGCTTGCGGATGTCGTCATCGCGGGCCAGCGCTTCGGAAAACCGCAGCGCCGTCTCGAAGTCCGCAAACTGGACGATCGACTGCATCCACTCCGTGCGGGGTGCGGTGCGCAGCGTCACCTGCACCACCACGCCGGTCGTTCCGTAACTGTGGATGTAGTGATTCAGATCGTCCCCTGTCACGGTGAGCCGCTGCGGCGTTTCTTCCATCGTGTATACGACCAGCCCCTGCACGTTTCCGTCCCACAAATTGCCCCAGGTGATCGAACCGATGCCTCCGGAGCCGCCGCTGACGAATCCGCCGACGGTCGCTTTGGCGAAAGTGCTCGGATAAATGCGCAGTTCCTGTCCGCGTTCGCGCAAGTATTTTTCCAGGGCTTTCAGGCGCACGCCGCATTGAACGGTGACCGTACCTTCGCCGATGTCCACAATTTCGGAAAGCCCGCTCAGATCCAGCACGATGCCTCCCGAAAGCGGCACGGACTGCCCATAGTTGCCGGTCCCCGCTCCGCGGACGGTCACCGGCACGCGATGTCGGCAGGCGAGCGACAGCACCGTCGCCACTTCCCGCTCTTCCCGGGGAATGACGACACACTCGGCCACTTTTCCGTCCAACTCTTCTTCCAACACCGGCGAATACCAATAGTAGTCCCTCGACAGTCTCCCGCGCGTTTCGGCGTCCAGATGCATCCTGTCGACGCCGACCGCTTCCGCGAGGTCTTTTTCCCACTGAACGGCCATGTCGATAACCTCCTTTAATTGTGGTTCAACACTTGCGATACCTGCCCGACATATCGGCTGAACTCCGCCGACGATCGGAAGGTGTCGTCTCTCGGAAAAGGAACCGGAATGTCGACGATGCCGGCGATTCGGCCGGGACGCGGCGTCATGACGACCACTTTGGTCGAGAGGTAGACGGCCTCGAAGACGTTATGGGTGATGAACAGCACGGTCATGCCGGGTTCGCGCCGCCAAATGTTCAACAGCTCCTGCTGCAAGATTTGTCTCGTGATTTCATCCAGCGCGCCGAACGGTTCATCCATCAAGAGCAGCTTCGGCTGCGAGACGAGCGCCCTGGCAATGGACACGCGCATCTTCATGCCGCCGGACAGTTCGCGCGGCAGCATTTTCGCGTAGTCCTTCAACCCGACCAATTCGAGCGCCCGCGCCGCCGCGATCCGCTGCTCCTTTTTCGGGACCTTGCGCAACGACAGCGGCAGCATCACGTTCGTTTCCACCGAACTCCAGGGCATCAGCGTATGTTCCTGGAACACGAAGGCGATCTCGTTGCGTTTGCGCGCCTCGTGCGGATGCGTGCCGAAGATTTCCAGTCTGCCCTCGGTGTGGGATTCCAGACCGGCGATCATTTTGAAAATCGTGGATTTACCGCAGCCCGACGGCCCGACAAAACAAAGAAACTCCCCGCCCTGCACATCCAGATCGACACCTTGCACGGCCACCGTCCCGTTCGGATACCGTTTGCTGACTCGATCCATGCGAACGAGCGCGGTTTGCTGCACGGCCGGCATGTCATTCGCCATCGGTTTGTGGGCCATCTGCCGAATAGCCCCCATGTCCTCCACCACCTGTTCGCGCGCGGTTGGCTTCGTAGCCGGCATGTTGTTCACCACCTGTTCGTGCGTTGTTTTTCCGATTGTCGGCGTCTTGTCGGCGTCGATGCCGCCCAATCATTATGTCATGTTCGTGTGAGTTATACGGCTTTTTTTGCCGTTTCTATGGACACATTATATGGATTTCGTAATTTATAGGTCAATATAACTTACACATTATTGTAATATGTTACAAATGAATGCGGATTAAGTTGTGTATAAGAACAGAATCACGGTATTTTATGTTATTTTTTATAACATAAAATGGTTTCTATCAGAAGCGGGACGGCGCCGAGACAATGATCAAGAGGGGATGATTTTGCGGACGCATCACGTCGAAACATGGATCAAGAGGGGATATTGGGCGCGGCACATCGAGGCAATGATCAACGAGAAATGATATTGCGGGCGCGGCACTTCCCGGGATGTGGCGACAGAAATAACGAAACCCGGCAGCGTGATTCCGTTGCCGAGTTTCGCATTTCCGGCGATTTACCGAATCGTGTACGAGTGTTGGGCCAGGTCAGGGAAGCCTGTCGGACAACGTATTATTATGGATGTCGAGTGGAATGGTATTCCATTCCACACAAAAAAGCGGGGCAAAAACCCCGGAATCCCATCCATGCGGTCAAGACTATTGAAAACGCCCGAAGCGGACGCATCAGCCCCTGAGAAACAACGCTCCCAGCACAAGGGCGGCGAGGACGCCCCAGGCGGCGTTCAGTTGGAAATAATGCACCGCCACAAAAAAGCCCGCGGCGATCAAAAACGGCATAAAGGAAACGGGACCTTGTTCTGTTTGAAACGCGTATTTGGCAAAATCCCAAGCAAGCATGGCGAGCATGACAAAAATGACCGGCCGGACGCCGCGAATCATGCCTTGGATGTACGAATTGCCGCTCAGCTTGAGCATGACGCCGGCCAGCGCCACCATGAGCAGCGCCGTCGGCAGCACGACGGCCGCGAGCGCCACCGCCGCCCCGGCGGTTCCCGCGATCTTGAAGCCGATATAAGCCGCCAGTTTGGTGGCAATCGGCCCCGGAAGCGCGTTGCCGAACGCCAGCGCCTGGCCGAACTCTTCCGAAGTCATCCAGCCGCGCCGGTCGACGACTTCATGTTCATAAAGCGGGATCGTCGATGGCCCCCCTCCATAACCGAGCATCGTGGTGGTGAAAAAGGAAATAAAAAGATGCCATAACGACTCCAGGAACCGCATCTCCGCCACGCCTTTCCGTAAAGATTTCACCGCGTCAATGATGATCCTCCAACGGATCGTCCGCAAATGAATGGATGGATTGTCCGTCTACGATGCGACAGCCAATGATGGGTAACGATTGCCCCATCATGCGAAAAGACGGCCACCCAAGACGTACTGCCCATGACGCGCCAACGATTGCCGCCGCCATCCCAAAACCGCAAGCTGTTGACGGCGCACGGTTCAACCGGTTTTGTCCTTTTCGATCAACCGGCGAAAAAGGAACACCACTTTCAGCTTCATCATGTCTTCCAGGCGGTTCAAGTCCATGTTCAAAATCTCCCCGGCCTTTTCCAGCCGATAGGCGACCGTATTCCGGTGAATATGCAGCGATTTCGCCACTTTGTGCACCTGGCCGTCGTGACGGATGTAGGCCTCCAGTGTTTTGAGCATATCTCCCGCGTACGCTTCATCCCTGGCGGTCAACGCATGCAAAATCCGGTCGCAGTAAGCCTGCATGACCTCCTGCGGCACATGCTGAAACACCGACGCGAACTCCACCGTCTCGAACAGGACCACCGCATCTTCCAAACCGAAGCGGCGCGACAGCTGGCGCGCTTCCAGGCATTCTCGGTAAGCTTCCCGCAGCGCGCCGGGTTTCCGCTTCACACGGCTGAGAAAAAAACGCGGAGCTTTCGCAATCCCGCCGCACATCTCCCTGAGCGAGGCGCTCAATGGCGCGCCCGGATCGTCGCCGCCCGCGTCCTTCTTCAGCGAATATATGGAAAACACGCCTTCCGGCAGGTCGAAATGCTGCGCGTCGTATTTCCGCAACACGGGATGGTACCGCGCTTCCTGGCGAATTTGGCGCATGATCCGCGCGTCGGCGCCTTCTCCTTCCGCATCCTGCGTAGCCGCCAGTACACACTGGTATGGCCCGTCCGCGAACGCCATCTTTTGCGCGGCCGGATGTTCCAGCAGATGGCCGACGGACAGCTTGCCTTCCAAATAGCGAATCACCAGGGAGCCGAGCTCGTCATGCCGGGTGTGGCGAACGTATTCATCGTACCCGCGTCCGAGATGTCGGGACAAAAGCTCCGCAGCCTGGCGAAACAAACCTTCCTCCGCTTTCAGCCGGACAGGCGAGTCTGTCATGACGTAAAGGAATCCGCAGCACCCGCCGTGATGACTCAGCGGAATGCGGTACGCGGCGCCGTGTTCGCTGCGAATCCAACGGTTGGCGCTCTTCGACGGCACGCCCTTCGTCAACGCCGCCTCCGGCCATGTGCTGGTGTTGTAAAACAGCCGGCCGCTTTCCCCGACCACCGCCACGGGATATCCGAGAATGTCCTCCACCGCCGCGAACAAATTCCCGTCCGACGCGTTCCCGAGCGCGAGCCGGATCAGTTTGTTTTGTCTGTCCAAAACGGACTGCAGCTGCCTCGTGTTTCGTTCGTGTTCGGCCTGGAACAAGGCGTTCATCTGATCGGAAAACGTAAACTGGAACGGCAGTTCCAAGAGCGGAAACCCGATCCGGTCCGCCTCGTCGATCGCGCACTGCGGAATGCGTTGCCAAAAACGCCCGAGTTTGATGCCGAGGCCGACACCGCCGCGCTCATGCAGTTTCCGCATCAGGGTCGTCACTTCGCAGAGATCGTCCTTCAACAGATAGGCCGTCGTGAAAAGCAGTTCCCCCGGTTTGATCCAATCGGCAATATCGGGTGCGTCCATGATGTTGATCGAACGGATGGCGCGCCCGGTACCGCTCTCCCCCGCCACCAGCTTCGCTTCGGACAACGGGTAAATGGACAGCGCTTCTTTCACCGTGATGTGCACGACCGTCACCCCCCAGGATACGATCATTATAAGATCGCGGTAAACGAACGTCAATATTTCATGTTATATATATGTAATATAAAATAACGCATTTATTACATTTGCATCGCATTCCGATCTGCGCCGCAACCTCCAAATGTTCGCATTCCCTTGGTCCTTGGTCCGCCATGCAGCCTCGGATCCTCCGCTCCGTTCGCCTCTCCTATTGTCTTTTCGGGAGCCCGATGATTCTCTTGTCGCCGGCCCCGCTGCCTCGAGCTCCTTCCGCCCCTCGAGTCTTCCTTTTGAAGCTGCCCGGTATCCGCCGTCCGCTCCCGACGCGCCGATCTCTTTAAACCGCCTCTTTAAAACTTAGCCGCTTATTTTTTTGAGTTGCCGCATCCTACCACGTGTTCTATACTGGGGTAAAACTTGCCGAAATGACTGGAGAAAATCGCACCGAAAACGAAAAAACCGGAATTTGGAGACGGACGGAATCGAACCGGAACGCGGCTGCATTCGTCCAATGATTGGGGTGAACACGGATTGCCTACGGAAGCCAACACCGAGAGTGAATATCTCCGCTACATCGTAGATACAACGGATAAAAAAACGATCTTGCACAATTTGATGACGCAATACGGCAACGACGTATGGAATTTCGCCTTCAGCATGACCCGAAAATGGGAAGTCGCCGATGACATCACCCAGGACGTGTTTCTCAAGGCTTATCGCCATTTGCATACATTTCGCAGCGATTCCTCGCTGAAGACGTGGCTGCTCGCCATCGCGCGCAACACGATCAAGGATTATCATAAAGCGGCGTTCATTCGCAAAGTGACGCTGGTGGACTTCGTGCAAACCAAGGACGCGAGGCCGTCCGCAGAACAGGAAGTGATCGAGCGGTTCGCCGTGAACGAGATTTGGAAGCAGGTGCTGGAGCTTCCCGCGAAATATCGCGAAGTGTTGATCTTATACGGGCATTATCAATTATCCATGAAAGAAATAGCCCAATTGCTGGGCGTCCGCGAAGGAACCGTCAAATCGAGACTTCATCAGGCGCGTCTGAAAATCGTGCAGATGAGAGATCGCGCCGAACACGAAAGGAATTGACCGGACGCATGGATTGGAGAAAGGAATTGTCTTCGCCACCGCTGACCAAAAACGGTTTCACCGATGAACTGCGCGAAAAAATCGAAAGCCGCCTCGATGAACTCCCCGCGCGCAGCCGCGTCCCCGCCTTAATGTCTGCGGGCGCGTATGCGGCCGTCGTGTTGACGGTGCTGTTCTTCTTGGTGCAGTGGCTTCGACCGGAAGCCGGGCAGCAAGCGGAAACGATGTCCGCCGCTTCCGGCTCCAATGCAACCAACGCGCAGACGCGAGAAACCGTCGTCGATCCGACTTCCTTCCGTTCCGCGCTGCTCGTCGGCCTGCGGTCCGATCCGCTTGACGGCGATATGGAAGGCGGACCGGAACAGCGGCATCTGCCCGAATACCGCACGCTGCTGATCGCCCCCGATTCCGGTCGCGGGATCCGGGTCGTCGCGGAAGGAAGCGGGCTGCTCGTACCCTACGGACAAGTGTTCTGGAAAATCGACGCCTTGTCGGGCGCATCAGGCGACGATGAATACCAAATTTTGGCCGCCGGTCCCGCGGAAGAAGGCTACAAGGCGCCCACGTATCGCGACAGCACGGAGGGCCCCGTCATTTGGACGGAAACGGTGCTGTTTGCGGGCAACCGGTTCGTCTCTTTGGCCGAGACGGAGCAAACCCGCGGTGACGACGGACGTCTGTTCGAACGATCCGTCAGTTTGAAGGTGCGGGAACTGAAGCAGTTGGCCGCACTCGGCGCCCGCCCGGCTCTGCCGAAGCCTGAAACGCACGTTTCGCTGAACGACATTTTCGGCGAAAGAGCCGCCCTGCCGGAGGAACTGCAGCTCGCACGCGACGCGGAAGACGGCTCGCAGCCGCGGCTGAGCGAGGTCGAATGGGGAATTGTCCGCGGCCAGGGGCGATGGGCCGCGCTTGTTCAAGTTCCCGGTCCGGTCAGCGAGGCGGCCCATCGCTCACAAACCGTCGCTCCGCTGACGCTGCCCGCTTCGGTCGTGTCCCACGACACGCTCGCCGTTCCGTGGGAGGACATCGCGCGGGCGCTGCCGGGCGCCCTCGATGCGCTCACTTCCCCGACCGGAGACTTCGCGGCCGTCATGATCGACCAACGGCTGGAGATTTATCCGCTGGCCGACGGCGGCATCGGTGAAACGCCGCTGCTCGAGGTGGAGCTTGAACCGGGCGAAACGCTCGTGATGGCGCAGTGGGCGACGGACGATTATGTGCCGATCTGGATCAAATCGGCGCAAAAATATTTGCAGGAGCCATAAAATCAGGGCGGGGTATCGCCGCATGGCGCGGCGGCCCCGCCCTGGTTTTTGCGCAGTCAGATCTTCGGCGCGTTCGCTAATTTGCCTTTGCTGCGCTGCCTTTGACACTTGCCTTTGGTAAGTTGCACTTGCTTTGTTGCTCGCGATGTTTCATACGATGTTGCCGTTGCGGTGCCGCCATTGGCGCGCTCTATGTTGCCGCCGCGACGATGCCCTTGTGAAGTTTGCCCTCGCGAAGTTGTCCTTGCCATGCAACATTCGCCGCGTTCCCATGCGCTATGTCGCGCCGGCTTCCTGTCCATCGACCGGATGGTCCACGTACCGGCTGTCTTTCGCTTCAATGACGGCCTGTCCCTGCGTCAAATCCGTCATCCAGGCGATAAAAGCTTCCGCGTCGGCCGCCGTCGGCAAACATTCCACCGATACGATGTCGGAAAACTGCGTCTCTCCGCGCAAAATGTTCCGGTTGCGCAGTTCGTTTTCCACTTTGCCGTACCACGTGTAGTCGATGTGCAGCCAAACGGAGCGATGGAGCACTTTCTCCACCGGTCCGGCCGCTTCAATGGCGGCGACGGCGCCGTCCGCATACGCGCGAATCAACCCGCCCGCTCCGAGCAGGATGCCGCCGAAATACCGGGTGACGACGATGACGGTGTTTTTCAGGCCGCGGCTGCGAATCACTTCCAAAATCGGCTTTCCCGCGGTGCCGCTCGGTTCCCCGTCGTCGGACTGCTTCTGCCATTGGTCGCGCTCCCCGATGATGTAGGCGTAACAGTTGTGCGTGGCGTCCCAGTGCTCTTTGCGGATCGACTCGATGAAAGCCAGCGCTTCCTCTTCACTCTCCGCAGGCATCGCGTGGCCGATAAACCGCGACTTGCGGATGACGATCTCTTTTTTGCCCGGACCCCGCACCGTCAAATAACGCTCCAACATCGTTCACAAACCGCCCCGTCCATGCCTGGTCAGGGGGCGAGGCGCGCTTCCAGTTCGGCCTTGCGGGCTTCGAATCCGGGTTTGCCGAGCAGGGCGAACATGTTTTGTTTGTAAGCTTCCACCCCGGGCTGATCGAACGGATTGACGCCGAGCAAGTAGCCGCTGACGCCGCACGCTTTTTCAAAAAAGTAAACCAGATATCCGAACCAGTACGGGGACAGTTCCGGGATCGTCACGACCAGATTCGGCACCCCGCCGTCCGTGTGCGCCAGCAGCGTACCCTCGAACGCCTTCTTGTTGACAAAATCCACGCTGCGTCCCGACAAGAAATTGAGACCGTCCACATTGTCAGGGTCGTCGGGCACCGTCAGTTCCTCCGGCACGCGGTCGACCTGCAGCACCGTTTCAAACAGATTGCGCGTCCCTTCCTGGATAAACTGCCCCATGGAATGCAGGTCGGTGGAAAAATCGACGGAAGCCGGGTAAATGCCCTTGTGGTCCTTGCCCTCGCTCTCCCCGTACAGCTGCTTCCACCATTCGGCAAAATAATGCAGCGCCGGTTCGTAATTGACGAGAATTTCCGTCGTCTTGCCTTTGCGGTACAGCGCGTTGCGCACCGCCGCGTACTGGTAGCTCGGGTTGTTGGCCAATTCCGGATCGGCAAAGGCGTCACGCGCGTCGGCGGCGCCTTTCATCATCGCCTCGATGTCGATGCCGGCCGCCGCGATCGGCAGAAGCCCGACCGCCGTCAGCACGGAATAGCGCCCCCCGACGTCGTCGGGGATGACAAACGTTTCGTATCCTTCCGCCTCGGCCAATTTGCGCAGCGCGCCTTTGGCCTTGTCGGTCGTCGCGTACACCCGTTTTCTCGCTTCCTCTTTGCCGTATTTCGCCTCCAGCGCTTCACGGAAAATGCGGAATGCGATCGCCGGCTCCGTCGTCGTCCCGGATTTGGAAATGACGTTGATGGAAAAATCTTTGTCCTCCAAATATTGCAGCAGATGTTTCATGTAAGTGGAGCTGATGTTGTTGCCGGCAAAAAAGATTTGCGGTCCTTTCCGCTGCCCGGCCGGCAGCAAATTGTAAAACGAATGCGACAGCATTTCGATCGCCGCCCGCGCGCCGAGATAAGATCCGCCGATGCCGATCACGATCAGCGCGTCGGAGTCGGAGCGAATTTTGGCCGCGGCCTGCTGGATGCGGCGGAATTCATCGCGGTCGTAGTTGACCGGCAGATCCATCCATCCGAGAAAATCGGCGCCCGCGCCCGTTCCCTCGTGCAGTTGGTTGTGCGCCGCGCGCACCTGCGGCGCCAGATAGTCCAACTCATGGCGCCCGACGAAAGGCAGCGCCTTGCTGTAGTCAAAACGAAATGTGCTCACCGGATTTTCCTCCTCTGTTTCCTTTTCTTCCTTCGGCCCCCCATAATGCTATCGGGTCCGTCGGTTCCATCGGATCCCTTGCTTCCATCGCGTCTTCCATGATGCCAATCCCTAAGATTCCACAGGATCCGATGTTTCCATCGAATTCCATGCTTCAAGCGAATTCCGCCGCGTCTGTCGAAGGATGCAAGGCTCTACGGTTCAGTTTATTACGTTTCGCGGGTTTACACAAGTTTTGGAGACAACACTTCGCACATTAGCATACCACAGGCTTGCGGAAGGACGCCTCTATATTCCGTTGCCAAAAGCGTTATTTTGTCAAACGCCCGTCCAAAGGCATCTTTGAGCGCCGCGACACGAGGGAAAAAATGCAAGCGCCGGTCGTCACGCAGCTATCCGCGATCGATTCCCGTTGCAGCATTGCCGGGAATGCGTTTCCGGCTTCCCCCCGACATGGTAAAATAGGCGTAACGTTGAATGCGCATGAGGTGATGCCAATGAAAACGGTGGGATGGATCGGGCTGGGAACGATGGGCGAGCCGATGGCCCGCCAGCTGCTCGCAAAAGGGTTCCCGTTGATCGTGTACAACCGCACGGCAAATAAAGCGGACAAGCTGCTCGAACTCGGCGCGAAACGGGCGGACTCGCCCGGCGAAACGGCGCGCGCGGCCGACGTCGTGTTCACGATGCTGAGCGACGACCGCGTCGTGCGGGAAGCGTATTTTGGCGAAAAGGGGATATGGAGCGGCGTGCGGCAAGGGATGACGGTCATCGACTGCAGCACCGTGTCGCCGGAGCTGAGCCGTGAACTTTATCGCGAGGCCGAGGCGCGCGGCGTCCGCTTTTTGGACGCGCCGGTGACCGGCAGCCGGCCGGCCGCCGAGTCGGGAACGCTGCTCTTCATGATCGGCGGCGACGCGGAAACGGTGGAAGCCCACCGCGATTTGTTCGAGGCGATGGGACGCAAAATCGTGCATATGGGACCGGCCGGAACGGGATCGCAGACAAAATTGGCGCACAACACGATGGTCGGCATCCATATGTCCGCCTTCGCCGAAGCGCTGTCGATGGCATTAAAAGCGGGCATTCCGCCGCAAAAATTTGCGGAAGTCGTCCTGAACGGCGCCGCCGCATCGCGTCAAGCGGAACTGAAAGCGGAGCGCATGATCCGCGGCGACTACAGCGTCCAGTTCGGCCTCGGCCTGATGCTGAAAGATTTGCGCCTCGCGTCCCGCATGGCGGAACAGCTCGGTATCCGCACGCCCATGCTGGATCTGGCGCGGGAGATGTTCACTTCCGCCGACGAGTTGGGGTGGAGCGATCTGGATTTGTCCGCCGTGTTCAAATGTTACGAATCGTGGAACGGCGTTTCCCTGTCTTCCGGCGAATCCGAACCGGCTCCGCGGCAGGAAGAACGCCGCCGTTATCCGCGCATCCCCTTGAACATCCCGCTGAAACTGTCCGTCTATCAATGGGTGCAGGCGGGAAATCTTCACGCCGAGACGATCGACGGCCTTCTGCTGGACTTGTCGAATGCCGGCATGCAAATTTCATCGGACGTCAAACTCGAGCCCGACATGTTTGTCGTCGTGCATTTCCCCGACGGTTCCAGCCTGCCGCCGCTGACTGCGCGGATCATCCGCGCCGAACCCCGAGAAAACCGTTTTCATTACGGCTGCCTTTTGTCGGGGCTGCCGCTGCACACGCAAAAACAGCTGGAAACGTATATCGCGAGCCAGCTGGATTACGCCGATGCGGCAGCGGAAAAGAATTGACAATAGAGTCGAACCGCCCGACAACATTCGGTCGATATGCGAAAGGCCCGGCTTCCGCCGGGCCTTTCGCCTGTACACGACATCCTTATTGAAACTCAACACACGCTGCGCGCGTCGGCCGCCGGAACTTTTATTTCAACAGCGCCTTGACCTTCGAAACGACGTTTTCGACGGTGAAGCCGTATTCCGCGATCACTTTGGCGCCGGGCGCGGACGCGCCGAACCGGTTGATGCCGAGCACATCGCCCGCGTCGCCGACGTAGCGTTCCCAGCCGAGCGGATACGCCATTTCCACCGCCAGCCGCGCTTTCACATCCGGCAGGATGACCGAGTCTTTGTATTCCTGCGGCTGCCGCTCGAATAGTTCCATGCTCGGCATGCTGATCACGCGCACGTGGATGCCTTCCTCGGCCAGCGCCTTCTGCGCGGCCAGCGCGAGCTGCACTTCCGAACCGGTCGCGATGATTTGCGCCTGCGGCGCGCCGTTCGCCGCATCGGACAGCACATACGCTCCCCGGGATACGCCTTCGAACGCCTTTTCCCGCGTGCCGGGCAAAATCGGCAGGTTTTGGCGGGTCAGCACGAGCGCCACCGGGCTTTTCCGTTCGAGCATCGCATGACGCCACGCCGCGGTCGTTTCATTGCCGTCCGCCGGGCGAATGACGGTCACGCCGGGAATGACGCGCAGCGCGGGCAGCTGCTCGATCGGCTCGTGCGTCGGCCCGTCTTCTCCGACGCCGATACTGTCGTGCGTAAACACGTAAATGACGGGAAGTTCCTGAATCGCCGACAGCCGCACCGCCGGACGCAAATAATCGGAAAACACGAAAAACGTTCCCGCGAACGGCCGCAAACCTCCGTGCAGCATCATCCCGTTGGCCGCCGCCGCCATGGCGAACTCGCGCACGCCGAAGTAGATGTTGCGCCCCGCGTACTGTCCCCGACGGAACACCCCCTGATCTTTCATGTGGGTGTTGGTCGACGATTCAAGGTCGGCCGAGCCGCCCGCCAGCGCGGGCACTTTGGCGGCGAGCGCGTTCAGCGCGCGGCCGGACGCGGCGCGGGTCGCCATCGCCTTGTCTTCCGGCGAATACAGCGGCAGTTCCGCATCCCAACCTTCCGGCAGTTCTCCTTGCACCGCCTGTTCAAACTGGCGCGCCAGTTCCGGATATTGGCCGCGGTACGCTTCGAACATGTCGCGCCAACGTCGTTCGGCTTCTTCGCCGCGCTGTTTGACTTGCGCGAAATGCGCGCGCACTTCTTCCGGCACGTAAAAATCGCTTTCGTACTGCCACCCGTACGCCTGCTTGGTCAGCGCCACCTCGTCCTTGCCGAGCGGGGAGCCGTGCGGTCCGGCGTGGCCGCCTTTGCCCGCCTTGTTCGGGCTGCCGTAGCCGATGATCGTCTTGACTTCGATCAGCGTCGGCTTGGACGCATCCGCCTTGGCTTGCGCAATCGCGCGGCCGATGGCCGCAATGTCGTTGCCGTCCTCCACGCGCAAATAATTCCACCCGTAACCTTCAAACCGCTTCTGCACGTTTTCCGAAAACGCCAGATTCAGCTCGCCGTCCAGGGAAATGTCGTTGGAGTCGTACAGCACGATCAATTTGCCGAGTCCGAGATGCCCGGCCAGCGAGGCGGCTTCCCCGGAAATGCCCTCCATCAGGTCGCCGTCGCCGCAAATGACATACGTATAATGATCGATAACCGAAAAGCCGTCCCGGTTGTAAACTTGCGCCAAATGGGCTTCCGCCATCGCCATGCCGACGGCCATGGCGAACCCTTGTCCAAGCGGTCCGGTCGTCGCGTCGACGCCGGGCGTATGTCCGTATTCCGGATGGCCGGGCGTCTTGCTGCCCCATTGACGGAAGTTTTGGATTTCTTCCATCGGCAGATCGTATCCGCACAAATGCAGAAGCGCATAGAGCAGCATGGATCCGTGGCCGGCGGAAAGCACGAACCGGTCGCGGTTGATCCAGTTCGGGTTGGACGGATTGTGCGTCATGTGCTTCGTCCACAATTCGTAGGCCATCGGAGCCGCGCCCATCGGCATGCCCGGATGACCGGAGTTGGCTTTCTCGATCGCATCAATGGCCAGCGTGCGAATGGTCGTGATCGACAGTTGTTCAATAGATTGCGTCATTTCCGTAACCCATCCTTCCATTTACGATAGTTCGTTCCAAAGATTGTATCATAACCGCCCCGGTCTTGCGCATGCGTCACCGTTCGCGCGTTTCGCCGAAAGCGCGCCCGACGCCGGGCGCCCATCCGCAACAACGCGCAGGCAGCGCCGCCATCTCGGACGGACGGCGAATCAGGCAAAGGCCATTCCGACGGAAACGACTTCGCCGGCGGCCGTTCCGGCTTCATTCCGTCGAAAACCAGGCGGTCAGACGCAGGTTGATGTCTTCTTCCGTCAGCTCCGGAAACAGCCGTTCCTCCGTCACCATGTCGTACAGCCGTTCCATCGGTTCGCGCGGATCGGCCTTGCGCGCTTTGGCGTCGGAACGCAGAAGCTGCCACGTTTCCAGAATGAACGTGCGGTGCCGAATATCTTTTTTGCGGAAGAAATGGTCGATGCGCTCCAGATGGTCCATGAACTCGCTGCCGAACCGTTCTTCCAAAGCACCGCGGAACAAGGCGATTTCCGCTTCATACATCGGGCGGGTTTTCTTGCTGTCTTTGCCGATCCACGGCGTTTCCAGCACCATCGGCAGATGGCGCAGCTGGTCGTGGTTGACAATGTAGTTCATCGCTTTGAATCCGATGTACCCGGAGCCGACCGGCGCATGGCGGTCTTTCGCCGAGCCTTTCGGATTTTTGCTGTCGTTGAGATGAATGACCGCCAGGCGGTCGAGACCGATCACCCGGTCAAACTGCTCCAGCACGCCGTCGAAATCGTTCACGATGTCGTATCCGGCGTCGTGGACGTGGCAGGTGTCGAAACAGACGCTCAGACGTTCGTTGTCTTTCACCTTGTCGATGATGCGGGCGATCTCTTCGAAACTGCGCCCGAGTTCCGTCCCTTTGCCGGCCATCGTCTCCAGCGCGATATGGACATCGGTGCCCGCCGTGCCCTCCAGCACTTCGTTCAGCCCTTCGGCGATGCGCTCAATGCCGTATTCCGGATCTTTGTCCGTATAGGCGCCCGGATGCAGCACGATGTTCTTGACGCCGAGATAATGGGTGCGCCGGATTTCCTCCTGCAAAAAATCGACCGCTAGGCGGAACGTATTGCGTTTATAGGAACCGAGATTGATAATATAGGGCGCGTGTACGACGATTTCCTCGATTCCGTGCTCCGCCATCACGGCCTTGCCTTCCGGAACATACTGCTCCTCGATCGGTTTTCTCGTCGTGTTTTGGGGCGCCCCGGTATATATCATGAATGTGCTCGAACCGTACGAAACCGCTTCGTTAGCCGCATTCAAGAGTCCCTTGTCCGAAAAAGACACATGGGAACCGATTTTCAGCATCCGTCCCGCTCCTTTACATATGCATTGCACTTATTTTACTAGAATGTAAGAAGGGTCGCAACAGATGCGGATGCGAATGCGGACTATTTGCGCAACATGAAATTGGTCGCCTATCGCCGCGAAGGTCAAACGCATGAACACGTCATCGTGCAGCTCAGACAAGCCCTCGAGCATGCGGAACATCCGCCGGAGAAGCGTGCGTGCACACGGAGCATCCGACAGAGAAACGGGCGTGCACGCGGAGCATCCGCTGGAGAAGCGGACGTGCACGCGGAACTTCCGCCGAAGAAGCGGGGGTGCACACGAGGGTGCACACAGAGTATCCGCCGGAGAAGCCGGTGTGAGGGAATTCATTTTGAGGACAGCTCGCCAGCAGGATGCATTTCCGCGGTTACGGAGGATGTTCGCAAAACCTCGCGCGCTTCCATCCGGATGCCTTCCGGGATACATATCCGCTGTCGCGGAAGATGTTCGCAACGGGAATCGGCGAAAAGGCGCCGGTGCCGGACGAATCGGACAAGAACATCGTTCGGCTGGCGGTGAAGCTCCAGCGTCCGATCAGACCGGGGCAAGTTTGCGAGCTGGCGGGCATATGCGCGCAGACGGCGCTGCACCGCTTGAAGGGGCTGACGGGAGAACGCGAGTTTCCGCCCGCAGCCCGAACGGAGGAGTTACTCGCATCCGTTCATACGAGCTTTGTACGGAAAATGATCGGATGTTCCGGTGGATGTATCATGACGAACGAGCAGGTGTTTTCAGTGGATGTATGCTGAATAAGACGATCGAATGTTTGTTATTTTGGAAGCGAGTGCCGAATGGGCCCGGATAACGATACTGAAACATCGTTATCTTTTTCAGAAAACGTTTACATTGAGTATTTTACGAAAAATAGGGTGATCGGATGCGTCTTATTCGGCGGTTTTACGCAATGGGAACAAAAATAAGGAAGATTTGATCGTCTTATTTGACAAAAGGAATGGTCCTTGGATGGAGATGGAGATATTGATTCGGATGCAGTTGCGAATACGGGATGGGCCGATGGGCCGTTCGGGCCGTCGCGCCATCCAAAACGCTGCTGCCGCCGCTGTGCGATGCGGGGGTGGGGCCGCTTCCACGTGACGGTTGATAGACGGTGCCGGCCGGCCGAACGGGGATCCGCGGCGGAATGTTGTTCAAGGGGCTTGTCACTTCTTCTCTTGAGATATGATCCCTCGGCCGCTGTTCCTTGAACCGCCACCTTTTTCAGCTGTCCATTTCTCCGCATCCGTAACAATGTCGTCCGTTCATGGTTGTTCGGCGCTTCCATTGTACTAAAAGAAGATATTTTGGTGTTTTACAATGTTTGAAGGGGAGGCCCCGCGGTCATGCGTAGATGACTTTTGGGACAGCCCCTTCTTTGTGTTCAAGTCGCTCACACAAATTCCTGCGGATGCCTGCGTTTCAGTTCTTCGATCGCATGACCCCTTCCGCTCTGCTCGAGCCATTCGCAGTATCCTTTCAAATTGCCCTTGGCGTGGAACGGTCCGCCTTCTTTCATGACGGTCCAGAGCGGATCCGTGTCAAAGGGCATCGTCTTCATCATGTGATCGTGCCATTGCTGTAGGTAATACACCGCGTCCTTGCATACCTGCAAATGATCGGCGGCCACGTCATGCTGTTCGTGGGGGTCCTCCTTCAAATTGTACAGCATTTCGTCCGGAAACAGATGGTATCCGTCATGATAGGTGCGGATATAAATCCAGTCGCCGAACCGGACGCTGCGCTGGCAGACGTGCGCACATTGCGAAAGAACCAAAAATTCTCTTCCGCAGTCCTCTCCTCTCGTCAAAACCGGCGCGTAACTTTGCCCGTCCCAGCTCGCGCAAGGCGGCTTGCCCAGCAGTTCGGCCAGCGTGGGCAGCAAATCGAGATGGTAATGCAGCCCTCTGTCAACGTGAGGACGGGTGATCCCCGGCCAGCGGACGATCATCGGAATGTGGCAGGTGCCGTGGTCGGCCGTTCCATGCTCGCCGTAAATGCCGAGCTGGCCCTGATTTTCCCCGTGATCCGCGGTGATGACAATGACAAGATCGTCCATGACGCCCTGGCGTTCCAGCGCCGCGAACAATTGTCCGATATGCTCATCCATATAACGGATGCCGCAGTCGTAACCGTCGATCATCTTCCGCAGGCCGTCCATGTCGAGAATCTCGCCGGGATGCCGGGGATAACGCGGGTCGGTGTGATTGTTGTACATGTTGATATCGCGCGCGCTGTGCGGCCCGACTTTCCGCTTGTGCCGCTCCAGCACCTCTTCCGTGATCCATGCCGGCAGCGGATCGTTCTCGAACGGATTCCCGAAACTTTCGGGCGCGCGGTAGGGCGTATGCGGATCCCAATAATTGACGTAAAGGAACCAGTTGTCGTTCCGCGCGTTTTGTTCGATCCAGTTCAGGACGTGGGGAGTGACTTCTTCGGCGGATTCCATGCCGCATTTGCCCGAGTTGTGAATCTCGGAAAACCCCGAGTAAAACGTCCATTGCGAATGCCGTTCGGCGAACGGGCTGAACAGCACGGTTTTCAGACCGGCCGAACGCAAAAACGCGGGCAAGCTTTCCTGCGCGAGCGTATCCCGAAACCCGCGGGTGATGCCTTCGCGGCGCATGTCGGCGACGGTGCCGCCATGGCCGACGATGCCGTTATGAATCCCGAATCGGCCGGACATCAAAGCCGCGCGGGAAGGCGCGCACGGCGCGTCCGAGGTGTAGTAGTTTTCAAACCTCACCCCTTCCTTCGCGATCCGGTCGATGTTCGGCGTCGTGTTGCGGTGATAACCGTAACAGCTCATATGATCGGGGCTCAACGAATCCAGATCGAGAAACAGTATGCGCATTTTCCAATCTCCCCTTTCCAAAACGGATATTAAACACATATTCACGAAGCTGTCGATCAATTGCGGATAGCCGATCATGATGCTGCCGATGATGGGGCGGAACGGGTTGGTGATGTAGTGTACAAACGGTTGCTATAGGAATTTGACGCGCGATCCCGTTATCCTTTTACGGCTCCGTTGGTGAGCCCCTGGACGACCCGCTTCTGGAAGAAGAGGATGACCAGGACGAGCGGCACCACCGAGACGACGATGGCCGCGGAAATCGTGGACCACGGAAATTCGTATTCTCCCGGGAACATCATGATTCCGACCGGCAGCGTCCGCATGCTCGCTTCCGACATCAGCGTGAAAGCGAACAGGAACTCGTTCCAGCTGTTCACAAAGACGAGGATCGAGGCGGTGGCCATCGCCGGCGCCGCCAGCGGCAGCATGATGCGAAAGAACGCCTGCAGCCGGTTGTACCCGTCGATCAAAGCGGCTTCCTCCAGCTCTTGCGGCACCTCTTTGAACAGCGCCGACAAAATCCAGACGACCATCGGCAATGAAAAGGCGGCGTGCGTCAGCCCGAGCCCCAAAAACGTATTCAGCAGCCCGACGTCGCGCAGTCCGACGAAAATGGGCAGCACCATCGTCATCGGCGGAAACATCGAGGTCGCGATGACCAGCAGCAGGACGGCGGATTTGCCCGAAAACTTTAGCCTGGCCACCGCATAGGCGATCATGCAGGCGAACGTCAGGGAAATCACCAGGGTCAAAACCGCCACAATCAAGCTGTTCCCGTAGTACTGGTCCAGCGGCTGCTGCGTGAAAGCCGCGACGTAGTGATCCAGCGTCGGCCGCAGCGTGAACCATTTGGGCGGCATGCTGAACAGCTCGTTTTTCGGCTTCAGTGACGAGATGAACAACCAGTACAGCGGAAAAAAGGACAGCACGATCAATCCGACGACGGTTAAAAAAAACAGCGGCTTCCTCACCGAGAATGACACCGAAGTTCCTCCCACCTTAATCCGGGTCATACAAAAATTTGACGTAAATCGCGGAAATGGCGAAAATCAATACGAACATGATGATCCCCAGCGCGGATCCGTATCCCCAGTCCATGTCGATGAACGCTTTCGTGTGGATGTACATCGGCAGCGATTCGGTCGAGTTCCCCGGCCCCCCTTGGGTAAGGCCGTACATGAGATCGAAAGCCTGCAGCGCGTGCAGCGTGCGAAGCACCAGCGCCACCATGATCACGTTTCGCAGCAGCGGCAGCGTCAGCAGGAAAAAGGCCTGGACCCGGTTGGCGCCGTCGATGTTCGCCGCTTCGTAAATATCGCCGGGAATGGACTGCAATCCGCCCAAAATGATAATGGCCATGAACGACGCGGTTTTCCAGATCGCCACCGTGCATACGGCAATAAAGGCCAGCGTGGAATCCCCCAGCCAGTTGATCGGCTTGTCAATCCAGCCGAATTCCATCATCATGCCGTTGAACAAACCGTAATCGGTGTTAAACATCCACCGCCAGGTCAACGCGTTGGTGACCGTCGGGAGCGCCCAAGGAAACAAAATGGCGGCGCGAACGAGTCCCCTGAACGGGAACGTCTTGTTGGCGATCACCGCCAGAAACAGCCCGAATACGATCTCGAACAACACAGTGATGAAGGCGAACGCCAGCGTAAACCACGTGGAATTCCAAAACCGCGCATCCTGAAACGCTTGTTTGTAATTTTCCAACCCGATAAAGGGGGTGCCCAGCCAAGGCTGGGTCACCACGATTTGATGCAGGGACATCCAGAATACCCTTGCAATCGGATACAGCGTAAACAGCAGCAGAAATACCACAGGCGGAGTGATCAGCAGCAGCGCTAAGGATTTGTCGCTCCAACGCCTGGATTTTCTGACCGGTTTGTAAGCGTGCAGAGCCTGGGATGTCGACCGCATCGCACTCTCTCCTTATTCGTTCATTTTGTCGATTTCCGTCTGCGCATCTTTCAGCGCCTGCTCGGGTTCCTTCTGACCGTTCAACACCAGATTGACTTCGGTCTGCACCGCGCGGCTGAACTGCTCATAAGCGCGCAGCGCGGGACGGCTCTTGGCCTGTTCCAGCATCGGCTGCAGTTTTTCCAGCAGCGGCTGATTGGATATGAGCTCCGGATCGCTGAACACCTGCCGTACGCTCGGGATTTTGCTCGCATTGATCGCGATGGATTTTTGCTCGCTGTCCGACAAAAGCCATTTCATGACTTCGGCAGCTTCCTTCTTGTATTTCGAGTTGCTGTTGATGGCGAGCACCCATCCGCCGGTGCTCGCATGGCTTTCGAACCCTTCGGTATGCGGCAGCGGCGCGATATCGTATTTTCCGTCCACATCGGTGCCCTTCATGGCCGCGTAGTAAGAAGGCCAGTTGCGCATGAAAATGGCGTTGCCGTTGCTGAAAACGATCTGGTTGTCGTTCGGATTGGACGCCGCCACGCTGATCGGAGACACCTTGGACTCGTGAACGAGACGCTGCATCGTTTTCAGCGCTTCGATTCCTTCCGTCGTGTCGACTTTCAGCTTGCCGTCCGCATCGAATACATCGCCGCCCATCCCCCACAAAAACTCCAGCCAGTTGATGGTGGCGCCTTCAATTTTCGCGCCCTGGAAAACGTATCCGACCAAATTCGGGTTGTTTTCCTTGCTCATAATTTCCTGGGACACTTTCTCCATTTCGGACCAGGTGGTCGGAACGGACAGCTGATATTTCTCCAGCAAATCTTTCCGGTAAAAGAACACGCCGACGTCCATGTAATATTGGATGCCGTACAGTTTGCCGTCAAGATTCGCGACTTCCGTCGCGGCCGGCCAGAACCGTTTCAAATACTCGTCGTCCACGTACTCGTCGATCGGCGCGATCCATCCCGCGGACGCGAACATTTTCGGCCAGATGACATCCATGATGAACAAATCGGGCGTTTTGCTCTTGCTGTTAAACCAGGTCGAGTACCGCGTAAGCTGTTCGTTCGGAACCTGCGGCATTTCGATGTATTTGATCTGAATATCCTGGCGGGACTGATTGAACCGTTCGATCGAACGGACGACCTCCCCGGTCGGATCGAACCCCGCGGCGAACTCGATGACCACCGGCTCTTTCGCAGCGCCCGCGTCGGAATTCGACTTGCCGTCCGACGTCTGTGCTCCTCCGGTGTTTGAAGTTCCGCCCCCGGTGTTCGATGTTCCCCCTCCGCAGGCCGAAACCAAGAGCGATAGTGCCAGTGCGACAATAAGGACGACGAAAGCGCTTTTCTTCAAGTGTGCCCCTCCCTTGATGATTTTGGTCTACGCATTTATTCTGAAGAACGGGAGGATTTAAATACATGATTATTTTTGTTGATTCCTTGATATTTTTTGTTGGCTCTCCAATTGTTCGCGGTATTGGGCGGGACTCATTCCCATCGTTTTCTTGAACACGCGGCTGAAATGCTCCGGATTGAGATAACCGACTTTTTCGGCGATCTCGTACAGTTTCATGTCCGTCTTCATCCATTCGATCGCCTGCCTGATGCGGATTTTCGTCAAGTAATCGATGAAATTTTCACCGGTTTCTTTGACGAACAGTTTGCTGAGATGACTTTCGCTCACTCCGACCATCTTGCTGATCAATGTAAGGGTGATGCCGTCCCCGTAATGTTTTTCGATATACGCTTTGGCTTTCTGAAGAATGTGGTTTCCCTGGCCGCGCGACTCGTGGATTAAGGTATGCACCCGGCCGAGCAGTTCCTCCAGCTCGTCCCACAATTGTTGCAACGTGTCGCACTGCTGCAGCAGGAGAAACGGATTCGGATACGGCTCTTCCAACTGGTCCCAACGCCGCTCGCGATGATGGAGAAGCACCCCGATTTCCCATACGAAATCCGTGAACCGGGCGCGGACTTTCTCCTCGTCGCGCCACGGCACTCCCCGATTCCGCCATTCTCCGAACTTCCGCTTCCACTCATCGGGGTTCGGGTCCGCCAACGCTTGCAAAACCGCTTTTCCCGATGCCGCAAATTCCGCCTCTTCCGCTTCCGTTGCCGTGCGGCCGAGATCATGCGCTTTCGCCGCTTCCGGAAAAAAAACTTTGCCGTAGCCGCAAAAAAACAAAAACGCCGCCAGCCGATTCGCTTCGCGATACAAATCCGCCCAAGTTCTGCCGGTATGGGGGCCTGTCGCCCCCGCGGAAACGGAGACGTTGGCAAACCTCAACAACCGTTGCCGCACGGTAGTCATCAGTTCGTTCAGGCGATTCCGGCAGTAAAGGAAGCTCCGGTTTTGCCCGAATTCCATCAACGCGGCGTACTCGCTGTCCCGCATCCTGACAATTTCCGCCGGCATGCCTTCCGCCTGCAAAGTCTGCTCCAGCGTTTGGCGGATCACGCCTCCCCGCTCCGGCGGTCCGTCACGCCGGACATCCGTGCGAATGACGACCAGCGCGCGGTTTTGTCCCGGTTGCGATACGAAGCTTTCCGATAAAGCTTCGAGCGCTTTCGGGTCGTCCTCCTCCAGCACTCGCCTCAATAAAATGTCCTTTTCACCCGTCTCCATGCCGTTCTGAAGCGGAAGACGGATCTTCCGGCTGTCGATCTTCCGGATCGCCTTCTCCAGTACCGGAACGACATGGCTTTTGTCCAGGTCGACTTTGACAATGTAATCGAACGCCCCCAACACAAAAGCTTGTCTCACCAAAGCGTAATCCTGGTATGCGCTCAGCACGATCGACACGGGCTGCGACGGTTGCGCATCCGCTGCCGGTTCGCCGTACAATTCCCGCAAAAAGTCAATCCCGCTCACGCCCGGCATTTTCATGTCCACGATCACGATGTCCAATTCCGGGTGTGATCGGACCCACTTCATGGCCTCCCGCCCGTCGGAAGCCTCGCCGACGATGTGCAGCGGCAAGCCGCTCTCGGACAGCAGGGTGCGGAGAGCGAGCCGGAACAACGGTTCATCGTCCACCAGCAGAATGCGATAAGTTTCCGCGGTTGTCGTCATGGTGATCGGTCCTCCTCCCCGGCGATTTCGTCAATTTGCGGCAAACGCACCACGACGCGGGTGCCCTCGTCTTCACGGCTGAAAATTTCCAAACCGTACGATTCGCCGTAATGCAGACGGATTCTTTGGTGGACGTTGTGAATGCCCATGCCGCTGAAGCCGTATGGTTTTGCCGGCGCAAGCAGCTCGCCGATCTCCTCCGGGTTCATGCCGACGCCGTTGTCTTCGATGACGAAGAGAAGCTGGCCATCCTGCAAAGTCCCGCTCACCCGCAGCACGCCTTGCCCGTCTTTCCGCTGCAATCCGTGCACGATCGCATTTTCCACGATCGGCTGAATCAAGAGCTTCAGCATGTATTTGTCCTCGATGCGGCTGTCGATGTCCCAGAAAACCTCGTAATTGCCGTAACGGAAACTCATGATATAAAAGTATTTGTTGAGATATTCGATCTCATCCTTCACCCGGTGCAGAGGGCCGCCCCGGTTGAAGGTCGAGGACAAGAGCCGGACGAGCGCATCCGTCATGTCCCGGATGTTCGGAACGTTGCTGATGGCCGCCATCAGCTTGATGGCGTTCAACGTGTTCAACAGGAAATGCGGGTTGATTTGCGACTGCAGCGCGCTCAATTCGGCCATCGATTTGGCGCGCTCCTGCTCCTCCTTTTCTTTCATCAGCTGATCCATTTCACGCAGCATGGTCTTGTAGCGGACACCCAGCAAAAACACTTCCATCGGCCCGGTCGGTTCGAATTCGGACAGCAGCTGGCCTTTTCTCACATTGATCATTTCTTTCACCAAATCCTTGATCGGCTTGGAAATCGTTCGCGCAAAAAACCACGAGACGATCAAAAACAGCACCATGATCGATGCGACGATCACAAAGGTGATGAGAAACACCTTTTTCAACGGGGCCGTCAAAACGGAATAGGGAATCATGTGAATCACTTTAAATCGCGTTTCCGGAGCGGTGAAAAACGTAATGAACGACTTGCTGCCGTCGACGTTCGCCGTATACTCCCCCGATTCGGACAAACTCGTCCGATACAAATACGGAGGCTGATCCGGCCAACTTTGGATGTAGAAATCCCGGTTCGCCGCAATCACCCGGCTATCCGTATCGAGGATGATGAACGCCCCCGACTCTCTCGAAGCCGAATCGAACAGATGCTGAAACAGCGTGCCGCGATAGATGAAGTACATCACTTCCACATCCGTTTGTCCCCACATGTCTTCAGGGATGGCAACGGCCGCGGTGTTCAGGTACTTGTCCTTCACATCCGGCAAATAATTAGACTGCACGCCGAACAGTTGGATTTTCCCTTCATAGGCCAACGACATGTTATACCAGATGGAGCTTCGCAGCTCTCTTTCGTCATAGGAAATCTCCGGATTGGTGCTGAAGCTGCCGCCGCCGCGGTAGAAAAAAATAACGCTGATGAGGTCGGACGTATAGTGAAAATAACTTTGCACCATATCGCGCACCAGCCGCGTTTGCACGGTATCGGGATCATCGCCCTCCGCAAGCGAGCGGGCCCGGTCGGCGGCGACAAGCAAGTCGAGATCTCTGTACATGTGTTCGGCGGTATTGATGATTTGGTTCGCTTCCCGGTCGATGCCCACCGACACTTGGCGCAGCGTCTGCAAGGTTCGCTGTGTGGACTGATCGATCAGGATCGTCTTGTAGTTTTGATACGACAACAATCCGGCAAGCAGAAGAGGCAAGCCGACAATGGTGATAAACGAGCACTGCATGACGGTCGTGATGCTCAATTTGTTCATCGCGAAAAAATGCCGGAACCGACTCAAGCCGTGATCCATCCGAGACCCCTCCAGAGCAAAGCGAGTTCAGGCCGCAACGTCGGATTCCGCGAATTTCCCGTAGGATTGCAACCTGGTAGCGCATTCAGTATACTTCGAACGTTCGCCTATACCGAGTATACGCTTGCAGAGGATTTACGCCTATACCGAATAAATGCCAAACACCGTATTTCCCCACCGTAATCAAAATGGATGTGGTCATTTTTCGGGAGTATTGTTATATTTTAGGAGTATCGATCCGATTTTCCTTTCCACACATTGATTTGGACGGGGATTCGGTTTCGGGTTGTCGATTTTGAAAAAATGGAGGGTGCACTTTGTCCAATTCTCGCATTTTGCGTCTCATCACCGGCGTGTTGGAGCTGTTTCTCGCCATCCCCGTTCTCGGCGGATTCATCATTATCAGCATGGCCTATGTGCCGCTTATGGTGATGCTCGTGCTGCACCTGGTCACGCTGATTGTTTCCAATCAGGATCGCGAGCCGCGGTACGGTTCCGTGATGGGTATCATCACGTCCGTGCTGGCCTGGATCCCGTTTCTCGGTTGGGCGCTTCACCTGATTACCGGTGTTCTCCTTTTAATTTCGGCGCTCAGGGGGTCCTCCTCGCACCATCATGGCGGGAATCATGGCGGAAATCCGTTTTCTCGGAACTAAATGTGCGCGATGGAGGCTTCTTTCATCTCATCCATTTATCCACTGCGCAGAGGTGCTTGATTTCTTGGCGGGCCATGTGATAATATATCTATTGTTTCGCAGGCCCGTAGCTCAGTTGGTAGAGCAGTTGACTCTTAATCATCTGGTCGTGGGTTCGAGTCCCACCGGGCCTATCGATTTTGATGTGACAGGAAATCCCCGTCCGGCTGCCGGACGGGGATTTCGTATTTCCGCGCACATTTTCCGCCGTTTTTCCACTCGCTGTCCATTGGTGTTTCGCAATCCAAACTAGCGCCTTGCCGCATGCCCTCGGTTTAACTCGCTCTTTGCCGCACTCCTGGGTTTGTGCATCTCTGCCCGTCCATGCGCTTCGTTGCCCCGACTCGCGCCCTTTTCCGCCGCCCATTTTCCGCGCGAATGGGTAGCCGCCAAGTCCACCAACGTCCCCGTGTCATACATTGTCAATGTGTCAGATCACCATTTTGCAAAGGAGTGACACTGCGGCCATGGATTCTCTTTACCCGAACATGCATGTTCCGGCGAATGTTCATGCCAACGTCAATCCGTCATATACGCTTCCCTCGTACAAACAACCATACGCCCATACCCACTGCGTTACGCCTTACGCATACTCGCCTTGCCATCACGCGCCATACCGCCACAAAATTTCGACGGAAGCGATTTTGGTGCTGTATATTTTGCTCGTCATCATTCTGCGCACGTTTCATTTTTGAAACCGGAAAAACGATTGGGAAAATAGCGGCCAAGCAAAAAACCCCCGGCAAATTTGCCGGGGGTGAATCCCCGCGGTTCCGTCCGGCGATTTGGCGGGACGACGTCAAACGGTGACTTCTTCGGTGCGCTCGATTTCCAGCGGAGGGGGAATCAGCCACCCTTTTTCCTTGTTTAAGCGCAGCGCGCGCAGTCCAAGCTGGGCTTTGGCGGCATGAAATTTGGCGAAAAGGGCGGCGATATCTTCCCGGATCGCTTCTCCCATAATCGTGCTGCAGGCGACGAGCCCCATGGAAATGTCTCCCGCTGCCGTTGCGGCGATTTCCTGGTCGGAAAAACGCGCGCCCGGAGGAATCGCCTCCCATTTCTCGGAGGGGCGTTCCGGCAGCCCCGGCGGCGGCGTGATGCCGTTGTCTTTCAAAAGCTTTTCGCATTCGTTCGCTTCCTGCCGCGCCTGTTCGATGATGTCGCGCAGCAGCTGCTGAAGATCTTTGTCTCCGGCATGGTTCAGAAACGCCTGGTAATAGGAAATGGCGCTTTTCGCCTTCAACGCAAATGCCCAAATACCGGATATTTCGCCGTAATGCATCGGTTCATGTTTCGGATTTCCGCTTAAAATGCCCATAGGTTCTCTCCTTGTTCGGTTGTTCGCAGTTTACACTTGGTAAGATAACCGGTTGGGCAAAATCTATTCGCGTTTTCGGTTTTCCAGCAAATGGGCATATTGAGCGTAATCGATGCCGTTTTGTTCCAGAAAATTTCGCAGCCATTTGTGGTCCCGGCGCGGAGTCGCCAAAATGTAACCTTCGATGCAATGGTCCCGGGTCACTTCGTGCGCTCCGGATTCGAGCGCCAACTGCCCGATTTTCGCCGCAATCGAATGGCGCGCGATGTCGCGGAAGGCGGACGGCACCGGCTTGACCAGCAGTTCCAGAAAAGCTTTGGATTCCTCCGTCCACAGGTGCCGGCTTTGCTCGATATAATAATTTTGCCAGTCGAGTTTGGACATGCCGTCCCGCTTCGGCAGCACTTTCAGAAATTTGCGGAACATGAAGTATCCGCCGATCGCCATGAAGCCGATCATGACAAACCCCCAGAAAATCACCATCCAGTTCGTCCAGTCACCCATGTTCCCCATCACCTGTTCGTTTGATGTATGACATCCGGATCCCGCACCAATCCGGCCATATCCGACGCGGAATGTTTTGGGCAAAGTCGAAGGAGCGGCGGAAGCGCCATTGCCAAATTCACGGCCCGCATAATCCATACGAAACCGCCCGATCCGCATGACCGTCATGTAAAGGCAGATGATGATTCATTATAGCTCACGGAAATGAAAAAAACGAGTTTCGCTCTCCGCGATCCCGTCACGCCTCCCGGCTTGCACAAACGGCCTGTTCTTGCTCCGTCCCGCCTGCATTTCCGATCTGCGCTCCCGACCCGCGATCCGGACCGAGCCCGACCCGCAATCCCGACCCGCGTTCCGGACCGAACCCGACCGCAATCCCAACCCGCGATCGGCGTCCCGACAAACAGTGCCGCGCTCCCGCCGAGACCCGACCACTCTGTTCCGACACAATCACGCTGTTCTGACACGACACTCTGTTTCGACACAATCGCTCTGTTCCAACCATCTGTTCCGACCACTCTGTTTCCGACCTGACTGCGGCACCTGACTGCGGCGACACACCTGACTGCGGCGACCTTGACGAGACTTCGGAAACGTGGTATATTTCTTTTTGACTTTCCCTGATAGCTCAGCTGGTAGAGCACTCGGCTGTTAACCGAGTTGTCGCAGGTTCGAGTCCTGCTCGGGGAGCCATTTTTTTTTGGAGAGGTACCCAAGAGGCCGAAGGGGGCGCTTTGCTAAAGCGCTAGGGTGTAACAGCCGCGAGGGTTCGAATCCCTCTCTCTCCGTAGATTCCGCCGTGTTCGACCGCATCGCCGCCAGTCAAGTCAGCGGTGTGCGGTCTTTTCTCGGTGCGCTTGGCGGAACCGCGCAACATGCGGCGGGACCGCGGCGGATTGCCGGCAGGGCGTTTGACAGCAAGATGGTAACAGATTGGACACAATTTGGCCTTGTCAACGACGAGCATTTCCGCTATAATATCTCTTGTCGTCCCAAAAAGCAGCGATGCCGAATGCCGGCAGCTTGCGATGTGAACGCGGCCCGTTGGTCAAGGGGTTAAGACACCTCCCTTTCACGGAGGTAACAGGGGTTCGAATCCCCTACGGGTCATCGAATCTTCGCAAAGCGAATGGCGGACAGCGTATCCTTTGCGGAGATTCTCTTCCTTCCCATTTCGATCGAACGGCGATCGATCATCGTAATCCGAATACTTGCGGTCGTGGTGGAATGGCAGACACGCTATCTTGAGGGGGTAGTGCCCGTAAGGGCGTATGGGTTCAAGTCCCATCGACCGCATACCCAACACCATACCACAAGAAGAAAAACCCTTGCCGCGCGAGCAAAGCTGCGCACAAGGGTTTTTTCAATTTCCTGATGCCCCGTATAATATCGGGTCACGGGTTGCTGCGGCCGGCGGCGGGATCCGCAAGCCGCTCCAGGCGAAGCGGTCCGCGGCATTTGCCGCATACGTATTTGTTCGGGTTCCACTTTCTGCGGCGTCTGTATTCCGTACCGCAAGCCCGGCACACCAGTTTGTACCGGTACGGCTCGCTGCGCCTGCCGTCGTCCACCCGGCGGCAGTAACGGCTTCCGCCCACCTGCTGCAAAAGTTCGCGAAAATCGCGGTCCCTGTGCCTGTAGCCTTTGTTTTGCAAATGCAAATGGTAATGGCAAAGCTCGTGTTTGATAATGTTCTCCACTTCTTCGGCACCGAACCGTTCCCACTGCCGGCGGCTGATTTCAATATTGTGGGTTTTCAGCAAATAGCGGCCTCCCGTCGACGTCAGCCGACTGTTGAATGTCGCCCGGTGCAGAAACGGCCGGCCGAAATCGCGCAAAGATATGGCTTCCACCCACTGCTGCAGTTCCTGATCCGTCATCGTGCGTCCCCGTTTCTGTCGCGAATGGCAAAGGACCGGCCGCTATCGTCATCCGTCGGTTCCGTTCCGACGGTGGTGCCGACAGCCGGTCTTCCCTCACACTCTATCACATCGACTCCGGCTTCGGCAATCGCGTCCCTTAGCCCAGGGCGCTCCGGAAAACGGTCCGTGTAAATCCGCCGCACCTGGGACAGCGAAGCAAACGAAACAAGCGAACGCACGCCGAATTTGGTATGGTCGATGACCACACAGCTGACCGCGGAGCGTTCGATCGCCATCCGTTTCAGCTCGGCTTCATACGGATCGGAGTTGCTGAATCCGTGCGGGAAACTGCAACCGGTCGCCCCGAGAAAAGCGCGATCGAACGCCATGCGGGACAGCATTTCGGCCGCCAGCGGCCCGACCAAGGTGGAGGTCGCTTCCAGAGCGTTGCCGCCCAGCACAATGGTGCGAATCCCTTTGTCGAGCAGGACGGCGGCGACATTCAACGCGTTGGTGACCACGGTGAGGCCTTTGTCGGGCGACAAATGCCGCGCCACCTGCAGCGTCGTCGTCCCGCCGTCGATGAAAATCGACTCCCCGGGCATCGCGGATTCGGCGGCGTGTTTCCCGATCAGCATTTTCTCCGCCATCATTCGCACAGACCGCTCCCGCAGCGTTTGCGTAATCGGAATGGCTCCTCCGAACGTGCGCTTGAGCAGTCCCAGCTTTTCCATTTTCTCCAGATCCCGCCGCAGCGTCATCTCGGTGACATCAAACCGGTCCCGCAGTTCGCTGATCCGCAGTTCCCCTTCCGTGATCAACAACTCCATGATTTGCTGCTGTCTGTCGTTCAATTCCTGCTGCATGAACACACCTCTTATGGGACCCGGCCCCGGCATTCACTCCGTCGTCATCGGGCCGGCGGACGTTTGTAAACCGCTTTTGATATCCGGGCTCGGACGTTCGTTATCCAGCGTTGTAATCCGTCTTCATACGGTCGCGATAGCGATTTGTGATGGGATACCGTGCCATTTCGAATTGCCATCCCCCGTAAAGATGGACCCAACGCGGTCGCCAAGCGGGCGGGATCGGCTATAGATCCTCTTCGATTTGAGGAATGCGCACGATGCGCGGATCGGTAAAAAGGTCATACTCATCGCGGCTCGTGCTGGAAAATTCGGACACAATCGCTCCCTCGTCCCCCGCCTGGAACCAGTGCAGCACGCCGGGCGGAATCGTGTACTGCTCGCCGGGATTCAGTTCAATTTCATGAAAAACAGTGTAATACGCCTCGCTGCCTTCCGGCACGCGAGCCTGGACGGACCCGGCCGGCTCGCCCTCCACATACAGCCACACTTTGCCCCATCGGCAGCGGAACGTTTCCATTTTTCCGGGATCGGTGCCGACCGGCGGATGTTTGTGCTCCGGGCACGTCTGGCGCGGAAACAGCACGAGTTCCTTGGCGCAATACCGGTCCGTATTGATGTAAGTAATCAATTCCAATCCTTGACGCTCCAGTTCGCCGAGGCCGAAATCGGCGATTTCGATTTGCTCGAGCTCCCGCGGCGTCAACACGATGCCCGCCTTGGCGAACATGTCCGCCGTACGCTGTTGGGCCTTTCTCACTTCACTTCTTTTCATGAACAACACCTCCATTATAATATTAAGCTTCTCGGAAATTCATTTCCGTTGTGGACTCTAGCTTTCTGGCCAGGGTCCTTTATTGTTTCACCCCCAAAATAGGGATGCGAACAAACTTTCCTCTTGACATTTTCGAAACTCCCCAACAATCGCCGAGAAGGCATTTTTTTACTGCCTATCTCTCTTAGAGAATTGGGTGATTGTTGTGAAATTGGTTTCCCGCACTCATCAGAAATACTTGATTTTTGTGACTGAGCAACTTCAGAAGGAGTACGGCACTCCTGCCGGTCTTACACTGCTGCAACAGTTTTACAGCGATTTAATGTTCTGGATCACTCCCGTCGATTTTTCCGCGACCGTTTCCTTAATGCGCTCAAGTTACTCCCCGAAAACCAAAGGCCGAAAACCTCGCGACCCTGCTGACATGTTGCGCAGCTTGCTCATCATGACCAAGCTGGGGATGAGCGTTGATGACTGGGTACGTGCGCTTCGCACCACGCCTGTTTATGCCATTCTCAGCGGCTTTGCCGCTGACGATACGCCTGGAGTCGGTACTTTCTACGACTTCTTTCGAAGGCTTTGGAAAGCATCCACTCCGCATAAAACGGGGCGCTTGAAACGCCGCTTGAAGAAACCGCGCAAGAAGGGCAAGAAGAACGAAAAGCAAGAACCCAAAAATCCGAAGATTACGGAGAAGCTCGTCTCTCGCGCTCTGCGCGAGGGCAAGATCCGCTACTCGCCCAAAGAACATGACCTGTTGCAACACCTGTTCCAGACGTTGTTCGTCCTGCCTTCCGCGGCAAAAGGATTACTCGGCGACACCCGTGCCTTTCGCGTCATCGGCGACGGCTCCCCAGTGGAGACAGGAGCCCGTTCCTTCGGAAAGTTCCTTTGTGACTGCCGTAAGACCGGCAACTGGAAGTGCGGCTGCAAACGCCAATTCGCCGATCCCGATGCCGACTGGGGCTGGGACAGTTACCGTGAAAGATATTTCTACGGCAGAACGCTGTATATGTTCTGCGCGGCGGATAGTCCGTACAATTTGCCGGTCTATCCTCGATTGTTCCGTGCCAACCAACATGACACGGTGTCTTGGGTTTGCGGGTACCGCGAACTTCGTCACTGGTACCTGCAATGGAAGCTGGGAGAAGCGATTCTGGATTCCGCCCACGACGCTCTTCCCATCTATACCATGCTGGAACATGATGATGTTTCCGCCATCATCGACCTGAATCCCAGGCGTTCCGGCAAATTGGTATCCGGCGACATTGCCTTTGGCACGGACGGCGTTCCTACCTGCCCCATTGGACGAAAAATGATCAACTGGGGCAGAGACTCAAAAAGGTTTCGCAATAAGTGGCGTTGCCCGGCCAAAGTTGGAAAGTGGGCGTGTCCTCATCCCTGTTCGGAATCGGAGTACGGACGAACCGTATACACTTCCACAAAAGATAATCCGCGCTTCTTTCCGCGCATTCGTCGCGACAGCAAAGAATGGGCGGAGCGCTATGCGCTGCGAACCGGCGTCGAACGCTGCATTAAGCGACAGAAGGTGGATTACAAGTTAGAATCTTCCCGCGGCCGCAGTTCCCGGCATTGGAACATTCGGGTCTATCTCATTGGCATGTGTCAGCATGCTGACGCATGGCTCGAAGAAGCAAAGAAGCAAAACCCGCTTACGTCCGTAGCGGAATGGCTAAAAAACACAACCTCCTTGGCGGCGTAGCCAGTGTCTGAATACATACTTTTTTAAAAAACCGATATACCTCGGTTTCTTTGGCATGCACAATTTTGAAAACAGATTTCATATATGCCACTTCATTGACATTTTTGCCTCATTCACCCCTCATTCGGACTCAGAACACATGCTTAATTCCGAGCCTCTATTTTTTATTACATTGCTGAACAATATATACCATAACGCGGCGCAGACGGAAATTCAATCGCGGATGGACCAATCGCCATCCATGACCATTTCAAAATTCCAATACAAAAAGGGAGCCGCAAGTGCCCCCTTCTTAAACACATTCTGATTTCAACGGATTTACCTGATATGCTTTATCAGCACGATGGCCCGCGCCCTCTCTTGTTAGGAAGAAGAGTTAGTCCGCTTTTCTCGGCGATTTCTTCCACCACTTCATCAATCGATTTGTCATCCGTCATGATTTTGGTTTCCGTAATTTCATGATCAAAAGCCAGTTCACGAAAAGCATAGTTGCTTATGTTTTTCTGCTTATAAAGGTCCAAAACAATCAGTACTCCGTAGGGGATTCTATCTAATTCATATCCATAAAATCGCCTAAAATATATTCGCAGCCCGGCGAATGAAACGACCGAGCAATTTTCAGCTGGCCTTCAGACAAATCTATACCTGTCACTTTATCAAAGCGTTCCGTCAACAACCGGCACAGATCCCCCGTACCGCATCCGATGTCCAATGCGGGTGCGGATCGAGGCAATTCCGGAGGTATTTTTTCTAACATCAGTTTGTAATAATGGTTATTATGATCCCACCGATGCTTTTTTGAAATATTTGCTCTCACCAACCGATCAAATTCGGCAGAAAAAATATATAATTTTTCGTGTCCATTTTGGTGTTCATCTTTAACCTCAATTCATCTTCGTTTGTTTTTGGCCCTCTTCGCCAGAATGAAAATGACCCATCCTTGTAGAATTACCGAGCAAAGTAGTTGAAGTGTATTTTTGTGAATACAAACTTATGTTCGCCCATAAATTTAAAGTATGATATAATTTAAATTGCAATAGAATAGGCTTGCAAGGGCGGTCGGCTACCTCCTGTGAAGGGAGGGATGCCTATGGACGTATATCAAACACTGTCTTTGATGATCGCATTCGCGACACTTATGGTGTTGATAATGTCCCACAAACGGAAATAGACCGCCCTTGTTACGGGAAGCGGTCTATTCCGACTCCTTAATACACAAGCCTACCGCCCTTATAAGCGGCTATTGCGCGGGAGCCATGCGCCATCATGGCTCCTTTGCATTTTACGCATTTCCTGCAGTCATTATACCACAACAGATGGCAAAAACACATCCCCATCGGGATGGCTACCGTCATCAAAAAGACATTGCGTCACGCTGGCACAACTTCATGAACGATTTGCGAAAGTGAATCACACCATATTCTTGCTGTTCTCCATAAATCCGGGCACGAATTTGTCAACGAAGCAGTTGAATTAACATGATGCTTTAGTTGCAATAGTTCAATCGGGGAAAATCCTTCTTCAAAAGTAATATCATCTAGCTTTTCAATTGTAATATTGCTATCAATTCTCGTTAACAGTAGGTAAAGAGCATATCTAGATTGGTATAGGTATCCTAGTACGGATTCCCCAGCTGAAAAATCCCTGCTCATGATAGTTCCCTCCAAAAGTCACATTAATAACATTAAATTCTACAAATTTCTTCTTTATCCCTTCTATACCATCAATTTCCGTTGCTAAATAATAAAAGCATCTTTTGAAGAGAAAAAAAGATGCTTGGCAAAGTCTAATCTTTAGATAAATGCGGCTTAATAATGCTACTTCATAACGATCGACACACACCTAGCAATGGAAATGAATTCCGTTGTTAACACCAATGCACCGTCGGAAAAAATTGACTATCTTCGCCGGAATGAATATGCCCCACCCTTGTAGAATATTTCCTCCATCCGACAATCACCCCTCCCTCCTTCTTCATCCATACCTAACCCGGACGAGCCGGAACCAATAGGATTTTTGTAACCCCGCGTCGAATAAAGAAACAAACCTATCCGATGTGGGGGAGCCAACGATGTTACTGACTGAACGATATCAAGATAAAATCAAGGGG
>Ga0207870_100216_pt1 | contig 51597 bp, 56 predicted proteins | sample CeladaPassage60B_FD_187477 | JGI IMG/M metagenome (GOLD analysis project Ga0207870, IMG submission 187477) | Cellulose-adapted microbial communities from the Joint BioEnergy Institute, USA - Passage3 60B (SPAdes) (version 2) | ecosystem: Engineered > Bioreactor > Continuous culture > Unclassified... | reverse complement strand
GGCCTTGGGGGTGCACCGCTTTCTGGTGCTCTCCCTTCTGGCCTACCTGCTGGCCCACTGGGTGGGGGTGGAGGGGAAGGGGAGCTGGCGGGAGGCCAGGGAGGGGGCAGCTCGGGTTCTCTTGCCTGAGCTGGTGGTGCAGGTCATCCTGCGGGAGCTCCACGCCCTGGGTCTGGGGCCGCCGGGGGGAGGGGGTGAAGGTTTATGCGGGGTATGCGGGAGGTGCAAGTTTTGAGGTAGAGGACCACAGGCTCCATGGTCTACCCCCTTCTTAGGGCGTCCAGGGCTTGGAAGAGCTCTTCAATGGGGGGGATGTGGTGGAGATAGGGGGAAACGTGGGCGTAGCGGATAATCCCCTCGGGGTCCACCACGAAGAGGGCCCGCTCGCTAAAGCCGTCCTCCTCCCGCCACACCCGGTAGCGCCGGGCCACTTCCCCCTTGGGGTGGAAATCGGCGAGGAGGGGGAAGGTGAGCCCCCGGGCGAAGGCGAAGGCCCCGTGGCAGTAGATGGAGTCCACGGAGATCCCTAGGAGGACGGCGTTTCAGCGCTCAAACTCCGGAAGCTCGGCCTGGTAAAGGTCCAGCTGCTGGCTGCACCCCGGGCTCCAGTCCAGGGGGTAGAAGACCAGGACCACGGGCCGGCCCCGGAAATCGGAGAGGCGCACGGGGTTGCCCTGGGCGTCCGGCAGGGCAAAGTCCGGGGCCCTTTCCCCCACGCTGAGGCCCGGGGCCACGCGGGGGGCCTCCATCTTGGGGGCCTTCTTGTAGAGGTTGCGGAGCGCCTCGAGGCCCTCCCGCTCACCGGGCCTTGCCCCCACTTCCCGCCAGAGCTCCTGGAGCATGGCGTGGAGGAGAGAAAGGGCTTCCTTCTCCGGGCCCTCGGCCAGCTTGGGCTCCAGTTCCAGGAAGCGACGGGCAAGCTCCGGGAAGCGCATGGCCTGCCTCCTTATTCCTGCCAGGTTCCCTTCAAAAGTTTCTCCGTTTCTTCCTTGTGCCGCGTTTCCTCGGAGATGATCTCCTGGAGGTCGTTGGCGAGGCCGTAGTCCCCAAAGGCCTCGGCCTGCTTCATCCTTTCCACGTAGCGGGCGATGGTCTCCTTCTCCGCCTGGAGCACCGCTTCCAGCATGGCCCGGGGCGTGGCAGCCTCGGGCACGGGGGCGGGCTGCGTGGTGGGCTTCCCGCCCAGGGCGGCGATCTTGTCCGCCAGGAACTGGGCGTGGCGGAGCTCGTCCTGGATCTCCGCCAGGAAGAACTCCTTGAGCTCGCCCCGGTGGATGCCCGAGACCGTGGCGGCGTAGGTCACGTACTGGATGATGGCCTGGTACTCGTGGGCCAGGTCCTGGTTAAGGCCTTGGATGAGGGTTTCCTTGTCCATGCTCACCTCCCGCAAGCTGGGCTTGCCTTTTCATTATTACCCAAAAGCCTTACAAAGGCCCCGCCCCAGGGAAGCCCGGGGCGGGGCTTCCCCTAGCGAACGTTCCCGGTTTCCAGCTTCCTCGCCTTCAGGTCCAGGAGGCTGTACTCGCCCTCCGAGAGGTCGCCGGGCACCACCACCCAGCTCGCCCCGAGGATCTCGTGCTTCTGGCCCTTACCGGCCACGAGGACGAGAAGGGGGTTGTGGGTCTTGACGAGGTGGGCCACCTCGTGGGAGCCCGCCTCCCCCAGGCCCTTGTGGTAGGGCATGGTGTGGAAAAGGAAGATCTTGGGGTAGTCCTTGAGCTCCCAGAGGGCCTTCAGGTGGTACTCGGCGACCCAGGCGGGGTAGCGAAGCGCCTCCTCCTCCTCGGGCTCGCCCTCGTCGGTGATCTCCCCGCCCACGCCCGCCACCAGGTAGGGCCCCCGCCAGAAAGTGAAGGTTTCGTGGACGTTGCGCATCTGGGGGTGAACGAGCTCCACGTTCGCCGCCTCCCGCAAGTATTCCCAGATGGGGGCGTCCTCAGGGCCAGGGATATAGGCGGTGGGCAGGTGGGCCTCGGAAAGGATGCGGAAGAAGGCGGCGTAGTCCCGGCTCTTGGCGGTCTTGGGCATCAGGTTGCCGATGAGGGCGATGGCGTCCGCCCCGGTGTCCGGTGCGATGCGCACGAACTTCTCCAGGGCCTCGAGGTCCCCCATGGGGTTGGAAGTGGCGAGGATGTACCTTACCGTGCGCCGCATAGCCTCACCCCCTTACTCCACCTGCACCTGGATCCTCTTGGGCTTCGTGGCCTCGGCCCGCGGCACCAGGAGGTGAAGCACCCCGTGGCGGAAGCGGGCCTGGACCCGGGAGAGGTCGTAGGTGCTGGGCACGTTGAAGCTCCGGGCGAAGGTGCCGTAGGTCCCCTCCAGCCGGTGGTAGGCTACGTTTTCCTTCTTTTCAAAGGGCCGCTCCGCCTTCACGGAGAGCACCCCTTCCTCGGCCACCACCTCCACCTTCTCGGGCTCCACCCCCGGCAGGTAGACCAGGAGGTGGAGGCCCTCCTCGTCCTCCCACACGTCCACCGGCGGGGCGTAGACCCTAGGCCCTCCCTGGGCCTGGGGCGCAAAGGCCCGGGCCAACCGCTCCTGAAGCTCCTCAAGTTCCCGGAAAGGATCAAACCGCAACATACCCATCACCTCCTTCACCACCTCAAGAGCGCGGCCATCCCGCCACGCTCAAGAAGCCTCTTTTCGGCCTCGCCGCGTACGAACTCCAGCTTGGTGGCGTAGCCCACGGCCAAGGGCGCGAGCACCGCGGCGAGGGGTTTCTTCTCGGGGCTTTCGCAGTAGGCCAAGGCCTGGGCCTCGTCGGCGAAGGCGAAGTCCTGGCAGAGGTAGACCTCCTGCTCCAGGTGCCAGGGCAGGACCCAGACCTCCACCCGGCCCTCCTGCACCCGGGCGAGGACCTCGGGACCGAAGGCGGCCTTGGGGTAGGCCTCCTCCAGCCGCTCCAGGAGCCTGACCTCCTCCCGGCGCTCCACCTCTTCCAGGACCGGCTCCAGGCGCTTCAGCACCTCGCCGGGGCTCGCCCCGGGGTGGGGCAGGGAGGGAAGCTCCGCTACCACCCGCTCCCTCAGGCGCTTGGGCAGGTGGCCCAGAAAGAGCTTGGTGTGCTCCTCGGGGCCCATGAGGACGAGGCGGGTGAAGCCCCGGGCCTCGCTGAGCCTTTCCAGCTCGTGGGCGAGGGCTTTGTAAAACCGCTCCTCCCAGGCCTCGAGGCGCTTGGCGAAGAGGTCCTGGGCTGCCCCGCCGGAGATCCTGCCCAGGTTGAAGCGGCGCCCAGGGGCGTCCAGGGAGAGGCGGCGCCAGGCCTCGGTGTCCAGGGCCAGGAAGGCGTCGTGGACCTCCTCAATCTCCCCCAGGAAGACCTCAAAGACGCGCCACTTCTCCCGATCCACGTAGACGATGCCGTAGCGCTCGTACTCGTCCAGGGCGTAGACCAGGGGGAGGAGGAAGGGCTCGCCGAAGTAGGCCAGGACCCCGTCCACCAGGTACCGCCCCGCCTTTTCGTCCAGAAAGGCGGTTTTGACGCTATTCACTAAGGGAAGCTCCACCTGGAGGAGGAGGACTTCAAAGAGGTCTTCCCCGGCGAAGAAGACGGCGGTTCTGGCCTCGAGGACCTGGTTTTTCAAGACCTCGAGGACCCTTTCCGAAAGGCCCTCGGGAACGTTAAGGGCCTTCATGGCGTCCTTGGCCCTAAGGGCATAGGCCCTTCCGGCGTTTTCCGGCTTGGCCGGGTTGACGTCCACGTAGAGGGAGAGGATGGGCCCCTCTTTGGCGCCGATGGACTCGCGGATACGACGGATCTCCTCTTTTCCGATCATAGACCACCTCCTATAAGCATCACCGCTTTGCGCACGGCCTCCTGGTTGAGCCTTTCTTCTTGGCCGAGCCGGGTGAAGAGGGCCTCCAGCTCGGGGTCAGGGAAGGTGCTCTCCAGGTAGTAGGCCCGGTCAAACCCCTCCTCGGAGAGGAGGCGGAGGAGGGTTTCCCACCCCTCCTCCTCCGCCTTGGGGGTGGGGGGCAGGGGAGCCCCCCGCCGCCTCAAGGCCTCCGCCAGGGCCTCGGCGTGGGCCCGTTCCCTCCTCGCCACCTCCAGGAGGAGGGCCCGCACGTGGGGGTAGGGCACCCCCTCCGCCGCCCCTTCCGCCCTAAGGGCGTCCAGAAGCTCGTCCTGGTAGGCCTTCTGCAGCACCTTCACCGGGTCCATACCCCCTCCTCAGGCCTCTATCCGGGCGGGGACCTCAAACACGAGGCCCGCGGGCCCCACGTCCACCTGCACGCGGTCCCCCTCCTTGACCTCCCCGGCCAGGATCTTCTGGGCGAGGGGCGTCTCCAGCTCCCGCTGGATGACCCGCTTGAGGGGCCTTGCCCCGAAGACGGGGTCGTAGCCCCTTTCCGCCAGGAAGTCCTTGGCGGCCTCGGTGAGTTCCAGGGCGATGCGCTTCTCCGAAAGGCGCTCCCTTAGGTAGCCCAGCTGGATCTCCACGATCTGGCGGATCTGCTCCTTGGTGAGGGGCCGGAAGACCACGATCTCGTCCAGGCGGTTCAGGAACTCGGGGCGGAAGTGCTGCTGCAGCACCCGGAAGACCTCGTCGCGGATCCGCTCGTAGGGCCAGCCCTTCTGGATGCCCTCGAGGATGAGGGGGCTCCCCAGGTTGGAGGTGAGGATGATGACGGTGTTGCGGAAGTCCACGGTGCGGCCGTGGCTGTCGGTGAGGCGGCCGTCGTCCAGGATCTGGAGGAGGATGTTGAAGACGTCGGGGTGGGCCTTCTCAATCTCGTCAAAGAGGATGACCGAGTAGGGCCTCCTCCGCACCGCCTCGGTGAGCTGCCCCCCCTCCTCGTAGCCCACGTAGCCGGGCGGGGCCCCGATGAGGCGGGAGACGGCGTGCCTCTCCATGTACTCCGTCATGTCAATGCGGATCATGGCTTCCTCGGTGTCAAAGAGGGTGGCGGCCAGGGTCTTGGCCAGTTCCGTCTTCCCCACCCCCGTGGGCCCGAGGAAAAGGAAGCTCCCGATGGGCCGATTGGGGTCCTTAAGCCCGGCCCGGGCCCGGCGGATGGCGTCGGCCACGGCCTTTATGGCCTCGTCCTGCCCCACCACCCGCTTGTGGAGCTCCTCCTCAAGCCTTAGGAGCTTTTCCCTTTCCCCTTCCAGAAGCTTGGATACGGGGATCCCGGTCCAGCGGGAGACGATCTCGGCGATGTCCTCCTCGGTGACCTCGAGGCGGACAAAGCGGGCGCCCCGGAGCTTTTCCGAAAGGGCCTCCACCTCGGCCTCCAGCTTGGGAAGCTCCCCGTAGCGGAGCTCAGCGGCCCGGTTCAGGTCGTACTGGCGCTCGGCAAGCTCAATCTCCCGCCGGACCTCGTCCAGGCGGTGCTGGGCCTCGCGGAGCTTCCTCAGGATCTCCCTTTCCTTCTCCCACTCGGCCCGGAGCTTGGCGATCTTCTCACTGAGCTTCTGGATCTCCGCCTCTATGGCCTTGAGCCGTTCTTGGGAGTCTGGGTCTTTCTCCTTTTTCAGCGCCTCCCGCTCAATCTCCAGCTGGAGCTTCTTCCGCTCCAAAGCGTCAATCTCTTCGGGGGCGCTTTCCAAGGCCATGCGCAGGCGGGCCGCCGCCTCGTCAATGAGGTCAATGGCCTTGTCGGGGAGGCGCCTTTCCGTGATGTACCGGTGGGAGAGGGTGGCGGCGGCGATGATGGCGCTGTCGGAAATGCGCACCCCGTGGTGGACCTCGTACTTCTCCTTGAGGCCCCGGAGGATGGAGATGGTCTCCTCCACTGTGGGCTCGTCCACGTAGACGGGCTGGAAGCGCCGCTCCAGGGCGGGGTCTTTCTCAATCTCCCGGTACTCGTCCAGGGTGGTGGCCCCGATGAGGCGAAGCTCCCCCCGGGCTAAGGCGGGCTTCAGCATGTTGCCGGCGTCCACGGCGCCTTCGGCCTTGCCCGCCCCCACCACGGTGTGGAGCTCGTCAATGAAGAGGATGACCTCCCCTTGGGACTGGATCACCTCCTGGATCACCGCCTTCAGGCGCTCCTCAAACTCGCCCCGGTACTTGGCCCCGGCGAGGAGGGAGCCCATCTGCAAGGAGATGATCCGCTTGCCCTTGAGGCCTTCGGGCACATCTCCCTTGACGATGCGCTGGGCCAGGCCTTCCACGATGGCCGTCTTCCCCACCCCGGGCTCGCCGATGAGGACCGGGTTGTTTTTGGTCCGCCGGAGGAGGATCTGGATGACGCGCCGGATCTCCTCGTCCCGGCCGATCACCGGGTCCAGCTTCCCCTCGGCGGCCAGCTTGGTCAGATCAATGCCGTACTGTTCCAAAGCGTTGTAGGTGCTTTCCGCATGTTCCGTCTGCACGGTCTTCCCTCCCCTTAGTTCCTGTAGGGCTTTTTTCAGGGTCTCGAGGCCCGGAAGCCCCGGGGTGGCCTCGCTCAGGGCCAGGACCAGGGTGTCCACCGCTACGTAGCGGTCCTTAAGCTCTTCCATCAGGGCCTCAGCCCGGTTCAAGGCCCCGGAGAGGCGGCGTGTGAGGTACTGGCCCACCTCGGCCCCCTCCACCTTGGGCAGGCGGGCAAGCTCCCGCTCCTGGGCCTCTTTGAGGGCCTTGGGGTCGGCCCCGGCCTTCTCTAAAAGCCGCCAGGCAAGGCTCCCCTCGTCTTTTAGGAGGACGGCCCAGAGGTGGGGCAGGTCAATGGCCTGGTGCTTCATCCTTTGGGCCAGGACCTGCGCCTGGGCCAGGGCTTCGCGGGCGGCTTGCGTCCAACGTTCCAGGTTCATGCCCCTCGCCTCCCTGCTACGATTATCATATCAGTTGATAGAAATGTTGTCAAGTACCCTAAAACGGTTTAGTTAAGCTTGGGAGCGAAGACCCAAGGCGGAGAAGGGAACGGAAAGGGACCTCAGCCTGATTATAGGGGAAACGGAAGAGGAGGAATGTCCCGGCCTAGCGACGTTCCAGGATCTCCACCACCAGGGCCGCCCCGATGAGGTTGGCTCCGAGGTCCTTGCGGATGCGTTCGGCCTTGGCCATGCGAAGAAGGTCGGCCTCGCGGAAGTACCAGCTCCCCCCTACCTCCAAGGGCTCCACGAAGCCGATCTCCACGTAGGCCCGCACCGCCCCTAGGGAAAGGCCGTAGGCCTCCAAGGCCTCGAGGGAAACCCACTCGCTACGCGCGAGCATGGTGGACCTCCGCAAGCTTCTTCCAAAGGGCCTCCTCCTCGGGGGTTAAGCGCTCGGGGATGGTGATGCGCACCTCCAGGTAGAGGTCCCCCCGGCCCGCGGGCCCGGGGAAGCCCTTGCCCCTAAGCCTTAGCTTCTTCCCCGCCTGGGTCCTGGGGGGGATGGTGACCTCCACGGGGCCTTCCAGGGTCATGGCCCGCACCTTACCCCCCACCACGGCGATGGGGGCGGGGACGTCCAGGGTGGCGTAGAGGTCGTTCCCCTCGAGGCGGAAGACGGGGTGGGGCAGGAGGCGCACCACGAGGAGGAGGTCCCCCGGGGGGTTCCCCTGGCCCCCCAGGCCCGGCACCCGGATCACGCTCCCCTCCCGCGCCCCGGGCGGGATGCGGACGGAAACGCGCCTGCCCGCCACCTCCACCACCTTCTCCCCGCCACGGAAGGCCTCCTCGAGGGTGAGGGGAAGCTCGGCCCTCAGGTCCCGCCCCCTGCGGCTCCGCCGCCCGAAGCCGCCGAAGAGGCCAGGGCCGAAAAGCTCCTGGAAGAAGTCGGAGAAGTCCTCCACGTCAAACCCGGAGAAGTCGTACCCCCCAGGAGGCGGCGGGGGCGGGGCCTCGGCGGTGCCATAGGTGTCGTAGATCCTTCGCTTTTCCGGATCGGAAAGGACGGCGTAGGCTTCGTTGATCTCCTTGAATTTTTCCTCCGCCTCGGGGCTTTTGTTCACGTCGGGGTGGTACTGGCGGGCCAGGCGCTTGTAGGCCCTTTTGATCTCCTCCTGGGTGGCGTTCCGGGGCACCCCGAGGATGGCGTAGTAGTCCTTTTTGGCCGCCATAGGCTACTCCAGGTCCGCCTCTTCCTGCTTCTCCTCGCCCACGGCCACCCGGGCCGGGCGCACCAGGGCCTCGCCCATGCGGAAGCCCCGCTGGAAAACCTTGGCCACCTTCCCCGGCTCGCCCGGGAGGAGGCCCACGGCCTCGTGGTACCTGGGGTCAAAGGCCTCCCCTTCCCCGGGCACCTCCTCCACGCCGAGACCGGCCAGGATGCGGAAGAAGCCGTCCCGGATGACCCTGACCCCCTGGCGGATGCTCTCGGGGCTCGCCTCGGCGAACTCCAGGGCCCGGTCCAGGTCGTCAAGGACGGGAAGGAGCGCCCTCAGGGCCTTGAGCACGCCCTCCCGCTCCCGCGCCTTAAGCTCCTCCTCCATGCGCTTACGGTAATTGTCAAAGTCGGCGAGGAGGCGGAGGTACTTGTCCTTGAGGCCCTTCAGCTCCTCCTCCGCCGCCTTCAGGCGCTCCTCCAGGGCCTGGGCCTCCTGGCCCACGGCCTCGAGGTCCTTCTCCAGGGTGTTCTCGTGGTTCCTCTCCTCCATGGGGCCTCCCTAAAAGGGCCCCACCCTAAGGGGCGGGGCCCCGGCCTTGCGCCTCACTCCGCAGGCTTGTAGTCGGCGTCAATCACGCCGTCCGGTCCCTTGCCCGAGGCCGCTTGGGCGCCCTTCTCGTACTCCTCCACCGCCCTAAGGAGCTCCTCCGTGGCCGCCTTGAGCTCGGGGTCGGGGGCGTCCCGCTCCACAAGCTCCTTGGCCTTTTGGATGGCGGCCTCGAGGCGGGCCTTGGCCTCGGGGGCGCCTTGCTTCTCCTGGAGGACCCTTTCCGCCTGGATGCGGGCCGAGTCCAGGGCGTTCTTGAGTTCGGCGTGCTCCCTGCGGCGGCGGTCCTCCTCGGCGTGGCGCTGGGCCTCCTCAATCATCCTCTGGATCTCCTCCTCGGAAAGGGTGGTGGTGTTCTGGATGGTGATGGAGGCCTCGCGCCCGGTGGACAACTCCTTGGCGGTCACGTGGAGGATGCCGTTGGCGTCGATGTCAAAGCAGACCTCAATCTGCGGGACGCCCGCAGGCATGGGGGGGATGCCCTCGAGGCGGAAGCGGCCCAGGCTCTTGTTGTCTTGGGCCATGGGGCGCTCCCCCTGGAGGACATGGATCTCCACGGCGGTCTGGTTGTGCTCGGCGGTGGTGAAGATCTCGCACTTGCGGGTGGGGATGGTGGTGTTCCGGGGGATGAGCACGGTCATCACCCCGCCCTTGGTCTCCACGCCCAGGGAGAGGGGGGTGACGTCCAGAAGGACCACGTCCTGGACCTCGCCCATGAGCACCCCGGCCTGGATGGCGGCCCCCATGGCCACCACCTCGTCGGGGTTCACGGAGCGGTTGGGCTCCTTGCCCAAAAGCTCCTTCACCACCCGCTGGACGGCGGGTACCCGGGTGGCCCCGCCCACGAGAATCACCTCGTCAATCTGGGCGGGGGTGAGGCCGGCGTCCTTCAGGGCCTGCTCCACGGGGCCCCGGAGGCGCTTGAGGAGGGGCTGGATCAGTTCCTCAAACTTGGCCCGGGTGAGCTTCTTCTCCAGGTGGAGGGGGGTCTTGCTGGCGGGGTCCAAGGCGATGAAGGGGAGGCTGATGGTGGTCTCCAGGGTGCTGGAGAGCTCAATCTTGGCCTTCTCCGCCGCCTCAATGAGTCGCTGGAGGGCTTGGCGGTCGGCCTTCAGGTCCACCCCGTACTCCCGCTTGAACTCCTCGGCGAGCCAGTTGACGATGGCGTGGTCCATGTCTGACCCGCCCAGGTGGGTGTCCCCGGAGGTGGCCTTCACCTCAAAGACCCCCTCGCCGATCTCCAGGATGGTGACGTCAAAGGTGCCGCCCCCCAGGTCAAAGACCAAAACGGTCTCGTTACCCTTCTTGTCCAGGCCGTAGGCCAGCGCAGCGGCGGTGGGCTCGTTGATGATGCGCAAAACCTCCAGCCCCGCGATCCTGCCAGCGTTGGCCGTGGCCTCCCGCTGGGCGTTGTTGAAGTAGGCGGGCACGGTGATCACCGCCTTGGTGATCTTTTCCCCGAGCTTCTTGGAGGCGTCCTCCACCAGCTTGCGGAGGATCATGGCGCTGATCTCCTCGGGGGTGTAGAGCTTGCCCTTGACCTCCACCCGCACGCCCCCGTCGGGCCCGGGGACCACCTTGTAGGGGACCCGCTTGGCCTCCTCCTGGACCTCCTCAAAGCGGCGGCCGATGAAGCGCTTGATCTCAAAGATCGTCCCCTCGGGGTTCAGGACCGCCTGGCGCTTGGCCATGCGGCCCACCAGGATCTCCCCGTCGCGGAAGGCCACCACGCTCGGGGTGACGCGCTCCCCCTCGGCGTTTTCCAGCACCACGGGCTTGCCGCCCTCCAGGACGGCGATCACGCTGTTGGTGGTGCCCAGGTCAATGCCCACTGCCTTGGCCATAGGTCTTCACCTCGCCTCCCAGGCTAACGCACATGCCGTGTTTTTGTCAAGCGAGTTGAGTATGACTTTGTCATGGTCGGTTGGTGAGGCGGCCTACCCTTTTTTCCTCCCCCGGTGTACCTTGAAGGAAGACATGCCTCGAGCCCCCTTTAGCCTTCTCGCCCTGGTCCTGGGCCTCGCCTTCCTGGCCTGGGCCTTCAGCCTCGCGGGCACCGTGGGCGCGCCAAGCGGGACGGTGAACTACACGACCTTCCTGGAGGATCTCAAGGCGGGCCGGGTCAAGGAGGTGGTGGTGCGGGCCGGGGACACCCGGATCCAGGGGGTCTTGGAGGACGGCTCCACCTTCACCACCTACGCCGCAAGCCCTCCCGACAATGAGACCCTCGAGGCCTGGATGGCCCGGGGGGTGAGCGTCCGGGTGGAGCCCCCCCAGGGCCAAAACGCTCTCGGCTTCCTCTGGCCCCTCCTCCTCGTGGGCCTCCTCATCGGCGCCCTCTACTACTTCTCCCGCAACGGCCGGGCCGGGCCTTCGGACTCCGCCTTCAGCTTCACCAAAAGCCGGGCCCGGGTCCTCACCGAGGCCCCCAAGGTCACCTTCAAGGACGTGGCCGGGGCGGAGGAGGCCAAGGAGGAACTCAAGGAGATCGTGGAGTTCCTTAAAAACCCCAGCCGCTTCCACGAGATGGGCGCCCGCATCCCCAAGGGGGTCCTCCTGGTGGGGCCCCCGGGGGTGGGCAAGACCCACCTGGCCCGGGCCGTGGCCGGGGAGGCCCGGGTGCCCTTCATCACCGCCTCGGGCTCCGACTTCGTGGAGATGTTCGTGGGGGTAGGGGCGGCGAGGGTCCGGGACCTCTTTGAGACCGCCAAGCGCCACGCCCCCTGCATCGTCTTCATTGACGAGATTGACGCCGTGGGGAGGAGGCGGGGAAGCGGGGTGGGGGGCGGGAACGACGAGCGGGAGCAGACCCTGAACCAGCTCCTCGTGGAGATGGACGGCTTTGAGAAGGACACGGCCATCGTGGTCATGGCCGCCACCAACCGCCCCGACATCCTGGACCCCGCCCTGCTCCGCCCCGGGCGCTTTGACCGGCAGATCGCCATAGATGCCCCCGACGTCAAGGGCCGCGAGCAGATCCTGAGGATCCACGCCCGGGGGAAGCCCCTGGCCGAGGACGTGGACCTGGCCCTCCTCGCCAAGCGCACCCCGGGCTTCGTGGGGGCGGACCTGGAGAACCTCCTGAACGAAGCCGCCCTCCTCGCCGCCCGGGAGGGGCGCAAGAAGATCACCATGAAGGACCTGGAAGAGGCCGCCGACCGGGTGATGATGGGCCCGGCCAAGAAAAGCCTCGTCCTCTCCCCCCGCGACCGCAGGATCACCGCCTACCACGAGGCGGGCCACGCCCTGGCCGCCCACTTCCTGGAGCACGCCGACGGGGTGCACAAGGTGACCATCGTGCCCCGGGGAAGGGCCTTGGGCTTCATGATGCCCAGGCGGGAGGACATGCTCCACTGGTCCAGGAAGCGCCTTTTGGACCAGATCGCCGTGGCCCTGGCGGGGCGGGCGGCGGAGGAGATCGTCTTTGACGACGTGACCACGGGGGCGGAGAACGACTTCCGCCAGGCCACGGAGCTCGCCCGGCGCATGATCACCGAGTGGGGGATGCACCCCGAGTTCGGCCCCGTGGCCTATGCGGTGCGGGAAGACACCTACCTGGGGGGCTACGACGTCCGCCAGTACTCGGAGGAGACCGCCAAGCGCATTGACGAGGCGGTGCGCCGCCTCATTGAGGAGCAGTACCAGAGGGTGAAGGCCCTCCTCCTGGAAAAGCGGGAGGTCCTGGAGCGGGTGGCGGAGACCCTCCTGGAACGGGAGACCCTCACCGCCGAGGAGTTCCAACGGGTGGTGGAGGGGCTCCCCTTGGAGGCCCCCGAGGAGGCCCGGGAGGAGCGGGAGCCCCCCCGGGTGGTGCCCAAGGTGAAGCCGGGGGGCGCCCTGGGCGGGGCCTGACGCCGACCTTTTGATTGCGCAACGGGAGGACGCCCTGCCGAGGGCCACAGGAACGCCCTTTGGAACCCTCATGCTGGGGCAAGCCAGCGTGAGGGGGTATCAGAGAGGGTCGTCCTGGAGGACGAGGGTCTTGAGGTAGAGGCTTTCGGGGATGTGGAGGCTCCAGGGGTGGTCCTCGGGCTGGTAGGTCACCCGGTGGACCCGGAGCCTGCGGCCGAGGTCGGCGGCGGCCCGGCGGGCCACCTCCAAGAGGTCCTCCAGGCGGAGGTGGTAGCTGCAGGAGGAAAGCCACAAAAACCCCTCCTCCGCCAGAAGCCGCAAGGCCTCCCGGGTGAGGTCCACCAGGTGGCGCTTCATGGCGGGAAGCTCCTCCGGGCGCTTCACCAGGGTGGGGGGGTCCAGGAGGACGTGGTGGAAGGGCCCCTCCAGGCCCCGGAGAGTGGGGAGGGCCTCCCCGTGGCGGATGTCCACCCGAAGGCCCAGGCGCAGGGCCGCCTGGTCCAAGACGCCCAAGGCCTCGAGGTCCTTGTCCACCGCGAGGGCGTAAGCCCCCTTGCGGGCCGCCCTCAGGGCGAACCCCCCCACGTAGCTGTACACGTCCAGGACCCGCTCCCCGGGACGCACCATGGCCTCAAAGAGACGGCGGTTCTCCCGCTGGTCCAGGTAGTACCCCGTCTTCTGGGCGAGGGCGAGGGGGATGGGGAAGCGGAGGCCGTCCTCCTCCACCTCGAGAACCTCCGGCACCTCCCCGTAGACCACCCCCACCCTTTCGGGAAGGCCCTCCTGCCGCCGGGCCTCCACGTCGCTCCGCTCGTAGACCCCTTTGGGGGCCACCACCTCCAAGAGGGCGGGAAGCCACACCTCCCGCAGGGCCTCCATGCCCCGGGAGCGGACCTGGAGAACCAGGACCTCCCCGAAACGGTCCACCACGAGGCCGGGAAGCCCGTCTGCCTCCCCGTGGACGAGGCGGTAGCTCTCCCCTAAGCCCCGCCTGCGCCGGAGCGCCCGGGCGAACCGCCCCTGGAAGAAGGCGCGGTTCAAGGGCCCCGGGTCAAAGCGGAAGGCCCGAAAGGGCACCCGGCTCCGAGGGTCGTAGTAGCCCACGGCCAAAAAGCGCCCCTCCACGTCCACGGCCTCCGCCACCCCCACCCCCTCGGGCGGGGCGGCGATCTCGTCCCGGTAGAGGTTCGGGTAGAAGTTGCGGAGCTTCCGCTCCTTGCCCGCCTTGACCACAAGCCTCAGCACAGGCCCCAGCATACGCCTGCTATGGTGGAGCCATGAACCGGAAGCGGTGGCTCGCCCTCGCTCTCTTCCTCGCCGTGGCCCTTCTGGTGGTGGGCCTGGGCCGGCTCACGGCGAGGCCTCCCGCCCAAGGCCCCTGGCGGGAGACGGTCCTCTACGGCCAAGGGGAAAAGGTCCTGCTTCTGGAGCTTCTCGGCGAGATCCCCTCGGGCAAGGCCCTGGAGCGCTTCCTCTCCCAGGTGCGCCAGGCCCGGGAGGACGAGGAGGTGCGGGCCGTGGTCCTCTACGTGGAAAGCCCCGGGGGCGGGGTCACGGAAACGGAGGCCCTGCACCGCGCCCTCCTCGCCCTGGCCCAGGAGAAGCCCCTGGTGGCAAGCCTCGGAAGGGTGGCGGCAAGCGGCGGCTACTACGTGGCCACCGCCGCCCGGGAGATCCTCGTCCCCCCCACGGCGGTGACCGGCTCCATCGGGGTGGTCGGCTACCTGCCCCAGGTGGGGGAGCTTTTGGCCAAGGTGGGCGTCCGGGTGGAGGTGTTCAAGGAGGGGCGGCTCAAGGACATGGCCTCGCCCCTCCGTCCCCTCACCCCGGAGGAGCGGGAGGTGGTCCAGGGCCTTCTGCGCGAGGCCTACGAGCTTTTCGTCCAGCGGGTGGCGGAGGGGCGGGGGATGCCCCGGGAGAAAGTCCTCGCCCTCGCCGACGGGCGCATCTACTCGGGGAAGCAGGCCGTGGCCCTGGGCCTCGCCGACGGGGAGGGCTACTTGGAGGACGCCGCCCGAAGGGCCGCGGAGCTTGCGGGCCTTAAGGCCTTCCGCCTCGTGCGCTACACCAGGCCCAAAGGCCTCCTGGAGGGGCTTTGGGGCGAGGAGGTTCCCTGGGCCCAGGCCCTTCTCCAGGCGCGCTTTCGCGTGGAATACCGCTACCTTGGAGGTGGCCTGTGGTGATCGCAAGCCCTTGGCGAAGGCTCGTGGCCTCCCTGGTGGACAGCCTCGTCCTCCTCCCCCTAAGCCTCCTCCTCATGGCCCTGGCGGGGGTGGACCCCCTGGGCCCCACCACCTGGGTCCAGGACCTCCTCTTCCAGTGGATCCCCGGCTGGACCTACTACACCGCCTTCACCGCCCTCTACGGGGCCACCCCGGGCAAGATGGCCTTGGGCCTCAAGGTGGTGCGAACGGACGAGCGGCCCGTGGACTGGCTCACCGCCTTCATGCGGGAGGTGGTGGGCAAGACCCTCTCCACCCTTCCCCTGGGGCTCGGCTACCTCTGGGCCTTCTTCCACCCCAGGCGCCAGGCCTGGCACGACCTCATCGCCGACACCCTGGTGGTGCGGGCCTCGAGGCCGGGCTAACCACCCCGCCGCGGCGAAAGGGCCTTCCTTCGGCCGTCCTAGCGAAACCAAAGAGGGCAGGCGGGCCTGGGGTGGCCTAAAAGATCCGCTTGCCCAAGAGGCTTAGCGCCAGGCCCACCAGCATCTCGGCGGTGCGGTTGCGCTCGTCCAGGATGGGGTTCACCTCCACCAGGTCCAGGCTCTGCACCCGGCCCGACTCGGCCAGGATCTCCATGAGGAGGTGCGCCTCCCGGTAGGTGAGCCCCCCGGGCACCGGGGTCCCCACCCCGGGGGCGAGGGTGGGGTCCAGGACATCGGCGTCCAGGGAGACGTGGAGGGGGAGGCCCTGGAGGTGCTTTAGGACCTCCTCGGCGATCCGGGCCACGCCGAGGCGGTCCACCTCGTGCATGGTGTAGACCCGGACCCCCGCCTCCTTAAGGAGCCGCTTCTCCCCGGGGTCCAGGCTCCGCACCCCCACCAGGACCACGTCCTTGGGGTCCACGGCCCGGAAAACCTCCGTGAGCCGGGGATGGCCCAGGCCCGAGAGGACGGCGAGGGGCATGCCGTGGACGTTGCCGCTCGGCGAGGTCTCGGGGGTGTTGAAGTCGGCGTGGGCGTCCACCCAGACCACGCCCACCCGCCGGCCCCGGGCGGCTCCCGCCACCGAGCCCATGCTCAAGGAGTGGTCCCCACCCAAGACGATGGGGAAAACCCCCTCGGGCAAGGCCGCCAGGCGCTCCTTTAGGGCGAGGGCCGCGGCCCGGATCTCCTCCAGGTAGGCGAGGCCCCGCCCCCTTCGCCTCGAGGCCCGGGCCAGGGAGACGGGCACGTCCCCCAGGTCCTCCACGGTGTAGCCCAGATCCTCCAGCTGCTCCAAAAGCCGGGCGTACCGCAGGGCGGACGGCCCCATGTCCACGCCCCGCCGGTTCGCCCCCAGGTCCATGGGCACGCCCACCACGGCCACGCGTTCCATGGGGGGCATGGTAGCAGAAACGTCCATGCGGGGCTTGGGAAGTTTATGCGCCCTAGAGCACCACCAGGGCCACCTCCTGCCCCTCGGGGAGGAGGAAGGCCCGGACCCCGTCCGTGCCGAAGATGACGTAGGGCACCCGCCAGCGGGCCTCCTTGCGGTCCGTGGGGCTGGGAAAGGCAGGCCCCCTGGGATGGGAGTGGTAAATGGCGAGGAGGCTTAAGCCTTCCCGTTCCAGCGCCTTGAGGGCCTTGAGGAGGGCCAGGGGGTCCGCCAGGTAGGCGGTGAGGGGGCTCGGGTGGACGTTGGGCAAGGGGATGACCCGCTCCACCTCGCGCCTGCCCGCCCAGAGGCCCACCCCCTCCTTGGGGGCCTCCCTCAGGAGGTGGGCCCGGGTCTCCTCCAGAAGGCCTCGAGGCACGTAGAGCACAAGGCCATGATACCCGCCGGGACAACCGCCCCGCCCCCCGGCGTATACTATGGGCACCGAAGGAGGCGCCATGATCCGAACCGTCGCCCTGGTGGGGCACGCGGGAAGCGGGAAAACCACCCTCACGGAGGCCCTGCTTTACAAGACCGGGGCCAAGGAACGCCGGGGCCGGGTGGAGGAGGGCACCACCACCACGGACTACACCCCCGAGGCCAAGCTCCACCGCACCACGGTGCGCACCGGGGTCGCCCCCCTCCTCTTTCGGGGCCACCGCGTCTTCCTCCTGGACGCCCCGGGCTCCGGGGACTTCGTGGGGGAGATCCGGGGGGCCTTGGAGGCCGCGGACGCCGCCTTGGTGGCCGTGTCCGCGGAGGCCGGGGTGCAGGTGGGCACGGAAAGGGCCTGGACCGTGGCGGAGAGGCTCAGCCTCCCCCGGATGGTGGTGGTCACCAAGCTGGACAAGGGCGGGGACTACTACGCCCTCCTGGAGGACCTGAGGAGCACCCTGGGCCCCATCCTCCCCATAGACCTGCCCCTCTACGAAGGAGGGGAGTGGGTGGGGCTTATGGACGTCTTCCACGGCAAGGCCTACCGCTACGAGAACGGGGAGGAAAGGGAGGCGGAGGTCCCCCCAGAGGAAAGGGAGAGGGTCCAGCGCTTCCGCCAGGAAGTCCTCGAGGCCATCGTGGAAACCGACGAGGGCCTCTTGGAGAAGTACCTGGAAGGAGAGGAGGTCACGGGGGAGGCCCTGGAGAAGGCCTTCCACGAGGCGGTGCGGCGGGGCCTCCTCTACCCCGTGGCCCTGGCCTCCGGGGAAACGGGCATCGGGGTCCTGCCCCTTTTGGAACTGATCCTCGAGGCCTTCCCCGCCCCAGAGGAGCGCTTCGGGGATGGCCCCCCCCTGGCGAAGGTCTTCAAGGTGCAGGTGGACCCCTTCATGGGCCAGGTGGCCTACATGCGCCTCTACCGGGGAAGGCTTAGGCCCGGGGACAGCCTCCAAAGCGAGGCCGGGCAGGTGCGCCTCCCCCACCTCTACGTGCCCATGGGGAAGGACCTCCTGGAGGTGGAGGAGGCGGAGGCGGGGTTCGTCCTGGGCGTCCCCAAGGCGGAAGGCCTCCACCGGGGCATGGTCCTTTGGCAAGGGGAGAAGCCGGAAAGCGAAGAGGTGCCCTTCGCCCGCCTGCCCGACCCCAACGTCCCCGTGGCCTTAAGGCCCAAGGGGCGTACGGACGAGACCAGGCTGGGCGAGGCCTTGAGGAAGCTTTTGGAGGAGGACCCAAGCCTTAGGCTAGAGCGGCAGGAGGAGACCGGGGAGCTCCTCCTATGGGGGCACGGGGAGCTCCACCTCGCCACCGCCAAGGAACGCCTTCAGGACCACGGGGTGGAGGTGGAGTTCTCCGTGCCCAAGGTGCCCTACCGGGAGACCATCAAGAAGGTGGCCGAGGGCCAGGGCAAGTACAAGAAGCAGACCGGGGGGCACGGCCAGTACGGGGACGTGTGGCTCAGGCTGGAGCCCGCAAGCGAGTACGGCTTTGAGTGGCGCATCACCGGGGGGGTCATCCCCAGCAAGTACCAGGAGGCCATAGAGGAGGGGATCAAGGAGGCGGCCAAGAAGGGGGTGCTGGCGGGCTTTCCGGTGATGGGCTTCAAGGCCATCGTCTACAACGGCTCCTACCACGAGGTGGACTCCTCGGACCTCGCCTTTCAGATCGCCGCAAGCCTCGCCTTCAAGAAGGTGATGGCCGAGGCGCACCCCGTGCTTCTAGAGCCCATCTACCGCCTCAAGGTCCTCGTCCCTCAGGAGCGGGTGGGGGACGTCCTCTCCGACCTCCAGGCCCGGCGGGGGCGGATTTTGGGCATGGAGCAGGAGGGGGCCTTGAGCGTGGTCCACGCCGAGGTGCCCCTCGCCGAGATCCTGGAGTACTACAAGGCCCTCCCCAGCCTCACCGGGGGAGCGGGGGCCTACACCCTGGAGTTCAGCCACTACGCCGAGGTCCCCCCGCACCTCGCCCAGAGGATCGTCCAGGAAAGGGCCCAGGAGGGCTAGGTGGCCTTGGACCGGCTTCGGGAAGCCCTGGGGGAAGCCCTCTTCGGCCAAGAGGAGGTCATAGAGGCCCTCCTCGCCGTCCTCCTCGCCCGGGGGCACGCCCTCTTGGAAGGGATGCCGGGCCTGGGCAAGACCCTCCTCGCGGAGAGCCTGGCCCGGGCGAGCGGCCTCGCCTACAAGCGCATCCAGTTCACCCCGGACCTCCTCCCCCAGGACCTCACGGGAAGCGAGGTCTACCGGGAGGGGCGCTTCGTCTTCGTCCCAGGACCCATCTTCGCCCAGGTGGTCCTGGCGGACGAGATCAACCGGGCGCCCCCTAAGGTGCAGTCGGCCCTCCTCGAGGCCATGCAGGAGCGGGCGGTGACCGCAGGAGGGGTGCGCTACCCCCTGCCCGAGCCCTTCTTCGTGGTGGCCACGCAAAACCCTTTAGAGCTTGAGGGCACCTACCCTCTCCCAGAGGCCCAGCTGGACCGCTTCACCGCCAAGATCCCCTTCCGCCCCCCGAGGCGGGAGGTGTGGCTCAGGATCCTCACCGAGGAGCCCAAGGCCCCAGAGCCAGTGGAGGTGGACCTCCTCAAGGCCCAGGAGGAGGCGAAGGAGGTGCGGGTGGCCAAGGAGGCCCTGGAGGCCATCACCCACGTGGCCTTCCTCACCCAGGAGGACCGGCGCCTCCGCATGGGGCTTTCCCCCCGCGGGGCCAAGGCGTGGCTTTCCCTCGCCCGGGCCCTCGCCTACCTGCGGGGGAAGCCCTTCGTGGACTGGAAGGAGCTTAAGGACGCCGCCTTCCTCGCCCTCCCCCACCGCCTCTTCCTCACGGAGGAGGCGCTTTACGCGGGGGAAAGCGCCGAGGGCGTGCTGAAGGAGGCTTTGAGGAAAGGAGGGATTCCATGAAGTGGGTGCGGTTTTTCCACGAGGTGGGCCTGGAGGACGTCCCCCTGGTGGGGGGGAAGAACGCCTCCCTGGGGGAGATGATCCGGGAGCTCTCCCCCTTGGGGGTCAAGGTGCCCGAGGGCTTCGCCACCACCAGCGAGGCCTATTGGCACTTTCTGGAGCATAACGGCCTGAAAGAGGCCATCGCCCGGGAACTAGGGGGGCTTGACCCGGAGGACCTCAAGGCCTTGCAGAGGGCGAGCCGCCACCTGCGGAACCTGATCCTGAAGGGCGAATACCCCCAAGACCTCCGGGAGGAGATCCTGGAGGCCTACCGCAGGCTTTCCGAGGAAGCGGGGGAGGAGGAGATCCCCGTGGCCGTGCGGAGTAGCGCCACCGCCGAGGACCTCCCCACGGCGAGCTTCGCCGGGCAGCAGGAAAGCTTTCTCTATGTCCAGGGGGAAGAGGACCTCCTCCTCCACGTGAAGCGGGCCATGGCGAGCCTCTTCACCGCGCGGGCCATCAGCTACCGGGCCCACATGGGCTTTGACCACCTCAAGGTGGCCCTCTCCGTGGGGGTCCAGCGCATGGTCCGGGCGGACGACGCCGCAAGCGGGGTCATCTTCACCTTGGACCCCGACACCGGCCACCGGGGCTTCGTCTACCTCACGGCCATCTACGGCCTGGGCGAGAACATCGTCCAGGGCCGGGTGATTCCGGACGGCTACTACGTGCACAAGGAGACCTTCCGTGAGGGCTTCCGGGCCGTGGTCTACAGAAGGCTCGGCGCCAAGGAGCTCACCCTGGCCTTTGACCCGAGGGAAGGCCGGCTCAAGAACCGCCCCACGCCGCCTTACCTAAGGAACCGCTTCGCCCTAAGGGACGAGGAGGTCCTCCTCCTTGCCGACTGGGCCCTGAAGATTGAGGACCACTACTCCAAGAAGCGGGGTAGCCCCACCCCCATGGACATTGAGTGGGCCAAGGACGGCCCCACGGGGGAGCTCTTCGTCCTCCAGGCCCGGCCCGAGACCGTCCACTCCCAGAAGGCCCCCGTCCTCCGCATCTTCCGCCTCCTCAAGCGGGGCGAGGTCCTGGCGGAGGGCCTCGCCGTGGGGGAGGCCATCGCCGCGGGACGGGCCCGCGTCCTCAGGGACCCGAGGGAGATGGACCGCTTCCAGGAGGGGGAGGTCCTGGTCACGGAGACCACCAACCCCGACTGGGAGCCCATCATGAAGAAGGCGGCGGCCATCGTCACCGAAAGGGGCGGGCGCACCTCCCACGCGGCCATCGTGGCCCGGGAGCTGGGGGTGCCCGCGGTGGTGGGGGCGGTGGGAGCCACGCGGAGCGTCCCCGAGGGGGAGGAGGTCACGGTCTCCTGCGCCGAGGGGGAGCGGGGCGTGGTCTACCGGGGCAGGCTCCCCTTTGAGGTGGAGGAGATCCGCCCCGAAACCCTGCCCAGGACCCGGACCCGGATCCTGGTGAACGTGGGCACCCCGGAGGAGGCCCTGAGGACGAGCCTCCTCCCCACGGACGGGGTGGGGCTTCTGCGCATGGAGTTCGTCTTCGCGAGCCACGTGCGCGTCCACCCCCTGGCCCTCACCCGGTTTGAAACCCTCCCCAAGGAGGTGCGCCGCCAGGTGGAGGAGGTCACCGAGGCCTACCCCGACAAGCGGGCTTACTTCGTGGAGCGCTTGAGCGAGGGCATCGGCCTCATCGCCGCCGCCTTCTACCCGAGGCCCGTCCTCCTCCGCTTCTCCGACTTCAAGACCAACGAGTACGCCCGCCTCCTCGGGGGGCACCTCTTTGAGCCCAAGGAGGAAAACCCCATGCTGGGCTGGCGGGGGGCGAGCCGCTACTACCACCCGGACTACAAGGAGGGCTTTCTCCTGGAGGTGGCCGCGGTGAAGCGGGTGCGGGAGGAGATGGGCCTTAAAAACCTCCACGTGATGGTCCCCTTCTGCCGCACCCCCGAGGAGGGGGAGAAGGTCCTAAGGGTCATGGCGGAAGGGGGGCTTAAGCGGGGGGAGGAAGGCCTCGAGGTCTACGTGATGGCGGAGATCCCCTCCAACATCCTCGAGGCCGAGGCCTTCGCCGAGCTCTTTGACGGCTTCTCCATCGGCTCCAACGACCTTACCCAGCTCGCCTTGGGCCTGGACCGGGACTCGGAAAGGGTGGCCCACCTCTTTGACGAGCGGCGGGAGACGGTGAAGCGCCTCGCGGCCATGCTCATTGAGAAGGCCCACGCCAAGGGGAAGAAGGTGGGCATCTGCGGCCAGGCCCCTTCCGACTACCCCGAGTTCGCCGCCTTCCTGGTGGAACGGGGCATAGACTCCCTAAGCCTCAACCCCGATGCCCTCCTGCGCACGGTTCGGGAGGTAGCGGAGGTGGAAAGGCGGCTCGGGATCGGGTAGCCTGGGGCATGGTCCGCGAGCCCTTCAACGCTCTAAGCCACGCCCTGGGGGTCCCCCTGGCCCTTCTGGGAAGCTTTTTCCTCTTCCTCCTGGCCCCCAAGGAGGCCTGGCCTGCCCTAGGGATCTTCGGCCTCACCATGGCCCTCATGTTCGGGGCCAGCGCCCTCTACCACGCCCTAAGGGTGGAGGATAGGACCCTGGCCTGGCTCCGTCGGCTGGACCACGCCGCCATCTTCCTCTTCATCGCCGGAAGCTACACCCCCTTTCTCCTAGAGGGCCTCGAGGATGGCCCCAGGGCCTTCGCCCTCGGGCTCGTCTGGGGGCTTGCCCTTCTGGGGGTGGGCTTCCGCCTCCTCTTCCTGAGGGCTCCCCGGTGGCTCTACACCCTGGCCTACCTGGGCTTGGGCTGGCTTTCCGTACTCTTCCTGCCCAAGCTGGCCCTTCCCCTACCCACTTTCGCCCTCATGGCCACCGCCGGGCTCTTCTATACCCTGGGGGCCTGGGTGTACGGGCGGAAATGGCCAGACCCCTGGCCCGAACGGGTGGGCTTCCACGGCCTCTGGCACCTCCTCGTCCTCCTGGGAAGCCTCTTTATGTACCTGGCGGTCTTGAGCCTCTACACCTAGCTTTCTCATGAGAAAGTAAGTACCATGGGAAGCATGGAGCCGCCCCTGATCCTCATCGTGGAGGACGAGAAGGACATCGCCCGCTTCATTGAGCTTGAGCTCCAGGCCGAGGGCTACCGCACCGAGGTGGCCCACGACGGGATCACCGGGCTTTCCAAGTTCCGGGAGGTGAGCCCCAACCTGGTGATCCTGGACCTGATGCTCCCCGTGATGGACGGGATTGAGGTGGCCAAGCGCATCCGCAAGACCTCCAACGTCCCCATCCTCATCCTCACCGCCAAGGACCGCGTGGAGGACAAGGTGGAGGGGCTGGACGCGGGGGCCGACGACTACCTGGTCAAGCCCTTCTCCATAGAAGAGCTCCTCGCCCGGGTGCGGGCCCACCTCCGCCGGGTCACCCCGGCCATCACCGGGGAGATCCGGGTGGCGGACCTCATCATCAACCTCGAGGGCCGGGAGGTCTTCCGGGGAAACCGCCGCATTGAACTCTCCAACAAGGAGTTTGAGCTTCTGGAGCTCCTCGCCAAAAACCCCGGCAAGGTCTTCAGCCGCTACGAGATTGAGGAGAAGGTCTGGCCCGGCTACCAAGGGGGAAGCAACGTGGTGGACGTCTACATCGGCTACCTGCGCAAGAAGCTGGAGGCGGGGGGGGAGCGCCGCCTCATCCACACGGTGCGGGGCGTGGGGTACGTCCTCAGGGAGGACTGAGCCCAAGCCTAGCCTCCCGGCATGACCCTTAGGACCCGGATCACCCTCCTCACGGCGGGGCTCCTCCTCGTGGCCTTTTTGGTCCTCGGCTTCGCCCTGGAGGGGCTCCTTCGCAACTTCCTCTACGGGAGCCTGCGTGCCGACCTGAAGGAGGCGGCCAACCAGGTGGTGCGCCTCCTCAACCTGGGGGGGCAGGCCCTCCTCGAGGCCGGCCTCCCCCCGAGCCTCTACGCCGAGGTCCAGCTCCTCCCCGAGGAGGACCCGGCCCTCCTCGCCCGGGAGGGCGGGATCAGCCTGCAGAAAAGCCCCGCCCTGGGAAGCCAGCGCCTCCTCCTGGAGGAGGAGGCCTACCGGGAGCTCCTCAAGCGGGGAGAGGTGTGGGCCTACGCGGAGCTCCCCCGTGAGGGCCACCCCCTGCGGCTTCTCGTCTACGCCCGGAAGGTGGAGGTCAACCTCTCGGGCTCGGTGTGGAAGGGCGCCCTCCTCGTGGGCCGGCCCACGGAGGACCTGGAGGCCACCCTAAGCCAGTTCGCCCGCATCTACGCGGGCACGGCCCTCTTCGTCCTCCTCCTCTCCCTCTTCCTCGCCCGCAGCCTCGTGGCCCGGGCCCTGGAGCCCTTGGAGTGGGCGGCGCGCAAGGCCGAGGCCATGAGCGCCCGCCCCGAGCCCTTACCGGAGCCGGAAACCCGGGACGAGGTGGCCGCCCTGGTCAAGGCCCTGAACGGGATGCTCACCCGCCTGCAGGAGGCCTTTGAGGCCCAGACCCGCTTCCTCCAGGACGCCTCCCACGAGCTCAGGACCCCCATCACCGCCATCCTGGGGCACGTGGGCTACCTGCTCCGGCGCACCCCCCTCACCGAGGCCCAGCGGGAGAGCCTCGAGGTGGTGAAGCGGGAGGCGGAGCGCATGGGCAAGCTCGTCTCCGACCTCCTGGACCTCTCGCAAAGCGGCGCCTGGAGGATCCGCCCCGTGCCTGTGCGCGTTTTAGATTTCCTGGAAGAGGTGCGGGAGGAGTTTGCCAAAAGCTTTGACGGGGAGATCCTGGTGGAGGCCCCCGAGGACCTCTACGTCCTGGGGGACCCCGACCGGCTCCACCAGGTCATGGCCAACCTGGTCTCCAACGCCCTCAAGGCGGGGGCCCGGCACGTGTGGCTTAGGGCCTTTGACCTAGGGGACAAGGCGGTGGTCCGGGTGGAGGACGACGGGGAGGGGATCCCCGAGGAGCACCTTCCCCACCTCTTTGAGCGCTTCTACCGGGTGGACAAGGCCCGGGACCGGGAACGGGGCGGGTCGGGCCTCGGCCTCGCCATCGTGAAGGCCATCCTCGAGGCCCACGGAGGGGAGGTCTGGGTGGAAAGCCAGGTGGGCAAGGGGACGGCCTTCAGCTTTTCCCTTCCCGCAAGCGGGCCACCGCCTCCTCCACGCTGATCTCCCCCCGCCTTAGGGCCTCCAGGACCTCGAGGCGGTCCTTCCCCTCGTCCTCCTCGTACCCCAGGGCCTTCAGGAGGGCGTCCAGCCGGGCCCGCACCGTGGGGTAGGAAACCCCCAGGATGCGCTCCACCTCCTTCAGGTTCCCCCGGGTCTTCACGAAAAGCCGCAGGAAGTCCAGGTGCTCCTTGGGGAGGAGGGCGAACTCGTTCAAGGCGAAGCGCCCGTGCACCTCGGTGCCGCAAGCGGGGCAGAAGAGGGCCTTCACCGCCAAGGGCCCCTCGCAGGCCGGACACCGCGTGGGAAGAGGCCGGATCACCATACGCCCACCTTTACCCCTATCCTCTCCACCTCCAGCTCCAAAAGCACCAAAGGAGGAAGCCGCCTAAGGGCGAAGACCGCCCCCAGGGGCGTCCTCAAGGCCTTCCCCCGAAGGAGGGCCCGGGTCTTGTGGAGGAAGAGGACGAGGAGAAGGCCCCACTCCAAAGCCAAGAGGGGAAGCGCCAGGAAAAGGGGGAGGGGGAAAGGCCCCCGCACCCGGAGGTAGAGGAACCGGGGGCGCAAGGTGATCACGCCACCTCCACCAGGATCTGGACCGGGTGGCCTTCCTCCTCCGCCTCAATCTCCACGAGCTTCCCCTCGGGCACCCCCTCCCGCACCAGGCGCAGGAGGTCCCCGAGGTGCACCCCCTTCCCCGCCAGGGTGGCCTTGGCCTCCTGCGGCAAGAAGGCCTCCACAAGCTCCGCCAAGGCCAGGGGCAGGTTGACGTTCACCCGCACGGGCTTGCCCTCGTCGTAGGCGTGGATGCGCACCCTCAGAACCTGGAGAGGCCCCTTGGCCCTAGGCCGCGCCTCCACCGCCTCGAGGAGAGCCAAGGCCTCCTCCACCCCGACCTCCCCCGAACGCACCATCTCCAGTATGCGCCGTTTCTCCTCCACGCTTAACCTCCTTGTGGAGGATTGTAAACTAAAGCTTTACATTTTGTCAACCTTACCCTTGCATAGTCTAAAACCCCAGCCCCGAGGGGTGCCGGGAACCCAGAAAGGGAGCCCCCAAAAGGGCGAACAGGAAGAGGGCGTAGGCCTCGAGGAGGAGGCCCGCCCGAAGAAGGCCCCGCAGCCGCTCGTCCAGAAGGAAGTAGAGGGTGAGGAGAAGCCAGCCCAGGACCACCGAAACCTCCTTGGGGTCCGGGCTCAAAGGGCTCCCGAAGTAGCCGAAGGCCCAGGCCATGCCGCTCGCAAGCCCCAGGGTGGCCGCCACGTACCCCACCCGGAGGTAACCCCGCTCAAGCCGCCTCAGGCTCCAAAGGGGGGCGGCGGCCACGGCCCGCTCGGGGGCCAGGCGGAGCCTCAGGTCCTGGAGGGCGCACATCGCCCCCGCCCCCACCCCCACGCTCAGGGCGAGGTAGGCCACGAGGAAGGCCCCGGCGTGGAAGAGGGTGAGGAGGAGGGGCAGGTCTCCCCCGGGGTGGGGTAGGGACCGGAGGGCGAAGAGGCCGAGGAGGAGGGCCAAAAAGGCCAGGTACCGGCCCAGGGGCCTAAGCCGGGGCCGGTCCCAAAGGGTCTTTCCCCGGAGGGCGAGGAGCCCCCCCAGGACCAAGGCCACCTGGGCGGGCCCGGCGAAGGGCCCTTCGGCCAAGGCGTGGAAGAGGGCCCCAAGGAGCAGGAAGGCCCCGCCCCAGGAAAGCCCCGCGGGGAGGAAGACCCCAAAGGCCACCCCCACCACCCCGAGAAAGGCCAGGGCCAGGGTCATGTCCGGGAAAGCCGGTAGAGGAGGCAGTCCTCCGGGCAGGGAGGCCCCCCCACCCGGTCCAGGGCGCGGCGCTTCAGCCCCAGGATGAAAGGGTGGGCCAGACGCCCCGCCGCCTTTTCCAGCTCCACGGGCCCGGCCTCCGGCTGGGCCTTGGCCGCCTGGACCCGGGCCCAGGCCTCGAGGGCCCGGATGGCCTCCCGCACCCGGTGGCCCGCGTACCACTCCATGTAGTCCCCCAGGGCCTTCTCAATGAGGGCTTCCACCTTGGGGATCTCCCCCGCACGGGCCCTTAGGTTCCGGTCCACCACCCGCTTGAGGTCGTCCAGGTTGTAGAGGTAGGCGTGGGGGAGATCCCCCACCCGGGGGTCAATGTTCCGGGGAAGGGCGATGTCTATGAGGAAAAGGGGCTTGGCCCGCTTGGGCAGGTCCTCGGGGCCCACCAGGTAGTGGGGGGCGGCGGCCGAGGCCACCACCAGGTCCGCCTGGCGCAAGACCTGGGGAAGGGCGGGAAGGCCAAAGGCCTCGCCGCCAAAGCGCTCCGCCAGGGCCTGGGCCTTTTCCTCCGTCCGGTTCACGACCAGGATCCGCCCCACCCCGTGGGCCTTCAGGTGGGTGAGGAAAAGCTCCGCCATCTCCCCCGCCCCCAGCACGGCCACGGAAAGCCCGGAAAGGTCCCCGTAGACGGCGAGGGCCAGGTCCAAAGCGGCGTAGGCCACGCTCACCGCCCCCATGCCGATGCCCGTCTCGCTCCGGGCCCGCTTGCCCAAGGCGATGGCCGACTGAAAGGCCTTCTCCAGAAGGCTTTCCGTGGCGCCCTGCCTCCTGGCCAGGAAGAGGGCCTCCCGCACCTGGCCCAGGATCTGGGCCTCCCCCACCACCAGGGAGTCCAGCCCGGCGGCCACCCGGTAGAGGTGGCGCAGGGCCTCCACCCCCTCCTTCACGTAGAGGTGCCGGGGGGCCACCCCCCTTGAGAGGAGGAGGGCCCTGGCCTTCTCGGGGCTTCCCACCCCGTAGAGCTCCGTGCGGTTGCAGGTGGAGAGGACCACCCCCTTGCCCAGGGCGGAAAGGGCGGCGGGGAGGGCCACCACGGGGTCCAAGGCGGCCTTCTCCCGCACCTCCAGGGGGGCGGTCTTGTGGGAGAGGCCCACCAGGTAGAGGGGCAAGGCCATACGCTCCCCTGAGTATACGCCACCGGGGTAGGGACGTTTGCCCTACCGCCCGAGGGCCCGGAGAAGGGCGGCAAAAAGCCCTTCTAGCCCTGGGCTTTCCGCCTCCACCACGGGAAAGCCAAGCCTACGGGCCTCCTCCCCGGTGCTCGGGCCGATGGCGGCCGCCTTGGGGCGCTTAGCGGTCCAGCGGGCGAAGGCCCGCACCCCGCTCGGGCTGAAGAAGGCCACCACCTCCGCCCGCTCCAAGAGGGCCACCTCCTCGGGAGCGAGGGCCCTTTCCCGGGTGGCGTAGACCGGAAGGCGCACCACCTCCACCCCCCGCGCCCTAAGCCCTTCCTCCAGGTCCCGCCCCGCCAGGTCCCCGGCCACGAAGAGGACCCTTTGCGCCTGGGGAAAGCTTTGGGCCAGGTCCTTGGCCGTGGCCCGTGGGGGCAGGAAGGCCGGGGGAAGCCCCCCTGCCCTCAGGACCCCCGCCGTGCCCTCCCCCACAGCCGCCACCTTTAGGAAGGGGCGGCCCGCCTCCTCCCAGGCAAGGAGGAGGCGCTTCGCCCCCTCCTTGGAGGTCACGGCCACGTAGTCCCACCCCTCCTTGAGCTTTTCGGAGAGGAGGGCGCGGGCGGGAAGGTCCACCTGCTCCAAAAGGGCCACCTCCGCCGCCTCTATCCCGAGGGCGGCGAGCCTCGCAAGGAGCGCCCTATCCTTCCCCCTCGTGAGGAGCACCACGGCCCTTGAGCACCTTCTGGAAAAGCTTCATGGCGGCCAGGGCCCGGGGAAAGCCGAGGAAGAGGGCGGACTGCAGGATGGTCTCCCGCACCTCCCGTTCCGTGGCCCCCACCCTCAAGGCCCCCTCCAGGTGGGTGGCGAGCTCCTTGGGGCTCCCCAGAGCGATGAGGGCGGTGATGGCGAGAAGCTCCCGGGTCTTCAGGTCCAGGCCCGGCCTCGCCAGGACCTCCTCGTAGGCGAAGTCCCGGATGTAGCGGAAGAGGTCCTCGTCCACCGCCTTGAGGCTCTCCTCAATGGCCTCGGCCTTCTCCCCCCAGATGGCGGCCCGGACGCTCATGGGAGATAGTCTAGCACCCTTTCCAGCCGGGGAAGGGCCTTGGGGTTCTCCCCAAGGGGGTCAAAGAGGAGGGCCCGCATCCCCACGGCCTCCGCCCCCAAAAGGTCCGCCTCCGCGTCCCCCACGTGCACCGCCTCCTCCGGGGAAACCCCGAGGGCCTCTAGGGCCTCCCGGAAGAGCCTCGGGTCGGGCTTGGCGTAGCCGGAGAGGGCGCTCACCGAGAGGTGATCAAAGTAGCGCCCAAGGCCCACCACCTCCAGGATCTCCGGCAGGGTGGCGTCCCAGTTGGAGACCACGGCCAGGGGGTACCCCTTCGCCTTAAGGGCCTTCAGGGTGGCCTCCGCCCCGGGGACGAGGGGCCAGGTGGCGGGGTCCTTCCAGCGGGCCACAAGTTCTCGGGAAAGGGCCTCGGCGTGGTCCTCGAGGCCCATCCCCACGAGGAGCCTCCGGTGGAACTCCCGCCAAAGGCCCAAGGCGGTCTCCAGGTCCCGGGCCTTCAGGTGGTTTTCCTCGTAGAAGCGGAAGGCCTCGAGGGCCGCCTTGCGCACATCCCCCCTCGGCCTCAGGCCCCGCGCCTCCAAAAGGGGCAGGAGCCAGAAGCGGGGGCTCGCCAGGATCAGGGTGTTCCCCACGTCAAAGGTCAGGGCCCGGACCATGGCCTCAGTCTATACCGCTTCTAACCCAAGCCTAACCCCCTCCCGCTACACTGCGCAAAGCATCCTAGGGAGGTGGGACCATGCAAGGATGGCTCTTCGCGGCGGCGCTTTTCGCCCTCACGGCTCTGGCCCAGACCTTTGAAGTGGTCTCGGGGGAGGCCCGCTACCGGGTACGGGAGCAGCTGGTCCAGATCGGCTTCGCCGAGGCCGTGGGCACCACCCAGGCGGTCAAAGGACAGGTGACCCTGCAGGGCGGGCAGGCAAATGGCCTTTTCACCGTGGATCTGCGGGAGCTTAGAAGCGACCAAGCCCGGCGGGACAACTACCTGCGGCGGAACACCCTGGAAACCGACCGCTTCCCCACCGCCACCTTCCGCCCCAAGGAAGTGCGGGGCCTCCCCAATCCCCTGCCCCAAAGCGGCAAGGTGGCGGTGCAAGTGGTGGGGGACCTCACCATCCGGGACGTGACCGAGGAGGTGGTCTGGGAGGGGGAAGCGGAGTTCCGGGGCGAGGAGGTGAGGGTTTTCCTAAAGACCGAGTTCCCCTTTGAGAAGTTCCGCCTTTCCCAGCCCCGGGTGGCGGTGGTCCTGAGCGTGGAAAACCGCATCCGGCTAGAGGTAGACCTAACCTTGAGGCGGAAATGAAACGGCGCGCCTTTTTGGGGTTATTCCTCCTTCCCTTGGCCCGGGGCCAAGGACCCACGCCCGCCCTCACCCAGGGCCCCTACTACCTTCGGGACGTGCCCCAAAGGGAAGACCTGAGGGAGGGGCTTCCCGGGGTGCCCTTGCGCCTCCTCCTTCGCGTGCGGGACCGGGCCTGCAGGCCCTTACAGGGCGCCCGGGTGGACCTCTGGCACACCGACGCCCTCGGCCGCTACTCCGGGGTCAACGCCCCCGGGACCTTCTGCCGGGGCTGGCAAGCCACGGACGAACGGGGGGAGGTGGCCTTCCTCACCCTCTTTCCCGGCTGGTACCCGAGCCGCACCCCCCACCTGCACCTGCGGGTGGAAGCGGGAGGGCGGGTCTTCGCCACCCAGCTCTTCTTCCCCGAGGAGGTCCAGCGCGAGGTCTACGCCCTCCCGCCCTACCGGGAAAGGGGGATGCCCCGGGTGAACAACCGCCAGGACGGCCTCTTCCGGGCGGACCTCCTCCTCCGCCTGGAACGGGAGGGGGAAGGGTACCGGGGGGCCTTCGTCCTCACCCTGCCCGGCTGAGGCTACGCTTCCTCTAGCTCCGCCATCATCCGCCGTAGCGCCTCTTTTAGCTCCGGCAAGCTCTGTCGGACCACAGTCCAAACGATTTCCACGTCTACGGCGAAATACTCGTGCACCACAACGTTGCGCAGGCCAATCACCCGCCGCCACGGAACCTCCGGGTAACGCTCCCGAACCTCCGAGGGAATCTGCCGGGCCGCCTCGCCGATGACCTCCAGGTTACGGACCACGGCGTCCACGGTACGGTCGTCCTGGGCGAAACGCTCAAAGGTTAGCCCGGCGGTGTAACGTTCAATCTTTTCTAAGCTTTCCAACATGTCTTGGAGAAGAAGGCGCGCATCCCGCTTAGACATGGACCAGGTCCTCTCGCACCGCTTGCCACAGGTGCGGCTTACGCCGCAAGGCCCCTGCGGTCAGCAGGTCCACCGGAAGCCCCAGTAGAGCTTCTAAGTAATCGCGCAGGTCCACGATCTCCCACCCTAGGGGGCGTTCTAGCGCTACCAGGATATCCACGTCGCTTACGGGGGTGGCCTCCCCCCGGGCGTAGGAACCGAAGATGGCCAGCTCCCGCACGCCGAAGCGGGCCCGAAGCTCCGGCTTGTGCCGGGCCAGGATGCTCAGGATCTCGCCCAGGGTCCTCATGGTCCGCCACCCCGAAAGGGGCCGAAGCGCCTCCGTGCCTCCAGTATACCCCCTTCCTTCGCCTCCCCTGCCCCTTCCCTGGTACCCTTAAGGGCATGATCGCCCGCTACCAGACGCCGGAGATGGCCCGCCTCTGGTCGGAGGAAAGCCGCTACCGGATGTGGGCCCGGGTGGAGGCCTACGCCCTCGAGGCCTGGGAGGCCTTAGGGGAGGTGCCCAAGGGCCTTTCGGCGAGGCTTCTCGCCAAGCTGGAGGAAAAGCCCCTGGACGGGGCCTTCGCCCGGAGGGTAGCGGAGCTGGAGGCGGTAACCCGCCACGACCTCGTGGCCTTCACCCGGGCCCTCGCCGAGTGGACGGGGAACGAGGAGGTGGGGCGCTACCTCCACTTGGGCCTTACCAGCTCCGACATCGTGGACACGGCGCAAAACGCCCTCCTGGTGGAGGCCCTAAGCCTCGTCCTGGAGGAGCTTAAGGGGGTGGAGCAGGCCTTAAAGGCCCTCGCCCTCCGCCACAAGCACACCCCCGCCATCGCCCGCACCCACGGGGTCCACGCCGAGCCCACGAGCTTCGGCCTCCGCTTCCTCTCCTTCCTCGCCGCCTTCCAAAGGGACGAGGAAAGGCTTAAGCGGGCGAGGGAGACCATCGGGGTCGCCATGCTCTCGGGCTCCGTGGGCAACTACGCCCACGTCCCCCCCGAGGTGGAGGCCCACGTGGCCCGGCGCCTGGGCCTCCGCCCCGAGCCCATTTCCACCCAGGTCGTCCCCCGGGACCGGCACGCCGAGGTCATGGCGGCCCTCGCCATCCTGGGGGGGAACATAGAGCGGGTGGCCGTGGAGCTACGCCACCTCCAGCGCACGGAGGTCCTCGAGGCCCAGGAGCCCTTCCACGAAGGGCAGACGGGGAGCTCCTCCATGCCCCACAAGAAGAACCCCGTGGGCCTGGAGAACCTCACCGGGGTGGCGAGGCTCCTTAGGGGTTACCTCCAGCCCGCCCTGGAGGACATCGCCCTCTGGCACGAGCGGGACATCTCCCACTCCTCCGTGGAAAGGGTCATCCTCCCCGACGCCACCACCCTGGCCCACTACGCCTTGAGGCGCCTCAAGGGGATCCTCGAGGGCCTCGAGGTCTTTGAAGAGAACCTGGCCAGGAACCTGGACCTCACCCGGGGCCTCGTCTACTCCCAGCAGGTCCTCAACGCCCTCATCGCCCGGGGCCTTTCCCGGGATAAGGCTTACGCCCTCGTCCAGCGGAACGCCTTGAGGAGCTGGAAAGAGGGGAAGAGCTTCCTGGAGCTCCTGGAGGCCGACCCCGAAAACCCCCTCAAGAGGGAGGAGCTAAGGGCCCTCTTTGATCCCAAGCCCTTCCTCCGGCACGTGGACGCCATCTACGCCCGCTTCGGGCTCTAGGCGCTCGCACCTTGCAACATGGGGTCCCCTGGCCAGAAGCCTTCTTGGGGCCCACGCTCTGGCGCAAGCCGGAGCTTAGAATGAGGGCATGCCCCGGTTTAGCCGGATCACCCACGATCCTCGCCTCTTCGGCGGTAAGGCCACCATCCGGGGGATGCGCCTCACGGTGGCGGCCCTGCTCCGGCGGCTGGCCCACGGAGAACGCCCCGAGGACCTCCTCCGGGACTACCCCGAGCTTACCCTCGAGGACATCCGGGAAGCCTTGGCCTACGCCGCTTGGAGGCTGGAGGAGGAAGAGCACGCCCTAAGTCTGTGAAGATCCTGGTGGACATGAACCTCTCGCCGCGCTGGCGGGAAGCGCTCGAGGCCTCGGGGTACGAAGCCGTATGGTGGCGCGACGTGGGCCCGGCTAACGCCCCCGACGAGGCCCTACCCCCAGTGCTGGAGGTCTTAAGGCGTTTCCCCGGGGCTCTGGAACGGGGAGCCCTGGCGGTGATCGGACCCGAGAAAACGCGGCTTCGCCTCCTGCCGCTACAATGAAGGTAACGGGCCCTCAGGCCCGCAGGGAGAGGCATGGAGAAGCTCTACGAGGGCAAGGCCAAGGTGCTCTACCGGGAAGGCCCGGACACCTTAAGGGTCTACTTCAAGGACGAGGCCACCGCCTTCAACGCGCAAAAACGGGGGGTGATCCCGGGCAAAGGCGCGGTGAACAACAAGGTCTCGGCGGCCCTCTTCCGCTACCTCGAGGCCCACGGGGTCAAAACCCACTTCCTGGAGGAGGTCTCCGACCGGGAGATGCGGGTGAGGCGGGTGGAGATCCTTCCCCTGGAGGTGATCCTCCGCTTTAGGGCCGCGGGAAGCTTCGCCCGGCGCTACGGCCTAAAGGAGGGGACCCCGCTGAAGATGCCCCTTCTGGAGTTCTCCCTCAAAAACGACGCCCTGGGGGACCCCTTGATCTGCGAAAACGCCGTCCTCGCCCTGGGGCTTGCGGGGGAAGAGGAGCTTGAGGCGGTGAAGCGCACCGCCCTAAGGGTGGGGGAGCTCCTCAAGGCCTTCTTCGCCGAGCGGGGCCTAGAGCTCGTGGACTTCAAGCTGGAGTTCGGACGGCTTGGGGGAGAAGTCCTCCTCGCCGACGAGATCAGCCCCGACACCATGCGCCTTTGGGACGAGAAGGGGGAGCCTTTGGACAAGGACCGCTTCCGCAAGGACCTAGGCGGCGTGGAGGAGGCCTACCAGGAGGTGCTCCGGCGGGTCCTGGGGTAGACTTGGGCCATATGCCGCGCTACCAGGCCACCCTGCTCATTGAGCTGAAGAAGGGCATCCTGGACCCCCAGGGCCGGGCGGTGGAGGGGGTGCTGAAGGACCTCGGCCACCCGGTGGAGGAGGTGCGGGTGGGGAAGGTGCTGGAGATCGTCTTCCCGGCGGAAAACCTCCTGGAGGCCGAGGAGAAGGCCAAGGCCATGGGCGCCCTCCTCGCCAACCCGGTGATGGAGGTCTACGCCCTGGAAGCCCTAAAGGAACTCCCATGAGGTGGGCCATCGTTCGCTTCCCCGGCGCCAACTGCGACGAGGACGCCCGCTTCGCCCTGGAGAAGGCGGGGATCCGGGCGGAGTTCGTATGGCACACGGAAAGGGACCTCCGGGGCTTTGACGGGGTCTTTCTGCCCGGGGGGTTCAGCTACGGGGACTACCTGAGGGCGGGAGCCCTCGCCGCCAAGAGCCCGGTGATGGAAGCGGTGCGGCGCTTCGCCGAGGAAGGGCGGTACGTGGTGGGGGTCTGCAACGGCTTCCAGATCCTCACCGAGGCGGGCCTCCTGCCGGGGGCGCTTCTTGCCAACCTCAACCTCCACTTCACCTGCAAGGAGGTGGGGGTGCGGGTGGAGCGGAACGACCTCCCCTTCACCCGGCTCTACGCAAGGGGACAGGTCCTGAGGCTTCCCATCGCCCACGGCGAGGGCCGCTACTACGCCGATCCCGAAACCCTCGCCCGGCTCGAGGGGGAGGGCCTCGTGGTCTTCCGCTACGCCCCCCTGAAGGACGAGGCGGACTACAACCCCAACGGGAGCCTCCACGACATCGCGGGCATCGTGAGCGAGAAGGGCAACGTCCTCGGCATGATGCCCCACCCCGAAAGGGCCGTGGACGAGGTCTTGGGCAACACCGACGGGCTTCCCTTCTTTCTGGGGCTCGTCAAGGAGGTGGCACGATGAAACCCAAAGCCATCACCTTTGACTTCTGGGGCACCCTCTTCACCGAGGGGGAGGCGTTTTTGGAAAAGGTCATGCCCGCCCGGTACGAGATCCTTCTGGACGCCCTCTCCGAGGCGGGGCATCCCGTGGACGAGGCCGAGGTGCGGGAGGCCTACCGCCAGGCCTCCTTGGCCTTTGAGGAGGCCTGGAAGGCGGGGGAGCACATGCCCGTCTACGAACGGGTGGCCCGGATCTTCGCCCTCCTCGGCGCCCCCCACGACCCCGGGCTCATCGCCCTCACCGCAAGGCGCCTGGAGGAAAGCTCCCTCCTCGCCCCCCTCAAGCCCCTCCCCGGGGTGGAGGTCCTGAAGGACCTCGCCAAGAAGTACCCCCTGGCCATCGTCTCCGACACCGGCATGACCCCGGGCCGCCTCCTCAGGGAGCACCTGAAGCGGCAGGGCCTGGACGTCTTCCAGGCCTTTAGCTTCTCCGACGAGACGGGCTTCGTGAAGCCCAAGCCCGAGGCCTTTCGCGTGGCCCTCGAGGCCCTGGGCGTCGCCCCGGAGGAGGCCCTGCACGTGGGGGACCTGCCCCAGACGGACATCAAGGGGGCCTTCGGGACGGGCTACCCCTGGGCGGTCCAGTACGTGGGCCTGAGGGAGGTGAACGGGGAGGTGAGGCCCACGGCCAAGGTGAAGGACCACCGGGAGCTCCTCTCCCTCCTCACGTGATGGAGGCCCTCGCCAAGGAGATCGGGATCCCGGAAGGGGAGTACCGGGAGATCGTCCAGAGGCTCGGGCGGGAGCCGAACCGGGTGGAGCTCCTCCTCTTCAAGGTGATGTGGAGCGAGCACTGCGCCTACAAGAACTCCCGCCCCCTCCTCAAGGCCCTCCCCAAGGAGGGGGAGGCCGTCCTCCAGGGCCCCGGGGAGAACGCCGGCGTGGTGCGGGTGGGCGAGGGTTGGGCCGTGGCCTTCAAGATAGAGAGCCACAACCACCCCTCGGCGGTGGAGCCCTTCCAGGGGGCGGCCACGGGGGTCGGGGGGATCCTCCGGGACATCATGAGCATGGGAGCCCGCCCCATCGCCCTCCTGGACTCCCTCCGCTTCGGGCCCCCCGAGGAGGCGAGAAGCCGCTACCTCCTCAAGGGGGTGGTCTCGGGCATCGCCTTTTACGGCAACGCCATCGGAGTGCCCACGGTGGGCGGGGACCTCTACTTCCACGAGGGCTACCGGGAAAACCCCCTGGTGAACGCCATGTGCCTCGGCCTCCTGAGGGAGGAGCACCTGAAGCGAAGCCGGGCCTCTTTGGGCCGCCCCATCTACTACGCCGGGGCCAAGACGGGCCGGGACGGGATCGGCGGGGCGGCCTTCGCGAGCCGGGAGCTCAAGGAGGAGAAGGCCGAGGACCGGCCCGCGGTCCAGGTGGGGGACCCCTTCCTGGGCAAGCTCCTCATGGAGGCCACCCTCGAGGCCATAGAACTGGACCTGGTGGAAGGCGTCCAGGACATGGGGGCGGCGGGGCTCACCAGTAGCCTCTCGGAGCTCGCCCACAAGTCGGGCCTCGGGGTGGAGCTCCACCTGGACCTCGTCCCCACCCGGGAGGAGGGGATGACCCCGGAGGAGCTCCTTCTCTCGGAAAGCCAGGAGCGGATGGTCCTCGTTCCCAAGGAGGGGAAGGAAAAGGCCCTGGAGGAGGTCTTCGGAAGGTGGGGCCTAGACTGCGTACCCGTGGCCAGGACCATCCCGGAAAGGGTCTTCCGGGTCCTCTTTAGGGGCGAGGTGGTGGCGGAGGTGCCCACGGAGGCCTTGGCCGAAGCCCCCACCTACGTGCGCCTTGGGCGGGAGGACCCCGAGGTGCGGAGGCTTAGGGAAACCCCCATCCCCCCCTTAGAGGCCGACCCCCAGGAGGTCCTAAGGAGGCTCCTCGCCTCCCCCAACCTGGCGAGCCGGGAGGCGGTCTACGAGCGGTACGACCACCAGGTGGGGACCCGCACCGCCCTCCTCCCCGGCAAAGGGGACGCCGTGGTCCTCTGGATCAAGGGCACCCGCCTCGGCGTCGCCGCCAAGGTGGACCAAAACCCCCGCTATAGCCGCCTCCACCCCCGCCTTGGGGCCATGCACGCCCTGGCGGAGGCCTGCCGGAACGTCAGCGTGGTGGGGGCGAAGCCCCTCGCCTACACCGACGGCCTCAACCTGGGAAGCCCGGAGACCCCGGAGGGCTACCACGAGCTCGCCGAGACCATCGCCGGGCTCAAGGAGGCGAGCGAGGCCTTGGGCGTCCCCGTGGTCTCGGGGAACGTCTCCCTCTACAACGAAAGCGGGGGCAAGCGCATCCCCCCCACGGCCATGGTGGGGGTGGTGGGGGTCCTGGAGGTGGACAAGCGGGCGGAGATGGGCTTTAGGCGCCCGGGGGAGGTCCTCCTCCTCATCGGGGAGGAACGGGGGGAGCTTGGGGCGAGCGAGGTCCTCTACCTCCTCACGGGAAAGGAGTTCGGCCACCCCCCAAGGCTTGACCTCAGGCGGGAAAAGGCGGTGCAGGAGGCGATCCGGGACCTCATCCAAAGGAGCCTCACCCGAACGGCCCACGACGTGGCGGAAGGGGGGCTTCTTCTGGCCCTCGCCGAGATGACCTTCCCCTACGGGGTGGGGGCCACGGTGGAGGTGCGGGAGGAGGGCCTCGAGGCCCTCTTCGGCGAGGCCCCAAGCCGCGTCCTCTTCACCGTGGAGAAGGCCCGCCTCCAGGAGGCCACCCTCCTCCTGGAGGAGCGGGGCCTCCCCTACCGGGTCCTGGGGGAGACGGGGGGGAAGAGCCTCACGGTCCTCACCCCGGGGGGTGTCCTAGAGTGGAGCCTGGAGGAACTGCTTTCCGCCTGGAAAGCGCCCCTCAGGGAGGTGCTGGATGGATAAGCCCCAAGAGGAGTGCGGCATCCTCGGGCTTTGGAGCGAAGGCCCCGTGGACGTGGCGGGGCTTCTCCACCTCGGCCTCCTCGCCCTGCAGCACAGGGGCCAGGAGGCGGCGGGGATGGCGGTCACGGACGGCAAAGCGTTCCTGGTGGAAAAGGACCTGGGCCTCGTGAACCAGGTCTTCACCGAGGAGCGCCTGGGGAAGCTCCGCCTTCCCGAGGCCCGCCTGGGCCTCGCCCACACCCGCTACTCCACCACGGGCTCCAACCTGCGCATCAACGCCCAGCCCCTCACCGCCCGCACCGCCCACGGGGTCTTGGCCATCGCCCACAACGGCAACTTCACCAACGCCAAGCCCCTCCGCGACCGGCTCCTCCTGGAAGGGGCCACCTTCCAAAGCACCTCGGACACCGAGGTGATGCTCCTCCTCCTCGCCCGCATGGGCCACCTCCCCCTCCCCGAGGCCGCCGCCCAGGCCATGCGGCTCCTTCAGGGGGGGTATTCCATCCTCCTCATGAACCGCAAGACCCTCCTCGCCCTCCGCGACCCCCACGGGGTGAGGCCCCTCGTCCTCGGCAAGGCCCCCTGGGGCTACGCCTTCGCCTCCGAGCCCCCGGCCCTCCTCCTCATGGGGGCGGAGTACGTGCGGGACGTGCGCCCCGGGGAGGTGGTCTGGGTGGAGGAGGGAAGGCTCCAAAGCCTCCAGGCCCTCCCCCCAGAGCCCGCCCCCTGCGCTTTTGAGTGGATCTACTTCGCCCGGCCCGACAGCGTCCTGGACGGCACCGAGGCCTACGAGGCCCGGGTGAGGATGGGGATGGAGCTCTTCCGGGAGGCCCCCGCAGAGGCCGACCTCGTGGTCCCCGTCCCCGACTCGGGCATCGGGGCTGCGGTGGGCTACGCCCGGGCAAGCGGCCTTCCTCTGGAGTTCGGCCTCTACAAGAACCCCTACGCCGGCCGCACCTTCATCCAGCCCACCCAGGAGCTACGGGACCTGAAGACCCGGCTTAAGCTTTCCCCCACCTCGGCGGTGAAGGGCAAGCGGGTGGTCCTCATAGACGACTCCGTCGTCCGGGGCACCACGAGCCGCCGCATCGTGCGCATCCTTAAGGAGGCGGGGGCCCTCGAGGTCCACTTCCGGGTCTCTAGCCCCCCCATCCGCTTCCCCTGCTACTACGGCATAGACACCGCCGCCCGCAAGGAGCTCATCGCCGCGGAGAAGAGCGTGGAGGAGATCCAGGCCTACATCGGGGCGGACTCTTTGGCCTTCCTCTCGGAGGAGGGGGTCAAGCGGGCCATCGGGCGGCCCGTCTGCCTCGCCTGCTTCAACGGGCGCTACCCGGCGGGGGTGCCCGAGGAGGGGGAAAAACTCGCCCTAGAGCTTCTCTAGGACGAAGACCCGGGGGTAGACGCCCCCCTGCTCCACCACCCGGGCGTGGCGGAGGGCGAAGCCTCGAGGGAGGGCCCGCTTGAGGAGGGCGGGGCGCAGGGTGAGGAGGGCGACCCTTCCCCCAGGAGGGAGGAGGGCCAAGGCCCCGCGGAGGAAGTCCCGGTAGAGGCGGAAAAGCTCTTCCTTCCGGCCCAGGCGGAAGCCGTGGGGCGGGTTGGCGAGGATCCGGTCCACCTCGGGGAAGAAGCGGGGGAGGTGGCGGGCATCGGCCCGAAGGAAGCGGATCCAGGAAAGCCCCGAGGCCAGGGCCGCCTCCCGGGCGAGCCCGAGCCTCTTCTCGTCCAGGTCCCCGGCGTAGACGGGGCTCGTGGGCCCCAGGGTGCTCGCCGCCTCGAGGGCAACGGTCCCCGAGCCCGTGAAGGGGTCCAGGAGGCGCATCCCGGGGCGGGCGCCGGAGAGGCGGAGGAGGGCCTGGGCGAGGACAGGGGTGAGGCTTCCCCGGAGGGCCGCCTTGGGGAAGCGGCGGGAGAGGGGCCTTTCCGTAAGCTGGACCCCGAGGAAGGCCTCCTCCCCGCGGACGTCCACCCGGACCCGAACGGCCGGGCGCTTCAGGTCCACGGGCACGCCGTAGGCCCGGTGGAGGGCCTCCCCTACCCGCCTCTCCACCTCGGGGCTCGTGAAGGGGTGTTCCCCCTCCCTCCGGGCCTCCACGCGGAAGCTTCCCGCCCCCTCAAGCTCGGGCCAGGGAAGGGCCAAGGCGGCCCGCTCCAGGGCCCCCAAGGGGTCCTCCCGGGAAAGAAGAAGCCGGGCGCGGAAGAGGACGAGGTGGTGGGCGAGGCGAAGCCCCAAGGCCTCCTCCCCCACCCGGGCCCTGGGGATGCGGACCCGGCCCTTCCGGGCGTCCACCTCCGCCCCTTCGCCAGGGTAGAGGGCGGAAAGCTCCTCCAGGAGGAGGTCCTCCAGACCCGGGTGGGTGGTGGCCTCAAGCCACAAGGGCCTCCGCCTCCTCCCGAAGCCGCCGCAAGGCCTCCTTGCGGGCCTTAAGCTCGTGGCGCCTCTCCGCCAAGGCCTCGCACCGGTCCCGGTAAAGTCCCCGGAAGCGCTCCTCCTGCCGGGCAAGGCCCTCCTCCAAGGCCTCCTCCAGGGCCCAGCGCACGGCGGCGTAGGCCTCCTCGAGGCCCTGGGAGAGGAGGCGCTTCGCCCGTTCCTTGCGCCTCGGCAGGACGGAGAGGGCGAGGAAGGCCACGAAGAACCCCGCCAAAAGCCCAGTGAGGTCCGCGACCAGCCCCTTGAGCACCAGGGTCAAGGCCGCCCCCAGGCCAAGCCCCCCCACGCCCCCCGCCAGGGTGCGCACCACCGCCTCCTGGGCCAGGCCGGAAAGCCGCGCCGCCTCCTCCTCGGGGCGGAAGCGGGCTAGGGCCTCCTCCAAGGGCGCGAGAAGGGGCTCCTCCCCCTTGGGAAGGGGCCGGGCCTCCTTGAGGAGGGTGAGGGCGTCCAGAAGGAGCTCCTCCTCCCGCCGGGCGAGCCAGCGCAAGGCCTCCCCCACCGCCCGCTCCAGCCTCGCCCCGGCGTCCTGGACCACCTCCTTGAGGAAGCTCTCCCGGAAGGCCTTGGCGTTCAGGAGGTCGGGAAGGCGGCCCAGGCGCACCGTCTCGTCCAAGAAGCGGTGGCCCCGTTCCTCCACCTCGCGGAAGACCCGCTCCACCAAGGCCACTTGCCCAGCGAAGTCGCGCCGCACCCGGGCCACGTGCCGCCTGAGGAGGTCCTCCAGGGCCTCGCAGGTGGCGAGGGCCTGGCCCACCTCCTCGGCCTCCGCCTCCAGGGCCCGCTCCCCCTCCACGAGGAGGCGCCGCAGGACCCCGAGGGCGGCGGAGAGCTTGAGGGGGAGGGCCTTCAGAGCGATGACCCGCGCCACGTGGTCCCGGAGGCGCAGAAGCCCCTCGTCCCTCCCCTCCTTCCCCCGCCGGGCGGAGACCAGGAAAAGGGGCACCTCCTCCCCCAAGACCGCCCTCGCCCCCTCGGCCACGTAGCGGGCCACGGCCTCCCGGTCCTCCTCGGAGAGGAGGTCCGCCTTGTTCACCACCAGGACCACCTTCTTCCCCCAGTCGCGGATGAGGCGGAGGAACTCGGCCTCGGAGCGGGTGAGGGGGCGGTCGGCGCTGGTGACGAAGAGGATGAGGTCCGCCCGGGGGAGGAAGGTCCGGGTCAGGACCTCGTGGTGCTCCAGAAGGGCGTTGGTGCCCGGGGTGTCCACCAGGGCCAGGGTCCGGAGGAGGGGGTGGGGCTTGCGGAGCCTAAGGAAGCCTTCCCCTTCCTCCCTCCCCTCCTCCCCGTACTCCAGAAGCTGGATCCGGTCCGTGGTGGGGGTGGGGCCCTCGGGGAGGAGGTCCTCGCCCAAAAGGGCGTTCACCAGGCTGGACTTGCCGCTGTTGAACTCCCCCACCACCACGAGGAGGAAGGGCCCCTCCAGGTCCAGAAGGGCCTGGCGCAGGGGGGCGGGGTCAACGGGGGTGCGGGCGAGGGCCTCGAGGCCTTCGGCGAGGAGGGCCCGGACCCGCGCCCGCTTGCCCTCAAGCCCTTCTAGGCGCATTGCGCTTCAGGTAAAGCCCGAGCCCCAAGCCCAGGAGGAAGCCGAGCAGGAGGACCACGAGGAAAAAGGTCCCCGTGCCCACCCCCCGCCAGCCGAAGAACCAGTAGCTGCACCGCCCCGGGGCCAAGGCCCCGGCCGGGGCGGCCGGGACGAAGAGGAAGTTGAAAAGCAGCACCAAGAGGACGAGGGCCCCGAATAGAGCCAGGGCCCAGCGCAGCCCGGTTTGCGCCTTCTCCCTCATGCCGCGATTTTACCCGGCTATAATCGCCCTATGGTGAGCACCCTCAAGCGGGACGAGGCCCTCTTTGAGCTCATCGCCTTAGAGGAGAAAAGGCAGCGGGAAGGCCTGGAGCTCATCGCCAGCGAAAACTTCGTCTCCAAGCAGGTGCGGGAGGCGGTGGGGAGCGTCCTCACCAACAAGTACGCCGAGGGCTACCCCGGGGCCCGGTACTACGGGGGGTGCGAGGTCATTGACCGGGTGGAGTCCCTGGCCATAGAGCGGGCCAAGGCCCTCTTCGGGGCGGCCTGGGCCAACGTCCAGCCCCACTCCGGCTCCCAGGCCAACATGGCGGTCTACATGGCCCTGATGGAGCCGGGGGACACCCTCATGGGCATGGACCTCGCGGCCGGCGGCCACCTCACCCACGGCTCCCGCGTGAACTTCTCCGGGAAGCTTTACAAGGTGGTCTCCTACGGGGTCCGTCCCGACACGGAGCTCATAGACCTGGAGGAGGTCCGCCGCCTCGCCCTCGAGCACCGCCCCAAGGTGATCGTGGCCGGGGCCAGCGCCTACCCCCGCTTCTGGGACTTTAAGGCCTTTCGGGAGATCGCCGACGAGGTGGGGGCCTACCTCGTGGTGGACATGGCCCACTTCGCCGGGCTCGTGGCCGCGGGCCTCCACCCGAACCCCCTGCCCTACGCCCACGTGGTGACGAGCACCACCCACAAAACCCTCCGGGGCCCGAGGGGCGGCCTCATCCTCTCCAACGACCCCGAGCTCGGCAAGAGGATTGACAAGCTCATCTTCCCCGGGATCCAGGGGGGGCCCTTGGAGCACGTGATCGCCGGGAAGGCCGTGGCCTTCTTTGAGGCCCTACAGCCCGAGTTCAAGGAGTACAGCCGCCTGGTGGTGGAAAACGCCAAGCGCCTGGCGGAGGAGCTTGCCCGCCGGGGCTACCGCATCGTCACCGGGGGGACGGACAACCACCTCTTCCTCGTGGACCTGCGCCCCAAGGGCCTCACCGGGAAGGAGGCGGAGGAGAGGCTGGACGCCGTGGGGATCACGGTGAATAAAAACGCCATCCCCTTTGACCCCAAGCCCCCCCGCATCACCTCGGGGATCCGCATCGGCACCCCGGCCATCACCACCCGGGGCTTCACCCCCGAGGAGATGCCCCTCGTCGCCGAGCTCATAGACCGGGCCCTTCTGGAGGGCCCCTCGGAGGCCCTGCGGGAAGAGGTGCGCAGGCTCGCCCTGGCCCACCCCATGCCCTGAAGGCCCCCGCGGGGCCCCCTTAAAATGGGGGGGATGCTCCGCCGCCTCGAGGTCCAGAACCTCGCCGTCATCCGCGAGGCCGCCTTGGACTTCGCCCCCGGCCTCAACGTCCTCACCGGGGAGACGGGCGCGGGGAAAAGCCTCCTCGTGGACGCCCTCGCCCTCCTCCTCGGGGGGCGGGCGGAGGGGCTTATCGGGCCCTACGGGGAAAGCCTCCTCGTGACCGCCTTCTTTGAGGGCCCCCCCGGGGAGGCGGTCCTCTCCCGCCGCGTGGGGGCCCGCTCCACCCCCAGGGTGGACGGGGAGGTGGTCACCCTAAAAGAACTCCAGGCGGAAGCGGAAAGGCGCCTCTCCCTCCACGCCCAGCACACCGCCTTGGCCCTCCTCTCCCCCAGGCGCCAGCGGGAAGCCCTGGACGCCCTCCTCCCCGAGGGCCTCCTCGCCGCCTACCAGGAGGCCTACGCCCGGCGCGAGGCCCTCCTGAAGGAGAAGGCGGCCCTGGAGGAAAGCCTAAAGGCCCGGGCGGAGCGGGAGGACCTCCTCCGCTACCAGATCCGGGAGATTGAGGAGGCCCGGGTGCGGCCCGGGGAGGAGGAGGAGCTTTTGGCCCTGGCGGAGCGCCTCCGCCACCTGGAGACCATCCGGGAAAGGCTCGCCCGGGCCCTCGCCCTCCTCACGGAACGGGAAACCCAGGACCTCCTGGCCCTGGCGGCGAAGGAGGTGCGGGCGGCGGCCCGGCACGACCCGGCCCTCGAGGCCCTGGCCGAGGAGCTTTCGGGGGCGGCCGAGGCGGTCCGGGCCGTGGCCCGGGAGCTGGAGGACCACCTGGAGGGCTTGGACCTAGACCCCGAGGAGCTGGACCGGGTGGAGGCCCGCCTCAGCCTCCTGGAGCGCCTGAAGCGGAAGTACGGCCCCACCCTGGAGGACGTCCTGGCCCACGCCAGGAAGGCCCGGGAGGAGCTCGCCCGGATGGAAGGGGGGGAGGAGCGGCTTTCGGAGGTGGAGCGCCTCCTCAAGGCTCTCCACGAGGAGGTAGAGGCCCGGGGGCAGGCCCTGAGGCGGGCCCGGGAGGAGGCGGCGCGAAGGCTTACGGAGGGGATGGTGCGGGAGCTTCCCGCCCTAGGCCTCGCCGGGGCCCGGTTCGCGGTGGCCCTGGAGCCCCTCCCCGAGCCCGGCCCCCAGGGCCTCGAGGCGGTGGCCTTCCGGGTGGCCCCGAACCCCAACCTGCCCCCCGCCCCCCTCGAGGCCCTAAGCGGCGGGGAGCTCTCCCGCGTGGCCCTGGCCCTCGCCCTCCTCACGGGGACCGAGGCGCCCACCGTGGTCTTTGACGAGGTGGACGCCGGGGTGGGCGGGGAAACCGCCTGGCGGCTCGCCGAAAGGCTCAAGCGCCTGGCCGAGAGGCGGCAGGTCCTGGTGGTGACCCACCTGCCCCAGGTGGCCGCCGTGGCCCAGCGCCACTTCCGGGTGACCAAGACCCCCGAGGGCGTGCGGGTGGAGCCCTTGGCGGGCGAGGCCCGGGTGCAGGAGATCGCCCGCCTCCTCTCCGGGGCCTACACCCAGGCGGCTTTGGCCCACGCCCGGGAGCTTCTGGAGGCCCAGGGCGCCCTTTAGGAGGTGGAAGCATGAAGGCGAGCGTGCGGTGGGTGGAGTGCCCCAGGGACGCCTGGCAGGGCTTCTCCCGCTTCATCCCCACGGAGGAGAAGGTGGCCTTCCTCAACGAGCTCCTGGAGGCCGGGTTCGCCCACCTGGACCTCACGAGCTTCGTCTCCCCCAAGTGGGTGCCCCAGATGCAAGACGCCGAGGAGGTGCTCAAGGCCCTCCCCCCGCCCAACGGGCGCACCTACCTCGCCATCGTGGCCAACGAGAAGGGCCTGGAAAGGGCCCTCGCCGCCCCCAACCTCACCCACGTGGGCTACCCCTTCTCCCTCTCCGAGACCTTCCAGCAAAGGAACACCAACCGCTCCATAGAGGCCTCCTGGCCCCTGGTGGCGGCCATGGTGGAGAGGACAGAGGGGCGGCTCGGCCTCGTGGTCTACCTCTCCATGGCCTTCGGCAACCCCTACGGGGACCCCTGGAGCGTGGAGGCCGTCCTCGAGGCCCTCGCCCGGCTTAAGGAAATGGGCGTGCGGGAGATCGCCCTCGCCGACACCTACGGGGTGGCGGAACCCGAGCGGATTCATGAGGTCTTGAAGGCCGCCGTGGCCCGCTTTGGCCCGGAAGGGCTCGGGGCCCACCTCCACGCCCGGCCCGAGGGGGCCTTGGCCAAGGTGGAGGCGGTCCTTGCGGCGGGGGTCACCTGGCTCGAGGGGGCCCTGGCGGGGGTGGGGGGGTGCCCCTTCGCCGGGGACGAGCTCGTGGGCAACCTCCCCACGGAGGTCGTCCTCCCCCATCTGGAGAAGCGGGGCCTCGCCACGGGAGTAGACCTAAGCCGCCTCCCCCTTCTCGCGGAGGAGGCGGCGCGGCTTAAGGCCCTTTACGCCTGAAAGGTGAGAACGATCTTCCCCCGCCCGTGCCCGGAGTCCATGCGGGCGTGGGCCTTCCTCAGGTTCTCCAGGCTGAAGGGGAGGACCTCGGCGATGAGGGGCCTCGCCAGGCCCCGCTCAAAGAGGGGGCGCATCTCCAGAAGGCGCTTCCTCTCCCGCGTGAGGAAGACGCCGTAGAGGGTCTGGTTCTTGGTGTAAAGCCCGGAGAGGTTCCCCTGCGGGGGGAGGATGGTGGCGATGCGGCCGAAGGGGCGCACCACGGGGATGACCCGCTCCACCAGGCTCTCCCCGGCGGTCTCCAAGGCGGCGTCCACCCCCTGGCCCTCCGTGGCCTTGAGGACCTCCTCCGCCCAGGGGCCCCGGTAGTCCAAGGCGAGGTCGGCCCCGAGCTCCTTGAGCACCGGGAGGTTTTCCGCGCTCGCCGTGGCGATCACGTAGGCCCCCGCCGCCTTGGCGAACTGGACGGCGAAGGAGCCCACACCCCCCGCCCCGCCCATCACCAGCACCGTCTCCCCCGGGCGCACGGCCAGGCGGCGCACCACCGCCTCCCAGGCGGTGCCCCCCGCCAGGGGGATGGCGGCGGCCTCGGCAAAGGAGAGGTTCTTGGGCTTCCTGGCCACGATTTCCGCCGGCACGGGGGTGTACTCGGCGTAGGTGCCGTGGGGGTTCCCGAAGATCTCGGGGGTGTAGTAGACCTCGTCCCCCTCCTTAAGGTCCCTCACCCCGGGGCCCACCTTGGCCACGACACCGGCGGCGTCGTAGCCCAAGACGAAGGGGGGCTCCACCCCCGCCCAGCGCCCCGCCGCCCGGATCTTGGCGTCCACGGGGTTCACGGCCACGGCCAGGTTCCGCACCAAGACCTCCCCGGGCCCGGGCTCGGGCACCGGGAGGTCCCGCTCCTCCAGCATCTCCAACCCGCCGAAGCCCTTGAGCACCACCGCGCGCATCGGCTCACCCCCCTCAAAAACCTTAAAGGGGGGTCTAGGCCCCCTTTTGTGAAGAAGCTTCCTAAGCCGCCCGCTTGAGGTAGATCCCGGGGTCCGTGGGGTTGGCGATGGCCATGACCCGCTTGAGGAGCTCCTCCGGGGGCAGGTCCCAAAGGGCCGTCATCTCCCCGGGGGAGACCACGGCCTCGTAGAACCTCCTCGCCCCCTGGGCGAGGAGGAAGCCCACGAGCTCGGAAAGCGCCTCCTTCCCTCCAGGGAAGGCGGGACCAAAAGCGTCGGGGACGAGGAGATCCTTCTTGCCCGTGTGGAGGAGAAGGGCGTAGCGGGCCTGGTCCCTTTTGTCCTGCCAGTCGGTGATGAGGTAGACCTTGGCCTCGGAAAGCCGCAGGCCCCGCAGGGCCTCCTTCAGGGCTTCTAGGCTGACCCGGGGGGCGCTCCGCAGACCCACGCGCTCCATGCCTTCATCTTAAGCCCTAACCCTCCGGCAAACGCCCCGCCCGCAAAAGAAAGCCCCGCCCAAAGGCGGGGCGCGGGTTGGGACGGCCAGAAAGGCCCCCAAGGCCAGCTTCCGCTGCGACATCCCCCTACGGGGAAGCATCTCGTGCAACGGTGCCCCCTTAAGAACCTCGTCCTGGAGCGGGCTCCTAGAGGGGGGGTTTTGTGAGAAAGATGAAGCTTGGAATATGCATAGGCCGTATAACGGCCGTTTTTGGGGGTTTAGCTCGTCGCAAAGCCATAGGAAGAAGGGGCGATGAGAAGGCAAAAGCGCATTCTGCCCTTCCCCAAGGGAAAAACCGGCTTTCAAGATCCCCGCCTGGCTTCCCGGACAAGGGCATTATAGCACTTTGCCGCAATGATAAACTCGGTCTATGCTTCGTATAGAAAAATCCTCCAGGATTGCCCCCGTCCCAAAATCGCCGCTTTCAGGCGGTGGGCCTGGGCTAAAGCAACTTGGCGGCGTAAATCACCTGGCCTGCGTGGTGCTGGGCGTGCTCCACCAGGTGGTGGAGGACGTGGGCCCTGGGGGCCTCCGCCCCCAGGTGGCCCACCCGGACCGTCTGGCCCAGGTCCTCTTCCCGCACCGCCCTAAAGGCGGAAAGGAGCTTTCCCCAGGCCTCCTCGAAGCGGGCCACCACCTCTTCTTTGGGTTCGGGCTCCCCTAAAAGCTCCCACTCCCTGCCCCTTTGGGCCCACTCGGGTAGCTCCAGGCCCAGGGCGTAATGGGCGAGGCGGAGGGAGCTTCCCGTGATGTGCCGCACCAGGCCGCCGATGGGGTTCGCCCCCTCCTTGGGCCGCCACCAGAAGGCTTCCTCGGGAAGGTCAAAGGCCCACTTTTCAAGGTGGAGGGCCACCTCCTCCAGGCCCTTGATCCATGCGGAGACCGCCGGGGAGACCCCAGGCTCCATGGGTTCTAGAAAGGGCGCGGACATGAGCTTATTCTACGAGGCGTGGAGGTGGTGGAGCAGGCCTTCCGGGCACTGGACGAGGGGATCGCCGACTACCTCGTCCGAAAAGGGATCCGCCCCTCCTGCGGCCCGGGGTGCTTCGCCTGCTGCTACGGCTGGGTGACGGCGAGCCGCCTCGAGGCCCAAGCCCTCCTCCCCCACCTCACCGAGGCGCAGAAGGCCCGCATCCTGGAGGAAGGCCCGAGGCGCCTCGCCCTCCTCGCCCGCGAGAAGGACGACCCCGGCTTCCCCCGCCGCTTCTTCCTAAGCCGAAGCCCCTGCCCCCTCCTGGAGGCGGGGCTCTGCGGGGTCTACGCCCACCGCCCCCTGGCCTGCCGGGGGGTCCTCACCGACGAGGACCCCGCCTACTGCGACCCCGAAAACCCCCACCCCGCCCCAAAGCCCCACCACGGGCCCGGGCACTTCCTCCGGGTGCCCCACCGCATGGCCCGCAGGCGGATGGAGGAGCTTTGGGAGGAGGAGCGGGCCCAGACGGGTTTTCTGGTCCTCGGGGAGCTTTCCGGCCTCCTCTACCTCCTCCTCACCGGCCTCCCCGAGGACCGGGAAGGGGTGGAGGCCCGGCTAGAGGCCCTCGGCGTCCTCGGGGGCCGGTTCGGCTTCCAGGTGGTCTAGGGCTTCCACCTTCATCACCTCCCGAAGAAGGCTCGTGGCGTAGCTCCCCTTGGGCAGGAAGAAGGAAAGCCAAAGCCCCTCCGGGGCCTCCTCCACCTTCCACTCCGCGAGGGGGACCCGGATGGGCCTCCGGGCGCCCCGCCTCGCCCTGAACTCCTCCCGCTTGAGGCCGTAGCGGGCGAGGACCTCGTCCTCTATGGCCCTCGCCTCCCCTTGGGCCTCGGGGTACTTCTTGCCGAAGAGGGGGCCCGTGGCGCTGATCTCAAGCCTTAGGGCGCGCTCGGCCTCCCCCGGGTCTTCCACCAGGAACTCCCCTCCCGTGGCGTGCTTTTTGGCCCAGTCCCCGGGGACCACCCGGTCGTAGAGGCCCAGGGCCATCCTCAGGGCCACCCAGTCGTTGAAGAGGAGGCTCTGGAGGCTTCCGATGAGGAAGCGCTTGAGCCAGGGGCTTCCCCGGCCCTTTCCCTCCTTCACCAGCTTGTAGCCCCTAACCGGGTTTAGCCCCCCAAGGCCGAAGCGCTGGGGGCCGTAGTAGTTGGGGACGCCCTTCTCCGCGAGGCGCTTTAGGACCGCCTCCGCCTCCGCCACCCCCCCTTTGGGGCGGCGGATGAGGATATGGAAGCGGTTCCCCTTGAGGTGCCCCGTCCTGAGCTTGTTGGTGTGGAGGTCGGCGGCAAGGAGCCTCACGCCCTGGAGGTTCTCCAGAAGGCAGAGGGCGTCCTCGTACTTCCTCGGGATGGAGAACCACTGGCGGGTTTTGGCGCGCTTATCCTTTAGGCCCGCCACCCCGATCTCCTTCTCGGGCACCCCCACCTCGTCCCGCAGGAACTCCAAGACCTCCCGGGTGGTGCGGCCCTCCTTCTCCAGAAGGAGGTAGAGGTGCTCCCCCTCCCCCTTGGGGAGGTAGGCGGGCACCTCCTCCACCTGGAAGTCCTCGGGCTCCACCCGGATCTCCCCGCCCACGCCGGGGAGGTCTCCCGTGAGGAAGGGGTAGCGCTCGGGGCGGTAAACGAGGTCCATCCCCTTATTGTCGCTTAGGGGAGGGCCTCAAGCCAAGACTCCAGGACACCAAAGCCGTAGCGGAAGAAGGCCTCGGAGCCAAGCTCCACCCCGGCCTCGGCCAGGATCTCCTTGGGGCTAGCGCTTTCCCCAGCCTCTAAGATCCTCAGGTACTTGGGCACGAAGGCCTCCCTCTCCTCCCGGTACTTGCCGTAGAGGGCGAGGACCACCAGGTAGCCCAGGGCGTAGCTGTAGGTGTAGAAGCGGTAGTGGACGAAGTGGGGGATGCCCGCCCAGGCGGCGCGGTCAAGCTCCGTCCAGGCCACGGCCTCCCCGTAGAGCCTCCTCTGCTCCTCGTCCCAGAGGGCGTGGAAGGCCTCGGGGGAGAGGGCGGCCTCCTTGCGGGCCTCGAGGCTTCGCCTTTCAAAGAAGGTATACATCACCTGGCGGAAGAGGGTGTTGATGGCGTCCTCCACCCGATCGGCCAGAAGAAGGGCCCTTTCCTCCCCGGAAAGCTTTTCTAAGAGGAGGTCGTCCAGGAGGATCTCAGCGAAGACGCTTGCGGTTTCGGCCAAGGGAGTAGAGGCTCCGAAGTTGAGAAGGCGCTGTTTCCTCGCCAGGTAGAAGTGGACCCCGTGCCCAAGCTCGTGGGCCAGGGTGTGGGCGCTATCCAGGTCGTCCGTGTGGTTGAGGAGGATGTAGGGGTGGGTGGAGGGAAGCCCCCCAGAGCAGAAGGCCCCGCCCCGTTTGCCGGGCCTCGGGTAGACGTCTATCCAGCGCTTCTCAAAGAACTCCCGGGCGATTTCCGCAAGCTCGGGGGAGAAACGGCGGAAGGCCTCCAGCACCAGGGCCCGCGCCTCGGCAAAGGGCACCTTGGGCTTCTCCCCCAGGGGGGCGAGGAGGTCCTCGCTTGGGGTCTTCTCCCGGCCGAGCCTCCCCGCCTTCCAGCGGTAGTAGCGCTCCACCAGGGGGTAGTGGGCCTTTGTGGCCTCCAGGAGCGCCTCAATCTCCCTCACCTCCACCTCGTCGCGGAGGGCCACGGGCTCCAAGGGGTGGCGGTAGCCCCTAAGGCGGAGGTCCTGGAGGTAGTCCAGGTAAACCGCGTTGAAGACGGCGCTCAGCGTGGGGGCCTCGGCGAGGAGCTTCCCGTAAAGCGCCCGGTGGGCCTCGCGGCGCACCTCGGGGTCCGGGTCACGGCGGAGGGCCCGGACCTCCATCTCCGTGAGCTCCCTTTCCCCCACCCGGAAGCGGAAACGGCCCGTGTACTCCGTGTAGAACTGGCTCCAGGCGCTCCTTCCCACCAGGGCCTTGAGGTTCAGAAGCTCCTCCTCCCTTTCCGAGAGGGTGTGGGGAGCGTAGGCCCTTTGCCTTTTCAGGAAGTGGCCGAGGTCGGCGAGGCCCGGGTGGGCGAGGAGCCTCTGGAAGGCCTCCTCGGGAAGCTTCCTCAGGGCCACCTCCAGGGGCACGAGGCGGTTTCTGACCTCGGTGAAGCGGCTCCGCACCCGGTCCAAAAGGGCCTTGGCCTCGGGGTCTTGGGTGCGGGTGGCGAAGTAGAGGCTTGCGTAGTTCAGGGGCTTGTAGGCAAGCTCCAGGGCCTTCTCGTACCGCTCCAAGAGGTCCTGGGCCCCTTCCGGGTCCAAAAGCCCCTGGGGGTCAAGGCCCTGGGCCAGGGCGAGGGCGGCCTCGAGGTCCTGGAGGATCCTCGGGTCTTGGGGGCCTGAATAGAGGTCGGAGAGGTCCCATTCCATGGGAGCCAGTATAATGGCGGGGCGGATAATGCTTCTTTGCTTTGTGGACGAGTCTGGAGATCACGTCCTAGACAGAATGGATCCATACTACCCCATCTTCGTCCTGGTGGGGCTACTCGTGGACGAGGAGCACTATGAGACCGTCATCGTTCCGGAGATGGCCCAAATCAAGAGAAACTCAAAACTTGCACTTATTCACTGCGGGCATGAGTATGCTTGGGGACCACTTGAAGAGGGCTACTGGTTTCCCCTCTTATGAGGGGTGCCATGAGACCAGTAGCCCTATCCCTACTTTGGACCATCCTGGCCCTCATGCCAACCCCCCACCTGCGGGAATCCTTGAAGGCCCTGTTGTTCCTTTTCCTCACCGGTCACGGCAAGGCTAGACCCCAGCACAGCAAGACCA